>Ga0209276_100039_pt1 | contig 322002 bp, 246 predicted proteins | sample DewCreD2012metaG_3_FD_185473 | JGI IMG/M metagenome (GOLD analysis project Ga0209276, IMG submission 185473) | Hot spring sediment bacterial and archeal communities from British Columbia, Canada, to study Microbial Dark Matter (Phase II) - Dewar... ...
AAAAACCAACCTCCCGACCCGCCAAAAAGTAATCCGCCGACGTCTTGATCCGTCGCGAAGACCACCAAACTATCGCGGCCAAAATCCCAAAATAGGCCGCCACAATCAACCAGTCTAAAACCGTCATAGTACGTTATGGCTTAAGGTTTATTTGAACAGCCTTCTGCTCAGAAACTACCTGCTCTGGGTGCGTCTTCGTGAATCATGGTGTAGCACGCAGAGCGTTGTTTACCGAAAGCCGTTTTGTAAAAATCCCCTCAAGATAGGCGAGATAAGGCAAAAACAAAAGGGCTTTTTGTGGGCATCCTTATACCGCTTTTTGCAGAGCAGCGGTGGGGGCGGTTTGCTGCTGTAGCCAGCAGGCCAGTTCGACGTAATCGATAGGCCTTAGGGCTTCGGCTCGGGCTTTTGCCCAGGGTTCAGGAAGTTGGAGTCCAGGGGGTAACAGGCGGCATAAGCTGTTGCGTAGTGTTTTGCGGCGTTGGTTAAAGGCTGTGCGGATGATTTGGCGAAGTAGGTTTACGTCGACCGGTGGCAGAGGTTGGGTAAAACTTAAACGGACGACGGCACTTTCGACGTGGGGTTTGGGACGGAAGACGTTTGGGGAGACGGAGAAAAGCCATTCAGGTGTAGCCCAAAGCTGAGCGACGACGCTGAGGATGCCATAGGTTTTATGGTTGGGGGAAGCCACCAGGCGTTCGGCCACTTCGCGCTGCATCATCAGTACGGCTTCGGTTAGGGCGTCGCGGGCTTCAAACAGCGCAAACAGAATTGGACTGGTGATGTAGTAGGGGAGGTTGCCAATCACGTGCAGCCGATGGCCTTTTTCAGCGGCTAGGGCGGACCAGTTGACCTTGAGGACATCTGTTGCGCGCACGTCGAGCGAGGGCCAGCGTGCTTTTAAAGCAGCTACAGCCCGCGTGTCGAGTTCGATAGCGGTCAGTTGCGTGTAGCGTTGCAGCAGCCAGTGGGTTAAGGCCCCAGTCCCTGGGCCAATTTCGACTACAGGATCGCTGGGGGTTGCTTGCAGCGCATCAACGATTTTCCGGGCGATGTTGGCATCCACCAGAAAATGCTGTCCCCAGCGCTTGCGGGGACGAAACGGCATGCTCATGGGGCCTTAACGCAGCGACTTTCGGCGGTTGCGAACGTAGTCTTCGAACAGGTACTCGCCAAGGCGATCCAGGCGGGCATAATAGGCACGTCCGCGGTTGGCCCGCGTGAGCTGCTGCACAAACTGTTGCAGGTAAGGGTCGCGTGCGACCATGAAGGTGGTGATTGTGATGCCTTCGCGGCGGCAGCACACAGCCTCGTCGAGCACCTTGTTCACAATGCGCCGATCCAGCCCAAAGGCATTGCGGTAGATGCGGCCGTTTTCGAAGTGGCAGCTAGGTTTGCCGTCGGTGATTAGGAAGATTTGTTTGTTACGGTTTTTACGGCGATGCAAGATTTGGCGTGCCCGTTGCAAGGCTGCCCGGGTGTTGGTGTAGTAGGGACCCACCTGCAGGTAGGGCAATTCTTTAAGAGACACTTCCCAGGCGTCGTTGCCAAAGGCTACAATGTCGAGCGTGTCTTTGGGATAGCGGGTGGTGATCAGTTCAGCCAGGGCCAGAGCGGTTTTACGGGCAGGTGTGATGCGGTCTTCGCCGTAGAGGACCATAGAGTGCGACAGGTCGATGAGGAGCACCGTGGCTACACTGGTGTGGTGGTCGGTTTCGTAGACCTGCAAGTCCTCCTCGTGCAGCGACCACTGGTCGATACCACTGCGGCGGAAGGCATTCGACAGCGTACCGGTAAGATCTAAAAGGTGTGGATCGTCGCCGAACTGCCAAGGACGGGTTTCCGGAAGGCGTTCATCGCCTTGGCCAGCGTAAGGCGTTTTATGCTGGCCAAGGCTACCCCGGCGTAGCTTGCGAAAGATTTCTTCCAAGGCGCTTTGGCGGAGCGTCTGTTCCATGGATGGTGTAAGCTGCAGCACACCGTTGTGGGTATCCTCTTGCAAATAGCCGCGACGCTTGAGCTCTTCAATAAAGTCGCCCAGCCCCATTGCTTCGTCTGTAAGACCATAGGTTTGGTCAAGCTGGCTGAGCCAGCGCAGGGCTTCAGCAGCGTCACCCGCAGTAAAGTAGAGGAGCTGCTTAAAGAGCTCAAACAGTCGGTCGAAGGTAGATTGAGCTTTGCCGTGGCGGATGGGATCCCACTGGAGGTAGCGTATCCACATAGCAGCTGCCGTCTATTATGGCGCAAGAGAACAAACGACCCGACTTGTGGAAGGTTCGGTGTGGTTGTTAGCCTCGAAACGGGCGTTGCAGGTAAGCGCGGGCGCGTTCTTGGGCATTGCCAAAGTCTTTCATTTGCAGAACTTCACGATAGCGTAAACGGGCAATGTCCCGGCGGCCTAAAGCGTCGTAGACCATTCCCTGGCGCAGGCGTCCCATGACTTTAAAGTAGGTATCTTCTTTGCGGCGGGCTGTTAGTGCTTCGAGTTGGAGCAAGTACGAAAGGGCCGTCTCGTAGCGGCGTTCCATCATGTAGGAAAGGGCAATAAAATAGAGGGCTTGTTCTGCTTGGGCTGCGTGGTAACCCCGCTGGCCTTTTTGGTAGCGTTCGAGCACTTTCTCGAACGTTTGGCGTCCTTGCGCCCAGCGGCCCCAGCGGATGTAGACGCGGCCTTCCAGGGCGTGGAAGTAGCCATTGTTGGGATAGTGCTCCCGGAGCCAGCGCACCTGCTCCAGCGTTCGGCTGTAGTCCTCTTCAAACAGGTAATAGATCATGGCCAAGAAGTAGACGGCCTCGGGCTGCAGGTAATAGCCTTGGCGGGCGGTTTCTTCGATTTGGCGCAAACCAGCCGCACGATTTCCTGAAGGGAAGAAGGACATCACCGGTTTGGTAAACGGATAGCGCTCTGGAATGACCGCGGCATAGTAATCGTAAAGAGCTTTGCCAAAGCGAAAGTCAGGGCTTTGCGGTCGCAGTCGTGCCAGCGCCATTACGGCATCAAGTGCGCGTTTCCCATCGAGCGCCGCGCGGAACCAGTCCCCTCGGTTGGAGCGCAGTCGCCCGCGAAAACCTAAGGCAGCACTCTTTAAAAACAGCGCATCTAGGTCTTGGGGATTGCGACGTAGCCTGCGGTCACACTGTGCAATCACGGCTTCCATCAGACCGTAGAAGGCCTTGTCCCGCGAGCGGTCCGAAAGGTCTTGCAGCATTTGCCACCACAGGTTGAGGCCGGTCAGAAAAGGACCAATAGGATGGTCCGGATAGCGTCGTGTAATGCGGGAAAAGTGCGTTTGTGCAGCCGCAAAGTCCAGGTCGTAGAGTCGTTCCAGACCGGCTCGGCCTTCCGTACGCACCAGGGGATCATCGAGCACCGAAGCGTCTGGCCCTGTCGTGCGCAAGGCAAAGCCGCAGGCGATCAATAGGATGATCCCAAAGCCCCATGCAGCATATGACTGAGGAGAGCGCATGCGGTCTTATCTGTTAAGCTTCTCACGTGCGGTCGAGCAGAAGTCTTGGAGCACTTACACAACGGCTGCACAGAAGTTGCCACGTTGCCCATACACCGCTGCATAGGCGCAGAGCGCGCTAAAAAGTAACCCTACTTAAAGCAGAAGCAGGGGAGTTGAATTTTCTGAAAATGTTTTTATTCTATGTCTTCATGACGAAGGGGGCCTTATGCCACGGCGTCGCGCACAAAAAAACCATTTCTGGCTGGATCCGGCTGGAATTGCGTTGCTCTATTTAGGAGCTAGTCTGCTGTGGATTTTCTTTTCGGATTCGCTGCTTTTGCGTGCTGGGCTGGATCCTGAAACGCTTACGCGATGGCAAAGCACAAAGGGGACTGCTTTTGTTACGGTTTCAGCACTGGTGCTCTACGTGCTAATGCGCGCAGGGCAGCAGCTTTTGCGAACGCAGGCGCAGCAGCTGGAGGCCTCGGAGGCGCAGTATCGGCTGCTATTTGAAAATAATCCGAGGCCCATGTGGATTTACGACCTTGAGACGCTGCGTTTTTTAGCCGTTAATCAGGCTGCGGTTGCGCTCTACGGCTACCGTGAGGAAGAATTTTTAGGCATGACAATTCTGGACATTCGTCCTGAAGAAGACCGTCCTCGGGTAGCGGCCAGTGCTTGGGCCCCTCGCGGACCGCTGAAGCATTCTGGTCCCTGGCGGCACTTGACTAAAGATGGCCGCATGCTGGAGGTAGAAATTGATTCGCACATGTTGACGTGGAAAGGACGGCGGGCCGTGCTGGTTCTGGTGCAGGACGTGACGGAGCGCAACCGGATAGCGCGAGAAAATGCCCGCTATCGGCAAGGACTGGAAATCCTTCTCGAGCTTAGCCGTCGGCTGCAGCAAGAGCTTATGGACTGCGATCGGTTGGCGCAGCAGCTGGTGCAAACAGTGCGTCAAGTTATCCCTTCAGCCGATGCGGCCTTGCTTTGGTTGCGGCGTGGAGGGAGGTTCGTCCTGGTAGCAAAAGCAGATGGTCCAGAGGCCTTACCTCTAGGCTACACGCTACCCGCCTCAGGGGAGCTACTGGAGCGTCTGCAAGCTGAAGAGGCTTTAGCCCCTGCTGAAGTTGCGCGCATGCAAGCGGAGGCTGCAGCGGTGCTGCAAGGTCTCCAGGCAGCCCTTGTGGCGCCCATTCGTTTGGAAGGTCGCCTAGAGGGCATCATCTGTGCAGACAGCTTCACGCGGGTCGACGCGTTTGCCCCCTACGAGCATACGCTGCTTCGATCGCTGGCAGCTCAGGCAGCAGCAGCGTTGCAAAACGCGCGTCTGGTAAGTCAGCTGCGGGATCTATCGCGGCGACTTTTGTTGGCGCACGAAGAGGAACGCCGTCGCATTGCCCGCGAGCTGCACGATGAAGTAGGCGCCTTGTTGACTTCGGTGCAGCTTTGCTTAGGCATGGCCCAAGCCGCAACACCTCCGGAAGCGACAACGCTGGCCGAAAACCTGCGCGAAGCCCGCCAACTTATCGACCGCCTCAGCCAGGAGATTCGGCAGTTGACGCTTCAGCTGCGCCCGCCGCTTTTAGATGAACTGGGGCTGGCTGGAGCGCTGCGAGCTTATGCTGAACGCTTTGAGCGCCAAACCCGCATCGCCGTTCGCCTAGCGCTTGCCCTACCTGAGCGTACCAGCTTACCTGAACTGATTGAGCTTACCGCCTACCGTTTTGTGCAAGAGGCACTCACCAATGTAGCTCGTCATGCCCGTGTCGACCAAGTCGATGTAAAGGCTAGTCTTACAGAAAATCACTTGCATCTGGTCGTGCAAGACCAAGGCATCGGGTTCGATCCGGAGACGGTTACTGCTTCTGGGCGCTCTATGGGGCTGGTAGCTATGCGAGAACGCATTGAGCTTTTAGGTGGACGTCTAGAAATTGAAAGCCACCCGCAGCAAGGGACGCGTCTGGAAGCGTATCTTCCCTTGCCTGCTGAAACGAACCCTTTCGCTGAAGCCGAGCTCTTATCATGAACCGCTGGACCGCCCTCATTGTCGAAGACCACCCGATTGTCCGGCAAGGACTCCGCACACTACTCGAACTCCAGGGCATTCAGGTTGTGGCCGAGACAGGTGATGGTCTAGAGGCCCTTCGATTGCTTGAGCAGCACCAGCCGCATATGCTGGTGCTGGATCTATCGTTGCAAGGGCTTAGCGGCTTAGAAGTGCTGCGTCAAGCTCGACGACGCTGGCGCACGCTCCGCACGCTGGTGCTTTCGATGCACGACGATGATGCCTACGTGGTTGAAGCCCTGCGCAGTGGTGCCATGGCCTATGTGCTTAAGGGCAGTCCAACCGAAGAGCTGGTTCGTGCCCTAGAAGCATTGTGCCAAGGAAGGCGCTACCTGAGCGTTCCGCTTTCGGAGCGCTTGCTAGACCCAAGCGAAGGGGCTGCTGCACCCCAAGATCCATACGAGACGCTTACCGAGCGGGAACGTCAAGTGCTGCACCTCACGGCAGAAGGCTATACCAGCCGAGAGATTGCTGAACGCTTGTTTATCAGTCCACGTACCGTTGAAAAACACCGCGAAAACCTAATGAACAAACTCGACCTGCACAGCCAAGCCGAGCTGATCCACTATGCCGTGCAGCGAGGCTTGGTGCAGCCGCGCCGCAACTAATTGCGCAGGCGCTTTACGTAGCTTTACGTATTGGTCTTCTTAACCCAATCCGCGCATTTTGCACTATTCAGGGACCAGTTCTTTTGGGGCTATGGCCGACACCATTTCTGTGCTGCTCATCGACGACCAGCCCCTTTTTGTGCAGTATTTGTTGCGATTTTTGGCGACAGAGCCCCGCATCGATGTGGTCGGTGTTGCCCATCGGGCAGCAGAAGGGGTGGCCTTATGCCAGACCTTGCAACCTCAGGTTGTGTTGCTAGACCTTTCCATGCCGGGGCAAAGTGGACTGGATGTGCTGCCTGAGCTGCGCGCTGCTGCACCAAAGGCATTGATTATCGTGCTGACCTCTCACGATAGCGCTTGGTACCAAGAAGAAGCCCGCAGCCGGGGCGCTAATGCCTTTGTCTCCAAGAACGAAGTATCAGAGCACTTGCTGGAAGTTATCCTAGGACAGAATGCTCCAAATCCCAATGAAAAATCGGTATAAATATTTGGAATTCCAATAGAATAAAACAAAAGTACGTAATTCTACGAAAGATAAGTTTTTGCGCAACTCCGTTCTTGGGTCCGTAAGGATATGGGTTGTGTTTGGGGTTTAGATGGGCAAAAGGGGGAGGGAGCTTGATGATGGGAGCAGCATCGTGCCTTTCGGCGCAGACGGATTTTGGTGCTTTTCTTCAGCAAATAGGCGTTCTTTTTGAAGTCCCCTATGTCGTCTTCCGTGCGGGGGATAGCGTGCAGTGCTATGCTGCATCGGAAGCTCTTCCTGTCTCAACCGAAGGCCTAGAGGCTCAGGTGCGTGAGCATCGGGCGTTGCTTGTTTTAGGCCCTAAAGCGCTTACGTCCTGGAGGCCGCTACACTTTTATGCTGGCGTGCCTGCAGGCGACAAGGGCGTGCTGGCCGTTGCAGATGTCCAGCCACGGCGGTTTGATCAGAAGGCGCGGCATCTTCTGGAGGCTTTGGGTGCGTTACTAGGCGTGTGGGAAAAACATGCGGGGCAAAAACAGCGCTACGCACGCTTGCTTCGGGGAAAGGCGCGCTTGTTGGAATACATAGCCACAGGCAAGCCGCTTCATGAGGTGCTGGATGCAATTGCGCGGTGGGTAGAGGCCGAAAGCAGTGGGGTGCTGGTGTCTATTGTGCTTGTCCGAGAAGGTAAACGCTATTGTGGCGCTGCGCCCAGTTTGCCACTGGCGTACGGCCAGGCTATCGATGCGCAAGCGACAGGTTCAAATGTCGGGTCCCGCGGTGCAGCGACGGACACGTGCGCCCCTGTTATGGGTGAAGAACTGACGGCTGATCCAGCCTGGGCGCTGGATCAGGAACTAGCCCATGGGCTGCGTGCTTGCTGGTCGATGCCTATTTTGGCGCCAGACCAGAGCGTTTTGGGCACGTTTACCCTTTACGGTTGCAAGCCAGGACCGCTGGAGCCCCAGGACCAGGAGCTTGCTGCCCTAGCAACGCGCTTGACGGCAATTGCACTGGAGCGAGAGCGGCAGCAGCAAGCCCTGCAAACCCGCGAGCACCAGCTCGAAGCTGTGTTGGAGCAGGCCGCTGATGCCATCATGCTGCTGGATCGTGAGCGGCACGTTTTGCTCTTTAACCGTGCTGCTGAGCGGCTTTTCGGCTACACGGCGCCCGCCATACTCGGAAAACCTATTGATGTGTTGCTTCCGGGGCTTGCCGAGGGGCTTGGGGCAGCTGCGACGCCTATGCAGACCGAGGCGGTCCGTAGCAGCGGAGAGCGCTTTCCGGTCGAGCTTTCGTGCACGGTCATTGGGCAGCCTTTCGAGATGTATTTGCTTATTGTGCGCGACTTGACCGATCGCTTACGCTATGAAGCAGAGCTGGTGCGTGCCCGTGAAGCAGCCGAAGCGATGAGTCGGCTGAAATCAGTGCTGCTCACGAACCTAAGTCATGAGATTCGCACCCCACTGACTACGGTGATAGGATTTGCGGATCTATTGGTCGAAGAGGCCAAGGCCGGCTCACCGTTTCAGGAGTTTGCACGACTGATTGCAGAAGGGGGGCGCCGTCTGCTGCATACGCTAAGCGAAGTGCTTGATTTGGCCCAGCTGGAAGCCCAAGAAATTGTCGTTCGTCCACATCAGTTGCGCCTGCTGCCCCACCTGCAGCCGCTTTTAGCGACCTATCGCGCACGTGCTAAGCAAAAAGGCCTCAAGCTGCGGCTACAGGGCACGCCACACTTAGAAGCCTGGGCCGATCCTGTCTTATTGGAGCGCGTTCTTGAGGAGTTGTTGGACAATGCGGTTAAGTTTACCACTGCCGGAAGCATTTCCGTTTCGGTGCAACAGGTAGGCAACCGGATAGCCCTGATTGTCGAAGACACCGGTATCGGAATGTCGGCCGAAACGCTACAGCGTGCATTCGACGAATTCTGGCAGGCCTCGAGCGGGATGAATCGGACCCATGAAGGATTGGGGTTGGGCCTAACCATTGCCCGACGGTTTGTAGGGCTTATGGGGGGCACGATTGAAGTCTGGAGTGCGCCAGGCAAGGGAACGCGATTTACCGTTTGGCTTCCAGCAAGGCCTGTCGTGACGGCAGGGCAAGTCGCTTAAACGTCTTTACTTGTGTCGAAGGGGTAGCGGGGCCGGGTTTTTTGTGAGCATGCGCATTTAAAGGGACAGGTGCACCTCTTGTGAAGATTGTGTTAAGTAGAGAAAATGGGGTGAAGGAAGGGCTTGCAAGAAAGTTGGGGTAGGCTTACTTTGATGCTATCGTTAAAGTAACCGTTAACTATATCGGATTTAGCCTACCGAAACCGCTTGTGCTTTAAAGTAAGCGGTTTTTGCCAGGGGCAATGCGGGTGAGGGCATAGTGTTTTGGCTTCTGGGCAAGCCTTTTGAGCAAAACCAAGGGTTAAGCATGGCGATAGGGCTGCTGCATAGGTTTAGGGGAGGTATTGTAGGGCTTATAGGGATTTTGCCGTGGGTTGCTTTGGCGCAGAATGTAGGTCGGATAGCGGGGAGCGTGACCGATGCGGCTACGGGCGATCCGCTACCTGGCGTAAACGTCACGGTTGTGGGTACGACGCTGGGGGCGGCTACGGATATTGAGGGTCAGTATTACATTCTCAACGTACCTCCTGGGCGCTATGCTGTTCGGGCAAGCATGATCGGCTATCAGCCGGTTGTGGTGGAGGATGTGGTGGTGCATGCCGATCGGACGACCCAGGTGAACTTTAGCCTTAGCGAGGCAGCTCTTGAGATTGGCGAAATCGTTGTTCAGGCCGTTCGTCCCGATGTCGAACGGGACAAGACAGCCACCAGTCATATTGTTCGTTTTGATGAAGTGCAAGCTGTGCCAGGCATGCGCAACATCAGCGATGTGCTGGCCTTAGCAGCTGATGTGATTGATGGACACTTCCGTGGTGGGCGGCAAGGGGAAGAGTATTACACGTTGCAGGGCATGGGCATTGTAAACCCGCTGGACAATTCATCGGCTTTTATGCCCATCATGAGTGCGGTCGAAGAGGTTGAGGTGATCACCAGCGGATTTAGTGCCCAGTATGGGAATGCCCAGTCGGGTGTTGTGCGCATTTCTATGAAAGAAGGTAGTCGCACGCGCTGGACCAGTCGCTTAGAGATCCGCATGCGCGCCCCTGGCCGCAAGCACTTTGGCCCTAGCGTCTTCGACCCGAAAGCCAACGACTATTTGCGGCTGCTCTATTACAACGAGGGCAATATTTGGCTAACGGGTGACCCGGGATCAGATACGCCCCAGCCTTTCTACGGCGCAATGGCTTCAGGGCTAACAAGCTACTTTGCCGGCGACGTCCAAGCACAGCTGGCCATGGCACGCGCGCTTTATGAGCAAATGCGGCGGGACGTAAACCGGGACTACGGCAACGAGATCGACTATGCGGTGGAGCTAGCAAGCGGTGGGCCAATTAACGAGCGGATGCGCATGTTTATGGCCTTAGGCCTGACAAAACAGTGGCCGTTTCTGCCCACCGAAAGCCCCGACGTGGAGTACCAGGTCATGGGAAATGTGGTTACGGATGTCACCGAAAGCGCTACGTTCCGCCTTAGTGGAGGCCTGTCGCACCAACGCAACAACATCTTCCCAAGCCGAAACAGCGTCGGCGGCTATCAGCGCTGGCTGTGGGATCGCGTCGTGGGCCTTCAAGACCAACGACGCACAAACATGCAGCTGGGCGGACGGTTTACCCATGCCCTAAGCCCCAGCACCTACTATGAGCTCCAACTCAACACGCTGCGCACCCAAAACGAAGTCGGCTCGACACCTACACCTCCCCTACTGCCCGATACCCTAGAAATTAACTGGGCGGTGGGTACCCTTTCATGGCCCAACAATAACTCCCCAGATGGGATTAACTATCAAGTAGGAAATGATATTTTTACTAAAGAAAAAACACACACGATTTCTTTTGAGGGCTCTTTAACCAGTCAGCTTACACCATATCACCTGTTACACGGAGGTATTCAAATCAATAGTTATCTTATTGATGTCTTTAACAGCGTAAACCTTCGGTCTACAAGACAAATAGAACGATATAGAGCAAGGCCATTTGAGGCTGCTATGTATCTCCAAGATAAGATGGAATTTGAGGGAATGATCGCAAATGTTGGACTACGTCTAGATATATGGTATTCTGGAATGAAATATTATGTAGATCTATTTGAGCCTTTTGGAAAACCAGATTCCTTAGGCAGGTTTAATCCTGAAAATGGAGTGCGACAAGCACCACCTGTACATGTACGGCTGCAACCGAGACTGGGCATTTCTTTCCCTATTTCTGTCAATACTGTATTCCATCTGAATTATGGTTCTTTTATGCAACGTCCTTCGTTCCAGTATATCGTTTCCCAGCGCGTTGGGCAGGTGCGTAATAATCCTATGATTTTGGGTAATCCAAGTCTCAAGCCAGAGACTACCAATAGTTACGATGTTGGCGTTGTGCAAGCACTTGGTGGTGGCTTTACTCTGGATGTTAGTGGATATTATAAAGATGTAAAAAATCTGGTTCAACAGGCTGATTTTATTGATGATCGGGCAGGTTATCAGGTTAGTTCCTACTTCAACCTTGACTATGCAGATATTCGTGGCTTTCGCATTGCTTTAAATAAGCGCAGAGGAGCATTGACAGGAGCGATTAATTATCAGTACAGCTATGCCACGGGTAAAAGCCCCACAGCAACAGCTGCGACACCTATTTTTAATCGTGACACCTTAGGTGTGGTTACAAATGATTTAACAAATGTGCCTACGCGGGATATTTTGCTCGATTTTGATCGTAGGCATAACTTGATTATTACAGCAACCTATACTACAGGAGAAACCTGGGGACCAAGAATTCTGAATAAGTATGTGTTCAATAATATGACTTTTTCTGTTTACTCTATTGCCAGAAGTGGAAGACCCTATACATCACCTTCAGATTTGAGAAAGATCAACACAAAACAGACACCTGCAGAATATAATACAGATATTAAAATTACTAAAAAGGTAAAAAACTTTTTTGGTGCACAGGCTTCATTTTACTTTGAGATATTTAATGTGTTTAACAATAAAATTTTGAACTATAACTATCTGTTCCGTAGGCCCACGCCTACAAATCCCAACCTTGCACTTCAGTACTATGAACAGTACCCGATTGATGATCGAGAAAATGGGGTGCGCTACTGGTGGGATAAGGGGCGACAGGGGCCTTTTGCCGTTGATCAGTCATTTTTGCTCTATAGTAATCAGCCGCGCTCCTATAACTTCGGCGTTGTGATTGATTTTTGAATTAGCGTATGCGCTCAATGAGATACATCAAAGTTTTTCTGCTTTTTACTCTGGTTATGAGTGCATCTGCCCAAGATCGGCAGTGGCAGGTGCATCGCCGGGGATTGTTGCACCAGACTATTTTCAATACAGGAGAGCTGGGTCGGCCCTATAGTGCTGGAGGGACGGTTCCAGAAGGCCGGCCTTCTTTGGAGTGGCCCCCCTATTCCCGAATGATTTTGGAGCGCCGTAACTATCCGGGTCACCACAACTCGTTTGGCAGCGGTGTTTGGCTAGCGGCGACTGCCCCCAGTGGGAGAAAATATGCTTTTTGTGGTGCGGTTTCGAACACGAATGGTGAGCCGGTTCCTGTGGTAGGGGTCTACAGTTTCCCGCTCGAAATTCGACGTATTGAGAACTTTCCGGTGCTGCCTTCGGGCGAGCTCAATCCTGAGTTTGATCCCAACGAAGCTGAAGAGATCATTATTTCCCGCTGGGATACGCCTGTAGGCATTCGGGTCACGCGCACCAGTCGTGCTTGGAGCTATCCAGGCTACGATAGCTTTATCATTTACGAATACGAATTCCAGAACATTACAGCCGACACGTTAAAAGATGTTTTTATCACGTTCGCAAATACGTTTGCCCCATCGATGTTTGGCTGGCAGCGGAACTATGGCGTCTGGTCGGAGGCTTCGCTGCGTGGCCAGCCGCCAGCCGGCACAGGTGACGTATTTGCGCGCTTTGATCTGAAGCGCTGGCTGAGTTACGTGCACACGCGGGATGGGTTGCCAGATCCTGTTTTCTTTGAACAATGGGCGCAACCAGGAGATCGGGGCGGGCTCAACGCTCCACAGGCTGTAGGCTTTATGGTGCTCTACTACGACTATGAGCACCTGGCCACCCGCAAGCAGACGCAGCAGGTCTTTCTGGTGCCAGCCGACAGCACAGGGATGTGGGACGAAAACGGCAAGCCGAAGCAGCCCTTCATGCTGCGCTATGAAAACGGCAACCTCTATGAGGCCAAAATTGCACCTTGGATGGATCCTTTGCTCCGGCGAAAAACGGGAATCTGGCATAGCCCTACGGACTCCACGCGCTTTGCAACGCAGTTTGAGCCAGAACTGTGGTCGTATTGGAAGGGACGGACAAGCACTTCCGCGAACTTGTCTTGGTGGCAACCTGCCGTGCATGCCTATGGGTTTTTCCCCTATGTGTTGCCTCCAGGCGAGACAATCCGCTTTGCCGTAGCTGAAGTCGTTGGCTATGGGCCCGGACAAAAAGACGATAAGGTCTATAAGGACCTGGGCGGTAGGGTTCGTGCCGGGGTAGATGCGGGCGAACTTTTTAGTCCAGTACCCAGCTGGTATGAGCAGCTAGCGTATCCTCACTTAGGAAGCAAAGGCTACATTGGCAGTACGTACTTGCAGGAGCATCCATTGCCTTGGTACGTCACGCCACCGGTAATCTCGATTCGAGATGTAGCCGATCGGGCTATTGAGCTCTATACCGGACGGCCTTTGGTTAAGCACGACACGTTGCAATACGATCCGGCTACAGCGCCTTCAAAAGGACGCTATAACACCATCCCGATCCCGTATCCCGCTCCAGCCATTCGTGTAGAAAATACCGCCTCCGGTGCCAACCGAATCGTTTGGGGCACGCAGGTCGAGCGCTTTTCAACCGTCCGACTACGCGCACCTTTTAGCCACTACGAAGTGCTTCGGGCACCCCATCCCCTGGGCCCCTGGAAGCTCATCGATACGGTTCAGCCTCAGGATCCGCGCTATTTCGATACCGAAACCGGGGAGTATGCGATTCTAGATCCAGAAAGCAGACCCGGCGAAACCGTAGCCTACGCCGTGGTTTCGGTGGATGCCGCAGGAGGCCGAAGCGGCATGACCAACCTGACCCTCCACGAAACCCAAGCCCCAGCTGCTGAACGGCTCGGTAAAGTCTACGTCATTCCGAATCCACTGATTGTGTCTAGCGGCCTAACCGGAAGTGACCCAAGAGGAGATATTCTGGACCGTATCCAGTTTGTCGGACTAACGCGGCGCTGCACGATTCGGATTTACTCTTATTCCGGCCAACTTGTGCGGGTGATTGAGCACGACCAGGACTCCTTCGGCACTCCGTGGTATCAGCTAACCATCAATAACCAGATCATCGCCTCTGGCGTGTATTTCTTTGTGGTCGAAGACCACGAGACTGGCGAGCGCGCTACCGGGAAATTTGTCGTGATTCACTAAAGCTATGACTAGCTTCCCTATAACACAGAAAGCCCTGTGCTTAGTGGCCCTACTGGCGCTGGGCATCTGCAACGCGCTGGCGCAAAAAGTAGGCAGCACCTCCATGCAGTTCCTCAAGGTGATGCCTTCTGCCCGTGCTGCAGCCGTAGGCGAAGCCTACAGCGTTTGGGCCTCAGGTGCCGAAGCCCTGTTTTGGAATCCGGGTGGACTTGCTTCGGTAGCACGCCATGAAGTTTCCCTGACCTATGTGGATTGGCTTTTCGATACCAAACAAGGCGCTTTTGCTTATGCCCTTTCCTTGGGCAATTTGGGCGCTATAGGCCTGCAGGTGCAATATGTAGACTTTGGTGTCTTTGAAGAGACAACCAATGAATTCCCCTATATCATCGATCCAGATCGCCCCGGAATGACTGGGCGCACATTTAGACCCTTCGGTTATCTCATAGGCGCTACCTACGGACGATACTTAACCGATCGATTCTCGCTTGGCCTAAGCATAAAATATGCTTACGAATCCCTTTTCAATGATAAAAGGGTGGAGCAGGTAATGATTCGTCCCGGAACTTACGCTGATGTAAATACATGGGCTTCGGGTATCCTATTTGATTTTGGCATGCGGTACAATACCGGATTCCGGTCCATTCAAATCGCTTCGGCAGTCCAAAATTTTGGCCCTAACGTTCGCTACGCTACGGAGGCATACCCCGTCCCGCTGCTTTTCAGAGTAGGGGTTGCCGCTCACCTGTTTGGTCCAATTGGCCTGCTTCAAGGAGGCTACGAAAAAAGTCGCCTCAGTGCAGCTTTTGATATTTTTCATCCTAATGATTATGCTCAACAGTTTCATATGGGTTTAGAGTATGAATTCATGGATATTCTTTCGCTTAGAGGAGGATATAAATTCAACTATGACTCGGACGGATTAACCCTGGGTATTGGCTTAAAATATAAGGTTGGAAATATGCAAGTTTCTATGGATTATAGCTATGGCTCAATGGGGGATTATCTCGAGGATGTGCAACGGATAAGCTTAGGGGTCATTGTGCCATGAACGATCTACGGGTTGTCTGGGCGATAGCACTCTGGGTCTGGTTGTGTGGCAGCCTCATGCAGGAAAGCCAGGCTCAGGGATATGGTGGGCCACTCGGGATGCACGGGCTGCATCAGCTCAACATGCATGCTGCTGCTGCGCGTGCCTTTGGAGGAGTAACGCTAGGGCTTCGCGAAGAAATCGGGATAATGTTTCACCATCCCGCTGCCCTGCATGCACTGAGCACAGCCCAGTTTTCTATAGGCTTATATCAGGAAAATCGTGATCTCCAGCAAAAGCAGGAATACGCGCCGGTGCGTTATTATCCCAATCTGAGTCTCCTTTTAGAGGGGTTAACCTATAAGATTCCGGATCCGGACAGCACACGGGTAGGCACCTCCCCCAGGGATACTGTGCAGCGGCCGTTTGACGATATCGGTCCTAACTGGAAACACAAGCGCCGTAGCAGTAATCCCCTTCAAGGTATGATCGCGCTACCGCTACGTTTTACAGGCTTCCGATTGGTCGCTGGATTGGGGGCAGTAGAGTATGCCAACCTGGACCATTACTATCAGCATAACAACGTACTCAACCCTTCGATACTTTCGCAGCGGCCGCTTCCTACACCCCGTCCTACCGACGACAATCCACTGCAGGTAGATTGGTACCAGTTTATCCGCTCCCGGCAAGGAGCGCTGCAAGGATTCGGGGGAGCGATAGCTGCAGACGTAGAAGCGTTAAAGCTTGCTATCGGCCTGAGCGGCCTCGTAATTCGCGGGAGCTCCGAAGATCTTGAACAAGAGATCGCTCGAGGCCGGCTGACCTTCTATTCCAACGCTTTCCGCGTTGATTCTGTCTACCGACGTGTTACGCGCAGCGGCACTTCAACATTTAGCGGATATGAATTCACCTTGAGCAGTATTCTCTATGGCCGGTATGTAAGCTTAGGTGTTGTGCTTAAACCGCCGGTTACGTTTACCCGAACGTTTTCGCTGGAGGTAACCACCGATACCGGTAGCCATACGACAGTTGCTGCATTGCAAGGAGAAGACCGCATGCGGTTGCCCTGGCGCGGTACTATTGGTTTGGTACTGCGGCCCCGAGATGAACTCATGCTGGGGATGGAATATGAACTCCGGCCCTATGGATCGGCTCGCTATACCGATGCCCAAGGTAACACACACCGGCCCTGGGTTTCAGCCAACCTCTTTCGCGTAGGAGCTGAAGTGCGGATGGCGCCGTGGCTACGCCTGCGAGGAGGCATACGTGGCGAGGCCGAAGTATTTGCGCCTGAGGGCAGCCCTATCGAGGAAGATGCGGTTTCCTACGAAGTGTATAGCGTGGGGATGGGTATTGCCTACCATCGCGTTCGTCTCAATTTCGCTTACGAATATGCCCACATCAAGTACCAGGACGTCTGGGCTAGCGCACTCAGCAAAAACAGTGCGGTGCGTCATGCCCTGACGGCTAACGTGGGTTTTTCGCTGTAGGTCTTGCCCGCTAATTAAGAGGAGGTGCGCCATGAAACGTTGTGTTACTGCGAGCTTGCTGACGCTAGGCTTGATGGTTATAGCCTGCCCACCCTTAAGAGCGCAGTCAGCAGGCGACTACCGAACACGCGACAGCGGCAACTGGAGCCAGGCCTCCATCTGGGAACGCTTTACTGGAGCAGCTTGGACAGCCGCCACCAGTGCGCCCACAGGGGCTGAGACGATCACCGTACGCAGTACCGATTCGGTGTTTGTCGACGTGCCTGTAACCCTTACCGGGCGCCTAATTAACCAGGGCATTGTGCATGCAGAAGCAGGAAGGCTAACCATAGGCAATGGAGGGGTTTATCAGCACGATCGAGACGGCGGCAAAATCCCCATAGCCACTTGGAGCGAAGGCGCTACGCTACACTTAACGGGTGTAGTCGCACAAGCCCCAGCTAACCGGAATCAGCCCTACTATCACATCATCTTTGAAACCCCAGCCCTGGCTTCAAACCTGAACCTAGGTCTCGATAACGTTACCATTGGAGGAGACATTCGCGTGCTAGATACCGGGACGGCACGCTGGTATCTCACGACTACCGCAGCATACGATACCGCGGTTGTTACCATCAACGGGGACGTGTACGTTGAAAAGGGTGCCTTTGCGGTTCAAGGCACAAGCAATGCGTACTCTACCTTTATTGTCCATCATTACGGCAACATCATCGTAACCGGCGGTAATTTCTCCATCAGCCGCGGGTCGCAGCCGGGAGGCACAACAACCTGGTATCTCTACGAAGGGGATTTCTCCTTTGCCAATGCCACAACCCAGAGCTCTACGGCAACGCCTGGGGGAGCAAAGTTTGTATTTGCAAAGCAAGGTACGCAGCGCCTAACCATTGGCGAAGGCAGCAACCTGCAGGCCCTGCCGATTGAGGTGCTTTCGGGTACCACGCTGGAGATGGGCGAAAGTCGTCTGGCCGGCAGTGGCATTTTCTATTTACATGCCGACGCAGTGTTGGGTACCGCACTGCCAGGCGGGGTCGCCGCTATCTTCGAAAATGTTACCGGTCAAGTAACGCTTGAAGATGAATCGGGATATGCTTTTAACGGGAGTGTGCCTCAAGTGACTAGCACGCGCATGCCTACCGTTGTGGGTGACCTGATCATCGATAATCCGGCCGGCGTAAAGCTTTCGCAAGAAACCACCATCAATGGCGTGCTTCGGCTCAAAGCAGGGGTGCTAGATAACTCGATTCCTTTCACCCTGGGACCCAACGGTTCTATCTCGTATGAAGGTGGAAGTCTGCTGTACCCTGTGGCCAACGAAACAAGAAGCGAACTGCCGCAGACATTTGTGCTCGAGCAGAACTACCCCAATCCCTTCCGTCGGGTTACTACGATTCGGTTTGGGCTCCCTGCAAGTGGATACGTGTCGGTTAAGCTCTACGACCTGCTCGGAAAGGAGGTGCAGACCCTGTTTGAAGGATACAAACCAGCTGGATTTCATGAGTTGACGCTAGAGGCAGGCCCTCTAAGCCCCGGTGTGTACTGGTATCGGGTGCAAACTGCGCAAAGCGCAGCTGCTAGGCAGCTGGTGCTAATTCGGTAAAGTCACGCATCCGAAGAGACTTAAAGCCTTCGGGAGACAAGCGCAGCAACCAGTAACCTTAATCTGGGGGGAGCCATGAAAACAATGATAACGATTATCGGCTGCGGGCTTTTAATGCTTGGGCCTATGTCGGCCCTTGCGCAGCAGGCAGGCGACTACCGCTCTGCCACAAATGGTAACTGGAGCGATGCCGCTACTTGGGAGGTGTTCGATGGAGCTACGTGGAGTGCAGCCACCAATGCTCCTGTAGGCTCCGAGCATATCACCGTGGGGCATACCGTTACGATCGATGTACCAGTGACCATCTCGGGTTATCTCAAGGTCGAAAGTGGTGGGGAAGTAACCGTTGGTAGTGGTTCGTTGTCTTTTGGGGAGGGTTCGGTGTATGAGCATGCGCGGGATGGGGGCAGTGTGCCTTTGGCGGATTGGGGAGAGGGTTCGACGGTGGTGTTTAGTGGGATTACGGCGAACGCGCCGGCCAATCGGGGGCAGGATTATTATCATTTAGTGCTTAACACGCCGGGTTTGACGGCGAACCGGGATTTAGGGTTGCATGGTCGGCGCATTCGGGGTGACATTCGGGTGTTGAGTACGGGGAGTGGGCGTTGGCAGCTGGTTGGGGGTGTTTCGGACACGGTGTGGGTTTTTGGGGATGTGGTGGTTGAGGGGGGTCAGTTTACGGTGCAGGGGACGTCGAGTGCGACGCATGTGGTGGTGGAGCATTATGGGGATGTAGTGGTTCGTGGGGGTAATTTTTCGATTGCTCGGGGGAGTCAGGGTGGGGTAGGTACGACGAAGTGGGTGTTGCATGAGGGGGATTTTTGGATGTCGAATGCGCAGACGCAGAATTCGAATCCGACGGTAGGGAATGCGAAGTTTGTGTTTGCGAAGGCTGGGGTTCAGCGTTTGGTGTTGGGTGAGGGTAATACGATAAGTCAGTTGCCGGTGGAGGTTTTGGGGGGAACGACGTTGGACATGGGGTTAAGTGAGCTTGGGGGTAGTGGTATTTTTGTGCTTAATGATAGCGCCACGCTAGCAACGGCACATCCTGAGGGTGTGGCGGGAGCCCTCAAAACCACGGGGTTAGTGCAGTTGAGTAACCGAGCGGGTTTTGTGTTTAATGGGCAGGAGGCGCAGGTGGTAGGTGCGTTGTTGCCGGACACGGTAGCGTTTTTGGGGATAGCCAATCCTGTAGGGGTGAGTGTTGCGGATACGCATTATGTGGATGCGCTGCAGGTGGGTGCTGGTGCGAAGTTGATTGTTGAGGGGTTGGGAGTGTTGCGTGTTAAGGAGGGGGAGGTATTGGGTTATGTTGTCAATCAAGGGGCGTTGGAGGCAGAGGCGGTGTTGTCTTTTGGGGAGGGTTCGGTGTATGAGCATGCGCGGGATGGGGGCAGTGTGCCTTTGGCGGATTGGGGAGAGGGTTCGACGGTGGTGTTTAGTGGGATTACGGCGAACGCGCCGGCCAATCGGGGGCAGGATTATTATCATTTAGTGCTTAACACGCCGGGTTTGACGGCGAACCGGGATTTAGGGTTGCATGGTCGGCGCATTCGGGGTGACATTCGGGTGTTGAGTACGGGGAGTGGGCGTTGGCAGCTGGTTGGGGGTGTTTCGGACACGGTGTGGGTTTTTGGGGATGTGGTGGTTGAGGGGGGTCAGTTTACGGTGCAGGGGACGTCGAGTGCGACGCATGTGGTGGTGGAGCATTATGGGGATGTAGTGGTTCGTGGGGGTAATTTTTCGATTGCTCGGGGGAGTCAGGGTGGGGTAGGTACGACGAAGTGGGTGTTGCATGAGGGGGATTTTTGGATGTCGAATGCGCAGACGCAGAATTCGAATCCGACGGTAGGGAATGCGAAGTTTGTGTTTGCGAAGGCTGGGGTTCAGCGTTTGGTGTTGGGTGAGGGTAATACGATAAGTCAGTTGCCGGTGGAGGTTTTGGGGGGAACGACGTTGGACATGGGGTTAAGTGAGCTTGGGGGTAGTGGTATTTTTGTGCTTAATGATAGCGCCACGCTAGCAACGGCACATCCTGAGGGTGTGGCGGGAGCCCTCAAAACCACAGGGACGGTCACGCTAAGCAGCGCAGCCAACTTTGTCTTTAACGGTACGGTGGCCCAAGAGACCAGCACATTGATGCCTACGGTGGTGAACGATTTGGTGATTGACAACGAGGCCGGCGTAAAGCTTTCGCAAGAAACCACCATCAATGGCGTGCTTCGGCTTGTAGCCGGAGAGTTTGACAACACGATACCCTTTACGCTTGGCCCTAATGGGACCATCTCCTATGAAGGAGGTCGCTTGAAAGTGCCCTTCCCCCCGGTTGCTACCGAGCGCACGCAAGAGATACCAACGCAGTTTGCGCTTTACACGGGCTATCCTAATCCTTTTGCGCACGCGACCAATATCCGCTATGACGTTGCCGAGCCCAGCCGTGTCATCATTAAGATCTATGATGTAACGGGTAGAGAGGTCGCAGAGCTGGTGCATCGGGATCACCTTCCTGGCACGTATACCGTGCAATGGCGGCCCGAGGGGCTTGCCAGCGGCCTATACTATTGCCAGCTCAATGCAGGGACATTTCAGGCTGTACGTACCTTGGTGTTAACGAAATAGAACGGTGTTGAAGGCAGGGGGCACGTCTTCCCCCTGCCTTCGCTAAGCGCGGTCTTCGATGAAGCTTTGGGGTCCATGGTGGGGGCTATGGATGGGCCTGTGGGCTGTGGTTAGTGGATACGGCCAAGGCTTAAGCCCCATCCCGGCTTTTCCAGGCGCTGAGGGATTTGGAGCCTTCACGCCTGGGGGGCGTGGGGGAAAAGTGTACTTGGTAACGACGCTTGAGGACTATGATACCCATGAGCCGATCATTCCAGGTAGCCTTCGGGCAGCTGTTGAAGCGGAAGGTCCGCGCATCGTGGTGTTTCGCGTAGCAGGGTACATCGACCTCAAGCGACCCCTGGTGGTGGCGCACCCCTACCTAACCATTGCAGGGCAAACTGCGCCTGGCGAAGGCATAACGCTGCGGCGCTATGGTATCGTTATCGCAGCCCCTCACGTGATCCTGCGCTACATGCGCGTGCGTCCGGGAGATGTCGCGGGTATTGAACAAGATGCCATCGACGTGCGGGCCAATTACGTGATCATTGATCACTGCTCTGTAAGCTGGGCAACCGACGAAACACTCAGCGTAGGCGGTCGTGCTTCAGAAGTAACGATCCAATGGTGCCTGATCGCAGAAAGCCTAAACCAATCTGTGCATCACAAGGGCGCTCATGGCTACGGCTCCTTGTTTGCCTCAGGTGGACGCATCAGCGTTCACCACACGATCTATGCCTTTCATGCAAGCCGTAACCCGCGGCCTAAGGATGTGCTGTTGGATTTTCGGAATAATCTGATCTACGGTTTTGGCGAGCGAGCAGGCTACAGCCGTAACGATCGAACGCAGCTGAACTATGTAGGCAATTACCTGTATCCGCTCGCCTACAGCCAAAATGCCCGTTATGCTTTTCTTCTGGAGGGGAGCAACACGCGCATTTTTTTGCAGGATAACGTCCTGCGCCTAGGCGACCAGCTACAAAAGCCCGGTTGGGCGCTTGTTCGTGCTCCCGAAGGATGGTCGCTCCAGGCTATAGAAGCCTACACTGCTACGGCATTCCCCTTCCCAGCGCCTGCGGTGCACACGGTACCTGCTGAGCAGGTGCTGGCGTTATTGCTGGCCCAAGCCGGTGCCACACGCCCTCGTCGAGACGCCGTTGATCGTCGCATCCTAGCGCTGATGCAACAAGGCAAAGGACGCTTGATTGACACCCAAGAAGAGGTGGGGGGATGGCCTCCGCTCGAACAGGATGCGCCGCCTCAGGATACCGATAGCGATGGCATGCCTGACGATTGGGAGCTACGTTATGGCCTAAACCCACACGACCCCTCCGATGCAGCAGAGGACCTAGATGGCGATGGATATACGAATATTGAAGAAAACCTGAACAATACCGATCCTACCCGACCATTACGCTGGCTACCTCCCCCAAAAATCTTGCCTGACCCTTTTGCGGCACCGTTGGATTCGGTGCTGACCGTAAGCTTTGAGCTGGCCGACACCACCTTGTCGGTGCACTACACGCTCGATGGTCGTGAGCCTACAGCCCAGGACCCACGCTACACGGGGCCATTTCAGGTGCGTCCCCCCGTGCACGTTCGGGCACGCTTTGTATCCCCCAACGATACGGTTTTTACCACAACCGCCTTTGCGTTTTATGAAGCCCCCGAAGTACTCCCGGCGGTAGCGCCTCAAGCACCTTTGCGTCCTGGCTTGGCTATGCGGCAGTATCGTGCTGCAGACTGGGACGAGTCCCCGCCCGTTGAAACGCTCATGCCGGTCACGGCCGATACGGTTGCCTATGTAGACTTAAGCCTTTGGGGGGATGAACCCCAAACAGCGCTTTGGTTTGAAGGCTATATGCGCGTGCCCGCTACTGGGCGATATGGTTTCTATGTAGACGCAGATCCGCGCAGCCGGCTTTGGATCGACAGTCATCTTGTGGCGCATGGCCGCGCTCTGGAAGCAGGACCGTTTTTTGTCGCGCTAGAGGCCGGGTGGCATCAGGTGCGACTGCTCTTGCTGCGTGAAAATGATCTCGCTCCTACCCAAGTGTACTGGCAACAACCTGAAGCGCCACTGCAGCCACTTAGCACAGTCGACTTTTTTGTGGAACGCGCACCTGCTCCCTGAACCACCCATGGTCAAATACCTAGGACGGCGTATTAACGTAACCGTTAAAGTGTGCCATGAAGGAAATAACTGATATGCCCCGCCGGCGTTTTTTAGAGCTGGCGGCTATTGGTGCCGGTAGCCTACTTGTTTGGCCGCAGCACGTGTTCGCTGGTGCAGAAGGATGGGCACTGGTGCCCGATATTCTGGCCCGGATTCGACCGCCTGTGTTTCCTCAGCGTGACTTTCTGCTTACCCGCTATGGCGGGGTGGGCAATGGTCGCACAGACGCTACAGAGGCTTTTCGCCGAGCTATCGAAGCCTGCCACCGGGCAGGCGGGGGTCGTGTTGTGGTGCCGCGAGGGACGTTTCTAACCGGACCAGTACGGCTGGCCTCAAACGTTAACCTGCATCTAGACGAAGGCGCCGTGGTTCGCTTTAAGCCAGATCCGAGTGCCTATCTCCCTGTGGTTTTTACTCGTTGGGAAGGGGTAGAGGTCATGAACTATGCACCGCTGATTTACGCCTTCGGCCAAGAAAACATTGCGATTACAGGTGGCGGTGTGCTCGATGGCCAAGCCGACGAAGCGCATTGGTGGCCTTGGAAAGGCCGTAAAGAGTATGGTTGGCGGGAGGGTATGCCGCACCAAGATGAAGGGCGTCGCCGGCTGTTTGACATGGCCGAGGCCGGCATCCCACCGGAACAGCGCATTTTGGGAGAAGGCGCCTACCTGCGGCCTAACTTCATTCAGTTTTACCGCTGCCGCAACGTGCTCATCGAGGGCGTCACGATCATCAACTCCCCGATGTGGGAGATCCATCCCGTGCTTTGCGAAAACGTAACTGTGCGCAGCGTCACTGTACGCAGCCACGGTCCAAACAACGACGGCTGCAATCCCGAATCTTGCCGCTACGTGCTCATTGAAGACTGTTTGTTTGACACAGGCGATGACTGCATTGCGATCAAGTCGGGTCGTAACGCCGACGGTCGGCGCCTAAGCGTGCCTAGCGAATACATCGTCATCCGCAACTGCAACATGCGCGATGGGCACGGTGGTGTGGTAATCGGCAGTGAAATCTCAGGAGGGGCCCGCTACATTTTTGCCGAGCGGTGCGCCATGAGCAGCCCAAATCTGGACCGCGCCTTGCGCATCAAAACCAACTCGGTGCGTGGTGGAATCATCGAGCACATCTATATGCGGGATGTGGAAGTCGGGCAAGTGGCCGAAGCGGTAGTGCACGTCAACTTTTATTACGAAGAAGGCGATGCGGGACGGTTTGACCCCATCGTCCGCCACATTGAAGTGCGCAACCTGACCAGCCGGCAAAGTCCTTATGCCTTGTATTTGCGGGGGTATGCGCGCGCGCCCATTCGCGATGTTCGGCTAATTGATTGCACGTTTGACGGCGTCGAGAAAAACCTGACCGAATACGTCGATGGGCTTTACTTCCAAAACGTACGGATAAACGGCAAACGCATTGATCCATGAAGTGGCTTTTATTCGGATGTGTGTTGCTGGCTTGGGCTGGAACGGCCTATGGACAGGCTACCTGGTACGTAGCGCCGGACGGTAACGACACAACCGGCGATGGCAGCATCACGGCACCCTGGGCCACGCTGAGCCGGGCACTGTCGCGTGCTGCAGCAGGCGACACGATCTACTTGCGTGGTGGCCAATACAACTGGTCAAGTCGGCTTGACCTACGCAGTGCAGGCCGTGCCGATGCTTACCTGCACATTTGGGCCTATCCAGGCGAAACGCCGGTGCTCCATTTCGAAGGCAATCCCATCGAAGGGATTCGGCTGCGGGGATGGTATATCCACCTCAAAGGGCTGGTGGTGCAGCGAGCTGGAGATAACGGCATCCGCATCAACGGCTCCTACAACATCATCGAGCAGGTCGTTGTGCGAGAAAATGGGGACTCCGGACTCCAACTAGACGGTGGCGCTGCACATAACCTGATTTTGAATGTCGATTCCTACCGAAATTACGACCCTGAAAATAACGGCGAAAACGCGGACGGCTTTGCAGCAAAGTTTGGCGTTGGACCAGGAAACGTGTTTCGCGGCTGCCGTGCCTTTGACAACAGCGATGACGGATTCGACTTCTGGGAAGCGGGCGAGGGCGTGCGTGTCGAAGAAAGCTGGTCTTTTGACAATGGCTACAACCTTTGGAACGATCCCAACTTCCAGGGCGATTCTAATGGCTTTAAACTGGGGCGTGGCACGGGTGCCCATGTGCTGATTCGGAATCTGGCCTGGGGGCATCGAGCAAATGGCTTCGATGTAAACGGCAACCAGACAGGCGTTACGCTCTACCATAACACAGCGTATCGCAATGGCGGGCAAAATTTTCGGTTTGATGAGATGAACAGTGCCCATGTGCTACGCAACAACCTTTCGGTCGACGGCCGGGTGCTCATGTATCCGCCGATCGATCACGCTTACAATAGCTGGAACCTGGGCCTTACGCCGACTGCTGCCGACTTTTTGAGCCTGGACACTACCGGCGTGCGTGGGCCGCGAAGACCTGATGGCACCCTGCCTCAGCTCGACTTTCTGCATCCAGCACCAGGGAGTGCGCTGGTCGATGCTGGTATCGATGTGGGGCTACCCTACCTGGGGGCTGCACCAGACCTTGGCGCTTTTGAGTTTGGCAGCGCTACAACGGTAGCCGCAAATCAGCCGAGCACATTCCGAGGCTTTGACGTTTACCCCAACCCCTTTCGTCAGAAGCTTGCCGTACGTTTTGAGCTTCCTGCCGCTACGGAGGTGATGGTGAGTCTTTGGGATCTAACGGGACGCGAGGTCGCGCGCTTGGTGGAAGGCTGGCATTCCGCAGGAGTACATAACGTGCAGTGGACGCCACCGGCTACATTGGCTGCAGGTGTGTACCTTGTGGTGCTGCAAACCAAAACGCATCAGCACAGGCAAACGCTGGTTTATGTCCGATAAGCACCTATGCATGGATTAAAACTGTTTTCCCTGGAAGGGAAAAAGGCGCTAGTTACTGGGGCTAGCCGCGGCTTAGGCCGAGCTATAGCCGAAGCATTGGCACAGGCAGGAGCTGACGTGGTCTGCGCCAGCAGTCAGCTCGCTGGGACCGAGGAAACCGCCGCGGCCATTCGGGCAATGGGCCGCCAAGCCTGGCAAGTAGCGGCCGATTTTTCAGACCGAGCTGCTCTGGAACGCATGGCTCAGGAGGCGGAAGCCTTGGCAGGACAAATCGATATCTTGGTCAACAATGCTGGTACAATTCAGCGCTTTCCGGCTGCCGAGTATCCTCTGGAGGTCTGGGATGAAGTGCTGCGCGTGAATCTAGACGCGGTGTTTTTCTTGTGTCAGTACTTCGGCCGTAAGATGATTGCCAGGCAGTCCGGAAAGATTATCAACATCGCCTCACTGCTTTCCTTTTCTGGAGGTATTCTCGTGCCAGCCTATACGGCCAGCAAGCACGCTGTGGCCGGACTGACCAAAGCACTGGCCAACGAGTGGGCCCGCTACAACGTGCAGGTGAACGCCATTGCTCCAGGCTACTTTGCCACCGACAATACACGAGCACTGCGCGAAGATCCGGTGCGCGCACAGGAAATTCTCTCGCGTATCCCTGCCGGACGGTGGGGCCAACCGCCCGACTTGGCAGGAGCAGTTATTTTTCTGGCTTCTGCGGCTAGCGACTATGTCAATGGGCATATCCTCGTGGTAGATGGAGGCTGGATGGCCCGCTAAGCCCTTCAGAAAGGACTAGCAAAAAAACGTAGGAAGCCAGATCTTAGGCTGCAAAGGTGTTAGCGCTTCCACCAATTGCGGGCCTACTATGCCAAGTTTTACGCTTTCCTGGCTGGATCTGGTTACCGTGCTTTTGTACGTGGTCTTTATTGTCTGGCTTGGGTTGTACTTTGCCCGGCGCATGCAAACCGCTGATGACTACTTCTTAGCTGGACGGTCGCTAACCTGGTGGCTCATCGGTTTTTCCTTATTTGCGTCGAACGTGTCGTCGAGTACGCTGCTGGGATTGGCCTCCAGTGCCTACGGAACGGGCATTGCGGTGTACAACTACGAGTGGATGGCCACACTGGTCCTGATTTTCTTTGTGCTGTTCATTTTGCCTTTTTACTTGCGCACGCGCATCTATACCATTCCTGAATTCTTGGAGCGGCGTTTTGACAGCAGGGCCCGGTTGTATTTCTCCGGCCTTTTGATTGTGCTCAATATTCTGGTTGATACCGCAGGGGCTTTGTATGCCGGAGCTTTGGTGCTAAAGATTTTGTATCCAGAGGTCCCTATCTGGCTGGCGGTGGGTTTACTAGGCTTCTTAGCAGGACTCTATACCGTGGCTGGGGGCTTAAAAGCCGTGGTTTACACCGATGCTGTGCAGGCCGTTTTGCTGCTGTTGGGAGCAATTTTAGTAGCCACCTTCTCTTTTCAAGCTGTGGGCTCCTGGGAAGTAGTCACCGACCGGGTACCGACGCGAGACCTGAGCATCATTTTGCCCGCGGATGACCCTGTGCTTCCTTGGCCTGGGCTTGTGACCGGCGTTTTTCTGCTGGGCTTTTATTTCTGGTGCACCAACCAGTTTATGGTGCAGCGCGTTTTAGGGGCACGCGACCTGAATCACGGTCGATGGGGTTCGCTGTTTGCCGGCCTTTTGAAGCTGCCCGTCCTGTTTATCATGGTGCTGCCTGGCATTTTTGCGCGCATGCTTTACCCTCCTGAGCAGTTTCCGATGTTAGCGGCCAACACGGACTTGATTTATCCGATGCTCCTTTTTGACCTACTGCCGACGGGGATTCGGGGACTGGTGATCACGGCGCTGGTTGCCGCCATTATGTCGAGTGTAGACTCTACGCTCAACTCGGCCTCAACCCTGGTGACCATGGATTTTATCCGCCGTTTTAAACGGCAAGACAGCCATACGCTCGTCGGTGCAGGGCGCTGGGTGACCGTGGTTTTTATGACGCTAGCTATTCTATGGGCACCCCAAATTGTACGCTTTCCCAATCTGTGGACCTATTTACAGGCTATGCTGGCATACTTAAGCCCGCCCGTGGTGGCCTGTTTTCTAATGGGCATCTTTTGGAAGCGAGCTACACGTTCAAGTGCGTTTGTCGGTTTACTTGTGGGGCATTTGGCTGCAGCCGTCTTTTTGGGACTGAATTTGGCCGATCGGCTTATTGTGCAAACAGGCCCACTTTCTCCAGAGCAGCAAGCGCTTGTAGCTTCTGGCGTGCCCGTAGTGCACTTCTTATATCTGCCTCCCATTTTACTGGTAATCAGCATGATGGCTATCGTTGTAGCCAGTTTGCTTACACCAGCACCACGGCCTGAAGAAGTGGAAGGGCTGACCTGGTCGCCTGCGTTTTTCCGGCAAGAGTCACGCGAGCTGGCTGCATTACCTTGGTATCAAAACTACCGCCTGCACGCCCTGGGACTCTTGGCGCTTATTGTTTGGATTTTGGTCTGGTTTCGGTAAAGAACAAATAGCAATTTAAAAAAACAAACAACAATTGAAGATATATTAACAAATCATAAATAAAAGGTTATGTAATCTAAGGCATCTTTTGTTATCAAAGATGCCTTAAGCCTATATGCGTAAAATCTGCTTGCTAACCGTACTCTTCCTGGGGATATCCCTTCAAACCTATGGACAGGGAAGAATTAGTGGATTAGCCTTTGGGGATTTTTACTACATCGCCTCGCATCACAACCAGGCATTGCGAGATCAAAACGGATTCTGGTTTCGGCGAATTTATTTCACCTATGATCGGGATTTAGGGGAGCAATTTACGACCCGCTTGCGCTTGGAGATGAATCATCCAGGCAATTTTACGGCCGGTGACGCCATCCCTTTTGTCAAGGACGCTTATCTGCAGTGGGATTTCCATGCGCAGCATCGGTTCTACTTAGGCATTTTGCCAGCACCGATGTTTGACCTGATAGAGGCACTTTGGGGATATAGGTCTGTTGAGAAGACACCGGGAGACTTGTTCAGGCTAGGCTCTCCGCGCGAAGTGGGTCTATCTTTTCAAGGTAGCCTACTTGAGACCGGTGTAGTGCGTTATCACGTGGCGTTTGGAAACAATGAGGCAACGCGTTCCGAAGGTTATCGGGGCAAAAAGTTGGCCCTGGCTTTGCAGCTTTTGCCCCAGCCTTGGGCAGTAGAAGTTTACGGGGATTATGGGCGCCTGCGTGAGGGGGAGCAGGCTACGACGTGGCACGGTTTGCTAGGTTATCGCACGCCTTCCCTTCGTCTCGGAGCGATCTATGAGGCTCAAGAGGTGACGATCGAGCGCGGCAGAGATTATACATTGCGTTACTTTTCGGTTTTTGGCTCTGGACAGGTGGCACCCCGACTGTATGTGTTTGGCCGGATTGACCGGATGCTGGAGCCCAATCCGCGGGTAGGCAACAACCCCTATTTGCCTTTAGCCACAACTTCTAAGGCGACGTTATGGATTGGCGGCGTGGATATTGCTATGACACCTCAGGTGCGCTTCCAGCCGAATGTTGAGCTGGTACGCTACGACGAGGAAGGGCTGGATAGCGATGTCTTTCTGCGTTGGACGTTTTTTGTGACGTTCTAAAGCAGCGGGTTAGGGATAGTACGCCCTTAGGTTGTTGCGGCTTCTGCGTCGTTAAAGAGGTCGCCTTCGACCGCCGTGTTGGGGGTGCTTACAGGGCGAAGCAGTTCGATGCGGTGTAGCGCTGAAAAGTACCACAAGCGATCTGGCGGCGTTTGGACAGGGAGCCAGGCCCAAGAGCGCATCGTGGCAAAATAGTCCCAGTTCACATAGGCGCTAAAGTCATCGATGAGGTCTGTAATTACGGTGCCGCTGTCGAGTAAAAAGCGTTGAATCTGTGCCCATTTTTCCAGGCTCGATTCGGCATGCGTCAGGCCAAAGTAGCCTGCACTGCCGGGGCCACGCAAGCACAGAAGGCCGCGCAAGATGGTTGTTTGAAAGCCCAGAAGGCTTTCTGTAGGATCGGTCATAAACGTGTCGAAGCGGCGGCGCCAAACGGCAGGCAGCGGCTGGCGCAGGTCGTACCGGACGGCTTCCAGGTGGGGCAGATTTTCTTGGCGTGCTACATCGTTAATAAATGCTACCAAGCGGGCGTCGACATCGACGGCCAGCACACGCTTGGGCAGACCGGTCAGCGCCGCAGCAATGCTCATCAGGTCATCGTCCCCCAGGACAATGAGCGCCTTACCTTCCAAATCACCCCGCTGCCAGGCAAAGGCAATCCGTGCCAGTGTTGTGGCTTCGGTCACAAAGCCCTGGTCATAGTCTTGCAAAGCCGCGGGGCGATGGCGACAAATTTCCGCAAAGCGCCTTGTGACCTCTTCCGGAAGTTTTTGATAATCTATCCCTCGACCCTCACAAGTCGTGCAGTGCAGCTCGCGTACTGGTGCAATCCCCAAGGCGTTTACAAATTGCTGTCCCTCAGGCGTAAAGCGAAGCTTGCCATCCTTAAGGCTTAAGAGGCCTTCGTGCACGAGACGTTGCCAGAACGCGCATAGTGCGCGCATTGGCACATGGCTGAGCCGAAGTGCCTCCCAAAGGTTGTCGGTTGCATGCAGGGCCGCTAGGGCACGTTCTGCGTCCCGTTGCGTGAAGGGTACCGGCACGGCACGGCGTACAGCACGTAACAGTTTTTCCAGCTGAGGGGCAGCAACTTCACTAGAACGCGTCCGCAGATCGGTCATCCTTGATTCCAGTTTGGTGCACACTGCTTCTAGAGCCAAGCTGGGTTATGAACAAAAAAACAACTTGTATTTTTGGTAAACAGACTGCTTGAGGTTTCCATGTATTGAGACGAAAATGGAATATTTTCGTGTGGCTGGCGTTTGCTTGCCGCAGGCGCATCAGGCGCTAGGTATGAACTTTGGGGACTGTTACACCATGAAAGCTTTGGCTAAAACGCGTCCAGGCCCTGGCTTGGAGCTAATCGAGACCGAAGTGCCTAAGCCCGGTCCGCATGACGTGCTCATCCGCGTGACTGCTACTTCCATTTGTGGCACCGATGTCCATATTTATCGATGGGATCACTGGAGCCAGCAGCGGATTCATCCGCCTCTGATTTTGGGGCATGAGTTTGCTGGAGAAATTGTAGCGGTAGGAGAAGCTGTGCAAGGGTTGGAGGTCGGCATGCCGGTTTCCGCCGAAGGGCATATCGTGGACCATACCTGCGCAGCTTGCCGGGCTGGACAGCTGCACCTATGCCAAAATGCCCAAGTGATCGGGATTGATCGCCCAGGGGCTTTTGCAGAATACGTTTGCGTGCCTGCAGAAAACGTCTGGGTCAATGCCCCGGATGTGCCACCAGAGATCGCTTCGCTCCAAGATCCCTTTGGCAATGCTGTGCATGCCGTCTATGCCTTTGATCTAGCTGGGCAGAGCGTGTTGATTAGTGGCTGCGGCCCAATTGGGCTGATGGCCATTCCAGTGGCCCGTGTGGCTGGTGCCCGATTGATTGTGGCCACCGATCCTAATGCGCAGCGCCTCAAGTTGGCCCAGCGTATGGGGGCCGACCTGGTGCTTGACCCTAGGCGTGAGGATGTGGTCCGGAAAATTCAGGAGTTGACGGGCGATGGGGTGGACGTCGTGCTGGAAATGAGCGGGGCGCCAGCGGCCATCCAGACCGCTTTTGCAGCCCTGCGTTCTGGGGGTAAGGTGGCTGCGTTGGGACTAACCGCCGAGCCGGTCGCGCTGGACTGGAACGAGCTGATTGTGCTCAAAGGGGCAACGGTGCAGGGGATCTATGGCCGAAAAATCTGGGACACGTGGCATCGCATGCGGGCACTGCTTCAAACCGGCGCTGTCGATCTCTCCCCGCTGATTACCCACCGGCTTCCGCTCAGTGCCTACGAAACGGCCTTTGGCCTGCTTATGGAGCCTGGAAGTGAACTGGTTGCCAAAGTCATTCTCTATCCCAATGGCATGGACTAAGCAAGGGAAGAGCACTATCTTTGGATTGGAGCTAACCGCATAATCTGAAAAGGCCATGAGCCACCCGCTAAGTTGGATAGATGAGGAATTAGCCGCGCTAAAAGCCGAGGGCCTCTACACCTACATTCGTACGATTGACTCCCCGCAGGGTGCGTGGTTAACGATTGACGGCAGGCGCGTGCTGAATTTCTGCTCGAACAACTATTTAGGCTTGGCCAACCACCCACGTTTGGTGGAAGCGGCCCAGAAGGCGATGGCGCAGTATGGCGTTGGGCCGGGAGCCGTGCGTACCATTGCAGGCACCATGGCGTTGCACGTTGAGCTGGAGCGCCGCCTGGCTGCTTTCAAGGGCGTGGAAGCCGCTATTACGTTTCAGAGCGGGTTTGCGGCTAATCTGGCTACGATCCCGGCTATTGTAGGGCGTGAGGATGTGATTTTCAGTGATCAGCTTAACCATGCCAGTATTATCGATGGGTGTCGGCTTAGCCGCGCCACCATTGTGGCCTATCCGCACAACGACGTGGATGCGCTAGAGGAGCTGATCAGAGAGCAGGGACCGAAGTATCGCCGCAAACTGATCGTAACCGATGGCGTCTTTAGCATGGATGGCGACATTGCGCCTTTGCCTCGCCTAGCTGAGGTGGCCAAACGTTATGGCTGCATTCTTATGGTCGACGATGCCCATGGTGAAGGGGTGCTGGGGCGTGGTGGTCGGGGCATTGTAGACCATTTCGGTCTGCACGGCGTGGTGGACGTCGAGGTTGGTACCTTGTCGAAAGCCTTTGGCGTAGTCGGTGGCATGGTAGCTGGCAGCCAGCGACTGATCGACTGGTTGCGTCAACGCGGCCGGCCTTTCCTGTTTTCCAGCGCCATGACCGTGCCCGACGTAGCTGCCTGCCTGGCTGCACTCGATCTGCTTGAGGAAAGCACCGAGCTGGTCGACCGCCTCTGGGAGAATGCCCGTTACTTCAAAGCCAAGATGCAGGAGCTGGGCTTCGACACGGGCAAAAGTGAAACGCCGATTACACCCATTATGCTAGGCGAGGCGCCACTGGCTCAGGAGTTCAGCCGCCGACTCTTTGAAGCAGGCGTTTTTGCCATGGCCATTGGCTACCCCACGGTGCCCAAGGGGGCTGCGCGCATTCGCGTCATGCCCAGTGCTGCGCATACGCAGGAAGACCTGGATTTTGCCATTCAGGCTTTTGAAAAAGTTGGCCGCGAGCTAGGCTTGCTGGTCGCCCGAGCTTAACGGCGAGCGCGACGCGTAGAAGCGCATTTACGTAGCCGACACAGGAAGAAGCCTTCCATTGCTGTTGAGGGTAGAATGCGTCGGGCATGGTGCAAGTCGGGGTGAAACGTGCGACCTTGCCAGGCCGAAAGTCCGGGCAACTGATCTTCAAGGGGCAGCGTGAGCGGCTCTAGGACCAGCGCTCCGTTGAAAGTACGCAGCAGCCGGTCAAGCACAGCTTCGTTTTCCTCAGGTGCCAGGGTGCAGGTAGCGTAGACAAGCACGCCTCCGGGGCGCAGGCTCTCCACAGCCGAAACCAGCAGGCGATACTGCTTGCGGGCCATTTCCTCTATCTTGCGCAAACTCCAATAGGCGAATGTTTCAGGTTCGCTCAGATGGAAACGGCCCTCTGCAGAGCAGGGAGCGTCGACGAGCACATAGTCGAAATATTCGGGCCGGTAGCGACCTACGCGCCTGCCGTCCTGCAGAAAAAGCCGTACGTTAGGAGCACCTTGGGCTTCGACGTTAGCCTTAAGGCGATAGAAACGGGAGCGCACAACCTCAACGGCAGCGATCTCGCCCCGTCCCTGCATCAGGCAAGCCAGCTGGAGCGTCTTGCTGCCTGGAGCTGCGCAGAGGTCCAGCACGCGGGCATCGGGCGTTGGAGCCAGCACCAGCGGTGGTAGCATGCTGGCTAGGTCCTGCACGTAGAGTTGCTGCGTTTGATAAGGCGTGCTGCGCAGCAAGGCTTCGCGCGCTTCAGCTTTTACCCAAAAGGCATCCGCATACCAAGGGACAGGTTGGGGATGTAGCCCTTCGGCACTTAAGGCTTCTAAAACCTGCTGTCGACTGGCGCGTAACGTGTTAATCCGGAAGGCTGTAAGGCGCGGCCTTGCAAAAGCCTCCATCACCCTAGGTAAGGCGGCTTCAGGAACGAGGCGTTTAAGCCGTTCCAGAAATGCCGCAGGTAGCTGGGTGGACATTGCGCTGATGAACCAAGCCTTGTAGGTAAAGGCGCATTTCCTACGCGCCTAAGCGCGCTGAGGTTTTGCGCTTCTAGTTGAAAACGTTGCATCAAGCAGCCGATATTTCTTACCATAGGCATGGTGCCCGATAGACCAACGGGCAAGAGGCTAAAACCCCTTAAGTTATGCGGCGCAGTGACGATACGATTCGCTGCTCATTTTGCGGTCGGTCGACCCATGAAGTGGTCTCCATGGTGGCCGGACCAAACGACGTCTACATTTGCGATCGTTGCATTCATGATGCTGCGGGGATTGTGCGTAATGATCTGGCTGCCCACGCGTTGGCACGCCGTCGCCCGCAGGCCCATCGCCGACGGCTAACTCCCCCCGAAATCAAGGCAGCACTGGACGAATACGTCGTCGGCCAGGAGCGGGCGAAAAAAACGTTGGCCGTAGCCGTCTACAATCACTACAAGCGCATTGAGGCGCATACGTTTCTGGCCGACTACGAAGACGTCGAGCTCGAAAAATCCAACATTCTGCTTATCGGACCTACAGGCACAGGTAAAACCCTGCTGGCCCGTACGCTGGCCCGTATCCTCGACGTACCGTTTTCTATCTCGGATGCTACGGCACTAACCGAAGCTGGCTACGTGGGAGAAGATGTGGAAAGCATTCTGGCACACCTGCTCCACGCGGCCGACTTTAATGTCGAGCGGGCCGAACAAGGCATTGTCTACATCGACGAAATTGATAAAATTGCCCGTAAAGGCGATAGTCCTTCCATTACGCGCGACGTTTCCGGCGAAGGCGTGCAGCAGGCCTTACTCAAAATTCTGGAAGGCACGATTGCCGGCGTGCCGCCCAAAGGGGGCCGCAAGCACCCTGAGCAAAACCTGATCAATGTCGATACCCGCAATATCTTGTTTATCTGTGGTGGCGCTTTTGAGGGACTTGAAGAGATTATCGCGCGGCGTTTGTCGTCCTCATCGATAGGCTTCTTTTCTTCTTCCGGCAAGCGCGTTGATCCCAAAGATCCGCGCATTTTCTACTATGTCGAACCCGACGATCTGCTTAAGTTTGGCTTAATTCCTGAGTTCATCGGGCGACTTCCCGTTATTACGCCGCTGGAAGCGCTATCTGATGAGGCGCTGCGCAGCATTCTCACCGAACCTAAAAACGCGCTGGTGCGCCAGTACCAAAAGCTGTTTGCGATGGATGGCATCGAGCTGATCTTTGAAGAAGCGGCGTTAGATGCTATTGTTGAACGCGCCAAAATGCTGGGCACCGGCGCCCGTGGGCTAAGAGCCGTGATGGAAGAGGTGATGCTGGACATTATGTATCACATTCACGACCTCCCCGATGTAGCGGTGTGCCGCATCACTGCGGCCACAGTACGCTATGGGGAGGCGCCTGTCTATGAAGCCCGCCGCGCCAGTGCTTGAGGCTTGCGGAACCCCGGGTGGTGCGCTGCTGTAGCCCTAAAGCAAAGACGCTTCCTTGGATTCGATGAGGTTACAGCATGCACCAATGGCCCTTAAAATGCCTGCACGCTTTGCGTCGCTTAGGAAGCTCTTTTCGCTATTACGCTACCGGCCTCTACCAGCTCTTTGATCATAAGCCGGCCTTTCTGTGGGCGCAAGCGATAGCCTTCAAAGTGCTGGTCACTATTGTTCCGATGCTTGTCATCCTTACTGGTGTACTAGGGCATATCCTTCGGCGAAATCAGCCTTTTCAGGCTGTATCCCGATTTATTCGGGAATTTTTGCCGCCTTACCAGAGCGATCAGCTTATCCAGCTTTTGGACCAGCTCCAGCAGGCTAGCAGCACGTTTACCCTGATTGGTAGCTTGGGCTTGCTCTATGCGGCCGTCACGCTGTTTACGACACTCCGCAGCGTACTCAGCCAGATTTTTGACGAAGCCTGGCATCAGAATCGCTCCGTGCTCCGCGGTTATCTTTTCGACATGCGCATGCTGGTGCAGGTCGGCCTTGTATTTTTGCTCACCTTTAGCCTTTCGCTTCTGTTGCATGCCCTCAATGCTGCCGGTCTGGAATGGCTACAACGGTTGGGACTAGACTATGTGTGGATTCGCGAAGGATGGCGGCGTCTGATTCAGATGCTAGGTCTTTTGGTTCCCTATGGGCTGAGCATTCTGATGTTCTGGCAACTGTACTACTTTACCCCAAAACCACGCCCGCCTTTGCGTGGGGCTTTACTGGGAGCTGTGGTAGCAGCATTGCTTTGGGAAGTGGCCAAGACCGCTTTTGCTTTTTACGCGGCGCAATCCGCTTTTTTTGAGCGCTACCTTTCTAATGGACTTTCAGCCTTAGGCTATGCTTTTGGTCTGATCTTAGCTTTTGGCTTTTGGATATACTATTCGGGCGTGGTGTTTATTTTAGGCGCTTTTCTGGTGTTGCTTTATGAAAAGCGAGAGCGTCTGCGGGAAACTTCCATGGCCGGTGTAGCTGAGACTGCTCTATGAGGCACGCACGGTACGTTGTAGGTATTGTGGGGTTGTTGATATGCATGCAAACTCCCCTTCAGGCACAGGCCCCACTCTGGTTGATCAACGAACGCACGACGGTTCGGGCGATTTCATTTCGTTTTGTAGATACGCAAACTTTTGAGAAATCGCAGCTACAGGCGCAGATGGTACTGCGGGCTCCTTCATGGTGGGATCGCCTCAAGGGCTGGTTACCGTTTCTATCACCAAATCGCTATCCTTTCGATCCTATTGAATTGGCACGCGATGTCGTGCGACTGCGACAGTTTTATGCCCGAAACGGCTTCCCCCAGGCTGAGATTACGTATCCTGCTTCGCAACTGGACACAGCGCGCAACACCATCCACATTGTCCTGAGCATTCGTGAAGGCCCCCCTTTGGTGATCCAAGATGTGGGTTTTTACACCCCTGCAGGGCGCTACCTGACCAGGGCGCTTGAGCCGTCACTTCGGGAACGTTGGTCGCGATTTCAGGATCAAATCACCTTTCGCATTGGCGATCGCTACACGGAAGCGCGGCGCGTTGCCATTCAAGATGCTGTGTTCAACTGGTTTCGCGATCGCGGCTACGCGTTTGTGCACGTCGATACCGAGGTGCATATCGACTCGGTGCAGCATGCTGTTGACCTGCGCTTTGTCGTCGATCCAGGCCCTAAAAGCTACTTTGGACGCATTGAGATCGAGGGAAACCGTTCGGTGAGCGACCGAGCGCTGCGGCGCGAGTTGCCGTTTCGGGAAGGGGATGTGTTTGCGTATAGCAAGGTAATTGAAGGCCAGCGGCAACTTTTCGGCTTGGCGCTGTTCCGCGTGGCTTTAGCCGAGATTCCACCACAGCCCCGCGATAGCTTAGTGACCGTACGTTACCGCGTGAGTGAGTCTCCGCCACGCTTTCTGGTGCTTCAAGGAGGGTTTGGGCGGAGTAATGGCTTAGGGGCTGAGGTGCGTTGGACGCATCGCAACTTTCTAGGCGATGCACGCACGCTCACGCTGAACCTACTGGCCAACACGGGTTTGCTGGCCCGTCGAGGTCCAGGAACGCCCACGCCTCGCCTGTTTCGGGTAAGTGCCCTCTTCCGACAACCCTACCTGTTTTCCCGGCGCATGGAGGCGCTGGTTTCGCCCTTTTTAGAATACCAGCGCGACCCGCTTTTGGAAGACAGCAGCGAACCACTGCAAATCAACACACGCGAGTTTGGCCTCAATACAACGCTGCTTTACGAGATTTATCCGTTTCGGACCCTTACGCTGCAGCACACGCTCAGCCGCGCCTTACAGCTGGCGCAGCAGCGCCGCGACGCGACTGGCAAGCGTGACTTGTTTGATAAAAGTACGCTATCGCTTACAGCCACCTTGGGACGCACAAACAACTATTTTAACCCACGTCGGGGCTATCTCTTACGTCCTTTTGCGGAGCTGAGCCGTGGGTTTATTGGCTCGGAAATTGACTACTATCGCATCGGAACTGAAATCACGGGCTACCTGCCGCTTACGCAGCGCAGCGTAATGGCTGCACGGCTACTTGTAGGACACCTTGAGCCAGCGGGGCAGAGCGGCGCAGCGCTTAGCGGACAGCTTGGAGAGGCCGATAGCTTGCGCTATCGCAATCGCTTTGCGCCCATTTTTTTCTACGCTGGTGGAAGTAGCGATGTGCGTGGCTGGGGCCTCCAACAGCTCGGCCCAAAAGTTACACGCCTGCAAATAAGCGACCGCGATACCACCGTCTACTACGAACCCGTCGGCGGCAAACAAAAGCTGGTACTGAACCTGGAATTGCGCTTTGGCGTGCCTGGCCTGAGTAGCGATTGGCAGGCCGCAGCCTTTCTCGATGGCGGACAGCTCGCTCAGCACCAGTTGCGTTTGGAGCCCAGCGCATTCCGCTGGGCTGTCGGTATGGGCATGCGCTACCAGACCGCCGCGGGCTTTATCCGCCTCGACCTAGCCTACAAGCTTAACCCCAGCTATGAGGACCTGCGCAACCCCGCCGAGGTATACCGTTACCGGCAGGGGCTGACGGACCAACCCCCCACTGTGCACCCCCTTCGCCGCTTGCGCCTACACCTGAGCATTGGACAGGCATTTTGACCTTTATGGAGCCTACGCCCTCTACTTCACGTCGATGGCTTCGCCGCCTTGGCCTTTGGGCGCTGGCTTTCCCAGCCACGTTGATCGGTCTGGTGGGTGTGCTTCTTTTGGTGTTGCAAACGTCCTGGGGAGCTGAGCAGCTACGCCGGCTGCTTGAAGGCATCCTCAATGCTCAGCTTCAGGGCGGAAAAATAGCGATTGGACGGCTTGAGGGTAACTTTTGGCGCAGCTTGAACCTCTACCAAGTCGTGCTGCGCGACTCGGCGGGCCGCGCGCTGCTCACGCTCGACACCTTGCAGCTCGTCTATGTCCCCGAAGCCCTTTTGAAAAAACAGGTACGTTTACGTCAGGTGGTGGTGGGGCAGCTGCATCTGGCGCTTACGCAACAGGCCGATGGTACCTGGGATCTGCTGCGCCTGCTTCCTGAGCCGACCGATACGGCTGCTGTCCCATCAGAACCCGCACTGGCTTTCTGGATCGATCACCTGACGCTGCGCCAAGGCACAGCCACGCTGCAGCTGTACCCTCCTTCGCAGGACTCCGTTTGGCAGCTCCATCACCTGCACGTTAGGCTGGATTCGCTGCGTGTGCCCACCCGTGGTTGGCCTGAGCTTTCTTTAAAAACGTTACAGGCAATCTTCCAGCCTCCAGGAGCTACCGACTCGGTGCGTCTGAGTGCTCGCCTGGCGCTCGACAACCGCCGCTTCACGCTGGACACATTGCAGCTGCTTTCGAAGCGCAGCCGCCTTGAGGGTCAAGGTACGCTCCTGCTACCCGCCGATACCGGCCATGTGGAAGCGATCGATTTTCGCCTTGAAGCCCGACCGCTGACGCTGGCCGACCTAATGCCTTTTGCACCTGTGCCAGATCCCCATCGCGCCATCGAAGGGCGACTGACGGTAAAAGGCAACGGCCGGCTACTCGAAGTGCATGCCACAGCCAACGCTGGCACAGGCGGCCGGCTGACGCTTGCAGCGACCTTTACACCGCTTTTGGATGGGCCGCTGCAGTACACGGCCACCGCTTCCATTGAGCATGTGGATCTGGCCCTGCTTGGGGGAGGACCAGGACGGCTGGAAGCAACGCTACAAGCGGACCTCCAAGGCCCCTCACTCGAGGCGCTTGAAGGTACAGCGCAGCTTATAGTGCAGCAAGCTTCGTGGAAGGACTATCAGCTGGAGCCCACAAGGCTCACAGTGCGCTTTGAACAAGGCACCGGAAGTGCTGTGCTGCACAGCGGCCTGCAGGGCGCACAACTCCATCTAGAAGGTCAAGGGCGCGCGTTCGATGATACCCCTTGGTTTCGCTGCTCAGGCACGCTGACCGGGCTAGACCCATCCCGTTTCACGGCCGACACCAGCTTTGCAGGCCAGCTTAACGTGGCCTTTGAAGCTTCGGGTCAAGGGGGAGCAAAGGTGCAACTGGATGGAAGGTTGCTGCTGCTCCCTTCCCGGCTGAACCGGGCATCGATCGACGAAGGCGCGCTTGTGGTGCAAGTTCGGGGCGACACGACACAATTTGTGCTGACAGCCCGCCTGGCTGGTGGCAGCCTGCGCGGACAAGGACAGCTTCGCATGGCGTCGTCCCCCGTGTATTCACTCGCACCGCTGGTGGTAGAGCAGCTCGACATCGCTGCCCTTATGGGCGACACGCTCAAAAGCACCGTTAGTGGTCGACTTCAGCTTACAGGCACTGGACAAGCGCCCGAAACCCTCCGCCTAGAGGCTTTGCTTACGCTCGACAGCCTAATCTACGGTCCCTATCGCCTAACATCGGTTAAGCTGCCCGTGCGCATGCGCAATGGCAGGCTTACAGCCAGCCTTGAGGCAGGTCTCGGAGAAGGGCACCTCGCGTTGCACCTTATCGGACAGCCGCTAGCGCGCCACCCTTTGTGGCAAATCGAGCAGGGAAGATTCAAACAAGTAAACCTAGCCGCACTGATGCCTGGGTGGTCTACGGCACTCAACGGTACCTTTGAAGGAAGCTTGCGTAGTGGACCGCTTGCTAGGGCTGAAGCTAAAGTGCTGCTCACCCTTGAGCCCTCGCGTATTAACGCCCAAGAAGTGACTTCAGCCCAGCTTGAGGCCGTGCTGCAAGAGGGTCTGCTGACGCTCTCGGCCACAGCCACCTGGCCAGATGGCGAATTCCGTATAGACGGACGTCTGGATTCGCTAGAGGCTGAGCCCCGCTATACGATCGAGCGAGCGGTCTTTCGTGGCGTGAACCTAGCAGCCTGGACCGGACAGCACAACCCCAAAACCCATCTTAGCGGTGTACTGACGCTCCACGGAAAGGGCATTGAGCCCCGCACGCTCGAGCTGATGAGCCGGCTTCGGCTTGAGGCTTCTCAGGTAAACAATGTCGCCGTTGCTGGGCAGGTGCGCCTTACTGCTACCCATGGACGCTGGCAACTGGATGGCCAGGTGGTTGCCGATGAAGGTCAGGCACGCTTTGAGGGACACCTAGAAATGGATGACCTGCATCCACGTTATGCGCTGACACTGACCACCCGCAATCTAGATGTACTACCCCTGATCGGCATCGATACCCTTCAGTCACAACTTTCGCTTGAGGCAGAGCTGCGCGGTGCAGGACTAGACCTAAGCACCTTGCAACTCACCGGCCAAGTGCGTAGCGAAAGCGTGCGCTTGGACGCCCTAAGGGTTGACCACCTGGAGGCGCGCTTTTCGCTGGTTGATGGTGAATTGCTGCTTGATACGCTGCGGCTTGAAAGCAACGTGGCCGCTGCGCGTGGGTCCGGACGTGTGGCGTTGTGGGATCCTGAAGGCACGCGGCCTTCGGAGTTGTTGCTCCACGTGCAGTTTCAACGCCTAGATCCGCTGCGGCGGCTTGCGGGTGCCCGCTTGCTCACCCTCAACCAAGGCAAAGCAGAAATTCGCCTATACGGACGCCCAGGTCAGCTTCGCTTTGAAGGCAACGTGACCCTAGAAAACCTCATCTACGATGAACTCCGACTGGTGCAGTTTAACGGTCGCACAGCAGGTCAGCTGGATCTCCGTCGGCGTTTAGCGCAAGCCGAAGTCCACACGCAGCTTCATCTATTGACATTAGGGACGTTTCAGGTCGAGGATGCACGGGCTGAGCTGCGCTACGACGGCCGGCAGCTCGACTATGCGCTACGCCTGGAGGTCGATCCCAGGCATAGTGCCCATCTAGAAGGGCAGCTCGATCCCGAGCGAAAAGCAATCTACCTGACGCGGCTCGATATGCGCCTGCACGATGCCCGATGGCACCTTTTGCAAGCGGCTACGATCACGTATGGGGAGGCCTATCGCGTACATGGACTATTGCTGTATACCGAAACTCAGGATCAGCAGTTGGCTGCTGATGGCCTAATCGATCCCAATGGCACGCAAAACTTCGTATTTACGCTTGAGCGTTTTCGCCTAGAAACCATCACCGACCTGTTTGACCTCAGTGGATTGGGGGGAGCGCTGAGCGGAACGGTAGATCTGACCGGTCCGGCTACTGCACCGGTTTTGAACGGTCAGCTTCGGCTTGATCTGGCTTCGCAAGGCCGGCCCGTTGGCACGCTAGACCTGGCCTTGCGGTACGATAGCCTGCGTATGGGTATCGATGCACGCTTAATCCACCAAGAAGATACCAGCACGCTTACCCTAGAAGGCACCGTGCCCTTTGATCTGCGGCTGCGCGCAGCTGAAGATGCACCGCCATTTGATCCCTATCAAGCGCCTTTAGCGTTGATTGTAACAGCCGACACGTTTGCTATTGCCTGGGTGCAGCCTTTTTTGGATCCAGCCCTGATGCAGGATGTGCGGGGACGGCTGGCTGGGCGCGTACGCATCGGAGGCACGCTCGCTGCTCCGTTACTCGAAGGCCAAGCTCAGTTGTTCGACGGTGCAGTATACCTGCCTGAATTCGGCGTCACCTATCGCGATATTCGGGCCGAAGCCGTCATGCAAGGCAACCAAATTCGACTAACGTCTTTCGCGCTAAGCTCGGGGGGCCAATTGACAGGCAACGGCACCATTCAGTTTGAAGCCCTAACGCTTGGGGCGCTCGACCTGCGCATGCAGGCCCGCTCGTTCTTGGCCACGAACAACCGCGCTTACCGCACTGTGCTTTCCGGTTCGCTCCGGCTTACAGGCACCACGAAACAACCTGAGCTTCAGGGCGAGCTGCAGGTCGTTAGTGCCGATATTTACCTCGTTGAGCAAACCACGGTTGCGGATCTTGCACCTGTACAGCTTAGCGAAGCCGATTTGCAGATGCTGCGTCAGTACTTTGGCGTGCGTATTACCGAGCGCGATACCACCACGTTCGATTTTTACGAAGCCTCACGCATGCGTCTCAACCTCCGCATGGAGCGCGACGTTTGGCTGCGTTCGCGGTCAAACCCCGAAATGAACGTGCAGTTTACAGGTACCCTTACGGTGCAGAAAGAGCCGTACCAAGACCTGCAGCTTTTCGGTACTATCGAAGTAATTCCTGAGCGCAGCTATATTGTGCAGTTTGGCAAGCGGTTCGAGATCACCGAAGGTACGCTAACCTATAACGGCCCGGTCGACGACCCACAGATGCAGCTGAGTGCCCGCTACGTGGTGCCTTCCCGGGAAGACCCGACGAATCCCGTGACGATTTTGCTATCGGTTAGCGGCCGGCTAGAGCGCCTCAGCCTGGAGTTTTCCTCGGAGAACCCCGCAGGACTTGAACTGCCCGATATCATCTCCTATATCGTCTTTGGACGACCGGCTGGCCAGGCATTGGCTTCGCTAACGCCAGGGGGTAACGCTGGCGGCGGATTGCTAGGGCGCGGTGCGGGATTGGCACTGGCGCAGCTTGCCGGTGTTGTTGAAGGGTTAGCTGGCGAAGAGTTAGGACTAGATGTGGTCGAAATCGAGCCAGATGGCCTGCAAGGCGCTAAACTGACCGTAGGCAAGTATGTCTCACCTCGGCTGTTTGCTGCCGTCAGCCGCCCGATCGCCTTTGAAGGGGGTACGCAGTTGCAGGGGAGAGAAACCTATACGGAGTTTACCATGGAATACACGATTTTCGACGCCATGATCGTACGCGTAACCAGTCAAGGTACCCAGATGCGCATCAACCTTTTGTGGCGCTATGCCTACTGATCCTGAGAAACACTTTCCGGCTAGGCCGCCAGCGTCTGCCTTGCGTTTATGGATGGCGCATATCGGGGGGCTTGTCTTGTTTATCGGACGGTTCTTTCGCGAAGTATGGCGTCCGCCTTATGAAGTGCGCGAACTGGTCCGACAGATGGATGAAGCCGGAGCGAAAAGCTTCGTCCTGACAGCAGCTGCAGGGATTGCCATTGGTGTTGTGCTGGCCATGCAGAGCCGCGGTACGCTGGCGCGCTTTGGCGCTGAGGCCGTGCTGCCCAACATGTTGGCGTTGTCGGTTTTTAAAGAAATTGGACCCGTGATTACTTCGCTTGTGTTGGCTGGGCGTCTGGGTGCTGGGATGGCAGCCGAAATCGGCTCTATGCGCGTAACCGAGCAGATCGACGCCCTTGAGGTGGCAGCGCTTAAGCCGTTTCATTATTTGGTTATTCCACGGGTGCTAGCCTGCGTGGCCATGTTTCCTGTGCTTACCACCTGGACAAACATGATCGCACTAGCTGGAGGGTACATCGAATCGGTTATTTCAGTGAATATGGACCATCGACTTTTTTGGAACAGTGCGTTTTCGAGCCTGCGCTTTTCGGACGTGTTGGTCGATACGCTCAAAACCAGCATATTCGGGTTCCTGGTAGGCATGGTAAGTTGCTATCTGGGTTACACGGTGCGAGGGGGCACGCGCGAGGTGGGCCAAGCTGCTATGCAAGCCGTTGTGCTCTCGTCGCTTTTCATTCTGCTGGCCGACGTCATCATAGTCCGCATTTCGCTGTTTTTCTTTGGGGGACTATGAGCCCTGGGCACGCTACAGCACAAAGATCACCCTCCACAAGACGTTCGAGGTTACGGGGCAAGCACACGCTGCATGGGCATTGCAGCAAAGCCGCTCACTGACCGTTATTTTTTTTGAGCAGCGCGAAAAATCATGGATAGGTCGCTTGTATCGTCTGGAGTGCCTGAGCCTGTGGTATGCTTGCGGGCAGTCTACAAGCGTTTTGGTGTGCGAGAAGTGCTGCGTGGCGTAACGCTAGAGGTTGCGCCGGGGCAGTCGGTGGTGGTTATGGGCAGCTCTGGGAGCGGCAAAAGCGTCTTGCTGAAGCATCTGGTGCGGCTTTTAGTGCCCGATCAAGGCGAAGTTTGGGTGTTGGGGCAGCGGGTTGATCAGCTTGAAGCGGAGGCGCTTGACCAGCTGCGCCTTTCGATTGGCTATTTGTTCCAGAGTGGAGCTCTTTTTGACTCCATGACCGTCTACGAAAACCTTGATTTTTTGCTCGAGCGCCACACTAAGCTTAGCCGAGCTGAGCGTCGCGACCGCATTTTAGAGATGCTCGATTGGGTTGGCTTGCGCCATACAGTCACGCAGTATCCAGCCGAACTCTCAGGTGGGCAGCGTAAACGCATCGCTTTGGCACGCGCTATGATCCTGGAGCCCAAGGTGCTCCTTTACGATGAACCGACCACGGGGCTCGATCCGGCTTCGGTGCGTGCGGTTTCTGAGCTTATTGTGCGGCTACGCGAGGAACGAAGCATTACGTCGGTTACCATCACACACGACCTGCTGTGCGCTGAGATCATTGCCGATCGTGCCCATTTTTTGCATGAAGGCCGCATTCTTTTAAGCGGCACTTTCGAGGAATTGCGTAAGGCCGATCACCCGGCGCTGCGCAACTTCTTCGGAAATTGACGGATTCAATCGATAAATATTGGTCTGGTCTATGTCGCGGGAATTTCGGGTAGGTTTACTGGCATTGGCTGGTGTGGCCTTGTTTGTATTGGTCCTGTTTACGATTGCAAACCGGTCGTTTCTGCTCAGCGATACGTTTTTGCTGCGCGCTCGCTTCAACCGGGTAGCTGGACTGGTGCCTGGTGCACCGGTGCAGTTTCAAGGCGTAAATGTTGGCCGGGTCGAATCGGTGCAGTTGCCCCTTGCCCCTGGCGGACAGATCGAAGTGACGATGGCCATCAAAGAAACAGCGCGGCGCGTCATTCACAGGCGCACGCAGGCCCAAATTAAAAGCGAAGGGCTGGTTGGCCAGCAGATTGTTGTGCTGGTCAATCCAGCTGGTGTGGATGGGGAGCCGGTAGTAGAAGGCGATCTGATTGTTGGCGTGGATCCGTTTGACCTGTTTGAAATCACCGACCGGGCACTGGCTTCGGTGCAAACCTTTGAGCAGGCAGCCGAAGCTTTCCGGCAAATCATGCACGACGTGCAGGCTGGCCAGGGCACCTTGGGTAAGCTGATCTACGATCCGGCGCTCTATAACGAATTTGTGGCCACAACGAGTGAAACGCGACGCGTGCTTAACAACTTGGCCAATAACGCCGAAGCGCTCGTAGCGCTGGCCGACGAGGCTACGCAGGGTGTGAAGTCGATTCTGGAAAAGATCGATCAAGGGGATGGCAGCCTGGCGCGGCTGCTCAATGATCCGGCACTTTACGTGCAGCTGCTGGCTACTGTCGATACGCTACGTATGGTTGCTACCGACTTGCGGGCCATTACAGGGGCCATTGAGAATGCAGCGCATTGGGGCACCTTGGGAGCTTATCGCTTTGCAGAGCTGATGGAAGCCGCCAAGCACAACTGGTTGTTTCGACGCTATTTTGAAGAGCGGGGGTACATGGAGCAGGCACCGTTCGAAGTGCGCGAGCGGGCTATTGAGCAATCCTACCGTCAGCTTGAGGCTCGCATGCGCGAGCTGCAGGCTTGGGAGCAAGCGTTGCAGGCACGTGAGGCCCGCCTAAAGGCGCTAGAGGCCCGGATCGATTCCCTAGCAGATGTTCCATAAGTTACGCCGCTATGTCCCATCCTTCTCAAGACCCCCGCCTAAGCGCCCTGGAAGTCCTCCTATTGGGAGGAGGGTTGGCCTTGTTCCTCGCGCTGCTCTACACGCTGCAAGCCGTACTGCACCCGCTGCTGATTGCTATAGCTGCTGTGATTTTGCTTTGGCCGCTACGCACGCAGCGGGCTGTGCGGGCGCTCATGTTTTCTGGTGGCTTTTTGCTGCTGTTCTGGCTCCTCAGCCAGTTGCAGTGGGTGCTGCTGCCCTTTGTGATTGCGTACCTGTTGGCCTATTTAAGCAACCCGGCTGTCGACTGGCTGGCCCGGCGACTTCACGTGCCGCGATGGGTTTCGGCCTTGGCAGTAACCGCTGGGGTTATCGGCATCGTAGTCGCCATTGCGCTGCTTTTGGTCCCCTCGATTCTCTCACAGCTGGTTACGCTCTTGCAGCAGTTGCTCGACAGCATGCGCTACCTGCGACGCTGGCTTTACGAAAGTCCCTGGATGGATCGGTTAGCAGAAGTGTTGCCTGTGGACCGACAGGCCATCTTGCAACAGCTCACAACTTTTATCGAACAACAACTGCAAAAGCTCACTGGAAATCTGCCAGACTTGCTCACGACGTTGGCACAGTCGTTAGGGTCGGTGGTAGGCGCCATTACGACGATTGCCACCTTCCCGGTGCTGCTTTTTTATACCCTTAAGGATTATCCTAAATTGCGCGATGCGTTGATTGGCCTGTTTCCGCAGCATAACGGTCGCAAGGACTACCTTGTCCATGCCAGCACGGTGGTGGGCAATTACTTGCGGGGCCAGCTGTTGATTAGTGCGATTGGTGCAGTGAACGTATCTGTAGCCTTACTGCTTCTGAACTTTCCGTTTGCGCTGCTGATTGGGCTACTTGCTGGGATATTAAACTTGGTCCCGAACCTGGGCGCAGTGCTGACCAACATTATTGCTGTGGCTGTTGCGCTGCTTTTTGGCGATCCGCCGCTCTTGGATGCCGTTTTGGTAACGGCGGTATTGCTGGGGCAGGGATTACTAGAAGCGAGCGTGCTTTCGCCGAACATTCTGAGCTACCAAGTGGGTTTGCATCCTGTACTGATTTTGCTTTCCCTGTTTGTGTTCGGGTATTTTTTAGGAGCGCTGGGGTTGCTTGTTGCCGTGCCCACGACAGCTGTACTGGTCGGTTTTTATCAGAGCTATCGTGCAGCGGTGCAGCAGGCGCAAACTGTTTCGGAAACGACAGTAACCGATGGCTAAGCGGCACGTCCCGCTGCGGCGATGCGTGGTATGTCGCACGCAGCAGCCTAAGTCCGCCCTTGTGCGCATTGTACGCCAGCCCGATGGTCGGGTAGCATTGGACGCTGAGCAGAAAAAAAGCGGTCGCGGTGCTTATCTGTGCCGGCAACCCTCGTGCTGGAACCCTAAGCTGGCCTTACCACGGCTGCAACGCGCGCTGCGAACCTCGATCGATGAAGCGTTTCGTGCAACGTTACTTAGCTATGCCGCGCATTTGCATAGCGCCGATACCGCTTGAAGAAAGCCGGTAAAACTGCAGCTTTTTTGGATCCTAAGAGGTTAGGCCAGCGTGGAACGGCGCCGCAGTTTTATAGGGAGGGCGATGCGGTTTGTGCTAGAACGTGTCGATACGGCAACGCGCGCACGGGCCGGACGGCTCGAGACGCCGCACGGCACGGTCGAAACCCCTATGTTTATGCCAGTGGGTACCGTGGGTAGCGTAAAAACCCTCGGCCCGCGCGAACTGCGCCAAGACATTGGCGCACAGATCATCCTAGGCAACACCTACCACCTCTACCTACGGCCTGGGCTTGAGGTGCTCCGCCAGGCAGGCGGCCTACATCGGTTCATGGGCTGGGATGGACCTATTCTGACCGATTCGGGAGGATACCAAGTTTTTTCACTGGCGCCACTGCGCAAGCTTTCTGATGAGGGGGTCGTGTTTCAAAGCCATCTCGACGGTTCTCGACACCTGTTTACCCCTGAAAACGTGATCGACTTTCAGCGCATCATCGGGGCGGATATTATGATGGTGCTCGACGAATGCCCGCCTGCCGATGTCTCGTTAGAGGCTGCACGTCGGGCACACGAGCTGACGCTGCGATGGGCCGCGCGCAGCCAACAGCGCTTTAGCGCAACCGAACCGCTTTACGGCTATCCACAAGCCCTTTTTGGTATCGTACAGGGCGGCGTTTTTCCTGCCTTACGGCGGGCTTCAGCCCAAGCACTGGTTGAGATGGACTTTCCTGGCTATGCAATCGGGGGCCTTTCCGTGGGAGAACCCGCTGAGGTGATGTACGAAATGGTCGAGATCGTTACCGAACTGCTGCCTCTTGATCGCCCACGTTACCTCATGGGCGTAGGCACGCCAGCTAACCTGCTGGAAAACATCGCGCGAGGTATTGACCTGTTCGATTGCGTATTGCCTACGCGCAACGGCCGTAATGGAATGCTCTTTACGACCGAAGGCATCCTCAACATCCGCAACCGTAAGTGGCAAATGGACTTCTCCCCGATTGACCCTGGCCTGGAGGGTTACGTGTCGCAAACGTTTACCAAAGCCTACCTACGACACCTGTTTCAGGCCGGCGAGATCCTTGGGTTGCAGATCGCTACGCTGCAAAACCTGAGCTTCTACCTGTGGCTGATGCGTGCAGCGCGGCAGGCTATCTTGGAAAATCGCTATCAAAGCTGGATGAACGAGGTGCTACCGCGCATCAGTCAACGCTTGTAAATTGAACCGAAGCTGCAGCCGAAGCGTTAGAGCAAAACACGCGCGACCGCAACCGCAATAGCTATGCCTCGGCAGTTTGACATTCCCATCTTTTATAAAAGCCCGATCATCTCGCGCGTCAAAGAAGCCCGCCGCCTTCAGGATCCACGCAAGAAAGATTTTTCGCCCACAGTGCTGGACTTTGGGCCGGTGCGCTTCAAGCTAGCTCGGCATTTTGGCTTCTGTTATGGCGTAGAGCAGGCCGTAGAGATCGCCTATCGGGCCCTTGAGGAAAACCCAGGCCGACGCGTTTTCCTCCTCTCAGAAATGATTCATAACCCCCATGTAAACAGCGATTTAGAACAACGTGGCGTGCGTTTTTTGCGCACGACGCGGGGTGAGCAGTTGATTCCTTGGGACGTCTTGCGGCCCGAAGATATTGTGATCATCCCGGCTTTTGGCACCACACCCGAGATCGAGGCCGAATTGGCGTCACGTGGCGTAGACGTACACCGGTATGACACTACGTGTCCTTTTGTTGAAAAGGTTTGGAAACGCAGTAGCCAACTCGGCCAGCGTGGCTACACCGTTGTTATTCACGGGAAACGCTATCATGAGGAGACGCGCGCCACGTTTGCCCGTGCTGCTCGCGAGGCGCCCGTTGTGGTCGTGCGCGATCTCCAAGAAGCCGCCAATCTGGCACGTGTGATTCGGGGAGAGGCCGACGCGGCGTTTTTCTACGAGCATTTTCGCGACCGCTACTCCGCAGGCTTTGACCCAACGCGCGACTTGGTGCGCATCGGCGTGGTCAATCAGACCACCATGCTGGCTACCGAAACGCAAGCCATTGCCGAGCTGCTGCGTCAGGCCATGATCGATCGCTATGGCGCTGAAAGCGTACATGAGCACTTTGCCGATACCAGCGACACCCTCTGCTATGCCACGCACGAAAACCAGCAAGCCACGCGTACGCTCATCGATGCTGGAGGGGACTTGGCGCTCGTGGTGGGCGGCTACAACTCCTCGAACACCAGCCACTTGGTAGAGCTGTGCGCTGAACGCATGCCCACCTATTTCATCAAAGGCCCTGAAGAGCTGCTTTCCCCCGATCGCATCCGGTACTTTGATCTTAGGACGCAAACGGTTCGGGAAAGCGAAGGCTGGCTTCCTGCTCATCGACCTATCGATATTGTGCTGACCGCCGGCGCTTCTTGCCCCGATGCTTTGCTTGAAGCAGTGCTGCAACGGGTACTGACGTGGTTTAAAGACGTGCGCGCTGTCGAAGACGTTCTGGCGCCTTACCTGGAAGCGGTCGCTTGAAGCATGGCCTGGTACCACGACTGGTTTAATCACGAGGCGTACGAGCTGGTTTACCGCCATCGCGACGACCAGGAAGCCGAGCGTGTGGTGGCGCTGATTGAACAGGTCGTGCACCCTGAGCCAGCGTGCACCATCCTCGATGTTGGTTGCGGACGCGGTCGTCATGCCCGCGCTCTGGCCCGACGGGGTTATCGCGTGACCGGGATCGATGTGGCTGAACGCGCGCTCCAGCTAGCCCGAGAACGTGCCGAAGCAGAAGGCTTGAAAATCCAATTTGTACTGCACGACATGCGCCAGCCGTTTTGCACCGGCTGTTTCGATGGGGTGGTCAACCTGTTTACGGCTTTTGGTTTTTTTGAAGAGGAGGCGGATCATTTGCGTGCGTTGCAGGCTATGGCCCAGGCGTTGCGTTCGGGTGGATGGTTGGTGCAGGATTTTTTTAATGCGGATTACCTTGCCCGCTATCTCGTTCCTTCAGATCATTTCACCTGCGATGGAATCGAAATCACGCAAGAGCGCTGGTTGGAAAACGGCCGCGTCAACAAGCGCATCCGCTTGCGGCACAAGGAAACAGAGACGGTGTTCTGTGAATCAGTACGACTGCTGCGCTTGGAAGACTTCCAGCGTCTTTATGTTCAGGCTGGACTGGAAATCCAAAACATCCTAGGGGATTACGAAGGCCGCCCCTTCACGCCCGAAAGCCCCCGCTTGATCCTTTATGCACGCAAACCTGCTTAAATACGTCGGGCTGTGGCTGCTTGTAGGACTGCTGGGGTGTGATTTGTTTGCTCCCCGTCCCCCAGAACCACCCATGCAAGAAGGGGGCACCTTCCTGCAGCCCGATACGCCTGAACGCGTCGTGGAAAACCTTCAAGCAGCGATCGCTGAGCGCAATGCAGGAAACTACGTTCGTTCTCTGGCCGAAGATTTTACGTTTGTGCCAACAGCCAGTGCGGAAACCCGCGATCCGGCTTTATGGGTAGGGTGGGGGCGTTCGGCCGAAGAGCAATACTTCAGTGCACTGGTAGCCGCCCTTACGCCTTTGGCCGTGCCGCAGTTGCAGCTTAGCGCACCTACGCGTCGCTTTGAAAACCCAACGCGCTACGTGCTGGAAGCTACCTATCAGCTTACCGTGCCCCACACGCGTCCTGATGCACCTACCCTTGTGGCAGGACGGCTCATCTGGGAAATTACGCAGCAAGCAAACGGCCTTTGGGCACTTACCCGATGGACGGACCGCCAGCAAGGAGAAATGCCTTCGTGGAGTGAGCTCAAGCGCGCTTTCGTCAACTAAGCGACCTGCCGCACCCGTAATGGGGGACGCACAGTTGCCGGAACCAGTTCAAACGCAATGCGGCCTAGCAGGCGGCCGTGTTCAGTGCGCACTTCAATCCGCCAGCGGCCTGGTTGCACCTGGCGCTTAAACGTATAGCCGCGGTATCCCCCATCACGTCCTCCTACCACAGCATAGGCAATTTCGTCCTGCGTAACCCACCGCTGCCGCGCTTCGTCATAACGCTGCCACACGTGCCGCACGCCTGTGCGCAGCTGCGTAGGTGCAAAGACCGAAGCAAAGCAGAAAACCGTATCTCCTTCCACGTAGTGAAAACGGGGACTAACGCGTTGCCAGAAGCGATACCAAGGAGCGGGTTCATAGTGAAGCACGTAAACAGCATTTTCGCGCCGAACGTGATGATATACGCCCCCTTCGCGTAAGGCTAACGGCACCGGCGGAATCCAATTCAGCACATAAAGCACCCCAAGCCCGAGAACAATTGCCGCTGCAGCTAAAGCCAATTTTATGCTTTGCCCTTTGGGTACAATCCCCTGGCGATAAAAAAGAACCACAAGCAGCATGACGGGCAACAGGCTCAGTGCGCTTGAAAGTCCAAACACCAGGTCACTTATGCGGCGCAGTACGACCGGCACAAAAAACACGAAAAAGGTAAAGCTGCATAGCGTGTAGAGCCCAAGCAACACATACACCCCTAGCAGGCGCCGATGCATGAATTCATTGGCTACAAGTAAGCCTACAAGCCCTGCAAAAAATAGCCAGTGGGTAGGTGCTGCCGTGCTCTGAAAGTAAAACACCACGTACGCGCTAAAAAGTGCACCAAAAAGGAACTGGAGCACAGCAGGAAAATAATCGCGGTAGCGCAAAAGCCAAGCTGCGCGCAGCCGACCGTAGGTCGTGAGTACAGCAAGAAAAAGCGCAACACCTAAAACTAGGAAATAACTTAGCAAGATCAGGTTATCTGCTAAGGCATCAATGCGGCGTAGCGTGAGGGCATCCCAGGTGACCCCGCCAAAGAAAAACACCACGGGGAGCAAGCGGCGGTAGCGAGACGTCTGCACGCGCTGCGCTCGCATAGATTACGTGCAGCGAGGCCTCAGTCTGCAGATTTCGGAAATGCTGGACCTACAGCCCGGGCTTGGGCATCTGAACGAGGCTCCGGCCGGCGCCAGAGCGGGACCGACGAGCAGGGCTCGCCGTACATCAGTTTACGTGCTACGGTTTGTAAGTACTGGACTGCCAATACGTAGGCACTGGGAGGAACCAGCTTGCTTGCACAGCCTTTGACAACCACAATACGATCCTTGTAACGGGACCAATCTTCACGTGCAAGGGCCCGCGCAAAGTAGTCCCGCAGCAATGCGTCACGGCGCCCTACCGTAACCGAACGTGCGATGCCTTGCAGCTTGGTAGCCACAAGCATGTAGGCCCAAATAGGCAGAATCGCATCTGTAGAGCAGTAAAGGGCAACGTGACAGTCCGCGTACTGCGACCAGTCGTGCGCTTGCACTTGCTGGCGAAAGGCTTTTTCACGCAGCACCAACCCTTCCACCAAAAAAGGAGCTAGGTCTAGCTCAACAATGGGCTTGTCATCCCAGAGGGCTTCCAGGTTATATACCACAATGTCGCTTTGGGCTACGCGATTAAGGATCGGTTCCATGGCTGTGTGCATCTCAAGCAAAGGTCACTGCGGTGCTGCGGCGCAAGCGTTCTACCGCAGCAATCAGCTCGGTCAATGCATAGTCAATATCGGCTTCTGTGGTAAAGCGTCCCAGGCTGATACGTAGCGTCGCTTGCGCTTCGGTATCGCTGCGGCCCATAGCCCGAAGCACATGGCTGGGCTTACCGCGGCCTGAGCCGCAGGCACTTCCAGCCGAAAGTGCCAGTGTACGTACGCTGGCAAGCAAGCGATCGGCACGCACGCCTTCCAGCGTAATACTGCTGGTTTGGGGCAGGCGTGGCGCCCCCGCTCCGTTGACGCGGACGCCCGGCAGCGCAGTGCGCAAACCTTGCTCTAAGCGATCACGCAACGCCTGTAAACGAGGCATTTCCGCTGCCATGACTTCGGCTGCCCGCAGCGCAGCAGCCCCCATGCCCACAATACCCGGCACGTTCAATGTACCGCTACGTAGGCCTTGTTCATGTCCCCCACCATCAATCAACGGCAGCAGCCGAAGCTCTGGCCGACGCCGGACGTACAGCACCCCCACGCCTTTAGGGCCGTAGAACTTATGCGCTGAGCAAGCCAAAAGATCAATGCCAGCTACCTGCACAGGAATTTTCCCTACCGCCTGCGTAGCGTCGACCAGTAGCGGTACCCCGTGTGCGCGTGCAAGCCGGGCTATCTCGGGGATGGGATGCAACACGCCCGTTTCGTTGTTGGCCCACATGACGCACAGCAGTACCGTCTCGGGTCGCAATGCCGCCTCAAGCGCTGCTAGATCCAGCCGCCCTTCAGCATCGACAGGCAGATAGGTAACCTCCCAGCCACGCTGCTCTAGCCTCCGGCAGGCTTCTAGCACCGCTCGATGCTCGGTCTGCACCGTAACCAGATGGCGCCCACGATGAATCGAGGCTTCGGCTACACCTTTAATGGCCAGATTGAGCGCTTCGGTCGCGCCACTGGTGAAAATCACATTTTCCGGTTCAGCCCCTAGTAACGCGGCTACTTGCTCACGTGCGGCCTCAACGGCTGCTTCAGCCTCCAGACCATAGCGATGACCTTTGCTAGCTGGATTACCAAAGCGCTCCGTAAAATAGGGCAGCATCCGCTCCAGCACCTGCGGATCAACAGGCGTCGTCGCGTTGTAGTCCAAATATATCGGTCGCTGCTGCATAGGGCCACACCACCAAATCAACCTCTTGAAACGGAAGCCCGGAGAGGGAGTTTCGTAAAGGGCCTAATGCAGCGGCGGAGCCGTTGCACAACAGCTCCGCCGCTACGGTACGCTCATACAACCCACCTGGCTGCCAAACAGGAAGGGTATAATTTATATGATCTAATTTAGACAAAATCTAAAGTAATTTATAGAGCCTCTTTGTGAAAAATAAATTAAGTACTTTGAAAATGCTGCAGCTTATCCGCCTAGGGCGTTGGACGGGGTCAAAAAAAGGGGGTGTAATGCGCCTACCGGTTGAGATACTGATTGTTTTAAGCTTGAGTCTTGGTGCCTGTGGTGAAGTATCCACGGACTGGAAAATAAAGAAGAACGGGTTGTAGCCGGGGTAGACCTGGATTTGCTTTTTATGCCACCGACGGAAGCGGAGCGGCAAGCGGTTCTGGCGGCGTGGGCTACGCGGGACGTTGCGGCGCGTAATGTGCAAGAAATTGCGCGTGCATCGTTGGCATTCGGTAGTACGGCCGTGACGCTAAGTTTTTTGGCGCACACGGTCGAAGGACAGCGCCACATTGGGGCCGTTTTGGTGCCCGAGGGCGCACCTGCAGGCAGTCGGCCTGTGTTGGTATGGGCGCACGATGGCGATCAAGGCGTCAATCTGGAAGCAGACCTTTGGCCGCTTGTAGCAAGCCTAGACCTGACGCGCTTTGTGCTGGTCATTCCTGCTTTTCGAGGAGAGGCGTTGACCTATCAGGGCCTGGTCTTTGCCAGTGAGGGAGAAGTGAATCCCTGGGAGGGGGATGTGGAGGATGGGCTAGCATTACTGAATGCCGTGCTTGCGCATGTAGCTGCTGCCAACCCGTCGCGTATTGGGGTACTCGGTGTGGGTAGGGGCGCTACGGTGGCGTTGCTCATGGCGTTGCGGGATACGCGCATTCGGATGGTGATTGGTGCTTCGGGACTGACGGATTTTTTCGGTGCGTTTGTGCAGCAGCGCATTGAAGCAGCCCTTCAAGGGAAATATGCACCGCTCCCTGGATGGCAGGCTTTTGGCCGACACGTGCTGGAACCGTTAAAGGCCAAGCAACGCTCGTTGGGAGAAGCTCGCTTGGCTTTGTTGCGCCGTTCTCCGGTGTATTTTGCGGATCGACTTCCCCTTGGCCAGTGGCATCATGGTCGCGGTGATACCCTTGTTGCAGTAGCCCAAGCGGAACGTTTGGCGGCGGTACGCCCCTCAAACTTTGCTGTCTACCTCTACGAAGAGGGCGCCTATGGGTTGGAAACCATGCCGGGAAGTCAAGCGCGTATTCGGACGCTGCTAGAACTGCTGTAGCCATGGACGAGCAATTTCGCATTCATCCAGTGCAAAGTGAGGCGGAAATGGCACAGGCCTGGGCCATCCGCGAAGTGGTTTTCATTCAGGAGCAGCACTGCCCGCCGGAAGAAGAGCGAGATGGGTTAGATGAGGTCAGTCGGCATGTACTGGGTTGGGTAGGAGACGTGCCTGTGGCTACGGCGCGTTGGCGTGTGGTGCCTTTTCAGGAGCGTTTGGTAGCCAAGCTAGAGCGCTTTGCCGTCCTGCCCGCTTATCGCGGGCGGGGTTACGGAAAGGCGCTGGTAGCCTATGTTGTGGCAGATGCACGACGGGCCGGATTTACGACGTTTTTGCTGCATGCGCAAGCCCATCTGGAGTCTTTCTACGAGCAGTTGGGTTTTCATGCTACCGGCTACCGTTTCATGGAAGCCGGCATCCCGCATGTGCAAATGATTCGCCAGGAAACTTAAGCAAGCGGGCCGGCAACTGCCGGCCCGCTTGCGGTCTTTGCGATCGAAGTCGTTACAGCTTTGCCTGCACAATGGACGGATTAATCCGAACCGTAGCTTTGCGCAGGAGGTCTTCGAGGGTCTTTTGTACGGTTTCCTGCTTGCGCTGCTCGGTGAGCTGCTCGCGCGCTTCGGCTGCGTCCATCAGCGAGTCATCTTTCCGACGCTCCACAAGGCGAATCAGGTGATAGCCAAATTGGGTACGTACGGGCTCGGCCGTGATATCACCCGGCTTAGCCAATGCAAAGGCAGCTTCTTCAAAGGCCTCGACGGTTTCTCCACGGCGAATGAAGCCCAGATCTCCGCCTTCCTGGGCGCTGCCATCTTCGCTATGGCGGCGGGCCATTTCGCCAAAGTCAGCACCAGCACGGATGCTGTCGAGCACCGCCTGAGCGCGATTCCGCACCGCCGTAGCTTCCTCTTCTGAAGCGCCTGCATTGAGCCGAAACAGAATGTGCTGGACGTGCACCTGTTCGGCTTGCTGCTGGCGAAAGTCTTCGACCTCTTTGTCCGATGGCGGAGTCGCCTTAGCTTCGATTTGCTCCCGAAACGTACGCTGACGGATCATTTGGGCCAGCATGCCGCGAAGCGAGTCTTCTGTCAAGCCATCCTGAGCCAGTGCCTGCTGAAAGACCTCTGGACTAGGAAAACGGCTGCGAATCTGCTCGAGCTCTTGCTCAACAGTTGCTGGATCGGCTTGAATGCCCTGGCGAGCAATCTCCCCATCCACAACGTGGCGCACAATAAAATCTTCCACGATGCTTTTGTGCACCTCGGGCAGCAGGGCTGGGTTCATTTGAATTTGCGGGTAGCGCTGCAAAATGAAGGCCAATTGCTGCCGAAATGCTTCAGCGGTCAGCGTATCGGAGCCGTACTCCGAACTGACTACGGCTGCTACGCTGGAATCGGCTACGGGCGTGCCGACCCGGTAGGTACGGTCGTCTTCCTTTGCGTTGGCTTCGGTGTCTTGGGCGCGGCAGCCTAAAAGCAACAAAAGGGCTAACCCCCACAGCGCGGGCAGCAGCAGTCGGCCCGTGCGCAAACAACGTACAGCATGCATGAACGTGATCCTTTTTGAAATGGTGCAGAACAAAACCGAATTACCGCTGCAACCGCGCGTTTGGTAATTAGATCCGCCTTGAGCTTCTCCGCAAAGAATTTATTAACCGAAACCCTCAAATTGCTTCAGGCGTTTGGTTTGGCACCTGTAAATGTGCCGCGTTCGTCTAGGGGTCTAGGACGCCAGCCTCTCACGCTGGTGACACGGGTTCGAATCCCGTACGCGGTACAAAGCCCGCTAGCTTTAGGCCAGCGGGCTTTTTTATGTTTAAAAAAGCCCGGCCTGATCGCTCAGGCCGGGCTTAAGCTTAGCGCACGAGCGTTAGGGTGCGCGTCAGTGCTTGGCGTCCCACCTGAAGGCGGTAAAGGTACATGCCGCTGGCCACAGGGCGACCCGCCTCATCGGTGGCATTCCAAATCACCTCATGCACGCCTGGAGGCAAGGTGGTATGCACCAGCGTACGCACCCGTTGGCCTAGTAGGTTGTAGATCTCTAGCGTTACGGGCTGCGGTGCGGTCCCGCCTAGCGTGAAGCGTAGCGTCGTCCGCTGCGTAAAGGGGTTAGGATAGGCAGGGTCGAGTGCAGCGTCAGCAGGCAGCCGCTCTGAAGCGGTTGTGGTGATTGCAGCGGCATCGAGTACGGTCACATAGTCGGCTGTATAGGTTGTGCTGTGGATGCCGTTGCCGGTTTTAGCAACACTAGCTGAGCGGCGGCCATAAACGATCACCTGCTGGCCAGCTTGCACATCAGCCCAGGCTATTGGTTGCTGCTGCGCATCCACCACTACGGTTTGGCTCGTGATGGCAAACGTGACCGACCCGACCACGACAGCATCGGCACGCAAGGTGTCGGCCCTGCCGGTTGCAGCCACAAGGCTTTCTATTTTAATTTGCTGTGCCACAAGACCCAGGCCAGTGTGCATGGTGGCCTTCACTTCTACAATCTGACCGGTTTGCAGCTCGCCAAACGTAATTGTCATGCCATCCTCAGTTAGAATCTGAGTGTTGGCATCCACAAACACCGGTACGCCCGCCACGACCAAGCTATCGGTACCTATGGCCTCAATGGTCCCTTCGATTTCTACTTCCTGATCGTTTTCGTCGGTCAGCACGTGGATACGCATGGCCCAGTAGGTACCGTCAGGGTGTGCTACGCCACGCACTTTCACCACCATGCCCAGCTGCAGATCGCTCAAATGCACCTGCTGTCCCTGGGCGTCGATCACAAACACCCCCGGCCGCGCGTGGAAAACCAGGCCGCTTACGGTAAGTGTGCTGTCGGTCAGCGCCTCAATCGGCCCGCGCACGTCCACCACTGGATGGAAGGCTTTCAGCACCTTGATCTTCAGGGCTAGCCATGTGCCGTCGCGTTGGCGTTCCGCTTTGACCTTAACCAGCATCCCTACCTGAAGATCAGACAGCATTAACGAACGGCCCCAAGCATCTTCGATTGTGGTCGTGCTGCTTACCCAAAACGTCAGACCAGCCACAACCAGACTGTCGGTACCTACAGCCTCGATAGGGCCGGCAAACTCAAACATGTGTTCCCCAAGGGTTTCAACCTCAATCTCCAGGGCCAACAGTAAGCGCTGACGCAGATCAAAGTATCCCTTGACTTCAACAAACTGGCCTACCTCAAGCGCAGCAAAGCTTAGCGGCTGATCTTCGTCGTCGTAGATCTGGGTAAGCGGGGTAACCCAAAACGTCAAGCCGCCTACGGTAAGCGTACTGTCGCTCAGCGCTTGGATAAAGCCCTTAAGTTCGATCTCCCGACGGCTTACCGTGATGCGATCCTCAGAAGCTACCTCGATTTCAATTGCCGTGAGCTGACCGTCGCGGCTCAGGTGGGCTTCGACTTCAACCAGCATCCCTACCACCAAATCGGCCAGCGTCAGCAACTGGTCATCGGCATGGATGCGCGTGGCGGCGGTAACCCAGATTCGAAGTCCCTGCACAACCAACACTGAATCCTGCAGCGCGAGGATCGGGCCTTTAAGTTCAATGGTTGGGAACCGATCTGCGTCCTGGTCTCCTGCGCTTCCTTCAACCTGTAGGGCTACAAACTGGCCTTCACGCACCTCACCTTCCACTTCAGCATAAAGCCCAACGGCGAGCGTGCCTTCAACTTCCGTTTCCGCCGTCAGCCTAAAGGTGAAGCCATGGACCGTCAGGCTGTCGGCACTCAGCGCGGTGATGCGTCCACGGGCCTGCACCCGATCTGGGCGATCCTCTGGGGTTATTTGCTTGATGCTGTGGGCGTAGAAGCGCCCATCGGCAGCAAGCATCCCTTCGACTTCAACCCGCTGTCCAACCGCAAGTTGGCTAAAAGGAATCGGCTGTGCTACTGTGTTTAAAATGCGCGTCAGTGCAGTTACATGAAACGTCACACCATGCAGGGTAAGTTGGGCTTGAGCGGTAGCTTCGATGGTCCCTTCCAGGGTTACACCCGGTCGATCATCAGCCCGGGCCGGAAGTAAGGGAAGGCTTAACAAAGCGGCAAGCCCTAGCATTGTGGCAATCCGTACCATGACAAACTCCGTCTGGTGGAAAGATTCCGTTGGTTTGTTTGGGGAGCTCTAAGATGATGCCAAATGGTAATTTTGGCTAAAAAGCCAGGGTAGATATGGCTGAAAAGCTCGGCAAGCGTGCAACCCAAGTTAGGGTGTGCGCACTTTTTGCGCATATGGCTTCAACAAGGATTAAAGGTTTTCCAAAAGAGGTCTTACTATCTTTTTTGGAACTATCAGCCAGACATCAGGTTGAGCGGGAGCGCCTGTGCAATGCCGGCGTACATGCGTATAGATTCCCTAAGCGTTGCTTTGAGCTGAGCTATGGCCAGTGAGCCGCTGCTGAAATCAACCCGTCTGAGTAAGGCGTACGACCCTCAAGAGATTGAGCCGCGGTGGTATGCCTATTGGGAAGCCCATCAGTTCTTTAGAGCTGAGGTTCGTTCTGATCGCGTGCCTTTTGTCATCATGATGCCGCCGCCGAATGTAACGGGGCGGTTGCATATGGGGCATGCGTTGCAGGACACCATTCAGGATGCGCTTACGCGCATTCGGCGCATGCAGGGCTACGAGGCACTTTGGCTGCCTGGCATCGACCATGCGGGGATTGCCACGCAGAACGTCGTCGAGCGCGAGCTGCGCGAAAAAGAAGGCAAGACGCGGCACGATCTGGGGCGGGAGGCCTTTTTGCAGCGCGTTTGGCAGTGGAAGGAGGAATACGGAGACATTATTCTGCAGCAGAAGCGACGGCTAGGCGACTCCTGCGACTGGTCGCGCACGCGCTTTACGATGGATGAAGGCTTTACGCGGGCGGTCCAAGAGGTGTTCGTTCGCCTTTATCATGAAGGGCTCATCTACCGAGGGGACTACCTGGTCAATTGGTGTCCGGTTGATCAGACGGCCCTTTCCGATGAAGAGGTAGATAACGTTGAGCAGGACGGCCAGCTGTGGTACATTCGCTATCCGCTTGCAGACGGCAGTGGCTTTGTCACCATTGCCACCACGCGTCCAGAAACCATGCTGGGGGATACGGCGGTGGCGGTGCATCCTGAAGATGAACGCTACCGTCACCTGATTGGCAGAAAAGTGCGCTTGCCGCTTCTTGGACGGGAAATTCCTATCATTGCCGATGCACATGTCAAGCGTGACTTTGGCGCTGGTGCGCTCAAAATCACGCCCGGGCATGATAAGAATGATTTTGAGATTGGGCAGCGTCATGGTCTGCCGTTGGTGAACATTATGAACCCAGATGGCACGATTAACGCCAACGGTGGGCCCTATGCTGGGCTAGATCGCTTCGAAGCACGCAAGCGCATCGTGGAAGACCTGCGGGCTCAGGGGTTGCTAGAAAAAGTTGAGCCTTATCGTCATACTGTGCCCATTTCCAGCCGCTCGAAGGCTATCATTGAACCTTTGCTCTCCCGGCAGTGGTTTGTCCGGATGAAGCCGCTGGCCGAACCTGCGATCGAAGCGGTTCGGCGCGGAGAGATTCGCTTCCATCCGGAGCGCTGGGCGAATGAGTACTTCCGCTGGATGGAAAACATTCGCGATTGGTGCATTAGCCGGCAAATCTGGTGGGGGCATCGCATTCCAGTCTGGTACTACACCGACGCCCAAGGGCAGATCGACGAGTCGCGTGGCTTTGTAGTTGCGGTTGATCCGCCCGAGCCGGGCATGGTGCAGGATGAAGACGTGCTCGATACGTGGTTTTCGTCTTGGCTATGGCCGTTTGCTACGTTGGGTTGGCCTGAAAAAACACCTGACCTGTCGTATTTCTATCCTACCACGGTGCTGGTTTCAGGCTACGACATCCTCTTTTTCTGGATTGCCCGCATGATAATGGCGGGGATCCACTTTACCGGCCAGGTTCCCTTCCGGGATGTATTCATCACGGGCATGGTCAAAGACAAATACGGCCGGTGGATGTCGAAGAGCTTAGGTAACGGTATCGACCCGCTAGAGATGATCGAGCAGTACGGCGCCGATGCCGTGCGCTATTCGCTGACGGTCTTGTGCACGCAGGGGCAAGACATTAAGCTCGACCCCTCCAAGTTTGAGATGGGGCGAAACTTTGCAAACAAAATCTGGAATGCCTTCAACGTCTTTGGTCAGTTCATGGAGACCGACGAAGAAGGCCGGCCCCTACGCGACTATCGCCGTCAGCGACCCTTCGAAGCGCTCTCCTTGGTCGAGCGTTGGATGGTCTCACGCCTGAACCAGACGCTTGGAGTGATTCATGAGGCGATTGACCGTTATCGGCTCAACGAAGCGCTGCTTGCGCTCTATGACCTATTCTGGGGGGACTATTGCGACTGGTACCTGGAGCTGATCAAACCGCCGCGCGGTCAGGCTATGGATGACGAGACGATCGCGCTGGCCGTGGAGCTGTACGAAAAGATGATCCAGCTCCTGCATCCGTTTATGCCGTTTATTACAGAGGCCCTTTGGTGGCGGCTGCGGCCTCGGGCTGAGCGAGAGGCCTGCATTGCGTCGCGTTGGCCTGAAGCGAACCCGAAAGAAGTGGATGCACTTGCCGTGCGTCGCTTCCAGCGTCTGCAGGAGATGATTTCTGGAATTCGGAATGTGCGGAGTACCTATGGCGTAGCACCCGGCAGCGAAATCCGCGTGCTGATTCGGGTACCTGAGGCAGAAGCTGATGAAGTCGCGCAGCTTGAGGCACACCGCGACTATTTCACCCGACTGGCCAAGGTCCGAGAGGTGACCGTTGGCGTGGGGCTCGAGCGGCCCAAAGCCAGTGCTGTGGTTGTCGTAGGTCGCTACGAAGTCTACGTGCCGTTGGCTGAGGTGATCGATCTGGCCCAAGAGCGCGCCCGGTTGGAAAAAGAAATCCAGCAAAAAGAACGCTTCCTGCTCAGCATACAGCAGAAGCTGCAGAACGTCCAGTTTCTGGAAAAAGCCCCGGCCGAAGTGGTCGCCCGTGAGCGCCAGAAAGCTCAGGATGTCCAGGCAGAGCTAGAGCGGCTGCGGGCTAACCTGGCTGCGCTCGATTGAAGCGTAAACTGTCTATGACGCTCCCAACGGAAACGCCTACGCTTGAGCGGCTTCGACACCGCCACCTGTTAGGATTGGCAACCTATTCGGCCCAAGAAATTCAACTTATTCTACAAACCGCCCGGCAATTTCGTGAAGTGCTTGAGCGCCCCATTCGGCGGGTTCCTACGCTCCGAGGGGTGACGGTAGTTAATCTATTTTTTGAGCCCTCTACGCGCACACGCATTTCCTTTGAGCTGGCCGAAAAACGCCTTTCAGCCGATGTGGTCAACTTCTCGACTTCTGGTTCTTCGGTGGTAAAAGGCGAAACGCTAAAAGACACGGCCAGAAACCTGGAGGCGATGAAGATCGACATGGTGGTTATCCGGCATCGCTCTCCAGGAGCTGCCCACTTTCTCACGCGCTGCATCGATGCGGTGGTCATCAATGCCGGTGATGGCGCGCACGAACATCCTACGCAGGCTTTGCTAGACCTGCTGACGATCTCCGATCATTTCCCTTCGTTTGAGGGGCTGAACGTCTCGATTATTGGCGACATCGCTCATAGCCGGGTAGCCCGTTCCAACATCTATGGCCTTAAGGCGCTAGGGGCCAATGTGACCCTCTGCGGTCCGCGTACGCTCATGCCTGTGGGCATTGAAACACTGGGCGTGCGCGTCACCTACCGCTTGGAAGAGGCCTTGGAAGGCTGCCATGTGGCCATGGCGCTTCGGCTACAACTGGAGCGACAAACGTCGGGTCTATTCCCCAGCTTGCGAGAGTACCACGCTCGCTATGGCATTAAGCTGGAGCATCTAGAACGGTACCCCGATCTTTTGATCATGCACCCGGGCCCAGTAAATCGGGGCGTAGAGCTGGCTAGCGAAGTTGTTGACCACGAACGCGCCATCATTCTCGATCAGGTTACCAACGGGGTGGCTGTGCGCATGGCTGTGTTGTACCTGCTAGCTGGCATGCCTGAGGCGGCCGAAGCGGCTTAGGCTACCGGTGGTTGCCCAGTGCGCAGTGCGGTTTCAAGGTAAGTGCGGATGGCTTCGGCAATGCGCATTTGCTGCGCGGCTGTGAGTTCGGTATGCATTGGCAGGGAGAGCACCTCACGTGCCGCTTTTTCGGCCTGGGGGAGCGAATCATAAGGACCCCAGCTGGAAAAGGCTGGGAGCTGGTGGAGCGGGACAGGGTAGTAGACGGCCGTTGGAATGCCCTGAGCTTGCAGGTATCGCTGCAAGCCGTCGCGCCCACCAGGCACCTCAGGATGGATGCGGATGGTGTATTGATGGAAGACGTGGGTGCGCTCAGGCGCGCGGTAGGGGAGCGTCAGGCCCGGACAGTCGGCCAGCAGCGCATCATAGCGATCGGCTGCAGCCTGGCGGGCACGGGTATAAGCTTCTAAGTGGCGCAGCTTGACGCGCAAAATGGCCGCTTGCAGTGCATCGAGCCGGCTGTTGATCCCAATGCATTCGTGGTAATACTTGCGCCGAGCGCCATGGTTAGCTAGCATGAAGACCCGATGATGCAGCTCCGGATCGTGGGTCACGACGGCACCACCATCGCCATAAGCACCTAAATTTTTAGAGGGAAAAAACGAAAGGCACCCCATATCGCCAAAGGTACCGGTCTTCTGGTTTTGGTAGCAGGCCCCAATGGCCTGCGCGTTGTCTTCAATCACCCGAAGGTGATGGCGTTGCGCCAGCTCTAGCAGAGGCGCTAGGTCGGCAGCTTGGCCGAACAGGTGTACGGGCACTAAGGCCCGGGTTTTCGGCGTAATGCGGGCCTCAACGCTAGCTGGGTCGAGCGTGAACGTATAGGGATCGATGTCGGCAAACACGGGACGAATGCCAAGCAGTGCTGCCGCTTCGGCTGTAGCCACAAACGTAAAAGCAGGCACGATGACCTCATCACCTGCCTGAAGTCCAAGGGCCATGTAGGCTAGCTGCAGCGCATCGGTGCCATTGCCCACGCCCAAAGCAAAACGGCATCCCAAAAAAGCAGCCAGCTCTTGCTCAAAAGCCTCGACTACGGGTCCACGAATGAACTGCCCACTGTCTAGCACAGCTTCAAGGGCCGAGAGGATTTCCTTCTGAATCGCCCGGTACTGCCCAACCAGATCGACCAGTTGTATGTCGTCCATAAATCCCTGCGTGCTGCGTGGCATTGCGGTCTAAGATACGAACGAACCGTGTGCGCAAGCGTACATGCACCCTGGGTGCATCTACCAAATAGGAAAGCCTATGCCATACCTTTTGCAAAGCCCTGAGCCGGTTTCCATGCCTACTGGCTTAGAATGGATGGTGGTTGCCAGCGTGGTAGTACCGGCTGTTTTGCTGGCCGTGCTCATTTGGCTTGCCCGTCGCACTACGTGACCTAAAAAAGAAGGCCGCTCCTTAAGGAGCGGCCTCGAGCACTTTCGTGTTCGAATGTTTATCGAGAAGAAAGTTGCGACAGGTAGTGCTCGGCGGGGGCTTTGTAGTTGCCGTAAAGTGCGTTGCTAAATGCTTCGCGCGCGTTTTCCCGGTCACCCATCAGCATATATACCTCACCCAGCACAAAGTAAATCTTGGCCTTGTCGGTACGGCTGCCCCGGTGCAGTTCCAGCGCCTTTTGGCCCATTTCTACGGCTTTTTGATACTCGCCGACGGTTTTTAGCGCCTCAGCATAGTAGTAGTAGACATCGGCGTCGGGTGAGACTTCCGTAATTTGCAGGAGCTGGTCCAGATATTGGATGGCTTCCCGGGCATCTGCAGGAGCCGGGTTGCCACCATTCCGTGCCAGCGTGCTGGAAGCCAGGTATACGTAGTGATCCCGAATCGCTTTTTCTGCAGACTGGCGTGTTTCGCTATCCTGTGCTTTTTGGCTGACCGAAAGCGCCTGTCGGAGTGTGCTTAGGCCTTCTTCCGTACGGTTCAGCTTAAGCAACGCCAGGCCCTTACCTAGATAATTTTTGGCAAACGCGGCGTCGTGCTCAATGCCTTTGTTGTAATGATTCAGTGCCTGATCAAACTTGTTGTTTCGATAGGCTTGCAGACCAAAGTTGTAGTCTAGCTGCGCCACAATCCGAAGGGCCTTTTGTGCCGTTTCCTGATCTCCTGCTTGGCGGGACATCTGGGCAGCTTTCAGGAAACCATCATAGGCCTTCTGATATTGCTTGGCCTTGGCATCCTCTAAAGCTTGGTTAAAGACCTTTTTGTACTCCTCTCCAGCCTGGGCTTGGCTGGCAGCTGGAAGCAGCAAGCTCGCCCCTAAGGCCAGGACCAATAGCGCAATTCCCTGGCGAAGGACTGTTCCAATACGTTGCACCATCATCACGCTTCTGGGTTGGGGTGTTAAAAATGAACCACTTAACAAATAGCCAGCTTTCAACACGGCGCTATAAAATACAAGTTCCAACGCTAAAAGAAAACCTTACATTTTTTTCACAAAAAACACATAAACGTTATGGTTAGAAATTAGGCCCTGGGATGCGTTCACGATAGGCGGTTTCGATTGTTTGCACGGCTACTTCTGGATCATCAGTCAGGGTAAAAAGTGCCAAGTCCTCCAATGCAATGTTGCCGGCTGTGAGCACTTGCCCCTTGAGCCAGTCGACGAGGCCACGCCAGTAGTCGGTGCCCATGAGGACGACGGGAAAGCGCGTGGCTTTGCCGGTTTGAATGAGCGTCAGGGCCTCAAAGAGTTCGTCTAAGGTACCAAAGCCCCCGGGTAGTACAATAAAGCCTTGGGCGTACTTGACAAACATCACTTTGCGCACGAAGAAAAAGTTGAAGTTGATTAACTTATCCCGATCGACATAGGGATTGGTGTCCTGTTCGTGGGGAATGACGATGTTGAGTCCTACGGAAGTGCCACCAGCTTCGCGGGCGCCTTTGTTCGCGGCTTCCATGATGCCTGGTCCGCCGCCAGTGATTACGCCGAAGCCGTGGGCTACCAGGCAGCGACCTACGGCTTCGGCCAAGCGGTAGTAGGCATGGTCACGTGGTGTGCGGGCTGAGCCAAAGACCGATACACAAGGGCCCAGCCGGGAAAGCGTTTCAAACCCTTCCACGAATTCAGACATGATCCGGAAAATCCGCCACAAGTCTTTAATCTGTCGCTGCTGCCAAATCAATGCTTCGTTCTCCAAATGCGGGGAAGGTGTGTGGTGGCCATCAGTAGCGACGGTCGAAAACTTTCGCTCCATCATCGCGCCTCAGTTAGACCGTTGGAGTTCTTGGCGATAGGCTTCGCTGGCGAAAATGGCGATTTCTACGCGGCGGTTCAGCTGGCGACCCTCTGGGGTGTCGTTGGACGCCACCGGCTCACTTTCTCCTTTGCCCAAGGTACGAATACGGCTGGGGCGAATGCCCTGCTCCATGAGAAATGCCGCAGCTGCTTCGGCGCGCCGTTCAGAAAGGCGTTGGTTGTACTCTTCAGGCCCTGTGCTGTCGGTGTGGCCTACGATGAGCACTTCGGTTTCTGGGTATTTTTTTAGGCTCTCAGCAAGGCGGCGCAGGTTTTCGCGGGCTTCGGGGCGCAGTGTGTACGCATTGACGTCAAAGAGGATGCCAGAGTTAAATGTCACCAAAATGCCTTCGCCCACACGCTCGACTTTGGCATCCGGAAGTTCTTGCTGCATTTCAGCAGCCTGGCGGTCCATGCGTTGACCGATGATCGCACCAGCCGTACCGCCTACAATGGCCCCTAGAATGGCGCCACGTGCGGTGTTGCCCGTAGCTTTGCCAATAGCTCCGCCAACCACAGCTCCAGCGCCGGCGCCAATAGCTGCGCCTTTTTCGGTGTTGCTGAGTCGCGCACACCCTGCAAGCAGGAGCGCAAAAATTAAAAGGCCATATCCTGCATGTTTCTGCATGGTCCCTTGTTGGGTTGGTTTAAGATCTGACGAACTGGTGTGCATCAATTTCAATGCCGAACCTGCCTAAAAACCATTACAACAGCTGCTTTTACCAAAAGGTCGCAAAAGGATTCCCAAAGTACCTGTAAAGTTATCTACAGCCGGCGCATTTTCACCTCGGCCTGTTCTATCTTTCAAGCGAGTAAAAAGGGGTTAAAAAAACATCTCCCATCAATGAAGCTGATTATTCCGATGGCTGGAAGGGGCACGCGCGTGCGTCCCCATTCCCATGTTACGCCCAAGCCGCTTTTGCCGGTAAAGGGCAAAAGTATGGTGGAGCGCATTGTCGACACGTTTAACCGGGTGCTGCCGCGGGCTTTGGACGAAGGGGTGTTTGTCTTAGGCCCCGATTTTGGAGAAGACATTCGTGCGCAGCTGCGCGACATTTGCAGGCGCCACCAGATGCAGGCGCATTTTACCGTGCAACCGGTAGCTGAAGGTACGGCGCATGCGGTCTACTGCGCTGGTGATCACCTCAAGGGTGAGGGCATTGTGGTCTTTGCCGATACACTGTTTGAAATGGACCCTGGCGTCGACCTAGAGGGCGCAGACGTGGTCATGTGGGTCAAAACCGTTGAGGATCCGCGGCGCTTTGGGGTGGCTGTGCGTGAGGGCGAGCGCGTGGTGGCGCTGGTTGAAAAACCTGCTGAACCGATTTCGCATGAAGCACTCATTGGCATCTACTATGTACGCGAGCTGGCCGTCTTGCGTCGCTACATCCAGCAGTTGATCGAGGAGGACGTGCGCGGCCACGGCGGGGAGTTTCAACTGACGGATGCTTTTGATCGCATGTTGAAAGACGGGCTGGTCTTTAAAACAGCGACGGTGAACGCTTGGCTGGATTGCGGCACCATTGAGGCCCTTATGGACACCACACGCTATCTCCTGCACAAAGAGCGTGACACGCTGCGGCTGGGAACGGTTGAAAATAGTGTGATTCACGAACCGGTCTACGTTGGTCCAGGTGCCCGTGTGGTGGATGCTGTGGTAGGACCTAACGTTTCGATTGAGGCGGGCGCCGAAGTCCGTCGCTCGGTGGTGCGCGACAGCATCCTGTTTGCTCATGCGCGCGTTGAAGGCGCCGTGCTGGCTGATGCATTGATTGGGCAGTATGCCGAAGTGCGCGGCCATCCCCAACGACTTAACATTGGAGATCATTCTACGGTGCAATGAGCGACGCTGTCGCAGCGCTGGAATGCTATCCAGAGACGGCTGAAGCTCGGCTAGGCTTCGACGTGGTTCGGGCAGTGTTGCGGGCGCAAACGCTAAGCCCTCTAGGGGCTGAAGCTGTTGACCAAATGCGTCCGTTGCGCGATCGCGAGGCGGTTTGCTTGGCGCTTCAGCAAGTGGAAGAGCTGCGGCAGGCACTGCGCTTTGATGATCCGGTGCCGCTTGAGCCCCTGTTTGACCTTCGGCCCCAGCTGACGCAGGCAGCCCCTGAAGGTGCGCGGCTCGAAGGAGAAGTGCTGGAAGCTGTTCGGCGTGTGCTTGCGCTAGTGCGTCGGCTAGCGGCGTATTTTCGAGATCGACAAGCCAAGTATCCGGCGCTTGCTGCACTAGCGCGGCAGCTGCGGCCACTTCCCGACCTAGAGCAGCAGTTGGCTCAGGTTGTTGATGAAGAAGGGCGCGTGCGCGACGAAGCTTCTGAGGAGCTGTGGCAGTTGCGGCGGCAGCTTGTCCGCATGCGGGAGCGGCTACGGGAGAAGCTACTAGAGGCGCTACGTGCAGCGCTTCGCCAAGGTTATGCGGCCGAAGAGCAACCCACAATCCGCAATGGCCGCATGGTTATTCCCATTCGGGTCGAAGCGCGCCGCAAAGTAGCTGGTTTTGTGCACGACGTGTCGGCCTCTGGGCAGACCGTCTACATCGAGCCGGCTTCCTGTTTAGCGCTGAATAATACCGTGCGCGAGCTGGAGTTGGCCGAGCAGCGCGAAGTCGATCGCCTGCTTCGCAAAGCTACCGGATGGCTTCGGCCGCATTTGCCTACGCTACGGACTGCGCTGGAAGTTTTGGGCTACTTTGATCTGCTGCAGGCAAAAGCACGCCTGGCTGACCAGCTGGAGGCTTACGTGCCCGAGGTTGGCGACGACGGTGTGATTGCGCTCAAAGCTGCCCGCAATCCGGCGCTTTTGTTGCATTTCCAGCGTCTTAAAGAAACAACCGGTGAGCAGCGCACCGTAGTGCCGCTCGATTTGACGCTTGGACACACCTATCGCACGCTCATTATCACTGGACCCAACGCGGGCGGCAAGACGGTGGCCATGAAAACCGTTGGCCTGCTGGTGCTTATGCTGGCTTACGGATTGCCCATTCCGGCCGACCCCAGCTCGCATGTGTCGGTTTTCGACCGACTGTTTCTCGACATTGGCGATGCGCAGTCACTGGAAGCCGATCTGTCCACGTTCAGTGCCCACATGCAGCACATGGCCTACATGCTGGCACGTGCCGATGAACGTACGCTGATTTTGATCGATGAGGCCGGAACGAGCACTGACCCCGATGAAGGAGCGGCGCTGGCGCAAGCCATTCTCGAAGAGCTTACGGCCCGCGGGGCACGCACCATTGCTACTACCCACCATGGGGCACTTAAACGCTTTGCCTATGAGACCGAAGGCGTTGAGAATGGCGCCATGCAGTTTGACCAGGTCACGCTTAGCCCGACGTACCGTTTTCAAGTAGGGGTGCCAGGCTCGTCTTATGCATTTGAAATTGCCCGGCGCATGGGACTGCCCGAGGCTGTGCTCGAGCGTGCCCAGCAGCTGGTGGGTGTGCAGCAAGTGGCCTTGGAGGCACTGATCCGCAACCTCGAGGAGCGCTTGGCTACGCTGAGCGCGCGTCAGCAAGCGCTTGAGGCGACGCAGGCCCAACTGGAGCAGTTGCGGCGCGATTACGAAGCGCGTTGGCAAGCGCTCAAGCAGGAAACGGCAGCGATCCGCCAGCGCGCGCTCGAGGAAGCCGAGCAGCTTGTGCGTGAAGCTAATGCGCGCATTGAACGCACCATCCGAGAAATCAAAGAGGCGCAGGCCGAACGCACGACCACGCAGGCAGCCCGCGAAGCGCTAGAGCGCTTTCGCCGCCGCCTACACGAAGCGCAGCGCACTTTAACACCCGCAGCATCGGCTGCCGCAACAAGCGATCGTCCGACGTTGCAGGTGGGCGACCAGGTAGTGCTTGAGGACAGTGGCACCCCAGCCGAAGTGTTGATGCTGGAAGGCGACGAAGCGCTGATTGCGGTCGGGCGCTTGAAGCTGCGCGTACCCATAGGCCGCCTGCAGCGCCTCAATCGCCCCCAGCAGCGCAAGCAAACGCGAACGTCAACGTTACCTGCGCTGACGGCCCGCACGCGCCTCGACGTGCGCGGCTTGCGGGTTGATGAAGCGCTCAAGGCCGTTGAGCGCTTGATTGACGAAGCCGTTGCCAGCGGTGCGCAAGAACTCGAAGTGCTGCACGGCAAAGGCACGGGGGCGCTGCGCCAGGCCATTCGCACCTATTTACAAGATCGACCAGAAGTGGAACGCTTCGAGGATGCCCCCTGGGAACAAGGGGGACCAGGCATTACCCGCATTTGGCTTAAGTAAACCTAAGTCGTTATCCTTATGGCACGTGTTGTGGTTACCCGACCAATTATTGAAGAAGGTCTTCACCCGTTGCGTGAACGATACGACCTTGAAGTGCTCAATCCAGTAGACACGTGGGACGAAGACGGGCTGATTGCCGCAGCTCACGATGCCGATGCGCTAATTTCTATGCTTTCTGATCCGATTACGGCACGGGTCCTGGCGGCTTGTCCCAAGCTGCGGGTGGTAGCGCAGTATGCTGTAGGCTATGACAACATCGATTTGGAAGCTGCGCGGGCACGGGGCATTGTGGTTACACACACCCCTGATGTACTGACCGATGCCACAGCGGATTTTACCTGGGCCCTTTTGCTTACGCTCATCCGTAAAGTGCGCGAAGCGGACCGTTACGTTCGCGAAGGGCACTTTAAACGCTGGGAGACGCAGCTGCTGCTTGGGCATGACCTGCGCGACAAGACGCTAGGCATTGTGGGGCTTGGACGCATCGGTAGCGCTGTAGCACGCCGGGCGCTGGGTTTTGGCATGCGCGTTGTCTATTATAACCGCCGACCAGCTAACCCTACCGTAGAGCGCCAAAGCTGCGCCCGTTACGTGTCGTTTGATGAACTGCTTGCTGTGAGTGACGTTGTTTCTATACACTGTCCGCTCAATTCTGAGAGCTATCATTTGTTTAACCAAGCGGCTTTTGCCAAGATGAAACCCACCGCCGTCCTGGTGAACACGGCACGGGGCCCGATTGTGGATGAGGCCGCCTTGGTAGAAGCCCTCGAGCAAGAGCAAATTGCTGGTGCAGCCTTGGACGTGTTTGAGCAGGAGCCGAAAGTGCATCCAGGACTGCTCGAAAATGATCGGGTTGTGCTAGCGCCTCACTTAGGAAGCGCGACGGTCGAGGCGCGCACGGCTATGGCGCGCATGTGCGCTGAAGCTGTTTTGGCGGTACTCGAAGGTGCTGAAAAGATCCCCTATCGCCTGGTATGACGTGATGCGTACCGATTGCTGCAAGCGGGCTTTATTGCTGTGTTGGATGCAGGTAGGCGCTTTAGTTTTGCTGCTGAGCCTGAGGCTTACGGGAAGCGCTAGGGCTCAAGAAGCCGACTCTTTAGCCCAAGTGCTTACACTTGCCCTGACGCAAGGCGACGCGGCGCGTCTACTTGAGCAAGCTGCGCCTCAAGTAGAGCTGGCCCTGCTGGGCAGCGGGCGCGTCTATAGCCGCATGCAAGCCCGCTACGTGCTCATGGACTTTTTCCGCGTTTATCCTCCCGTGCGTTTTGAAGTGGGCGAAGATCGCTGGATGGATCCACACCGGTTTGTGGTAGGTGAATACTGGTACGCCCAGGCTACTGCACCGCTGCGCATTTACATGCGGCTTTACCGCGAAGAGGCCGGCTGGGCTTTGCAAGAATTACGGGTGACGGCAGGACGTCCGAAGCGATAGCACACCACCATGTGGGTCGGCCAAGCACGCAGCAAGCGACGATATCTAGCCCTTGGGCTGTTGCTTGCTGGACTGCTGCTCGGCACAGGTGCCTTTAAACTGCTCCGGCTGGCATGGGTAGAGCGGCACATCGCGCAGGCGCAGCAAGCGCGCTTAGCAGAAGCGATAGCTCAGGTGCAGCGGGAGCTTGGAGCGCTTGAACAGCAACTCTTCTTGCAGGCACGCTGGTTGGCCACCCATCCTGTGGTGCGTTCTGCGCTGCGCGTTGCAGCTCAAGAAGCGGAGCCCACCTGCAGCGCAGATCTAGCTGCGCTGCTTGCGCGCTACCGCGTGCCGGAGCGGAGCGGTATTGCCCTGTATGATACCACGTTTCGCCAGGTAGCTTGGGCTGGCTATAGCATGCCGGTGGGCAAAGCCGCCTTGCCGTCCCAACTACCACGCCAGGTCTACGTTGAGCTCATCGAAGATCCCCCATGGCGCACAGCGCTAAGTCTTTGGCATCCTGTGCGTGAAAATGGAATCGTTGTAGGAGCCGTGCGGGTGCTTCAGCTGCTGATGCAGCGCATGCCTGTTGAAAACGCTTATTTGTCTGGCTATGATCAGGTGCGCTTGTGGTCTCGAGAGCACGGCTTGTCCTTGCGGCTGATAGTCTCCGAAAGGCTGCCTGCAGTCGGCACCAGCGAAATGGTGCGTCCACTCAAAAGCCTTGAAGGACGTACGCTCGGTTGGCTCGTCTTGAGCATACCTCCGCCCAATCAGGTGCTGCGCGATGAGGCGCGGCGCTTTAACCACCTTATGGCTTTTTGGGGCGCTGTTTTGTTGCTTTGGGGACTTGTGGGCCTCGTCGGTTGGATGCGGGCTGCAGGCTCCAGACCGCGTCAATTGCTTGTCCGTGCGGGTGTGGTTGCCTTGGTTTGGTGGGGCGTGCGTTATGCCTGGATTGCGCTCGACGTCCCCAATCGCTGGCAACGCGGCCGCACGCCTTTAGCCCCGCTTTTTGACCCTGCACACCTGGCCTCTGCCTTTGGCGGTGGACTGATGCGCTCGATTGGGGATCTGCTGCTTACAGCACTTTTTGCTTTGGGATTTGCTTGGGGGGCGTTATGGGTAGTTCGTAAGCAGCCTCCTTTCCCACCGATAGCCGTAGTCTGGCGTGTAGGGAGTTATATACTTGGGGCCCTAGGCCTATGGGGGCTGGTGCAGCTTTACGGACTGATCGTGCACCATAGCGTGCTGGACAGCACGCTGGACTACCTTACCCGCACAGGGCTTTTGCCACCACGCCTGGTTTTGCTGGTCAGCATAGCGTTGCTTTTGCTTTTACTAGCGCTGCTACTTCTATTGCGGGCTTGGGGCTATGCCCTTAAAAGCGTTACCGGCACCTGGCCAGCGCACGGCCGAGCGCGTTTGATGCTTGTTGTTGGGCTTGCGGCTGCAGTGACGGGTGCTGGTGTGCTGCTGCCTGTGGCTTGGCCTGTGCCACCCTTAGTGGCTTTTATTCTCGTGGCCTTTGGGCTAAGCCATGCAATATGGCCGTTGCCCTTGCCATCAGCTGGAAGGTGGCTGACGCTTCGCGCCTTGCTGCCGATTCCGTTTGTGCTTAGCGTATTGCTCTACCCAATGCTTTGGACCGCCTTGGAGGGTCAGCGACGCTTGCAGGTTGAGCGGGCTTTGGAGCAGTTTGGGCAGGGACAAGATCCACGGGTGGTTTTTGCTATCGAGCAGGCCCTTCAAGAGTTGCAAGCCGACAGTCTGCTGAGCGTATGGTTGGCACAAGCAGCGCTTTTGCCGCGGGCTGAACGCTTAGACTCGCTCACGGCTGCGGTGCTGCGCGGCTCGTTGCTGTTGTCCCTGGAGAGCACCTACGACATTAGCGTGACCTTCTTCGATCGGGGAAGGCGACCCGTGAGTCGCTACGAAGGGATCAGCTCCCCAAGCACCACTACGCCCCTGGAAGTTGATGCGGCTGAGTTTGCGCTGCTTTGGGAACACTATCAGGCACAACGGGGCCGCTTACCGTTTATTGAGTCTCTGGGCGGTAGACGCGAACCGGCGCAGTGGCAGTATGCTGGACTGACCACCGTGCGCTCGGCCGAAGGGATACTGGTGGGGTGGATTATGGTGCGGGCTGAGCCTCAAAGCCCACTTTACGGTGCTGAAACCCCTTTCCCCCGGGTGCTGGTCCCCTCGGGCTTTTTTGGAGAAGTGCAAGCCGGACTGTCTTTGGCTGAATTTCGCGATGGGATTTTGGTACGCAGCCAGGGCCGAGCATTCACGCGCCACCGCCTTGATCCCCAGTTGATGTCGCTGCTGGCGCAGCAGCCTGTGTGCTGGCGAGAAGAAACCGAAGAAGGCCGCACCTACCTGACCCTTTACCAACGCGTGGGACTCGAAGCATCGGTAGTCCGCGCCGCACGCATTCCTGCCCTGACGCTGTTTGATCATCTCTATTATGTGCTTCGGCTTACGCTAAGCGGCTTGGTGCTGTTAGGGGTGTTTTACGTTCTCGGTCTAGGGTATCGTTGGCGTCGAGGGTGGCTACCGCTTCCGGAAGTTCGTTTTCAGGACCGGGTGCTCAATGCACTGCTTGCGGTAGGACTGATTGCGGTAGTGGTTGTAGGCTGGGTTGGCGTGCGCGTCATCGAAGGCGAGAGCCACCGTACGGTGCAGGCTTGGCTGGCCCAATACCTTGATCGCGTGGAACGCACACTGGTACTTGCAGCGCACGAAGGCGAGCTGCCCTACCAGGTGTTGACCCGCATGCCTTTGGACGCGCTGGCCGGGCAGGTTGGGCTCGACTTGCAGCTTTACCGGGATGGTCAACTGGTAGCCACAACGCGGCCGCGCTTGGTGCGGGAACGCCTGCTAGAAGCGCATATGCCGATTGCCGCTTATGCGGCACTGCACTGCACAGCGCAACGCTCTGCGTTTGTGACCGAGCACCTGGGGACATTCACTTACTGGACAGGCTTTCGCGCCCTGCTCGACGAGCACGGCCAGCCTTACTACGTGGTGGCTGTGCCGGCTTTGCCCGAGCAGGAACGGCTCGAGGAAGAACGCTCACGGACGATCGCCTACCTGTTTGGCGCGCTCTTGCTGTTGGTGTTTCTGGTGCTCAGCGCAGCCTGGCTAGCTGCCCGCGCACTAGGGCGACCACTGGCACGCCTGCAGGAAGGATTGCAGGCCGTAGCCCGCGGTGAGCTGGACCACCCCTTGCCAATTGACTCGCGGGATGAGCTGGCCGCGCTGGGCCGCACCTTCAACTGGATGTTGCAGCAATTGGCCGAAAACCGTCGCCAGCTAGCACGGCAAGAACGCGAGCTGGCCTGGCGCGAAATGGCCCGCCAGGTAGCGCACGAGATCAAAAATCCACTTACCCCAATGAAACTTTCCCTTCAGCACCTGCAACGGGCCTTTGCACAACACCGAGATCCAGGCCGCTTTGCGGAGCTCTTTGCACGGGTGACCACGACGCTGATTGAGCAAATCGATACGCTAGCCCGCATCGCCGACGATTTTTCCACCCTTGCACGTATGCCCCGCCGGCGACCAACGCAGCTTGACCTTAACGAAGTAATCCGCGAAGCTGTTCGCTTGATGGAAGCCGAGGCCGGATGTGCCATTGAACTTGCCTTGCATCCTGAGCCGCTCATGCTGGAGGCCGACCGCGAAGAGCTGCGCCGCGTATACATCAACTTGATCAAAAATGCCTTGCAGGCCCTGCTTCCCGAGCGCCCTGCCCACGTGCGCGTTACAACCCGCCTGGAGTTTATCGACCAACAGCCTTGGGCTTACAGTACCGTTGAGGACAACGGGCGCGGCATTCCTGAAGCGCTGCGTCACCGCATCTTTGAACCCAACTTTTCCACCAAAACCGGGGGCAGCGGATTAGGACTAGCCATAGTCAAACAAAGCATTCAAGATCTGCAAGGCAGCGTGGGCTTTGAAACTGAAGAAGGAAAAGGCACGACGTTTTGGCTCCGCTTGCCGTTGAAAATCCCTCAGGAAACAACCCCACATGACGCATAATTCAACAAATTTGTGAAAAAAAAACAAAGAAACTATCTTTTTGCCTTTTGAAAGTCAATTCTTTGTGTTTCCTTTATTTTAATATAAAAGCGCATCCATAGGTAAAAAATTTTTTGATATACCTCTTTTTTAATTTCTTTTTTTATACAAGAAGCGCTACCATTCCTGTTTATCTAGGTCGATCTTCTTGTTTTTGCGAGATAAAGGGTGAATTGATCTCAGGGGCAAAAATTGCGTAATTAGGCGCTACCATTGCATTCACGAGAGACGAGCTCACCTTGGAGTATTCCATGATGGATAGCAGACGTCTTAAAACAACGTGGCAAGCTGCTGTGGGCAGTGGGCGGGGCGTGACGTCTGCTCCACATCCCGATCGTACAGGGATGACCGCACGGGCAAGCTGGGTAGCTAGGGTCAGCAACCTTCGACTTTGGGGGCTGGCACTGCTGCTTATTGGCCTGCTCGTAATTATTGCTTAGCTGCGCGGCGGTCAATCCCTTGGCACTTCACAGGCGCGATGAACCGATGAGCTTGAGGCCGGGGGATTGACCCCGAAAGCCAACAACACAAAACATAAGCCTGTGAGGTAGCCATGCGCACCGACACCATTCCGCTGGTCCGATCGGCCCGTCCGGCATCGGGCACCGAGGAAACCGCAACAGTCACGTCTGCAGCGCCTGTTTCTGGGGCAGAAATTTTTGTGCGTGCTTTGGAAGCTGAGGGCGTGGAGATTGTCTTCGGGCATCCAGGGGGCGCTGTCATCCATATTTACGATGAAATCGCTCGTCTTAAGCCGCGTTTTCAACATGTACTCGTGCGCCATGAGCAAGGGGGTACGCACATGGCCGAGGGCTATGCCAAGGCCACAGGCCGTGTGGGGACAGTACTGGTGACCAGCGGACCCGGCGCAACCAATACCGTTACGGGCATTGCCGATGCATACATGGATTCAGTGCCCATTGTGGTGTTTACGGGACAGGTGCCTACCAAACTGATCGGTAACGATGCCTTTCAGGAAACCGACACCATCGGCATTACGCGCTCTATTACTAAGCACAGTTTTTTGGTGCGTGACGTACGTGATTTAGCCTGGACGATCAAAGCAGCCTATCATATTGCCCGAACTGGTCGGCCTGGACCCGTTGTGGTCGATCTGCCAAAGGACATCTTGCTGGCTAAAGCGCCGTTTAGCTATCCCGAAGAAGTGCATCTGCGGGGCTATCGCCTGCCTGGATCGCCTGACGCGACGCTGATCCGCGAAGCAGCGGCAATGATTGCGGCCTCTCGGCGCCCGTTGCTCTATGTGGGTGGAGGGGTGATTACCGCCAATGCAGCCGAATTGCTAACCCAGCTAGCCCGTAAGGCCCGCATTCCGGTTACTACCACGCTGCACGGCTTAGGTGCTTTTCCGGAAGATGATCCCCTAGCGCTGGGCATGTTGGGAATGCATGGTACCTGGTATGCCAACCAAGCCGTGCAGCATGCTGACCTAATCATTGCAGTGGGGGCACGTTTTGATGATCGGGTAACGGGCAAGCTCGATAGCTGGGCACCCTATGCCAAGATCATCCATATTGACATCGATCCCTCTTGCATTTCCAAAAACGTACCTGCCGATTGCGCCATTGTGGGTGATGTGCGGGAGGTATTGGAGCAGCTGTTGCCTCTAGTAGAACCTAAGGATACCAAAGAATGGCTGGCTAAGATTGAAACCTGGCGTGCTGAATGCCCGCTTACCTATGAGCAGGGCGATGGTAAGCTGCGGGCGCAGTACGTCATCGAACGTCTGCGGGCCAAAACTGGTGGCCATGCCGTAGTTGTTTCCGACGTAGGCCAGCATCAAATGTGGACAGCCCAGTACTTCCGCTTTTTGCATCCACGCTCGCACATTACTTCAGGTGGACTGGGTACGATGGGCTTTGCCTTGCCGGCTTCTATTGGTGCAGCTTTTGGCCTGCGCGGTCGCAAGGACGTGCCTGTCCTCTGCATCAGCGGTGATGGAGGCTTTGTCATGAATGCCCAAGAGCTAGGCGTAGCCGCAGCCCATCGACTGCCGATCAAAGTGGCTGTGATCAACAACAATTTTCTCGGCATGGTGCGGCAGTGGCAAGAGCTGTTTCACGAAAACCGGTTCAGCCACACCGACCTCAGCGATACCAATCCGGATTTTGTTAAGCTGGCCGAAGCCTATCACTGCGTGGGCCTGCGCGCCACGCGTCCAGAAGAAGTCGACACTGTGCTCGAAGAAGCCTGGAAAGTGACCGATCGGCCGGTGGTGATAGACTTCCAGGTCGTCAAGGAGGAACTCGTGTTCCCCATGGTGCCGGCCGGCGCTTCGACCAGCGAAATGATTACGAAACGTATGACGCCTAACGCATTCGTCTGAAAAGGCCATGGCTACAGAAGCTCCCACACTAACCCCGCAGCAAATCGTTCGCAAACGCAAAACAGGCGAGCCTTTGTTGCCTGGGGAACCTGAACAGGCGCACCGTCACACGATTGCCGTTTTGGTGGAAAACACCATTGGTGCCCTCATCCGGGTGGTCAACCTATTTTCTGCCCGCGGCTTCAACCTGGAAAGCGTTACGGTCGGCGAGACGGACGATCCGACTGTCTCGCGCATGACGATTGTGACCACAGGCAATGACCGCATCGTCGGCCAAGTGCTTCGGCAGCTGGAGCGGCTGATCGATACGCTCCATGTCGAAGACCTGACGGGCAGCTCCTTCGTTGAGCGCGAGCTTTGCCTGCTTAAGGTGCGCTATACCGCCGAAAACCGGGCCGCCATTATGGATACGGTCGAAATCTTTCGGGGCAAAGTGGTCGACATCACGCCAGATACGATGACCTTTGAACTCACCGGGCCCACTTCGAAAATTGAGGCTTTCATCCAGCTGATGAAGCCCCACGGCATTCTTGAGGTGGCCCGAAGCGGCCGTGTAGCGATGCGTCGCGCTTCTGGAAGTTGGCTTACGCACGAAGATCCTTCGCTAAACCTTCCTGCAGCACGCTAAATTTTGCACTAACCATGAACGTCATCTACGACGCTGATCTGTCGCTCATTCGCAGCAAAAAGGTCGCTGTTATTGGCTTTGGCAGTCAAGGACATGCCCATGCCCTGAACTTGCACGACAGTGGGGTAAACGTCGTTGTGGGGCTGCGCCCAGGTTCAACGTCGGCAGCGCAGGCACAAGCCCAGGGACTCACCGTGCGCTCTATCGCCGAAGCTGCAGCCTGGGCCGATGTGATCATGGTCCTGATCCCAGATCAGCACCAAAAGCGGATCTACGAAAGCGATATCGCCCCTCATCTTAAGCAGGGCAAAGCGCTGGCTTTTGCGCATGGGTTTAACATCCACTACGGTCAGATCCAGCCGCCGGCTGAAGTGGACGTCTTTATGGTGGCGCCTAAATCCCCCGGACATCTGGTGCGCCGCACTTTCCAGGAGGGCAATGGTGTGCCTTGTCTGGTGGCTGTAGCCCAAGATGCAACCGGACAAGCCCGCCAGCTGGCGCTCAGCTATGCTGCAGCTATTGGCGGCACGCGCGCTGGGGTGATCGAGACCACGTTCAAAGACGAGACGGAAACCGACCTGTTTGGCGAGCAGGCTGTGCTCTGCGGAGGCTCTGCTGAGCTTATTAAGGCAGGTTTTGAGACCCTCGTCGAAGCTGGCTATCCGCCTGAGCTGGCCTACTTTGAGTGCCTACACGAGCTTAAGCTGATCGTTGACCTCTACTACGAAGGCGGGATTTCCTACATGTACTACTCCGTCAGCGATACGGCCGAGTACGGCGGCTATACGCGCGGTCCGCGCGTTATCGGACCTCAGGTTAAGGAGGAGATGAAGCGCATTTTGGCCGAAATCCAGTCGGGTAAGTTTGCCCAGGAGTGGATCAATGAGTACGCGTCGGGGGAGCAGCATCTGCGAGCCGAGCGGGCCAAAACGCGCCAGCATCCCATTGAAGTGATCGGCCGAAAACTACGCCAGATGATGAGCTGGCTCAAAGCCAAAGAAGTTCCAGCATCTACAACGGCCTAAACGAGCGGCATGAGCACGGCATCTTATCATATTGTAGTGCTGCCAGGCGACGGTATTGGGCCTGAAGTCACGCAGGAAGCCGTTCGTGTGCTTGAGGCAGCAGCCGAAGCGTTGGGTTTCCAAGTGCACATGGAAACGCACCCTGTGGGCGGTGCTGCTATTGAGGCCTTCGGCGACCCTTTGCCCGAACCGGTGCTGGCCGCGTGCCTCAAGGCTGATGCTGTGTTGCTGGGGGCTGTAGGTGGACCCCAGTGGGACAATCTGGATCGCTCACAGCGACCAGAAGCCGGACTGCTGCGGCTACGTAAGGCGTTAGAAGCATATGCCAACCTGCGCCCGGTTGAGGTTCCTGAAGCGCTGGCCAACGCTTCTCCCCTGCGCCCTGAGCTTGTGGCCGGCACGAACCTGCTCATTGTGCGTGAGCTGACCGGAGGTATCTATTTTGGCGAGCCGCGCGGTCGCAATGGCCAAATGGCCTGGAATACGATGCGCTACACGCGCGAGGAGATCGAACGCATTGCCCGCGTAGCCTTTCAGTGGGCTGCTCGCCGCCGTGGCCGCGTCACCTCGGTCGACAAGGCCAACGTGCTTGAGGTCTCTCAGCTCTGGCGTGAGGTGGTCAGCCGCGTGCATCGGGAAGAATTTCCAGAGCTAGAGCTAGAGCACCTGTATGTGGATAACGCCGCCATGCAACTGGTGCGCAATCCACGTCACTTTGATGTGGTGGTGACGGGCAACCTGTTTGGGGACATTCTCTCGGATTTGGCCGCTACGCTTCCAGGATCGCTGGGACTGTTGCCTTCGGCTAGCTTGGGTGGGCGTGTGGGATTGTTTGAGCCGGTGCACGGCAGTGCTCCTGACCTTGCAGGGCAGGGCAAGGCGAATCCTATGGCGGCTATCCTGAGCGTAGCCATGCTGCTGGAAGCACTGGGACAGGATGTGGCTGCCCGCCTTGTCCGGCGAGCCGTTGATGCTGCACTGGCCGAAGGCGTCAAGACAGCCGACCTATGCCGTGCCGGCGAAACACCACTATCAACAGAGGCTGTAGGACGCTACGTGGCCAACTTTGTACGACAGCAGGCTACGGTCTTTACCTAAAACCATGACGAAAGTCACCATGGACGACGGAGTCGTACCGGTAAGTTTGCGCTGGGTAAGAGGTCGACTTAGCTGGCGCCCGGCCTTTCAGGTCTGATCACCTATCGGCTTGCCGCAGCTCGATGGGTTGGCCGGGCGCAATGGCTTTTGCGGCGAGTGCTCACGGTATTGATCCAAACCTTGCCCAGCCATGAACGATCGTATTATTATCTTCGACACCACTTTGCGCGACGGCGAGCAAGCGCCGGGTGCCTCGATGACCATCGACGAAAAACTGCGCATTGCGCATCAGCTAGCGCGTCTTAACGTCGATGTCATCGAAGCAGGCTTCCCGATCTCTTCTCCTGCCCAGTTTGAAGCCGTGCGCCGTATTGCCGAGGAAGTGCAAGGGCCGGTCATCTGTGCGCTGGCTCGGGCGCGTGAAGAGGACATTCGGGCTGCGGCCGAAGCCCTCGCTCCCGGCAAGCGGGTGCGCATCCATACCTTTATCGCTACCAGCGACATCCACATCGACGCTAAGTTTGGGGACGTGCGCTTTGGGCGCACGCTGGCCGAGAAGCGACAAACCATATTGCGCTTGACCGAAGAAGCTGTACGTCTGGCACGTACCTTTACCGACGATGTAGAGTTCAGCGCCGAGGATGCCGGTCGCACCGATGTAGGCTACCTGGCCGAGGTTGTGCACACGGCCATTGCAGCAGGAGCCACCACGATTAACTTGCCGGATACGACCGGCTACTGCGTGCCGGATGAATACGCGGCGATGTTTCGGAGCGTCATCGAGCGGGTGCAGCCGCCGCCGCACATTATCTTCTCGGCGCACTGCCACGACGACCTGGGGCTGGCAGTGGCCAACTCGCTGGCCGCCGTACGGGCAGGTGTGCGCCAGATTGAGTGCACGATCAATGGCATTGGCGAGCGGGCGGGCAACGCTGCCCTCGAAGAAGTGGTCATGGCGCTCAAGGTCCGCAACGAGCGCTTTGGCGGGCTCAAGGTGGGTATTGTGACGCAGCACCTGACAGAAACCAGCCGTATGGTGTCGCTGGCTACAGGCTTCCCTGTGCCCCCCAATAAGGCTATTGTCGGACGTAACGCCTTTAGCCACGAAGCAGGTATCCATCAGCACGGCGTGCTGCGACGGCGCGACACCTACGAAATTATGCGTGCCGAAGACGTAGGCCAGCAGCCCGAGCAAATCCGGTTGGGACGCCACTCGGGCCGTCACGGACTCTTCAGCCGGCTAGAGAAACTCGGTATCCACGTGCCTGAGGACCGCCGTGAAGAGATCTACCGGCGCTTTTTGGCCCTAGCCGATCTAAAAAAGGAAATCTACGACGAAGACTTGCGCCGGCTCGTAGAGGCCAAAACAGACGGCAACCCTACAGCGCCTTACCAGCTGATGGAAATGCACGTGGCTACAGGCACGCATCGTGCCCCGGAGGCCGAAGTGCAGCTCTATCATCGGAGCACGCATACGCTGCGTGTAGAGCGGGCGAGCGGCGATGGACCCGTCGATGCCATCTATAAGGCCATCGATCGTGCTGTTGGTAGAACGCATGAGCTGGTAAGCTACGCACTGCGTTCGGTTACCGAAGGCGCCGACGCGGTGGGTGAAGTGACCGTATTGCTCAACTTTAACGGAGCCTGCTTCCGGGGAGTAGCGCAGCATACCGACGTGCTGCGTGCTTCGGCTGAGGCTTACCTTGAAGCAATTAACCACTTGGAACAGTTTCGCACAGACCACGAAAATCTCTCGTTTGTACGCGACGGCATCCTGCAGTCGTTCGATGGAGCTACCGCGTGAACGTTAAATGCAAACATCGCCTATGGGCATGACCATCACCGAAAAGATTCTGGCCCGCCATGCCGGGCGCGACCGGGTCTCTCCGGGCGAAAACATTTGGGTAAACGTGGACATCCTTATGACGCACGACGTGTGCGGGCCGCCAACCATAGAGATTTTTAAGCGGGAGTTTGGTCCGCAGGCGCGCGTTTGGGATCGGGAAAAGGTCGTGATTTTGCCCGACCACTACATTTTTACGGCCGATCCGCATGCGCGACGCAACGTTGAAATCCTGCGCGCCTTTGCCCAAGAGCAGGACTTGCCTTATTACTACGACGTCGGCACGGCCCGCTACAAAGGCGTCTGTCACGTAGCACTGGCCGAAGAAGGTTTTAATCGCCCCGGCATTGTGCTTGTAGGCACCGACAGTCATACGTGCACTTCGGGCGCCTTTGGGCTCTTCTCCACAGGCGTAGGCAACACAGACGCGGCCTTCATCATGGGCACGGGCAAGATCTGGCTTAAGGTGCCCGAAACCATGCGCTTTATCTTTGAAGGACGCCTTCCGCCATACCTTATGGCCAAGGACCTGATTTTGGCCATTATTGGCGACATTGGGGTCGATGGGGCAACCTATCGTGCTATGGAGTTCGACGGAGAGGCTGTCTACGATCTGTCAATTGAGGAGCGCATGACGCTCACGAACATGGCCATTGAAGCCGGCGGCAAGAATGGCATCATTGCCGCCGACGAAAAGACCCTGGCCTATGTACGCGAACGCACCAGCGCTCCTTTTGAGCTCTTTTACAGCGATCCTGATGCCCGCTACTACGCTGAGTACGTCTACGACGTCTCGAAGCTGGAACCCGTGGTGGCCAAGCCGCACCGACCTGACAATCGGGCAACGGTCACGGAAGTGGCAGGCACAAAGCTCGACCGTGCCTACATTGGCAGTTGTACGGGTGGCAAGCTAGAGGACTTTATCGCGGCTGCGCGCATCCTCAAAGGCCAAGAGGTGCGCATCGATACGTTTGTGGTGCCTGCCTCTACATATGTAGAGCAGCAGCTGCATACGTACACGATCGATGGTCAATCGCTCTACGACATCTTTGTCAATGCCGGTTGTAAAATCGGCCACGCCAGCTGCGGCGCTTGCCTGGGTGGACCACCCGACACATTTGGCCGCACGCATGGCACCGAGGTGGTAATTTCGACCACCAACCGCAACTTTCCAGGCCGCATGGGCTCTAAGCAGGCCTCCATTTATCTGGCTTCGCCACTGACCGTAGCGGCTTCGGCCTTAACAGGCGTAATTACTGACCCTCGCGAGGTTCTCGTGTAAGGCGCAATCTGGGGTCGGCTGCCCGCAGCCGACCCCAGCCTTAATCCGTAAGCGATTATGAAAGAGATTATTCGTGGATTGGCCTACGTGGTAGGTGATGCGATCGACACCGACCAGATTATTCCAGCCCAACACCTGGTCTACAGCTTAACGCGGCCCGAAGAGCGCCGTCTTTATGGCCGCTATGCGCTTAGTGGCCTACCCGCCGAAGGCCAGGGATTGCCCTATGGCAACATCCCTTTTACTGAGCCAGATGCCTACAAGAGCCGTTTTAAAATCGTTGTCGCCGGTACAAACTTTGGCTGCGGTTCTTCGCGGGAGCATGCCCCGTTTGCTTTGCAAGAAGCTGGATGCGAGGCTGTTGTAGCCGAAAGCTATGCCCGCATTTTTTACCGCAATGCGGTCGATGGAGGTTTTCTCGTGCCGTTTGAGACGCCTGTTCGCTTGATCGATAAAATCCGTACCGGTGATGAGCTCGAGATCGACACGCGTCTGGCGAAGCTCACCAACCTGACAACTGGTGAGGAATTTTTGCTGCATCCCCTAGGGGACGTGGCCGACATTCTGCGGGCAGGTAACCTGTTTGAATATGCCCGCCGAGCTGGTCTCATCTCTACAACTGCTTGAGGAAGCCATGAAAATCGAACTCTTCGACACGACGTTGCGTGACGGAACCCAGGGCGAGCACGTTACGCTAACCGCGGATGACAAACTGCGCATTGCCCAGCGCCTGGATGCTTTCGGCATCGACGTGATCGAAGGGGGCTGGCCTGGTTCTAATCCAAAAGACAAAGCTTTTTTTGAGCGCGCGCGGGACGTCGCGTGGCAGCATGCGCAAATCTGTGCCTTTGGCTCTACGCGCCGTGCTGGCTTGGCACCCGAAGACGACCCAAATCTGCAGGCGCTGCTCGAGGCCCAAACGCCGGTGGTGTCGATCTTTGGCAAAAGCTGGACGCTCCATGCCCGCGTGGCGCTTGGCGTGTCGCTCGAAGAAAACCTAGAACTGATCGCCTCTTCGGTGGCCTACCTGAAGGCCCATGGCCGACGCGTCATCTACGATGCCGAGCACTTTTTCGATGGTTATCAAGACGATCCTGTCTATGCGCTAGAGACGCTGCGGGCAGCCGCCGAGGCAGGCGCCGATGTGCTGGTGCTCTGCGATACCAATGGCGGCACGTTGCCCAGCGAGGTGTACCGGATTGTAGGGGAGGTGCGGCGGCAATTCGACGTGCCTCTTGGTATCCACACGCATAACGATGCTGGTTGTGCTGTAGCCAACACGATCATGGCTGTGGCTGCAGGTGTCCGCCACGTGCAGGGTACCATTAACGGCATCGGAGAACGCTGCGGTAATGCCGACCTATGCGCTGTAATTCCTAATTTGCAGCTCAAGATGGGCTTTTACTGTGTGTCCGAAGAACAACTGGCACAGCTGACCGATCTATCGCGTTTTGTCAATGAAGTGGCCAACCTGGCGCCCATCGACCGCGCACCCTACGTAGGGCGCAGTGCTTTTGCGCACAAGGGGGGCGTGCACGTATCGGCTGTGCTGAAAGACCCCAGGGCCTACGAGCATATTCTGCCCGAAAAGGTCGGCAACCGCCGCCGCGTGTTGGTTTCAGACCTTGCGGGCAAAAGTAACATCCACTACAAAGCAGCCGAATTGGGCATTGAGCTCACAGAAAACGACGAAGCCCGCCAGGCCGTGCAGCGTATCAAGGAGCTGGAGCATCTGGGGTATGAATTCCAAGGCGCTGAGGCTTCCTTTGAGCTGTTGTTGCGTACGATTAAAGGCGAAGATACGCGCTTTTTCACCCTAGAGCGGCTGCGCGTGCGCACCGAAATCGATAAAGAAGGGGGCTTTTGCTACGCAGAAGCTACCCTGGCGCTGCGCGTAGGCACCGAGCGTGAACTCGTTGTGGCCGAAGGCAACGGCCCGGTCGATGCGCTTTCAAATGCCCTTCGCAAAGCGCTGCGCCGCTTTTATCCCGACTTCGACCAGGTGCACCTGAGCGACTACAAGGTGCGCGTGCTCAACTCTGACGACGGCACAGCGGCTGCCGTGCGCGTGCTCATCGAGCATCGAGATGGCGAGCATCGCTGGCACACCGTAGGCGTATCGACCAACATTCTGGAAGCAAGCTGGCAAGCACTGGCGGACGGCATCCGCTACTACCTGTTGCGGCGCCGAGGGCCGCTCGCATCGGCACCGGACGAGGCAGCGCTGGCTGCTCAACGCACGTAAATAAGCGGACGGGTTACGCTGCGGCCATCCATCTCCAGCCGTAGAAAGTAAAGCCCAGAGGCCACCTCTGTGCCCCCATCGCTGCGGCCATCCCAGAACAGGCGGTGGCGCCCAATGCCCGGCGTGCCGTCTACCAGGCGGCGCACAGGTCTTCCCATAAGATCGAAAAGCGTCAGGCGTATAGGCCGCGCTTCGGGGATATCGTAGCGCAACGTGATCGGCGCTCGTCCTGGACTGGGGTATACTTCAAGCTGTAAAGCAGCGGCAACCACCTCAATGGTGATGCGGGGGCTTTCAACGCGGAAGGTGTCGGCATGCAGTGCTACTACCAAGCTAAAACGCCCAGGCGTAGTGGCCGTGTAGGTGAAAAGGCCTGTTAGGGGATCTAGCTGTGCCCCTTCGGGGCCTTCAACGAGCTCGAAGGTAATGGCACTTTCGGTATTGTTTGCTTGAAAGTGAAACGAGAGCGTTTGGCCTACGAGAATCGTTGTGTCGGGCAATAGCGTAAGAAAAGCGGGCAGTTTTTCCACAATGAGCGTAACTCGGGCCGTGTCAGCTGCTAGGCCATCGGTCACAATGGCCTCTATAGGGTAGTTCCCAGGCGTAAGAGATGCTACAATGGTAAGCCTCCCCTCCAGTGGATCAAGCGTCACGCTGGGCGGGGCTTGCAAAAGCCGATAGCTTAAGCTTGCACACTCGTCTGGGTCGGTCGCTGCCAAAGTAACCGTATGCCGGCTGCCTGGCAAAAGACGTAGGGTATCGGGAACGTTAACCCATACCGGTGGGCGGTTGGGTATGCTTGGGGCAATGCGCTCGTTCCAGAATCGCTGCGCCGCATCAGCGGCCTGGAGCAGTGCAGCTTCGCTATCAGCCGCCAGCAGGGCAAACGCGGCCGGCACGTGGCAGCCTGGACTAATCCGAAACGGTCCAATCGCCATCAGCTGTGAAACGTCGACACGGTCGAGCGTTTGGCGTTGCACCCCCCCGCTAAGCCATGCCCATTTTTCTGTTTCCGTAAAACCGTCGTAGATTTCTGTTTCGTTATTGATGGCATGGTAGGAAAACGGCGCTGGCGTGAGCAAGCGAATGGCTGCGAGCGTATCGGGGCGCGTGTTGCGATTTTGGACGATGCCCATCTGACGGGCAGCATCGAAGCGGGCAAAGTCCTGCGCATCTAGGTTCAAATCCCAGTCTAGAAACAAGCCGCCGTAGAACGGGGCAATCGGGGTAGTGCCGGTATTCACAAACGCATACCGAAAGAGCACGAAAAGCTGGTTTTCTGCGGCAGAGTCGGCATAGGTTTCCTGAATAACACGAATGGGCAGCGGACGTGCGGCTCGACGATCGAGGAGCTCTACCGAGCCCTGCTGGTAGGCAAAGGTCCCCGGAACAGTAACCTCTATGCTGCTTCCAGGGGCTGGTTCAAAGTCTCGTTGTTGCGTCACGCCGTCACCTCCGCGGACAGCATCCGAAACTGAGACGATCGAAGTTCCCGTCACCAGTCCGCCTTCGAAGAGGAGGTTTCGGCCATCGAGCCTAAAGCCGACGCCCTGTGATTCGTCGGCGAAGCCAGTCCAACCAATGTTGCCTGTCGTTGTGATGGCGGTTTCGACACGACCCGTTGTGAGCTGGGCCACTTGCTCTGGATTGAGCGTGAGGCGAACCAGGTCGGCATCGCTATAGCTGCCATCGGCCAAAATGCGGGCTTGAAGCAGCGCTAGGTAGTTGTTGGGAGCATCTGTGGCGACCGAAAGCGAAAAAGTTGCTGTAGCTGTATCTCCTGGGTTGAGCGTGCCCAGCAGTTGGCTAGCCTGCACCAGGTTGAGGTAAGGGTCGTTAGTGCGCAGCTCGACGCGCACGCCTGTAGCTGGTGCCAAAAAATTGGCAAAATCAGCCGTCAGCTGAAGGGTTTCGCCACTTTCAATGTAGCCGTCCCCATCTTCGTCGGCTACCTCAAGCCGTACTAGGCGAATGGCTGGGAAGCCGGTTTCGGTGACGGCTCGGAAAGCATTGATGCGGCCACGTCCCAAAAGGCCCGCAAAGCCGGGGTTGACGGCGTCGATAGGGTCAGCGGTTTGGCGCAGTTGTTCGCGTGCTTGCTCGGGAGTGTAGTTCGGGAAACGGGTACGTACCAAGGCTGCAATGCCGGCTACCAGCGGTGTGGCAAATGAAGTGCCGTTGGCCGATCCCGTATAGCGGTTGCCAGGCAGCGTGGTATTTAGGCCTACACCTGGAGCAAAGACGTCCACGCTAAGTCCATAGTTTGAAAAGCTGGCTTTTAAGTCGTTGTTTTTTTGCGTGGCTCCAACCGAAAGCACGCGCGGGTGGCTAGCCGGCCCAAAAGGCACGCGGTCGTTATTGGTTCCATCGTTGCCGGCAGCCGCTACGATGAGTGCGCCCATATCGGTGACAGCTTCGACGACGTCGTTTTCCAGGCGTGAAAGGCCGCGTCCACCCCAGCTCACGTTAATCACCTGGGCACCATTTTCGGCTGCGTAGACGATGCCTGTATACCCAAAGCAAATAGAACGATCGGCATCAGGGCAGCTGGCGTTGATGGGCATAAAACGTGCATTCCAGCTACTTCCAGCTACGCCACGGCTATTGTGGGTGACGGCGGCCGCTACGCCAGCCACCTGGGTGCCATGCGCTGCATTGATCGGTGTGGCTGAAAGTCCCGTTGGATCGGGCGTGTTGTTCGCAAAGTTCCAACCGTGCACGTCATCGACAAAGCCGTTGCCGTCATCGTCGATACCATTGTCGGGAATCTCGCCAGGATTGGTCCAAACGTTGTTCACCAGGTCTACATGGCGCCAGTCTGTACCGCCGTCCACAATGGCAATAACGATATCTCCATCTTCGCCCTTGACCACATCCCAGGCTTGAGGGGCCATGATCTGGGCCAGGTGCGTCATTTGGCTATAGAGGGAATCGTTGGGGGTGGCGATAATTTCGCGGCGGAAGAGCGGTTCAGCGTAGACCACCTCAGGCAAGCGCTCCAGCTCAGCTGCCAGCCGCCAGGGAGAAATGGGGCGTTCGTAGTAGACCAAGTAAATCGAGCGAAGGCGCTCTAGAGCTGGGCTTGGTCGTTTGCGTGCTGCAGGTTCTAAAAATGGAAAGGCGGGTACAATAGCGGTGACGCCTACTTGCCCCAAATGGGTGTCTAAGGTAGCTAGGCCCGTTTTCCCAGCCTGAACCGTGATGGGAGCATGCAGTTTGATGACCACAACGCCGGGGTAAACTTCCGGGCGAGGCCCAATGTCGGCCCAAGCCGGAAACGTAGTGAACCAAAGGAGTCCCCACAGGTACCAGTAGCGCACAGCTATAGCTTCTGCTGGTGAAACGTGTAGACAAAATACGCGTGAAGCCCGCTTGCTGTCCAGCTTATGGGATTTAGCGCTCAGGGTCGGTTTCTTTGGCCTTGGCTTCGTTCCAGTAGCGGTCCATTTCTTCTAGATCGGCTTCGGCCAGCGTGCGACCCTGCGCGCTCAGGCGCGCTTCGATGTGCTGAAAACGCTGAATAAACTTATTATTGGTGCGCTGCAGGGCATTTTCGGGATTGATCCCTGCCAGACGGGCATAGTTTACCAGTGCAAAGAGCACGTCGCCGAATTCTGCCTCGCGATCGGCTTCGGGCATGCCTTCTTGGACCAGGCGGTGAAACTCTGCCAGCTCTTCTTCCACTTTGGCCCAAGCCTGCTCTTGCTCAGGAAAGTCAAACCCTACAGCAGCCGCTTTTTCCTGGATGCGGTAGGCCCGGAGCAAAGCAGGTAGGTGGCGCGGCACGCCTGCTAAAACAGAAGCGTGTTGCTTTTCCTGAAGCTTAATTTGCTCCCAATTGGCCAGTACCTGCTGCACGCTGTCTACCTGCACTTCGCCAAAGACGTGGGGATGGCGACGGATCAGCTTTTCGGTTTCGCTTAGGATCACTTCTTTAAGTGTAAAGCGACCCGCTTGCTCAGCCATCACGCTGTGAAACACGACGTGCAAGAGCAAGTCGCCTAACTCACGCTTGAGCGCTTCCCAGTCGGCTTCTTCGATGGCCGAAACGACCTCGTAGGCTTCTTCAATGAGCAAATGCTTTACAGAAGCGTGCGTCTGCTCACGGTCCCAGGGGCAGTCGCGTCGGAGTTGGCGTACGATGGCCACAAAGTCGGCGTAGGCCTCCAGCCGATCTTCAGACTCACGAAACGAGGGATCGTACGGTTTGGAACGCACATTCATGATGCCGTAAAAAGCTGGTTATCGGTGGCAGCTGAACCCGCACTGGAGCGCGTTTGTTTTGTAAAAAAGTTTTTTGTTAAGCTTGGCGATGTCATACAGATGACATAGCTTAAGCTATAGCCTACCTAGGCATCTCCTGGCGGGCTCATGTGCACGCGTTGGGGGATGGCCGGCCGCTAGCCGGTGGACTCATGTGCCAACCGCCAGGACTCATGTGTAACGATCAAACAAACCAGGAGGTGCGCCATGGCACGGAGCATTAACAAAGTCATTTTGGTTGGGAATTTGGGGCAGGACCCCGAGGTGCGTTATACGCCTAGTGGCACTGCGGTGTGCAACATGCGGTTGGCCACAAACGAAGCCTACCGGGATCCAGAAGGTAACCTGGTTGAACGTACCGAATGGCATAACTTGGTTGCTTGGGGGCGACTGGCTGAAATCTGTAGCCAATACTTGCGTAAAGGTTCTAAGATCTACGTTGAAGGTTCGTTGCAGACGCGTTCTTGGGAAGATCGGGAGGGTAACACGCGCTACACGACCGAAATCAAAATTCGGGAGATGGTGATGCTCGATGGTCGGGGTGAGGCGATACCGGATGTCGATGTGGCGACAGAAGGGCCTATAGGTAAAGCAGAAGCCAAAGCCTCAGCTCGTCCTGCAACCTCCACAGCCCGGCGCCAGCAACGGCCTGAGCCCGAGCCAGAGGCGTTTGAAGACGACTACACGTTTGGTCCCGACGACGACCTGCCTTTTTAAGCTGCTTCAACGCCTCTGGGGTGAGCATGCCCCAGAGGCGTTGGTCTGCTTAGGGTTGAGGCTACGGGGGAGTGGTGCTAGAGGTATCCGTTTCGGGTAGACGGACGCGATAGGTGACGGGGATGCCGTAGAGATAACCTACCAGTCCGCCTAGCACCAAGCCAGCACCTACGGTCACGCCAGAAAGCATAACAACGCCAGCTACGGCGATGCCACATCCGAGGCCGTCGTTGCACCCTTTTTCAAGGATGGCGCCCAAAAGTGCGATAGGAGGAGCCAGGCCTATCAGGCCTCCTTCGGCTGCTCCGTGCAGTAAGCCGCTTGTTCCTCGGCGCCGCAATCGAATCCATTCCAACGCTCGAAGTGCATAGCCTCCTTCGGGCGTGTAAAGCGAGTCTGGGGTTAGGCGCAGGTTGCGCGCTTTTAGCGTGTGCCCATCCCGAAAGCGCAACTGGACCGCGCGGCGTGTGCTTATGGTTTCGATTTGGTGATGGGCTTGGGTTAGGCTGCCAGGTACCAAGGTGTAGGTGTGGGTGCAACCCGTGAAGAGGAGACTGAGCAGGCTTATCCCATAAGTCATCTTGCCCATGGTGACGTTCATGGTTTAGCCTGTACTTTGCATAGCAGCAGCCAATCCGTTGATGCTCAAAAAAAGTGCCCGTCGTAGCGGTTCGCGGTCTGACTCTGGGGCCTGGCGGTAGCGCAGCATGAGCTCTACTTGCAGCAGGTTGAGCACATCGGTGTACGGGTTGCGGAGCATGACAGATTTGCGGATTATCGGATCATGGTCCAGCAGTTCTTCTTGGTCGGTTAGGCGCAAGATGGCTTGGCGTGCACGCTGGAAGTCCTCTTCGATTTGATGGTGGAAAGGCGTCGGGCCGTCGCCTAGTAGCCGGTCGTAGTAGGCGGCAATTTCCAGCCGGGCGCGTACCATTTCGCGCTGGGCATTTTGCAGCACGGTGCGGAAGAACGGCCAACTGCGGTACCAGGTGCGCAGCGTTTCGGCCACTGGTGGTGATGCGCTCAGTAGTTCATGCAGGGCTTGCCCGATGCCGAACCAGCCTGGAATCAGATAGCGGACCTGGGTCCAAGCAAACACCCAAGGAATGGCCCGGAGGTTTTCGAAGTCGACTTCGCGGGCGCTGCGGCGTGAGACAGGCCGCGAAGCGATTGGCAGGCGGCTGATCTGTTCGATGGGTGTAATACGGGTATACCAGTCCCAGAAGCCTGGGGCTTCGATGAGTTGGCGATAAGCCTGCATAGAGCGCATAGCGAGGGTTTCCATAATTTGGCGGCGCTGCGCTACGTCGGTGTCATCGTCAGGAGGTGTGGTGGGCAGGCCGCAGGCACGCAGCATAGCATTGACGATTTGCTCCAGATGGCGATGGGCAATCTCCGGTAGCGCGTATCGAAATGAGATCACCTCGCCCTGTTCGGTAAAACGGATGCGGCCATTGTGCACGACAGCGGGCATCGCCAGAATAGCCTGATTGGCGCGGCCGCCACCGCGTCCGACAGTGCCACCTCGGCCGTGAAACAACCGAAAGTCCACGCCGTGCCGACGGCACACTTCGGCCAGTTGCTCTTGAGCCTGGTGAAGAGCCCAGTTGGCCATCCAGTAGCCGCCATCTTTGGTGCTATCGGAGTAGCCCAGCATGATTTCTTGAAAGCCGCCTCGGGCAGCTACTTGCAAGCGATAGATGGGATGGGTCAGAATGGCTTCCAGCCGAGCAGCAGCAGCCTCCAGGTCGTCGATCGTCTCAAACAGGGGTACAAAGTCGATGGGACAGCGCGCGCGATCCCGCTCGTAATGCCACAGGCCTACCTCTTTGGCCAGCAGCATAGGTTCTAGCAGGTCGCTTACGGTATGCGTCATGCTTACGATGTAGCTGCCCACGCTGCGCGGGTCAAGCGCCACTAAGTCGCGGATGACGGCAAAAGTGTCGAGTACTTGGCGGGTGTGCTCGGAAAGCGGAGCAGCCGGGGGCAAAAGCGGTCGGGGATTGCTCAGCTCAGCGGCCAGCAACTCTTGGCGTCGGGATTCGGGTAAAGCGCGGTAGTCGTCGGCCACGCCGGCCAGGCGCAGCAGCTCGGCTACGGCTTCTTCGTGCACGCTGCTATGCTGGCGCACGTCAAGCGTCAGCAAGTGAAATCCGAACGTTTGGGCTAGCACCAGAAGCCGCGTGAGCTGGCCGTGGCGGGCAATGTGGGCAAAGCCGCAGGTTTCCAGGCAGCGCTGCAAAAGGCGCAGGTCTTCGATAAATGCCTCGGCATTGTAAGCAGGGGGTGGGCTTTCGGGACGATCCAAGGCGGTCAGTAGGTTGTGCAAGCGGCCCATCATGTAGGAAATCTTGAGCCGAAACGACTCGTGCCGAAACTGACGCAGCACTTGGGGTGGCAGCTCAACTTCTTGGGCATCGCGTGCCAGCGAGCGGCGCAGCGCTTCTGGAGGTGCCACATACCGGTCCGATAAGCTCAGCCGACGTCGCAGTTGCCGCAGCTCTTCTAGGTAGCGTTGCAGCACCAGTCGGCGTTGCGTGAGTGCTGTCCAACGCGTGATTTCGGGCGTGACGTAAGGGTTCCCATCACGGTCGCTGCCGATCCAGGAGCGGTAGCGCAAAAACGGCCGAAAGTCGACATCCGCCCCATAGTATCGCCGCAATGCTCGGCGCACATCTTCGTAGATGCGGGGTACTGCTTCCCAAATGGTGCTTTGTACAAAGTACAGCCCTTGTTCCACTTCGTCGTGCACCGTAGGTCGCTCTTCCCGCACCTCGGCCGTTGCCAAAAGCAACGCGATCTCGTTGCGCAGTTCAACCAGGAGTGCGGCTTCTTCCTCGGGAGTGAGTTCGCAGCGGCGCTGCTGCGCCAGGAGGTGGGCAATGTGCTGTTGCTTGTAGAGGATGCTTCGACGGCGGGCTTCGGTGGGGTGTGCTGTGAGCGTAGGCTGGATGTCGAGCTTTTCCAGTAGGGCAAGCACCTCGTCTAGGGTGCGTCCCTGCTGCTTGAGCATCAGGACGGCCTCGTCGATCGATTCCGGACGTGGATGCTCTGCAGTGCTTTGCCGCGCCCGGAGTCGGTTAATACGAATGATTTCCTGTTGCTCAGCCTGGTTAACCAGATGGAAAAATGCGGTGTAGGCGCGCAGCAGCCACAGGATGGCGTCGTTGGTGGCGCTGTGGATGCGTGCGAAGGCCTGTTCTCGCAATTCCGGGCGGTTTTCCTGAGCGGCCTGCTTGCACAGCTGCCGGAGGGTTTCGACCAGCTCCAGCATCTCAGCCCCGGCTTCTTCCTGAATTACCTGTCCCAGAAGGCTGCCAAGCAGGTTGACCTGCTCACTAAGCGGCCGGGAGATGCCTGTTCCTTCGACCTCGATTTGTAGGGTAGGGATAAGGCTCATCGCAGACTGTTTTCTAAGGCTGTAGCAGCATTGGTGCGGGCATCACGATACTTGACAATGATCGGAGTGTAGAGCGAAAGCCCATGGTGCTGGCCAAAACTGGACGATACGGCACGTGCTCCAGGTACCACCACCGCATAGGGGGGTACCTCGAGCGGCTCGCCTGGTGCAGGTGCAATCAGGCATTCGTGCACCAGATCGTAGAGTTTGGTTGATCCCGTTAGGATCACCCCTGGTGCCAGTACGGCTCCTTGACGCACTAGGCATCCTTCGTAGATGCCGCAGCCTCCGCCGACAAACACATCGTCTTCGATGATTACTGGGCGTGCACCTACGGGCTCCAGCACGCCGCCAATTTGTACTCCTGCCGAAAGGTGCACGCGTTTCCCGATTTGGGCGCAACTGCCCACGAGCACGTGGGAATCAATCATGGAGCCTTCGTCTATGTATGCGCCTACGTTGACGTACATAGGCGGCATGCAAACCACACCCGGAGCCAGGTAGGCGCCTGTGCGAATCGCTGAGCCTCCAGGCACCACACGTACCCGATCGGCCAGGGTTAGGGGCTTGAGGGGATAGGTGTCTTTGTCAAAAAACGGAAAGCGCTCGGTCGAATAGTCGACCAGTTGGCCCAATCGAAAGCCCAGTAAAATGCCTTGTTTGACCCAGCTATGCGTTATCCACTGACCGTCATTGGTTGGTGTAGCTGCCCGGATGGTACCTCGGTTGAGCCCGTCGAGCAGTTCATCTAGGGCTGCACGTGCCTCGTCGCGATTTAGCGCTTCCAAGGGCTGGCAGGCCAGCGCCTCAATACGTTGGCGTAGCGTAGCGTAGGTTTCCAAAAGCATAGCTGAGCGTGGGGTTTGCGTTTTGCGCTAGGTTACCCTCCGTCGAGGAAAGGGTTGCTGCCAGATCTCCGACAGGGAAGGATGGGGTGCGTTAGCGCAGCGTTTACACCAGTTCCGACTGGGCTGCTGCAGACGCACTTTTCAATGCAATGCAGCTCCTCTTGAGCAGCCTTATAGCCCGCAGGGTTTGAGGGCACTTTGGGCTGCTTATGTGTTGGGCTGCAGCGCTTGGTTTCAGGCTGGCGTTAAAAAAGCTTCGAAGGCTTCAAGCACGCGTCGCCGGGTGGCTTCGTCGAGCGGTACCAGCGGTAGCCGGACCGTTTCTTCTATTAGGCCCATGGCATGGAGCACAGCCTTAATGGGGATTGGGTTGGTGTCGTAGAAGCAGGCGCGCATAGCGGCCAGCAGTTCAAAGTGGATCCGGCGTGCCTGTTCAAAGTCGCCCTTGAGGCCAGCCCGCACCAGTGCACTAAAGCGCTCGGGCAGCGCGTTGCACACCACCGAAATCACGCCGTCGGCACCCAAGGCCAGAAGCGGGAGCGTCATTTCGTCGTCGCCAGCGTAGACGGCCAGCTTTGGGGGGCGGTGGGCCAGAATGTCGCTGATCTGGGCTAAATTTCCCGACGCCTCCTTGATCCCCACTACGGTGGGGATCTCTTCGGCCAGGCGCAGCACCGTCTCGGCCGTCATGTTGAAGCCTGTGCGGCCAGGGACGTTATAGAGAATGATGGGCGTGTCGACCGCTTCGGCAATGGCCGCAACGTGTGCCCGAAAGCCCGCCTGTGGGGGTTTGTTGTAGTAGGGTCCGACGATAAGCAGGCCGTTGGCTCCAGAACGGGCGGCTTCACGCGAAAAGACCAGGCTTTCGCTGGTCGAGTTGTTGCCCGTGCCGATAATGACGGGCACGCGGCCGTTGACATGCTCTAAGGTGAGGTCTACAATGCGCCGGCGCTCATCAGGCCAGATTGTGGCATTTTCGCCGGTTGTGCCCAGCACCACCAAGGCGTCGACGCCACCTTCGATTTGGCGGTCGATGAGCCGTAGCAGTGCCGCTTCGTCGACCTTGCCATCGGTCGTAAACGGCGTTACTAAGGCCGGCGCCGTTCCGCGGAATAAGGGTTGTGTAGCCATGGCATCAGGAAGGGTTGGTTGCAGGGGATAACGTGTGCTTTAGCCAGTCGTGCAGCATATCATCCAGCGAAAAGAACCCGCGTCGTCCCACAAGCCAGCGTGCAGCCTGCAGGGCTCCTGCGGCAAAACCTTCGCGGCTTGCGGCGCGGTGTTCAAAAATCAGCTCGTCAAATGGACCACAGATGCCTACCGTGTGGCGGCCGAAGACCCGTCCAGCACGCGTTGAGGTCACATGCAGTGCTTCAGAGGCAATGCGCCCATGGACTGTTTCAGGTTCAATGCGCTTTTTGCGCGAAAGTCCTTCGATCACCCGCTGGGCCAGCATCAAGGCAGTGCCGCTAGGGCTGTCGGCCTTCTGCGTGTGGTGTACTTCGTGAATATACACGTCGTAGTCGGGCAAGCGCTCCAGCAAGGGCAGTATGCTTTGGAGCGCATGCTTCAGGAGCGCTACCCCTAAAGAAAAGTTGGGTGCATAGAGCACAGCGGCACCGTGGGTTTCTACCTGTTGCCGGACGGCTTCGAGCTGGTCGTACCAGCCGGTAGTGCCAATTACCGCTGGGATGCGCCAGCGGCAGTAGGCGTCGATGTGCGCCCGCACCACGTGGGGCAACGTAAAATCCAACACTACGTCTGCCCCATGGAGCACGGAGACCTCAGCATCGACAGGCAGCGGAGAGGCTTCATTAAAACGGGCCACGATTTCGTCGCCTTGCCGCTGTGCCAGGGCTTCGATGGCTTGCCCCATGTTGCCGGTGCCAACTAAGGCTAGTTTCATGACGCAACCGTGGTTTGCGTGAAGGTGGGCGTGCTTGGTGCAGCTGTAGCCGAAAGAAAAATTTCACGTGCGGGTTGCCGCCGGTTGTAGTGGGACTGCATCACCGCCCCATAGGCTCCTGCTTGCGCAATCAGTAGCACGTCTCCTGGCTGGGTGTCAGGCAAACGGCGGCTGTAGCCCAGCACATCACCGGTTTCGCAAATCGGCCCCACAACGTCTACGGTCTGGGTAGCTGGAGCATCTAAGCGGCTTAGATTCACAATTTCGTGGTAAGCACCGTAGAGTGTGGGACGTATGAGGGAATTCATACCGGTTTCAAGACCGATATAGCGGGCTCCGTTTTTGGTTTTAATCTGCGTGACGCGGGCCAAGAGTACCCCGGCATCGGCAACCAGGAAGCGTCCGGGTTCTAGCCAGAGTTCGTAACGTGGATGCGCTGCTTTAAAGCGCTCGAGATGGCTTTCGACAGCTTCGAGATCTAAACCGGGCACGCCAGTCCGGTCGGCTACCCCAAGGCCGCCCCCTACATCCAAGTAGCGGACCTCCGGAAAGTAGGCCTCGGCCAGCTCAGCCAGAAAAAGGGCAGTTTCAGCCCAGGTTTCCGGCTGCAGGATGCCACTGCCTACATGCGCATGCAGTCCAATGATATGCAGCTGGAGCTGGTTGGCCAGCGTGCATAAACGCTCCGCATCGGCCGGTGCAATGCCAAACTTTGACTGGGCGCCAGCCGTGCGCACGTAGCGATGATGGCCCGCACCTCGGCCTGGATCGAACCGGACCAGCACGGAACGTCCCCGAAACAGCTCGGGCCAGGCTTCTAGGGCCTGCAGGTTGTCGAGCGTCACAAAGATACCCTGTGCAAACGCTTCTTGGTATTCTTCAGCAGCTGCGAAATTGGGCGTAAAGAGCACGCGTTCGGGCGCAAGCGTTGGAAAAAGCTGGCGTAGGTGCTTTAGCTCACCGGGCGAGACGCACTCAAAACCCAGCCCAGCTTCGTAGAAAACGCGCAGCACCTCGGGGTGGTCGTTGGCTTTTAGGGCATAAAACACGCGATCGATGGCCCTTACGGTGCGTAATGCTTCAAGCTGTGCGCTAAGCGTGCCTTCGTCGTACACGTAGCAGGGCGCATGCTGGCGAGCTACTTCGAGGAGTTCCTTTTGACGCCGATGCCACCAGGGTTGCGCAGGGGTGACCGGCGGCTTTGGCGCGAATAGCTCACGCCAGGTAGGACCAAAGAGCGCGTCGGCTTCAAGGCGCCCGAACAGCTCCGCATGCAGGCGACGTACCAGGCGCTCGGCTTGGTCTTCGTCGACCACAAAGCTAAAGTTGAGGTCGCTGGCAGCCTGGGAAATCAAGTAGATGCGATGTTCTCCGAAGACCTCAAAGGCGGGCGCCAATTCGTCGAGCAGCGCTCGGATGTGGCGTCCAACCAAGCTGACCACAGCACAGGGACCGATGGCTCGGGCCTGGCAGTAAGCGCTAAGCGCTTCAAGCAGCGCTTCAAGTTGCGCCGGACCAAGGGCGTTTGCCTGAGGGTCGAGCGATACGGTGACGTTGGTTTCGCTGGTGGCCACCAGGTCGATCGAAAGCCCGTGCCGCTTAAAGACAGCAAACACGTCGGCCAAAAAGCCCACCTGTTGCCACATGCCTACGGTGTCCATAGACACCAGGGTAATGCCTGTCTTGCACGAGATGGCTTTGACGCGAGGGCCAACATCGGGTGCTTCAGCCGATACAATGGTACCTTCAAGCTCGGGATGGTCGGTGCTTTTAACATGCAGCGGAATGCGATAGGCCCGCACGGGCTCTAGGCAACGAGGATGGAGTACTTTGGCGCCCGTAGTGGCCAGTTCCTGGGCTTCGTCGTAGTCCAAGTGACGCAGCAGCCGGGCCGAAGGAATCTGGCGGGGATTGGCCGTAAACATGCCCGGCACATCGGTCCAAATTTCCAGCCGTTGCGCTTGCAGTTTGGCCGCCAGGTAAGCTGCCGAGGTGTCCGAACCGCCACGGCCCAAAAGCACGGTTTCTCCCCGCCGATTACGCGCAATGAAGCCCTGCGTGAGGATGACGTCAGAAGGCTCTGCTGCCATCCGTTCTTGCAAGGAAGGATCTGGCCCATAGGCACATGTGGCCGAGAGGTAACGGCGGGCTTCGTTGGCGTGCGTTTCCTCAACAGTTTCAAGCAGCTCCCGCACGTCCCACCACCGCGTGCGGAGGCCCATACGATTCAGATAGGCTGCACCCAACGTAGTGGCCATAAGCTCGCCCATGGCCATCACGCGCGCTTGCAGTCGCGGCGTTGCCTCACCTAGCAGCGAGGCGCCCAGTGCAATGCGCTCTAGCTCTTCAAAGTAAGGCTGCAGCAAGGCTTCCGCGTCCAATGCCATGGCTTGGCCCAGTGCCAAATGGGGTTGCCGGATGCTGGCCAACACTTCCGCACCGCGACCGGCTATGGCTTCGCGCAACAACCGCTCCAAGGCATTCGAAATCCCCGAAAGTGCAGAGCAGACCACGACAGGACGCAACCCTTCCGCTAGACGATCCTGAATAATTCGCGCTATGGTTTCCCAGCGCGTGAGCGTCGAAACGCTCGTACCACCAAACTTCAAAACAACCCAACGAGGTGTCATAGATGCTGTGTGCCATTCTTGCCAGTAGGAACCAGCACGTAGCATAATGCACAACGCTTGGGGAGAAAAAGTTTTTTGAAGAAAAAAATCACTCTACAACAAAATTTGTTATATTTAAAACAAAATGAGTTTGTCGCTCAGGACCCATGCGTAAAGTTTCCGAGGCGGTTCAGGCGATTATTGAGGCCAATCCGGCGTTACAGTTTGGGTTGCATCACCGGCTGCTGAATCTGAGCCAGGTAGCACGTTTTATTTGTCCTTTGGTTGAGGCGCGCGTGCACAAGTCGGTGCAGCCTTCGGCGGTGTTGATGAGTTTGTCGCGTTTGCAGCGGCGCTGGGAAAACCAGCAGCCGGCGTTGCAGCGGCGCTTTCGGGTAGACCGGATCAACGTGCAGGGCGGATTGTGTGCGCTAACGCTGCCCAAGCAGCTGGCCACGTTGCGTGAGCTGGCCGAGCTTTTTGGCCGGGTGCAACAAGAAGGGGGGTATCTAACGCTTACCGAGGGGGTAAGCGAGGTGACCGTCATTCTAGAACAGCGGCACATGGCCTTGATTCCCCAAGTATTGCACGTGATTCCCCGAAGGGTGTATCGCAATTTGGCTGGATTGGGCGTGAAGTTTCAGGAAAGGTATCTAGAGACGCCTGGTTTGCTTTACCAGCTTTTGCAGCAGCTCGCCCTGCAAAACATTAACGTTGTGGAAGTGGCCTCGACGACGACAGAGTTCAACATTTACCTGGATGACCGCGACGTGCAGCTAGCGTTTGATTCAATTTACAACCGATTTGTTCGCGAGGTCTCATGACCGCCAGGCGACCTCATGTGCTAGGCATTGATGATGCCCCCTTTCAACGGGGGGAGGATGTAGACGTACCGGTGGTGGGTGTGATGATGGAGGGCGCTACCCTGGTCGAGGGGGTAGCTATTACGCGTTTTCCGATCGATGGGGCTGAGGTAACCACATTTTTAGCGGAATGGATTCAGACACTGCGTTGGCGGCCTTCGCTGCAGGCAGTGGTGCTAGGTGGTATCACGCTGGCCGGGTTGGCCGTAGTGGATTTAGCTGGGCTAGCAGGGCAGCTTGGGTTGCCCGTGCTGGCGGTTACGCGCCACGATACGGCCAATAGTGAGTTGGCGGATGCGCTTCGCGTAGCGGGGCTGCATGACCGCTTGGCCATCCTGGAGCGAACGCCACCGGCGGCCCTCATGGCCCGCGGCTTGTATGTGGCTTGGGCAGGAGCCGATGCGTTTGAAGCCCGTCAGCTTATCCAGTCAACGCTGCACAAGTCCCGGCTTCCCGAGCCGCTGCGCCTTGCGCACCTGATTGGCGCTGCTTTAGTTCGTGGTCAATCTCGGGGAAGGGTATAAGTTAGCCTTTGAGCTAGGCGGGGAAGGAGTTCGCCTGTGCGTCCTTGAAGGCGTAGGCTGGCTAGGGCATCGCCGCGCGTAGGGCCCAAGTTCACGATTGCAATGGGTTTATTTTGGCGAGCTGCTTCCAGCAGAAACCGATAGCCTGAGTAGACCATTAATGAAGAACCTGCTACCAAGAGCATATTGGCTTCGGTTAGCCACTGCTGGGCGATTTCGACGCGCTCGCGCGGTACATGCTCTCCGAAGAACACCACGTCTGGCTTTAGGATGCCACCACAGCGGGGGCAGTTGGGAACCCGAAACGTGTGCGTGAGCGCTTCGGGCAGCTCGGCGTCTCCATCAGGCGCCAATGCCGTTGCCCAGACACTCCAAGTGGGATTCAGGCTTAAGAGTTCTTGCTGAAAAAGCTCGCGATCGATCGTGTAAGCACATGAAAGGCACCTTACCCGTGCCAGGTTGCCATGCAGCTCGAGTACGCGCTGGCTTCCAGCCTTTTGGTGTAAACCATCGACGTTTTGCGTGATCAGCCCGACGAGCAAGCCGCTTTGTTCCAATTGCGCTAAGGCATAGTGGCCGGCATTGGGTTGCGCCTGTGCAAAGCGGCGCCAGCCTACCATGCTTCGCGCCCAATAGCGTGCCCGCGCAGCTGGGTCGGTCACAAACGCTCGGTACTGAATTGGATTGCGGCTGCGACGGCGCGTGCCTTCGCCTCGATAGTCGGGAAGGCCCGATTCGGTACTGCATCCAGCTCCGGTGAGCACAACAGTGCGCCCTTTGCTAAGCAGGTCAGCAAGTGCTTGCAGCGTCGCTTCGGGCATTGCGGGATCTCTGGGCAGTCGGTAACCGTTTTGTGTGCGTTAAAATATACATGTGCTAACGGGAGTGCTCCTTATGGGGATAGATACAGGGCGTACACGTTTGCGCATTGCCATCACGCTGGGTGATCCAAACGGCATTGGTCCTGAAATCGTTCTCAAATGCCTGGCCGACACGCGGCTGGTTAAGTTTTTTGATCCCCTGGTAGTAGGCTCGGCCGCTGTGCTTGAAGCCCATGCCCAGGCGATGGATTTGCCGCTGCCGTCGCTGTTGGTTGTGGAGCGCGTACCTGACCTGTGGCCCGAGGGGCAGCTTGTGCTGCTCAATGTTGATGCAGCCTCGTCGCCTAAGGTGCAGTTTGGCAAGGTGACCCCCGAAGGTGGACGGTTGGCCATGAAGGCTGTCGAGCAGGCGGTGCGGCTTTGCCTAGAGGGCCAAGCCGATGCGCTGGTAACGGCACCCATCTCCAAAGAAGCGATCGCTCTGGCGGGCTATACAGACCCCGGCCATACCGAATTTATTGCACGTTTGACCAAGAGCGTGCGCTTCACCATGATGATGGTGGCCGATGGATTGCGTATTGGGTTGGTTACCGGCCACATGCCGCTGGGAGAAGTGCCCAAGCACGTTACGCAGGCGGCGATTTTAGAGAAGGTAGAGATCCTGCATCAAAGCTTGGTTCAAGACTTTGGCATTGATCGGCCTAAAATTGCTGTTCTTGGGCTAAATCCGCATGCAGGGGATGGAGGCGTGCTCGGGCGTGAAGAAACGGAGATCCTCTTACCAGCCATTGCGGCAGCTTGTCGGCAAGGCTATCTGGTGTTTGGACCGTTCCCGGCCGACAGCTTTTTTGGCATTGGGGCCTACCGGCGCTACGATGCTGTACTGGCCATGTACCATGATCAGGGGTTGGTGCCCTTTAAAACGCTGGCTTTCGAAAGCGGCGTCAACTATACAGCTGGACTGCCGATTGTGCGCACCTCGCCTGACCATGGCACAGCCTACAACATTGCCGGCCAAGGCAAGGCCTCACCCGAAAGCATGCGCAGCGCCTTGTATCTTGCCTGGGATATTGCTCGGCGACGCAAGGAGCGCCTTGCGGCTTCGTTTACGACAGCTGCGTCATGAGCAAGACAGTACGCGTGCAAGAAGTGGTCCCCTACAGCTTGCTTGCACGGGGATACGATCGCGTCATGGCCTACGTAGACTACAGCGCTTGGGCCTGCTATGTGCACCGGCTTATCCAACGCTTTTTGCCAGGGGCCTCTAGTCTGCTGGAGCTTGGATGTGGAACGGGCTCGTTGGCACTGGCGCTGCAGCCTATGGGACCGTACCGCTACCATGCTACAGATCGCTCCGCAGCCATGCTTGCTGTAGCCCGCGAAAAGGCTGCCTGCAGCAATAGCCCTGTGGTTTTCACAGAGGCGGATTTTACAAACTACCGCGTAGCTGAGCCGGTCGACGTCGTGCTTTTGCTTTTTGATGGTCTCAACTATGTACTCGAACCTGAGGGGATCTGCGCGCTGCTGCGCTCAACGCATGCCGCACTGCGGCCGGGGGGCTTGTTTATCTTTGACCAAAGCACGCCGGCCAATTCGCTGGGTCGGGAGGCCGACTTCGAAGATGCCGGTGAAACCGAAGCCTTTCGGTACGTGCGACGGAGTCGCTATGACCCCGTGCGCCGCCTGCACACCACCCTTTTCGAGCTGGAGATCGGTGGCCAGCGCTATCGCGAGCGTCACGTGCAGCGCGCCTACACGCAGAGGGAAATCGAAGCCTTGCTCAAAACGCAGGCTTTTCAGATTGAAGCCGCTTATGATAACTTCTCTTACCGTCCGGCTACCGAAACCTCTGAACGGATTCACTGGGTAGTGCGCCGAATATCCTAAACGAAACAGAATGCCGTGATTGTCTTTCGTAATGTGAGCGTCTCGTATCCGCTACCGGACGGTCAGCGCCGCCCGGTTTTTGAACAGCTTTCCTTTGAGATTCGCCGCGGGGAGCACGCCTACTTGATCGGTCCTACAGGCAGCGGCAAAACGACGCTCATGCGGCTGATTTACATGGACCTATTGCCCGAGACCGGTGTCTGCCAAGTAGGGGATTATCGCTCAGACCGCATTAAGCCAGCGGAAATTCCCTACTTGCGCCGCACTTTGGGTGTGGTGTTTCAGGATTTTCAGCTTCTGCCCGATCGCGACGTCTATGAGAACGTTGCTTTTGCACTTTATGTGACGGGAAAGCGGGGCAGTGAAGTCAAAGCGCGCGTGATGCAAGCCTTGGCCCTGGTCGGGCTAGCCCATAAGCGCCGGCGCTATCCGCATGAGCTTTCCGGTGGGGAGCAGCAACGCGTGGTGATTGCACGAGCCATTGTCAACGACCCTTGGATTTTGCTGGCCGATGAGCCGACAGGCAACCTAGATCCACGCGTCTCGGATGAAATCATGGAGCTCTTGCTCAACCTGCACCGGCAGGGTATGACGCTGCTGATGGCTACGCACGACTACCGGCTGGTCAAAAAATACCCTGCCCGCACGCTAGCCATCTTGAACGGCCAACTTGTCGAGGTTGACCCCCAAACCCTCTAAAAGCCCTTCCTTTAACTTCGGAGGGTGTTATATTAGGCCGATATTTTTGCTTGCGACCATAAAAGAAAAGAACCCATGGAGGTTTTGAGCCAAATCATTAGCCAGCTGAACAGCTTTTTGGCGCCGGTTCTAGTTGTGGGGTTGTTAGGCGCTGGGTTGTTTCTGACGTTGCGGTTGCGGTTTATCCAGATTCGCAAGCTGGGCCATGGCTTTGCGGTCACTTCGGGGAAGTACGACGACCCTAATGAGCCTGGGGATGTGCCCCATTTCCAAGCGCTTACAACAGCGCTTTCGGCTACCGTGGGTGTAGGCAACATTGCTGGGGTGGCCATCGCCATTCATGTCGGGGGTCCAGGCGCGCTTTTTTGGATGTGGGTGACCGCCTTTCTAGGGATGGCTACCAAGTACAGCGAGGTGACGCTGGCGCAGCATTTCCGGGTGCCTGTTACGTCGGACGGAAAGGTTTGGGCTGGTTCAGTGGCCGGCGGCCCTATGTATTACATCGAACGTGGACTAGGATGGAAGCCGGTGGCCGTCTTTTTCGCCTTCATGCTCATGCTGACGTCTTTCATGACGGGCAATGCGGTGCAGGCCAATACGATTGCTACCCAGTTTCGCGATACGCTGGGTATCGAAACGTGGATCACGGGGCTGATTACCGCCACGTTGGTTGGCTTGGTTATTATCGGTGGCATTCGGCGCATTGGGGCTGTTACAGGAGTGCTGGCGCCGCTCATGGCCGGGATCTATGTGACGGCCGCATTGGTGATCCTGGTTATTAACTGGGACCAACTGCTGCCTGCTTTTGCGACCATCTTTCGCGAGGCGTTCAATCCTACAGCAGGCGTAGCTGGCACGGGTATGGGGGCGCTGTTGACAACGCTCACCTATGGCGTGCAGCGTGGGCTTTTTTCGAACGAAGCCGGCCAAGGTTCAGCGCCGATTGCGCACTCAGCAGCCAAGACAGATGAGCCTGTCTCGGAAGGTGTAGTGGCCTTGCTAGAGCCGTTCATCGACACGATCGTGATCTGCACGATGACAGGGCTGGTGATCGTCATCACGGGCGTATGGAACGATCGGGTGCCTTCGGCACTGCCGCTGCGTGACGTAAACATCTCGTATGTGGTAGGCGACGACGTGCAGGGCTATCGGCGCGTGGCTACCCCCGAAGCGATCCGTTATGTCGACGGTCGCCCACTTGAAGGCCAGCCCCAACTGGCCTACTTTAGCGTGGGTGTGCCGCGTTTGTTTGTCGACCGAGCCCAAACGCAGCCTTTTACAGGTACGCTCTATCCCCTGCGTGCACAAGCCCAGGGCGACAACGGTCAGCTCTACACCACGCTCTATGGGGACGCGGTCCGCAGCAGCGCACCCCTGACAACCCTGGGCTTTGAGCGTGGACTAGCCGACATTGGGCTTAGCGGCCTTGCCCAGTACATTGTGCTGCTCAGCGTGTTCTTGTTTGCGATTTCTACGTCGATCTCCTGGAGCTATTATGGAGATCGCTGCGCGTACTATCTCTTTGGAACCCGGGGGATTGTACCTTACAAAGTGGTTTATCTCATCATGCATTTTCTGGGAGCAGTTGTCGCGGTAACCACCATTTGGGGCATAGGCGATGTGGCACTGGCGCTAGTAACGCTGCCGAACGTGATCTCGCTGGTAATGCTCTCTGGATTGCTGAAAAAGCTCACCGACAGCTACTTTGAACGTCAGCCCTGGCGCGAAAACTACGAGGTGCACCGGCGGCTGGTCGAAGAGCAGCGCCGCAAAAAGCTCGAAACGCAAGCGCGCAAGCCATGAGTTCGCTTACAATTGTGGATCACCCGCTGCTGCGTCGTGACCTCACGCTTTTGCGCCAGCGCGAGACGCCGCATGGTCAATTTCGCCAGCTCGTTGCGAATGCTGCTGCTATTTTAGCTTATGAGGCGCTGCGCGACCTTGCCACCGAGCCGATCCCCATCGAAACGCCCCTAGAGCCCACCACAGGCTACCGGCTGGCCGAGGAGATCGTGGTGGTCCCCATTTTGCGGGCGGGATTGGGCATGGTAGACGGCTTTGTACGTTTTGTACCGGAAGCGCGTATTGGCCACCTGGGGATGCAGCGCGATGAACGGACAAAGCTGCCGATCGATTATTACCGAAGCATCCCTGGCGGTATCGAAACGGCCCGCGTCTTTGTCGTGGATCCTATGCTAGCCACCGGTGGAAGCGCCATCCAAGCCATCCACCATCTCAAAGCCCAAGGGGCGCGGCGATTCACGTTTGTCTGCCTGATTGCTGCACCAGAGGGCATCCGGGCACTTCAGGAAGTGCACCCCGAGGTACGGATCGTGACGGCTGCTGTTGACCGGGGCCTCGACGCCAACGCGTTTATTCGCCCAGGCCTAGGGGATGCAGGCGACCGCATTTTTGGCACAGGAAGCGAAGCCTTTTAGGTATGAAAAATACGCGTTTACTGCTGCTTGCCGCCGGAGTTTTTTGCGCTACCCGCGCCTTTGGGCAAGTGCACGTGCACGCCCCGAATCCCGTGCTGCAAGGCCTACCCTTCCAGGTTTGGATTGAAGGTGCTGCGCCCGACAGCACGTATTTCCTGCGCGTTGCCGAGCACGCTTACCCCCTGTCTTGGCAAGAGGGCCGTCTTGAGGCCGACAGCGTGCGTGTGTCGCAAAGCGGCCGGGTACCGATTACGGTTTACCAAGGCGATCGGCTGCTGGCGCAGACCGAAGTGCGCGTCTTGCCGGGATGGACTTCGGTGCTGCCCCCGCTTTTGGCCATCCTAATTGCCTTGCTTTTCCGACAGGTAATCCCTGCGCTGTTTTTGGGCATCTGGCTGGGCGCTTGGCTAGCCGTTGAACTATCGCTCTACGGACTCTGGCGTGGGCTTTTGGATGCCTTCGACGTCTACGTGCGTCAGGCCTTAGCCAATCCCGACCACGCTGCCATTGTGCTGTTTTCCTTGATGATTGGTGGCCTTGTGGGCATCATTTCCAAAAATGGGGGCATGCGCGGTGTGGTGCAACATTTGGTTCGTTGGGCTAGCAATCCTCGCCGTGGTCAACTGGCCACGTTTTTCCTAGGTCTTTTGATCTTCTTTGACGACTATGCCAACACGCTTGTGGTAGGCAACACGATGCGGCCAGTAACCGACCGGCTCCGCATTTCTCGAGAAAAACTGGCCTATCTGGTTGATACCACAGCGGCGCCGGTAGCCTGCCTGGCCTTTGTAACCACGTGGATCGGCTATGAAGTCGGACTGGTCGGTGCAGCGGTTGCCCAGATTCCAGACTATGATGAAGGGGCGTATTCGATTTTTTTGAACTCGATCCCCTACAGCTTTTATCCCTGGCTAGCGCTCTTGTTTGCCTTAGCGGTTTCTTGGACAGGGCGTGATTTTGGTCCCATGTACCGGGCGGAGCTTCGCGCCCGCACCACAGGTGCCGTTTTGGGTCCTGGTGCCCGCATTGATGAGGCTGCCGCTGAGAGCAAAGATACAGCTCCCAACCCCGATAAGCCTCATCGCGCGCTTAATGCGTTGCTGCCCGTGCTGGTGCTGGTGCTTTCGGTCTTGGGGGGCCTTTACGCAACTGGCGAGGGCACGTCGCTGCGCGAAATCATCGGGAGCGCCGATGCCTACCGCGCCCTTATGTGGGGCTCGCTGCTGAGCGTACTCGTTGCTGCAGCTTTGTCGATCGGCCAGCGCATCCTCTCGCTTACCGAAACGATCGACGCTTGGTACGCAGGCGTAAAGTCGATGCTGTTTGCCATTGTGGTATTGCTTTTGGCTTGGGCGCTATCGGCCACGACCGAAGTGCTGCATACTGCCCAATACCTGGCTTCAGCCTTGAGCACAGCACTTGAGCCTGGTGTAGTGCCGGCATTGGTGTTTGTGCTCGCCGCGGCCACTTCATTTGCTACTGGAACCAGCTGGGGTACGATGGGCATATTGCTGCCTTTGGTAGTACCGCTAGCTTGGCACGTTTTGGCTGCCGATGGCCTGCATACCCAGGCAGAGTACCATCACATTATCTACTCGACGGTATCGGCGGTCTTAGCCGGAGCCGTGTGGGGAGACCACTGCTCGCCCATTTCCGACACCACGATTCTCTCGTCGATGGCTTCCGGCTGCGATCACATTGAGCATGTGCGCACGCAGCTTCCCTATGCGTTTTTTGTCGGGATAGTAGCTGTGCTGCTGGGCACGTTGCCCGCGGGTTTAGGCCTTCCCTGGTGGGCTGCTATGCTGCTGTGCGCACCTGTCACGCTTTTAGGCTTGCGTCTTTTCGGTAAAAAAGTGCCCGATGTTGCAGAGCCGATTGAAGTTTCTGAAACACGTTCTGCTACGTAAATCCTAGGGCCTAAGCCCCATGAAACGGTGGGGTTGCCTCGGATGGCCGCGTTGCTCATGGTTAAGGCAACCTTAGGATAGTCGATTGTCCCGTCACGCTTTAGGAAGAGCTGTTGCCCTTTCGCTCTAGGAAAAAAATTGTCCTTTGAGGTTATACAACAATACCTGTGGGTGTCTTTACGTGACAGAGAGCGGTCGACCGGGGGACGTCCGCTTTAGGTGCTGCAGATCTGGGATGTGTAATGGCGGCGTGCTGGCCGTTGCGCGCTGCCTGCAGTTTGGGGTGTCGCCTCGGACGATAGCCAGCGCTAGGATTACCTGCAAGTTCAACCTTGGCTAAAAGTAGCTAAGGGGTGCGTAGGGGCCTAACCGGCAGGGCGGCATTGCCTTTCCGGGAGGTGTATTGGGTTGCCGCGTGTATCTTTGCAACAGTTGAGGCTTTCTGCCACAGAAGCGTGCTAAACATGCGACTGCGGTTGTTACTCTCCCCTGCGCTGGAGCCTATTAGCTTTAGGTATCCTTACCGATTGGCTGGTGTACTGCACCGCTGGCTGGGGCAGAATGCATGGCATGATGGCCTAAGCCTGTACAGCTTTAGTTGGCTTCTGGGCGGCCATATGGAAGGTACGCGGTTAGTTTTTCCCCAAGGTGCGACGTGGTTGTTGAGCTTTTATGATAGGGTTCAAGCAGAACGGGTGGTGGAGGGCATTTTTGCGCGCCCGTATGTATTGGCGGGCATGAAGGTGATGCAGGTGGAGGTGGTGGCGTCGCCTAATTGGGGCGAGCGCGCGCGGTTGCAGGTGTTAACCCCCGTAGTGGTGCGGCGAACGCGTCCGGATGGTGGTCGGGAATATCTCATTTGGGATCATCCCGCTGCCGATGAGGCACTCACGCGGGTTTTTCGGCGCAAATTGGAAGCGGCTGGCCTAGGGCATTTGGCCTCCAGCGCGACGATGCGCTTCGACCGGCACTATGTGCGCGCGCGAACAAAGCTTGTTTGCATTAAGGGTATCCATCATCGCGGGAGCCTGTGTCCGGTCATTGTTGAGGGTCCCCCAGAGGCGGTGCACTTTGCCTGGCTGGTTGGTGCAGGTGAGCTCACCGGTTGCGGCTTTGGCGCACTGGGCGATATCGTCTCCTCGAAAGCAAAACGCGCTGCTGGTATGGGGTCGCCTACCAGACGCGCTAAAAGCCAGACGTAGGGTACGTGTCGCATAAGCAAGCGATGTAGAAAAATGAGCCGCGTAGATTTGATGCTTGAAACTGTTACCCCACTTTTTTTAGCAGGGGCTGATTTGCCCGCCTTCTTGTAGAAGCGGCTTGGGCCGGGCGCGAGCTTAGGCTTGACGACCTGCCCATTCTCAACGCCCTCTGGGGCAGGACCGGCGGTTGACCACTGACGAGGCTATGCGCTTTATCCAAAAACCAGAAACCGAGGCTAGAGCTGTGCTCAATCGTCTGGTCGAGTTTGGCGTTGTGGAAATTCGCGGCGAACGCAAAGGCCGCACTTGGCATCTCTCCGCGGCGACCTATCGCCGTTTGGGTAAACCTGCCGCCTATGTACGGCAGCGGGGCTTTGAGCTGCTCCAAAAAGAGCAAATGGTCGTGCCATATGTGAGAGGCATGGTCGGATCACGCGGTGCGAGGCCGCCGAACTGCATCAGCTCGGCCCTTTTCAGGCAACACGATTCTTAGACTGTTTAGTTACCCCTGGCAAGTTGGTTTGGTTGGGCACAAATTATGTTATGAACGAAGGCGCTAAATTATGAGCGCGCGCAAATATTTATAGTTGTCGCGGGACCATGCGTGCGAAGAAAACTGCACTGCGGGGTTACGCTGGTATTGGTCATAGCCAAAAACCGAAAGGGGCTGGGGTGTGGTGGGTGAATGGGTTGAAAGACCAATGGGCGAGATCGCTGACCTTGTTGAGGGAAGTACTCCATCCACACAAGCCCCCTAGAACTTCGATGGCAACACTCCCTAGCTCACACCAAAGGACCTGGCAAGACCCGCATCCATGCTACATGTGGAAGGGTGACCAGTCGGTCGTCCATACAATTTGCCGCAGGTAGAATAATTGTAATCTTGCAGTGAGGTAACCCCGATGAAACGAAAGATTCGCAACCACCAGACAAACAGCACCACGCTCGGCTATGAGGCCGAGCTGTGGCAGATGGCTGACGAGCTGCGCGGCTCAATGGACGCCGCCGAGTACAAGCATGTCGTCCTCGGCCTCATCTTTTTGAAGTACATTTCGGACGCCTTCGAGGAGCACCACAAGCGGTTAGAGCAGGAGCCGTACGCGGACCCAGAAGATCCCGATGAGTACCGCGCCCAGAACATCTTCTGGGTGCCGCCTGAGGCCCGGTGGGAGTACCTCAAGACGCAGGCGCGCCAGCCCAACATCGGTCAGCTCGTGGACGACGCGATGGAGGCCATCGAACGCGACAACCAGGCCTTGAAAGGCGTCCTTCCCAAGGACTATGCCCGCCCTGCGCTGGACAAGATGCGCCTCGGCAAGCTCATTGACCTCGTCAGCAACATCAGGGTCGGCGATGAGGATGCCCGAGCGAAGGACGTGCTCGGCCGCGTGTACGAATACTTTCTCAAGCAGTTCGCCAGCGCCGAGGGCAAGAAAGGCGGCGAGTTCTATACGCCCCGCTGCGTAGTTAGGCTGCTGGTCGAGATGCTTGAGCCCTTCAGCGGCCGCGTCTACGATCCATGCTGTGGGTCAGCGGGCATGTTTGTACAATCGGTGGAGTTCATCGAGGCTCATGCCACCGGTAACGGGAACGGCGGGCGGGCTCGGTCTCAGGTCAGCATCTACGGCCAGGAGCTCAACTACACCACGTGGCGCTTGGCCAAGATGAACCTTGCCATCCGCGGCATCGATGGCCAGATCGCCCAAGGTGACACGTTCCACGACGACCGGTTCCCTGACCTCAAGGCCGACTACATCCTCGCCAATCCGCCTTTCAACATGAAGGAGTGGGGCGGTGAGCATTTGCGGGAGGATAAACGGTGGAAATACGGTATCCCCCCTGTCGGCAATGCTAACTTTGCCTGGGTGCAACACATCATCCATCATCTTTCGCCCACTGGCTATGCGGGCTTCGTGCTCGCGAACGGCTCGATGTCCTCCAACCAATCGGGCGAGGGCGAAATCCGCAAAAACATCATCGAGGCGGACCTGGTGGATTGCATGGTGGCGCTGCCGGACAAGCTCTTCTATTCCACCCAGATCCCCGCATGTCTGTGGTTCCTCGCGCGGGACAAGAGCGGCCGACCTCCTGCTGGACAGAAGGAACCCCTTCGGGACCGCCGCGGGGAGGTGCTCTTCATTGACGCCCGCAAGATGGGCCGGATGGTGGACCGCACGCACCGCGAGCTGACCGACGAGGAGATTGCTCAGATTGCGCGCACCTACCATGCTTGGCGCGGGCAAGCGGGTGCCGGCGCGTATCAGGATGTGCCTGGTTTCTGTAAGAGCGCTACGCTGGAGGAGATTCGCAAGCACGGCTACGTGCTCACGCCTGGCCGCTACGTCGGCGCTCCACCGCAGGAAGACGACGATGAACCCTTTGCAGAAAAGATGGCGCGGCTGGTGACACAACTGCGCGCGCAGCAGGCGGAAGCTGCGAGGCTGGATGCGGCGATTGAAGCAAATTTGCAAGAACTCGGATTTTGGAGTCCGAAACCATGACACCGGAACTGCTGAAAGAGTTGCTTCGACAAGGTGAATCGCTGGATGTCGAGTTCAAAGGCGAGGAACGCCGTCCTCTTTCCGACGACGAACTTGTCGAAACTGTCGTTTGCTTGGCGAACCGTTCCTCCACCAAGCCGGCGTGGCTTCTTGTAGGTGTGGAGGACGATGGACGCGTGACCGGTGCGCGTCCCCGCCACGAGTCTGGACGCACGGATCCACAGCGGATCGCTGCCCTCATCGCTAACCGCACTCGGCCCTCTTTGAGCGTGCAAGTCTCCCTAATCCCCTGGAAGGGTAAAGAAATTTTGGCTATCGAAGTGCCCCCATCTCACACCCCTGTTGCTACCACAGGGGGCAAGTATCTGCGGCGGGTAGTAGGTGGCGACGGTAAGCCTGCTTGCTTTCCCATGTTCTTCCACGAGATGCAATCCCTGCAAGCTGACCGGGGTATCTTAGACTATTCCGCTTTGCCTGTTCCCCAAGCTCGCTGGGAAGATTTAGATCCTTTGGAATTTGAGCGATTTCGACGGAGTATTCGCGAACGTGGTGGTGATTCTTCGCTGCTGAAACTGGACAACATCGAGTTAGCTAAGGCACTGGGTGCGGTGGAAGCCAACGGCCAAGTCCGCACCATCCGAGTGTTGGGGCTATTGCTCTTTGGCAAGGAAGAGGCGTTGCGGCGGTTGCTCCCTACCCATGAAGTTGCATTCCAGGTACTAAAAGGGCAAAAAGTAGAGGTCAATGACTTTTTCCACTGGCCACTCTTGCGGGTTTTAGAAGAGTGCGAGCGACGATTCACCGCCCGTAACCGAGAGGAAGAGGTTTTGGTCGGGCTTTTCCGGATTGGTGTGCCGGATTATCCCCCTGCAGCCTTTCGGGAGGGGCTGGCAAATGCGCTCGTGCATCGCGACTACACCCAGCTGGGCGCTGTGCATGTCCAGTGGCACACCGACCGCATTGAAATCACAAACCCGGGTGGCTTCCCTGAAGGCGTGCGTCTGGACAACTTGCTTGTCACGCCGCCGCGCCCACGCAACCCTTTACTAGCCGACGCCTTCAAGCGTGCAGGCATCGTAGAGCGAACTGCCCGGGGCATTGACACCATCTTTTACGAACAGCTCCGCAACGGCCGCCCCGCACCTTCCTACGAGCGCAGCACCGAATCGACAGTAGTGCTTGTCCTGCCTGGCGGTGAAGCCAACCTCGAATTTGTCCGCCTCCTCGTGGAAGAGTCCCGGGCTGGGCGTGAGCTTAGGCTGGACGACCTGCTCATTCTCAATGCCCTTTGGCAGGACCGGCGGTTAACAACCGATGAGGCGATGCGCCTAACCCAAAAACCGGAACCCGAGGTCAGGGCCGTGCTCAATCGCTTGGTCGAGTTTGGCCTTGTGGAAGCTCGCGGCGAGCGCAAGGGCCGCACCTGGCATCTCTCAGCGGCGACCTATCGCCGCTTGGGGAAGCCCGCCGCCTATGTGCGCCAGCGAGGGTTTGAGCCGCTCCAGCAGGAACAGATGGTGATGCAATATGTGGCGAAGCACGGCCGAATCACACGAAGCGAGGCAGCGGAGCTCTGCCAGTTAGGACCCTTCCAGGCAACGCGACTTTTGAGCCGCTTAGTCCAGTCTGGCTTACTCGTCCGGTTGGGCACAAAGCGGGGGACATATTATGAGCGGAAGCGCTAAAATATGAGCGCGCACAAAAAACTTATGAGCGCGCTCATAAATATGCGCGCCCCTGCAAATAATTGCTCGCGATCAATTGAAAATCGCTCGCGAGCAATAAATTGCTTGCCTGAGCAAAAAACCACGCGCGGTTATCCAGTAACCACGCGCGCAAATATAACCGCGCAGGGGGATTCCCTTTGGGTTGCAATTTCCGAAAACTCACAGGAGGTGGGCTATGGGGGGTGAGTGGCAAGAAGTTTCTCTTTGGGATGTGGCGGAGTATATCAATGGGCGTGCTACGAAACCCTCTGAATTGTGCGATGATGGAGTGCCCGTGATTAAGATAGCTGAACTAAACCGGGGTATCACTGATCAGACGGACCGCATCCCCGCAGAAATCGTAAAGGAAGAGCACTGGATCAAAGAGGGAGACCTTCTCTTTGCGTGGTCAGGCTCGGTTGGCGTCTACACATACCGAGGTCCCGATGCTGCACTCAACCAACATATCTTCAAAGTCATAGCAAAATCGGGCTTTGATCAGAGATTTGTCCGTTATCTTCTGCTCAGTCAATTGCCCGTTTTCCAAAGATATGTGGAGGACAAGAAAACGACGATGGGTCACGTTACAATGCGTGATCTGCAGCGCATCAGGGTCCGTGTTCCTCCCCTTCCCGAACAGCGCGCCATTGCCCACATCCTCGGCACGCTGGACGACAAGATCGAGCTGAACCGCCGCATGAGCGAGACGTTGGAAGCGATGGCGCGGGCGCTCTTCAAGGCGTGGTTTGTGGACTTCGAGCCCGTCCGCGCCAAGATGGAAGGCCGCTGGCGCCGCGGCGAATCCCTCCCTGGCCTCCCCGCCCACCTTTACGACCCCTTCCCCGATCGACTGGTGGAGTCAGAACTGGGGGAGATTCCGGAGGGGTGGCCGGTGGGGTGCGTGGACGACACATTCAACATCACAATGGGCCAGTCGCCGCCAGGCACGACCTACAACGAGGCCGGAGAAGGCATTCCGTTTTATCAAGGTCGAGCTGACTTCAAATTCCGCTTTCCTGAACGTCGGGTCTTTTGTACGGCGCCGACTCGCTTCGCCAAAGCGGGTGACACGCTGATTAGCGTTCGGGCGCCCGTTGGCGACATCAACATGGCATTTGAGGACTGTGCCATTGGTCGGGGTGTTGCCGCGGCGCGTCACAAAAGTGGTGCTCGATCTTACACCTATTACTTCATGCACGGGCTCGCTGACGTGTTTAGCCGCTTTGAGGCGGAAGGTACGGTCTTCGGTTCAATCAGCAAGAAGGACTTTCACGCAATCCAGTGCGTTGTGGCTCCGCAAAGCGTAATCGACGCGTTCGAGCGACTTTGCAGTCCAATTGATGACAGCATCGAGCGCGCCGAGCGCGAATCCCGCACCCTCGCCGCCATTCGCGACGCGCTTTTGCCCAAGCTCATCTCCGGCGAGCTACGGGTGAAGGATGTGGAAATATTTTTAGAAAGGGTATCTTTATGACCAGGCTGCACCACAGCACACATCGCGAGGGGCTCAAGGCAGCCCGTCTGCTGATGGTCCTCAGCAGCATCTCGCCGCTCTTCATTCTGTGGGCGATTCGTGGGAACAGCCTCATCCCCGACCGCTGGTTCATCGGGTTCTGTGCGCTTATGGTCGTTGTCCCAAACGCCTTCCTTTGGCTACGTATCCGGACAGCGAAGAAGCAAGACGACAAGCGCGAGCTAATAGTCGGCACTGCCTACGACCACCGCGACCACATCCTTGTCTATCTGTTTGCGATGCTGCTTCCCTTCTACTCGGAAGCTATCGGCACCTGGCGGGATCTCGGCGCAACATTTGCCGCCTTGGCGTTTATCGTGTTCTTGTTCTGGCACCTAAATCTGCATTACATGAACCTGCTGTTCGCAACGCTGGGTTTTCGTGTCTTCACTATCTATTCACCAACCGACGGTAATCCACTCTCTGGCAAAATCTGCCTCGTGCTTATCACTCACCGCGTGAGCCTGACCCCTGGCGACCATATTATCGTCTATCGACTGAGCGACACAGTATATCTGGAGGACGTAGCATGAACATGAAGCTGAAGTTTGACATCGAGTCGGTTCAGGTCACAGAGTTTGGCGTCGGGAAAGATGATGGCAACGGACAAACCTTCGTCGCTGTGCCGGTGGATTCGCACGTGCAGACTGCGCTGCGCGAGATGGTGCAGGCAACATGGGACGCCATGCAGAAGGACGAGGACGGACCGGCGAAGTACGAGCCTTCTGAGAAATACGAAAGCGAGGAGTATCTCTATCTACCGCTGACGGACGACATGGCCTCCTTCGTGCGCCGGTTGCACGAGGCGTCGAACCTGCCCATTGACACCACAGCACTGTCGAACCCAGCCGACGTGTTCTGCTACTTCGCGCGAATGACGGATGGGGAAAAACAGCGCTTGACAGCATTGCGGCGGGCCACGCAATTCAAGGGGGTGCTCAAAAGCAAGGGACGCTTGGTCCGCATGGTCGACAACACGTTGAGGATCATTGAGGACACGGTGTTCAAGCTGGACAACGACTTCGACCTGCTCGTCGACTCGGCCAACGTTCACATCCTGCGGCCTAGCGGCTTCGAGTTCGCGGGCAAGCTCCAACAGGCGATCCTAGAGGCGGTGCCCGAGAACATCAAGGCGATCCGAAAGGATCTCCCGTTCGTGGACTTCGATGGCATCGAGGCGTACGCCCGCGAGCATCCGCGTGCCGCGCGTTACCTAGCCTCCATCCGCAAGCAGGCACAAACTAAAAACATCGACAAGGAAGCACTCTTAAACCTATGCGAGAGCACCGGCGTCGAGGTGAGCGAGGCCAAAGACAAGATAGTCGTTTCACCCGGTCATGAAATGGGATTCCTTGAGGTTTTAGACCGTCGGCGATACGAACTCGAACTGGTCAAGGGACAGTCTGAGCGCTACAAGGCAAACAGCAGGATCAAATTGAATGAATAAAGGCGGTTCCACTGAAACCCCGTCAAATTCGGCTATATCTAGAGCTCCGTATCGGATTAGTGTTTATCACCAGCGAGTTGCGGGTCAAGGATGCTAAACGGTTTTTGAAGGAGCGGAGGCCATGAAATACGACCCTGAAAAGCATCACCGCCGCAGCATTCGGCTGAAGGGGTATGATTATTCCCAGCCCGGCGCGTATTTCATCACCCTCGTGACCCAGGATCGGGCGTGCCTATTTGGCGAGGTGGTGGATGGGGAAATGCGGTTGAATGCATGGGGGAAAATTGCGCGGCAATGTTGGTTTGACATCCCGGTGCATTTCCCACATGCCGCATTAGATGCATTTGTGGTGATGCCCAACCATATCCATGGGGTTATTATCATTGTCGGTGATAGGGGCACGGCATGCCGTGCCCCTACCCCGGAACAATTTGGGAAACCCGTGGCCGGTTCCATCCCAACCATTATCCGTTCGTATAAATCCGCCGTTGCCAAACGCATCAACGAACATCGCGGCACACCCGGCGCCCCCGTCTGGCAACGCAATTATTTCGAACACATCATCCGCAACAGTGATGAATTACACCGCATTCGGGAATACATCACCAACAACCCGTTACAATGGGCCTTGGATCGGGAAAACCTGGATGTTGTAAGGGCAACGCACGCGTCGCCTCTACAAAAGAACGAACCATGGTGCACCTGACCGAATCTCATGTCGAGGAAGCCGCCCTCTCCTGGCTGGAATCTATCGGTTGGGGGACCGCCTACGGGCCGGACGTGGCGCCAGGTACGCTCATGGCCGAGCGCGCCGATTACCGAGAGGTCATCCTGGCCCAGCGGCTGCGCGACGCCCTGGCTCGCCTTAACCCCGACTTACCCGCCGAAGCGCTGGAGGATGCCTTCCGCAAGCTCACGCGGCCCGAAGGGGCGGATCTCCTTCAACGCAACCGCGCGCTGCACCGTATGCTCGTGAATGGCGTGAACGTGGAGTATCGGGCGGCGGACGGCGTCATCCGTGGCGCGCAGGTGTGGGGGATCGATTTCGACGATCCCAATAACAACGATTGGCTCGCCATCAACCAGTTCACCGTCTCCGAGCAGCGGTCCACCCGCCGGCCGGACATCGTGCTTTTCGTCAATGGCCTGCCGCTGGCGGTCATTGAGCTGAAGAACGTGGCGGACGAAAAGGCGACCATCTGGACCGCTTACCAACAGTTGCAGACTTACCAGGCTGAGATCCCCTCCCTGTTTGCTTTCAACGAGGTGCTGGTGATCTCGGATGGTACCGAGGCGCGCGTCGGTGTACTCGGTGCTGGAGGTGAATGGTTCAAGCCCTGGCGCACGATCACGGGCGAAACGCTGGCTCCGGAGACGATGACACAGTTGCAAGTGGCAATCGAGGGGCTATTTGAAAAACGCCGCTTCCTCGACCTGGTGCGTGACTTCATCGTCTTCGAGGACGATGGCAGCGGGCGGCTCGTCAAGAAGATGGCAGGCTACCACCAGTTCCACGCCGTGCAGGTGGCTGTGGCGGAAACGCTGCGCGCGGCAAAACTCACTCGCGCGGAACAAGTAGCCGAGCGGGGTCCGGGCTACGAGGCAGGACGCAAACCCGGCGGTGCGCCCGGCGACCGCCGCATAGGCGTGGTCTGGCATACGCAGGGCTCTGGCAAGAGCCTGACGATGGTCTTCTACGCCGGCCGCATCATCCGTGAGCCGGCGATGAGGAATCCGACGATCGTTGTCCTCACCGATCGCAACGATCTCGACGACCAGCTGTTCGGCACCTTCTCGCGCTGCCAGGATCTGCTGCGCCAGCCGCCGGTACAGGCTGAGAGCCGTGCCCACCTGCGAGAACTCCTCTCCGTGCAAGCAGGTGGTGTGGTATTTACCACGATTCAGAAGTTCCTGCCTGAAGAAAAAGGTGATCCATACCCCACGCTTTCGGAACGCCACAACATCGTCGTCATCGCCGACGAAGCGCACCGCAGCCAGTACGACTTCATTGACGGCTTCGCCCGTCACATGCGCGACGCCCTGCCCAATGCTTCCTTTATCGCCTTTACCGGAACCCCCATCGAGCTGGCCGACCGCAACACGCGTGCCGTTTTTGGCGATTACATCAGCATTTACGACATCCAGCGAGCGGTTGAGGACGGCGCCACCGTGCCCATTTACTATGAGAGCCGGCTGGCCAAGCTCGACCTTCCCGAAGAGTTAAAGCCGAAGATCGAGGAAGAATTCGAGGAAGTCACGGAAGGTGAGGAGGTCGAGCGCAAAGAGAAACTCAAGAGCAAGTGGTCGCAGCTGGAGGCCATCGTTGGTGCTGAAAAGCGCCTCAGGCTGATCGCTCAGGACATCGTCGAGCATTTCGAGAGGCGGCTGGAGGTGCTGGAAGGCAAAGCGATGATCGTGTGCATGAGCCGGCGCATCTGCGTTGAGCTGTACAATGAGATCGTCAAGCTCAGGCCGGAATGGCACCACGAAGATGACGATAAAGGCGTCATTAAAGTCGTGATGACCGGGTCAGCGTCGGACCCCCCAGATTGGCAGCCGCATATCCGAAACAAGGAGAGGCGGGAGTTCCTGGCCCGGCGTTTCCGGGACCCCAACGATCCTTTCAAGGTGGTCATCGTCCGGGACATGTGGCTGACCGGCTTTGATGCCCCGAGCCTGCACACGATGTACCTGGACAAGCCGATGCGCGGCCATGGCCTCATGCAGGCTATCGCGCGGGTCAACCGCGTGTTTCGCGACAAACCCGGCGGGCTGGTGGTGGACTACCTGGGGCTGGCCCATGAACTCAAGGCGGCGCTGGCGACCTATACGGAAAGTGGGGGTACTGGTCAGGCGGCTATCTCCCAGGAGGAGGCCGTCGCGGTCATGCGCGAGAAGTACGAAATCTGCTGCGATCTCTTCCACGGTTTCGACTGGTCGGTGTGGAAGACGGGAACCCCCCAGGAAAAGCTGTCGCTCCTGCCTGCTGCGCAGGAGCATATTCTGTTGCAGGAAAACGGCAAGGATCGGTTGCTACGAGCGGTGCAAGAGTTGTCCAAAGCTTTTGCGTTGGCAGTCCCACACGAGGAAGCGCTGCGTATCCGGGACGATGTAGCCTTCTTTCAGGCGGTACGGGCGAGCCTGGTCAAGCGGGCACCGGGCGAGTCGAAAACAGAGGAAGAGCTCGACCATGCTATTCGCCAGATCATCTCTCGCGCCGTTGCTCCCGAGGGCGTCGTGGACATCTTTGCGGCAGCAGGCCTGAAGAAGCCCGACATCTCCATCCTGTCTGACGAGTTTTTGGCAGAGGTACGGGGCATGCCGCAGAAGCACCTCGCGGTGGAGTTGCTGCAGAAGCTCCTCAAAGGAGAGATCAGCACCTGGCGTCGCAAGAACGTCGTTCAAGCCAGGTCGTTTGCGGAAATGCTGGAACGGGCGATCCGCCGCTACCAGAACCGGGCCATCGAAGCGGCGCAGGTGATTGAAGAGCTCATTCAGCTGGCCAAGCAGATGCGAGAGGCCGACCGACGCGGTGAGGGGCTTGGTCTCACAGAGGAAGAACTCGCTTTCTACGACGCGTTGGCAACCAACGACAGTGCGGTGAAGGTGCTAGGCGATGAGACGTTGCGCACCATCGCCCGCGAGCTGGTCAGAACCGTCCGCGCGAATGTAAGCATCGACTGGACCCTGCGCGAGAACGTGCGCGCCAACTTGCGCGTGCTGGTGAAGCGCATCCTGCGCAAGCACGGATACCCGCCGGACAAACAGGAAAAGGCGACGCAGGTCGTTCTGGAGCAGGCTGAAGTGCTATCGGCCACATGGGCTATAGCGCCAACAGGTGTTTAGACTACCAGAACTTCCAGCCCAGCAAGAAAAAGCAAGATGCATAACCCCTTAAGATAGACGACATCGTCTTTGACGCGTTAGGCCTAATGCCCGGCGAGCGTGAGGCGGTGTATGAGGCGGCGGTAAATTTGGTGCAGGTGCGGTTGGAGAAGGCACGGGGTATGTAGCCATGCGGTATGACCCCGAAAAGCACCACCGCCGCATCATTCGGCAGAAGGGGTATGATTATTCCCAGCCCGGCATGTATTTTATCACCATCGTCCCCCAGGATCGGGTGTGCCTGTTAGGCGAGGTGGTGGATGGGGAGATGCGGTTGAACGAGGCGGGACGGATGGTGGAAAAATTGTGGGCCAAATTGCATCACAAATTCCCAAACGTGCAAACCGACGCATTCGTCATCATGCCCAACCATTTCCATGGGATTATTGTGATAACGTCCAATCCCGTAGGGGCAGACCCGCGTGTCTGCCCCGATGAAACGGGTGCACATGCGGGAATGGGCGCACACACGGGAATGGGCGCACACACGGGAATGGGCGCACACACTACGCGTCTGCCCTGATCATATGGGCGCACACACGGGTGCGCCCCCAACAGGTGCGCCCCTACCGGAAATCGTTCAATGGTTCAAAACGATGACCACCAATGAATATATCCGCGGCGTCAAACAATCCGGATGGCCGCCATTCCGCGGTCGGTTGTGGCAACGCAATTATTATGAACACATCATCCGCGACGATGCCTTCTTGAACCGCATTCGTCAATACATCGCTGAGAATCCCTTGCGCTGGCATCTGGACCGGGAAAATCCTCACCGAACTGGAACAGACGGCGATCATATACTAGGCTGACCGTTGCATCGATGGGATATTTCGCGAGAACGTGCGCGCCAACTTGCGCGTGCTGGTGAAGCGCATCCTACGCAAGCACGAATACCCGCCGGACAAGGAAGGCGTCTCCGACAGTACTGGAGCAGGCTGAAGCGCTCTGACAAGCTGTTCCTGCTAGCTGGCAGCTTAGGGTTACGACATCACGGGGAAATGTACGAATACTTCAGCGCAGACCTGAGGTTTTTTCAGGTTTGGCAATAGTGGTGCGTTGCCCAATGAACTTACAGGCGAATCGGCGCGGCCCGCGAAGAAATCACAAGCACGTCTTACGACGCCCGCGAAGCGCCATGCCGACGGCCATAGGTGAAGTAAATAAGGAGGCCAAGCGCCATCCAAAGCAGCAGCCGAAGCCAAGTGTCCCACGGCAGGGAAAGCATTTGGAGTAGGCTAATGCCCGCTCCCAAGATAGGGACCCAAGGGAACAGTGGCGTTTTAAAGGGCCGAGGGATGTCGGGACGGGTGTAGCGCAAGACAATCACGCCAAGGCATACAATGGTAAAGGCCAGTAGCGTTCCAATGGAGACAAGTTCTCCCAAAATCCCAATAGGAAACAGCCCCGCAAAGATCGCTGCGATAATGCCTGTGACTATAGTGGTGATATGCGGGGTGCGAAAGCGCGCATGAACAGCAGCAAAGTATTTGGGCAAAAGGCCATCTCGGGCCATGGAGTAAAAGATCCGGGGTTGACCTAAAAGCATAACTAGGATCACAGAGCTCAATCCAGCAATAGCTCCAATCTTGATCAAAGGTCGAAGCCAGAATAACTCAGGGCCAACGGCATCCACCGCTACGGCTATAGGATCGGGTACGTTCAGCATCTTATAGCTTACAATGCCTGTAAGCACCAGCGCCACAACCACGTAGAGCAGCGTTGAAATGCCTAGCGATCCTAAAATGCCTATGGGCATGTCTCGCTGAGGATTTCGAGCTTCTTGGGCTGCGGTTGAGACAGCGTCAAAGCCGATATAGGCAAAGAAAATCACCCCAGCCCCCCGTAAAATGCCACTCCAACCATAAATGCCAAACTTTCCTTCGTTGGGGGGGATAAAAGGCTCCCAGTTGTCCGGGTTGATAAAGAAGATACCGGCACCAATAAACAAAAGCAGAACAAAAATCTTGACCATCACAACGAGATTGTTCATCGTTGCCGACTCCCGGATACCGATAACCAGGAGCGTGGTCATGAGAGCGATAATGAATACGGCCGGCAGGTTGAGGATCGCTCCTGTGGTAGCCCAAGTGTGGGTTTTAGGGTCAAAAGTAAAAGGCGATTGGGTCCACTCGGAAGGTAGAACAATTCCAAAATCCTTAAGAAAGCTGACCACGTACCCCGACCATCCAACAGCGACGGTTGATGCCCCAAATAAATACTCCAGGATCAGATCCCAGCCGATAATCCAAGCAAAAAACTGACCTAGCGTCGCATAGGCATAAGTGTAGGCACTTCCAGCTACGGGAATCATCGAGGCCATCTCGGCATAGCAAAGACCAGCCAAAGCACAGCCAATCCCCGACAGAATAAAAGACAAGACAATAGCCGGTCCGGCATACTGTGCGGCTGCTTGCCCGGTGAGCACAAAAATGCCTGCCCCAATGATGGCCCCAATGCCTAGGCTGACCAAATTCCAAGGACCCAAAACGCGCCGAAGACCCTGACCACGGTCTTCGGCCTGCTCAATAAGCTCAGGAATCGATTTCTTAATGAACAACCTGCTTGCCATACTTATAAAGTAAAAAGGCTGGAGTGTTTTTAGAGAAAGCGTAATAACTTAGAATAAGCAGGATTAATAAACCAATAAAAATAAGGCCTTGTCCAAAAGAGAAGAATTAAAATATACCCCATATTCAAGCGGGATTGCCAATCCAAGAAGCAAGCAGCCGATTGCAGATATATTGGCTCTAAACACAACTCTGCCTAAATGCATCCGCTCTAAAAGCGCTGGATGGCAGCTTTGCCAAAGCCAGAGGGTGTTTGCACTATTCATTGCCAGGTAAGGTACCTATGTAGGGGTGCTTTTGTCGTAGACAGCTGTAGCGACGCGTATTTGTTACGCTTATTGAGTTAAAATTTTTGAGCAGAAGAGGTAACAAATCTGTTGTGAGGGTTTCTTTTTGAAAAAACTAAGACCGTATGTCTTTGGGCTTACGCTGGACGGGGCATGCGCTTATTGATATGGGCGTTGCTGCGGTAGTGCTGGCTACTGGCAATAAAGATCCGAAGGAAGTTACGCAGGCGCAGTGGGCTCAGTGGATGGATGAGCTAGAACAAGATTATAAGAATGAACATTTAAAGAAGCCTTGTTCTATTCTTTTTACGTTGAACGCTTTTGATAACCCTTCTTGGCAAAAAAATCCTGCAGAGCGGACGCGCAAGATTGAGGAGACGTTTGCCTATGCACGGGGTAAGAAGTCAAGTTTAGCATTTGGAGAGCCCTGTACTTTTTTCCCAGAGCGTCTGGCGGTAGTTCGAGCAGCACGGGATCTGTTTCCGTTACTTCAGGGGCAGCGGCAGCTTAATTTTTATCCAACAGGTCGCCCCGAACTTCCCCTTTCAGATTTGGCTTTAGGGTGCGTGCTTTCCTTGCCGCGCGTGGCGCCTGTTGTGAGTGGCCGTTTGATGATTGTAGGCTCCGAGCGCCTAGAACTTGTGCTGGATTTATGCGATATCTGGAAAGATGAGCTTGACCGAGAGCTTGCCCTTTTACGGGCTGGCAAGGACTGGCGCGACCGTAAGGCCCCGCGTACCCGTTTGCTTGAAGCACTTGTTGAAGTTTTTCGCATGCCTAAGCGCTACCATTTCTCTCTAGGTGGGCAGGAGGCTAGTCTTACGCTCTATCATCTGTCAAACAGCGGAAACGCCCCAGGCATCGACCTATATACGGTACCCCCTGTTGTGCACCGTTTTCTCGCTCGTGCTGGATCGGCCGCCTACCAAGCGCATTGGAAAGCGCTTGTGCAGGCTTTTTGGTTTAGGAAGGATAAAAAGGATAAGCAGGAGCAGCCCTTTGAGGAGGCGGATCGTCTACAGGCTTTTAATGAAGTTTATGAGCGCTTGTCAGAGCTGCCCCTAGAGGTTGATGGCTTTATCCGGCGCATTTTCTTGCGCTATGTCCTAAGTCGCGTTGGTGTACGTCGAAAGTTGCACACCACAGACATTGATCAGTGGCCACTAGTCGAGCTCTTTTTAAAGGAAATCATAGGAGATGTTATGCACACCGATCGCATTCAAATGATTCGGCGCCTGGCAGATGAGTTAGCTAGGGAAATCCACGAGCAAAACGACCGTCGGCTTTATCGACAGCTGATGGGATTGGCTTCAGGGACAGATGCCTATCGCGCTTTTCGAGCGCTACTGCTGCGCGCGCTGCGCGAGCGACTGCGTCGAGAAAACCAGCTTTTGTTTACGCTGGAGGACTATCTCCTTTTGTTTGAAGAAGCCGAAGGCTTTCCAAGCAGCGACTGGCGTCTTGTGCGCGATCTCATCCGGATTCGGGTGCTCGAAGAACTCTATCATCGAGGCTTTTTCCAGCAAGCCCCAGAGCTTTTAGAGGAAGAAATAAACATCGAAGAATAGTCGATCTAACAAAAAAGAGGGTCATATGGCATTTATTAGTGGAATTCAGGTGCTGCATGCACCAGCTTCGGCGCTTAATAATGCGGGTACGCAACCAGGCCAAGCAGCAGAGAACGCTGTTATCGTAAAGGCTTTGCGTATAGGTGGGCGTGCCTATCCTTACGTTTCTGCTCAGGCCTATCGATACTGGGTCCGACGTACGCTTGAGACACTGCAGCCAGAAGGGTGGACGGTAGCGCCGATTTTTCGTGAAGCCAAAGTGGCCTATACGGATGCTAACCCAATCGAATATGCCGATGACGATGTCTTTGGCTACATGCGTGCCCCTGGAAAAAGTTCTAAAGCAGACGCTAGCCGGCAAGCTTTTGCTGAAAGCACCGAGACAAAAGAAGCGGTCACGCGCGTAGCGCCTTTTCGGGTTGGGACTTTAGTCGGGTTGAGTGATGGAGTAGTGCAGGATTTTGGCGTGATGAGTCGTCACGAAGGTGATCCAGTACCTTATGAACATCAGTTTTATCGAACATCACTCAAGGGCATGTTCTCTATAGATTTAGGCCGAATAGGGGTTTTTACTTACGAAAATCGTACGGGCTTTTTGAACCTGGATGAAGAGCGTCGCCGCTTGGCTGAAGCGCGTGGCCTAATCCACGATGCTGATGCAAAGACCTATCGGTTGGCGTTAACCGAACGACTGAAACGCGTGCAGGCTTTGCTTAAAGCTTTGCCTTTAGTAGAGGGTGGGGCGAAACAGGCATTACATTACACAGACACCAATCCGGTCGTTGTGGTGATGGCTGTGCTTCGTGGAGGGAATAATCCTTTCTACTACACTATTGATGGCGACCGGGAGGGGTTAGCCCGTCCAGTCCCAGGGGCTTTTCAGGAGGTGGCTAAGGTATGGGCCGACCAAATCTTGTCGCCGCTCTACATTGGATGGGTTGAGGGGTATGCTGCTGAAGGGCGTCGGCAGCTTGAGGAAGCACGGGCTACGTTTCAGCAGAGCTATCCTCATGGGGTGATTGTTGGACACCCGCGAGAGGTGTTTCGACAGCTTGCTCAAGACCTTTCCCAACATCCAGAATGGCTGGAATAATGGCTGATCGTTTGGAAGCAGTACGTGTAGAGCTAGAAGGGCCGGTTGCCTCGTTTCGGTACCCACATTTTCTTATCGGCCGGCAGCCAAGCTATCCTATGCCACCGCCTTCGACAATCTATGGACTAGTAAGTGCAGCGCTAGGATATTTCCCAGACCCGAAACACCTTGCTTTCGCCTACCGCTTTTACTGTGAGCGCGCACGTGTGGACGACTTGGAGACGATCTGGTTTGTTGAGCCCAATACAGCTACGCGGGGGGCAGCATCTCAAAAAAACTTAGAAGCGACAAGCAATGTGCTACCGCGTGAGTGGCTCGTGAGCATTCGCATGACGCTTTTCTTGGCAGGCAATGAGCTGGACGTGCTTGAAAAGGCTTTTCGCAGCCCGCATTACTTGCTCACGCTGGGTCGTTCCCAAGAGCTGGTCAGTATCCGACGTGTCGAGCGCGTTGTACTTCATCCAGCACAGTCCGGACGCTTAGAGCCCGGTCTACTGCCGCTCAGTTTACGGGCACAGCTCCCAATGGCAATCGCTGTCTACATGCCGCGCTTTATTCCACCACGACATCGATGGCCTGTGCTTTGGGATTGGTTCCTCGTGCTGGATGTTCCGTTCCCTGTGCAAGCCACAAACGAAGTTTCATTCTGGACCGAAGACGTTGAGGCGGCAGAGCCCCGAATTTTGACTTTTCATCAGTTTAGGCTGTAGTGTGGCTATGAACGCCGAATCCCTTAAGGCCAAGAGTATCCGTGAGGGAGGCGAGTCATTACCTCAGCATACGCGCCAAGTGATTCGGCGGCTAGGTGAACTTAGGCATCGCATGCCCGATTTAGAGCAAAAAATTGAACTTCCTGGCTTGTGGAAGGCGCTTTTTGCTGCGGCTTGGATTCATGACTTTGGTAAAGCTGCACGCGGTTTTCAGGCAATGCTTAACGGTGGCCCAAAATGGAGTTATCGGCACGAAGTGCTTTCTTTAGCTTTTCTACCTTGGGTTTTAAAGCCAGATGATCCTGACTATCCACTTGCAGCAGCAGCTGTAGCAGCGCATCACCGGGATTATGAGGTACTGGCCCGACAGTATATTGAAGTGTTGCATCCCGAAGATGCCGGAATTGAAGCGCGGTGGGAAGAAATTGATGAAGAACGACTCAAAGCGCTGGCAGTATGGACAACGCAAGAGTGGCCTCAAACGATCACATCGGAAGGCCTAGATTTGCCACTGCCCTCAAAATTCGATTTGCTGGCCGACATACCCCGGTTGATTCAAGAAGGTCCAGACCGTATCCGTCAAGGACTGCGGGCTTATCAAGAGTATTATTGTAAACAATGGTGCCCCTCAGGCTTAGGACGACGGGCAGACCCTGTGCGTTGCCGCCAAGCCCTTTTTGTGCGTGGTCTTTTGCTGCAGGCCGATCGGCTAGCCAGCGCGCAGGCGCCTCCTCTGAGAACACCTGTACTGGATGGCTTGCAGCGCGCCATGCCCCAGAACCCCAAGGACTGGTACCCACATCAGCATCAAGCTGCAAAAACGCGAGGCTCATTGCTGTTGGCTGCGCCCACCGGAAGTGGTAAAACCGAAGCCGCACTTCTGTGGGCACATAGGCAGCTTCAAGAAGGACGTCGGGGGGCTGTATTTTATCTGCTGCCCTACCAAGCTAGCCTTAATGCAATGTATCAGCGCTTTGTGCAGCGATATGGATTGTGCCGCAACGATGTGGGACTTGTGCACAGTCGAGCTGTGCAGGCAATCTATCGAGAACTGGCACAGGAAGAATATGAGGCCAGAAAGGCCTATCAGAAAGCTATCTTCCGGAAAAACCTGGGGCGACTTCATCAGCAACCGGTACTTTTGGCCACCCCTTATCAACTCTTGCGTGCGGCTTTTCGGCTGCCTGGTTATGAAGGTCAGTGGGCCATGCTCCATGGGGCGCACTTGGTAGTCGATGAGGTGCATGGCTATGAACCGATACGCCTAGGTTTGTTACTTGGTCTTTTTGAGACGTTGCGTCAAAGGTTTGAGGTACGCTTAGCTGTAATGACCGCTACAATGCCTTCATGGCTGCGTACGTTGTTGGAAAAGGTACTTGAAGTACCACTTCTGCAGGCCGACGCTGCGCTTTACCATAGGTTCTGCCGCCATCGACTTTTTATCCGGGACGGTCGGCTTAATGATGAAGCCATACTTGCAGAAATCGCGCGACGCGTACGCGCTGGCGAGGCCGTGCTTGTGGTTACTAACTTGGTTGCTGCTGCGCAAGAAATCGCTGTTCGGCTGGCTGAACAGCTCCGGTTTCACTGGAAAGAGACTTGTGATCCAGAGCACGACCCTGTACTGCTGGTGCATAGCCGCTACACTGCCGAAGATCGGCTTCGACGGGAGAGGGCTTTACTGCAGCGTCTAGAAAAGCCGCGTCGAGAGGGCTTTGTCGTCGTGGCTACCCAGGTCGTCGAGGTTAGCCTGGATGTTGACTTCGATACGCTCTACACGGAACCTGCACCGCTTGAAGCTTTGGTGCAACGCTTCGGCCGCGTTAACCGCCGACGTCGCGAGCCGGAACGCCCAGTCTTTGTCACGGCTGAGCCTATTGATTGGAAATGGCCCTATCATCAAGAAACGCTCATGCGGCGCACCGTCGAGCACCTAACCGCATACCATGAAACCTTAATCGATGAAGCTAAGCTGACAAGCTGGCTAGACGAAGTGTATGCGCCCGAAATAAACCGCCTGTTGCAGGAAGTCAACCGAGGCCGCAGCTCCTTCAATGACGTAGCTGGACCGGAGCGTCTTGTGGCTTTCAAGTCAGATCCAAGCTTAGAGGATGAGTTCGACGCGCTTTTTGATGGCTATGAAGTGCTGCCCCGTCCACTTCAAGCAGCATTCCTGCAGCGCATCGAAGCTGGAGCCTTAGTTGAGGCCTACAGCCTTCTGGTCCCTGTGTCACGTGGACGTTTCCACGCTTGGCGTGAGCGCTCCGCACTCACGCGCTTGGAAGAACACCAGGTTTGGGTAGCCCATGCAGCTTATGATTCGTGCTGGGGATTAAGACCTGAAGCAGAGGAGGCTGCAGAAGTCTATATGCTCTAGCATATACCTACGAAACTTAACCAAGCAAGACAGACAATGCTTAGCACCGAAATGCATAAGCTTTGCGTCACCGGTACCCTAGTAAACTACTATGTGCTTTGTCGGCGCAAAGTGTGGCTTGCGGTGCATGGGCTTTGGATGGAGCATGAGTCAGAACTTGTGGCTTTGGGTCGGCTGCTTGACGAGACTAGTTATACCGACGAACTGCGCCATGTGAACGTAGAGGCAGAGGGGCCTGAAGGACTTCGTTTAGCAGGGCGCATTGACTGGGCTGAGCTGCGCGATGGTGTGCTGCACGAAACCAAACATAGCCCTAGGGCCCTGGAAGCCCACCGCTGGCAGCTCCGGTTTTATCTATGGCTACTCAAACTGCTTGGCGTGACTCGAACCGACGGCCAGCCATTTAGAGGTCAGCTGAACTTTCCTCGTCAGCGGCGCACCGAAAACATCATACTTGAACCAGAACACGAGACTCGTTTAAACGAAATCGTACAAGCAATTTACCAGACAGCCACCCAAGCCCTACCGCCGCCCCGTCTTGTCAACCGTCGCTTTTGCAAAAAATGTGCATACGAAGAGTTATGTTTTGGATGAGAGCGGTTTTTGGACCCTTGGGAATCCCCTATGTACAAATAGGAGCCAGAACGCAGAACTTTTTTGATCGCTAGCATGCACTACATTGCTTTAGATATAGAGACATGTCCGCTGCCTCTAGAGGGTTATTCAGCACAGCAGCAAGCCCGCCTAGCGCGGGAAATGCAATTTAGACGACAGCGCGAACCTGATATGCCTGAAGATATGCTCGCCCACTGGGCAGCCAGCTTGCACCCCCTTTTGAGCCGTATCGTCTGCATTTCTGTGCAGCGTGCTGAAAATGATCCTTTACAGCCTAACCCACCCCACTCCTACCTGGCTACGGAGCCCGCCGAGGAGCGGCGCATACTGCAGCAATTTTGGCAGGATCTGCAGCGCGTTGTGGAACGCGGCGAAAAAATCTGCTGGGTCACGTTCAACGGTAAACGATTCGATGTTCCCTTTTTACTGGCACGCACGTTACACCACGGCCTAAAACCCATCACTTGCGGCTTACTCGACGATTATCCCTATCGACAATATCCCCACTGCGATCTGTTCAATTTGTTTTCCGGGATCAACTGGGGATTAGAAGACTTGTGCGCGCTCTTGCACATTCCTAACCCTAAGGCGCATGGCGATGGTAGCCTGATAGCGCAAATCTTAGAAACGGAAGGGGTCGATGGGGTTCGGCGTTACTGCGAAGCCGATGTCAAGGCAACGCTGGCCTGCTTCGCGAAGCTGCTTCCACTGCTCCCCCCCGAATGTCAACCCCACTGAGCAGGGATGAAACGGCCGTATTATTTGTTTTCTAATGGGCGGCTACGCCGACGACAAAATACGCTCTTTTTCGAAAAAACCGCAGGCGAACGCGTTCCAGACGACCAAGATGAAAGCGGCGCCTCTTCGGGGACGCCTACGGGCGAGCGTATCCCTTTTCCTGTAGAACAGGTGGAAAGCCTCTATTTTTTTGGAGAGGTAGACTTAAATTCAAAGCTATTGACGTTTCTAGCACGACACGACATCCCCGCGCATTTCTATGATTACTACGGTAACTATACGGGAACCTATATCCCACGCGATTTTCTGCATAGTGGACGACTACGCATCGAACAAGTATTGCATTACGTGCGGCCTAAAAGGCGCATCTACCTTGCTCGGGCGTTTGTCGAAGCTGCTACGTACAACTTGCTGCGCGTGCTGCGTTACTACCTGAACCGACTCGAAGGTGAGCGGCAGCAGCACGTCGCACAGGCTATAGAAATTGTGAAGGCAGAACGTGCAGGACTCCGCGAAACCCAAGAAGTCGCCCAACTTATGGGCATCGAAGGGCGCTGCCGCGATGCCTACTATCAAGCTTGGCCCGCAATCTTGCAGGATGGACCTGGAGAAGCTTTTACCTTCACGCGACGCGAGCGGCGGCCGCCTACCAATGAACTCAACGCACTAATCAGCTTCGGCAACAGTTTATGCTATACCACGACCATCCGTCAGATTCATCGTACAGCACTCGACCCGACGATTTCATATTTGCATGAACCTGGATTCCGACGGTTTTCGCTGGCTTTGGATTTATCGGAGATTTTTAAGCCGCTTCTGGTAGACCGAACAATTTTCCGACTGGTTAAAACTGGACAGATTACGCGAAAACATTTTGAGCCGCATCTGGGAGGAATATACATGAATGAGGAAGGACGCAAGATTTTTGTGCAGCAATGGGATGAACGCCTGCGACAAACGGTGTACCACCGCCAGCTCGAACGACATGTAAGCTATGAGCGCTTAATCCGCCTGGAATGCTACAAGCTTATCCGACACCTGCTCGATCCTAAGCAAGAGCCTTATCGCGGATGGCATATGTGGTGGTAAGGCAAAACCACGCCCTTTTGCAAGGACGTGGCACCTCGGCTGACAGCATGACACGAAGTGCACTTGAGCTTGGCACCCGGATGTTTGCCCTAAACAAACCTTAAAGCAGCCGATTGAGGTGGCCTTGCTCTGTACCTAGGACAACGCGTTGGCTATAGCGGGCGTCACGGAGTTCGTAAAAAATGACCACGTCTTCATCAGGGTTGATAAGCTTTTGCACCTCGTATCGAAGACGATGGAATTGGGCCTCAGTAAGCTCCCCTTCAAAAACAGAGCGCTGAACCCAGGTCAAATAGCGCCGAAAGAGTTTCAGCACTTTGGCCACCCGGCGAACATTGGCATCGTAAACAGCAATGTAATACGGCATAGCAATCAGGCTTCTTCAAGAGCTGTTTTAATCGCACTTGCTAGAGCTTTAAAAAGCACACGTGCTGCAATCAAAAAATTTTTGCACCAACAAGGCCACTTCTCCTATCCCTGAAGCGTTCACAAAAATAAAGCCGATAAACGATTCCCGATAAATCCAAAACCATGGGTTGTGATGAACTACGTACTTGTTCTCTTGATTGGCGTTGCCGCAGGATTGCTTTCTGGCATGTTTGGCATCGGCGGCGGAATCGTCATTGTACCTATGCTGATGTACCTGCTTCACTGCTCTTCGCACGAAGCCGTCGGGACTTCTCTAGCAGCTTTGCTGTTACCCGTCGGCCTTTTAGGCGCAATCCAGTATTACCGTAGCGGCTATATCATCATCCCCTTCGCTGCGCTCATTGCCCTGGGCCTTTTCCTGGGTGCCTACCTAGGCGCAAAATTTTCCATCTCGCTACAAGACACCGTGCTCGAGCGCCTCTTCGGCGGATTGCTCATTGCCGTAGGCCTGTGGATTGTGTTTCATAAATAACACCGTCTTTGGGGCTTGATTTGCTACCATAAGGGGTGTTTGATGCCTGAGATTTGAATCGGTTTTTGTATGACAAAAACGTATATTCCATAAGTCTTGTTTTTAAAACTTTTCAAGGGTTGCGCTATGAGGTTAGCCGGCATGTTGGGTGTTGCTTTGGGGCTGCACCTTACGATAGGGGTTGGGGCTCAACCCTCAACGCTGCGTGAACAGGTGCTTTTTAACGAAGGCTGGCGCTTTTTTAAGTACCCTTCCATCCAAGAAGCGGATGGTTTGGTTTACGATGTGCTTCCAGCCTACCGCACGGGCGAGGACAAAAGCATCCCGCAGCGGCCGCTCACCATCCTGAAGCCCTGGATTTTGCCTACGGGGAACGCTTTTGTGCGCAATGCTGCCCGCCACTATGTACGCCCTCCAGGCGATCCGGGCAGTGATTTCCCCTTCGTGCAGCTCGATTTTGACGACAGTGCTTGGGAGCCTGTAACGCTACCCCACGATTGGGCCATTAAGGGTCCTTTCTTTACCGGACCCAACCCAGAGGTTGGGGGCGGCATGGGCCGGCTGCCTAGCCCAGGCGTTGGCTGGTATCGGAAGCGATTTTACCTGCCTGCTTCCGATAGTGGGAAGGTGATTTTTCTCCAAATAGACGGCGCTATGGCCTATGCGGTCGTCTGGCTTAACGGCCACCTGGTAGGAGGCTGGCCTTACGGCTACGCCTCCTGGCAACTCGACCTAACTCCACATGTCCGATGGGGTGCTGAAAACCTGCTCGCCATCCGCTTAGATAACCCCCCGCATTCCTCACGATGGTACCCAGGGGGCGGACTGTACCGCAACGTTTGGCTCTTAAAAGTACATCCCGTACATGTGGCCCAATGGGGCACCTTCATTACAACACCTCAGGTCTCCAAAGACTCGGCTACTGTAGTGCTGCGCGTTCATATCCGCAACCAAAGCAACCAGGTAGCAGACCTTACGGTAACGACGCAGCTCTTTATGCTCGATAGGGAAGGCCATCGAATCGAACCTGCAGTGGCTACGTTTGCTCCCATACGCACGCGCGTGCCGGCCAAAGGGAGCACGGAGGTCGAAGCCCAGCTTACACTGGCCCATCCCAAACTCTGGGGACCACCTCCTAGGCAAACCCCTAACCGATACGTGGCGGTTACAACGCTCTGGCAAGGCCAGCAAGCCCTTGATCAGTATGAGACGCGCTTTGGCATTCGTGCACTCCGCTTTGATCCGGACGCTGGGCTTTATGTTAACGGCGAGCGCATCGAAATTAAAGGGGTTAACCTGCACCACGACCTAGGTGCGCTTGGTGCGGCCTTTAACGTGCGCGCTGCTGAACGCCAGCTTGAGCTGCTCCGAGAAATGGGCGCTAATGCCATTCGTACCGCCCACAATCCCCCAGCCCCAGAGCTCCTTGAGCTCACCGACCGTATGGGCTTTCTGGTGCTTAATGAAATTTTTGACGTTTGGGAAATGAAAAAGATGCCTTTTGACTTTCATCTCATCTTTCCGGATTGGCACGAGCAAGACTTGCGGGCTTTTATCCGGCGCGACCGCAATCACCCCTCGGTCATCCTTTGGAGCGTCGGCAATGAAGTGGGCGAGCAAGGGTCTGGAGACGAAGGTGCTGCGCTTGCCCGACGGCTTTATCAGATCGCTAAGGAAGAAGATCCTACGCGACCCGTGACGGCTGCCCTGAATGCAGCACGCCCGAATACACCCATTGCAGCCGTATGGGACGTGATCTGCTTGAACTATCAGGGGGAAGGCATTCGCGATCTGCCCCCTTATGCTGGCCTCCAAGGCATCACCACGCCGCCACTCTACGCCGCCTTCCGCATACGCTTCCCCGATAAAATGGTGCTGAGCTGCGAAAACGCCGCTGCCGTAAGTAGCCGGGGTACCTATCTTTTTCCAGTCACAGATGCCCTGAGCGCACCGGTTAAAGATGGCCTGGGCGGAGATCCAGAAAAGGGCTATGTCAGCGCCTATGAGCTCTACACCGCAGATTTTGGTGCCTCGGTCGATAAGGTATTCGCCGTGCGCGACCTGCATCCTTTTGTAGCAGGGGGATTTGTGTGGAGCGGCTGGGATTACCTTGGCGAGCCTACACCTTACTACAGCGCACGCAGCTCCTATTTCGGCATCATCGATCTAGCTGGGTTCAAAAAGGATCGGTTTTATTTGTATCAGAGCCGCTGGCGGTCGGAGCTTCCTATGGTGCATATTTTGCCCCATTGGAACTGGCCGGAGCGCATTGGCCAAGTAACGCCCGTGCATGTGTTCACCTCAGGCGATGAAGTCGAGCTGTTCCTCAATGGCCGTTCGCTGGGACGCAAACGCAAAGAACCTTACACCTACCGCTTGCGCTGGGATGAGGTACGCTACGAGCCTGGTGAGCTGCGAGCTGTGGCCTACCGACAGGGTAAAAAATGGGCAGAAAGCGTTGTAAAAACAACGGGTGCGCCGCTGCGCCTTGAAGCTTCGGTCGATCGGTCACGTATTCGTGCTGATGGGAAGGACCTGGCTTTTGTCACTGTGCGGATTGTAGATGCTGAAGGGCTGACCGTGCCGCGCGCTGATCACGCGGTGCGCTTTAGCCTTGAAGGCCCCGGCGAGATCGTCGCCACAGATAACGGAGACCCAACGGATTTTACACCTTTTCCTGCACGAGAGCGCAAGGCGTTTCATGGCTTGCTACTTGCCATAGTGCGTGCTCAGGCACCCGGTCGCTTAACCCTGCGTGCTACAGCACCTGGCCTTCAGGCAGCGGAACTTACGATCGTTGCCGAAGGAGACTAAAGCACGAAGCGATAGCCGAGCTGCAGCCGGTTGAAGGAGAAAAAGTTCATGCTTACATATTCGACAAAGAGAATCCCTGGTCCGTAGGCACGTTCAGCCCCCAGAATCAAGTTCCATGTGGTTTGGATACCCGCTACGTCGCGTGGCGGGTTGCTAAAAGCCAGCAAGCCTAGCCCCAAGCCAAGGTACGGATCGGCCTCAGGCGCCAGTCCACCTAAAACAGGCAGCGCGGGCAATGCCGGAAGGAGAGTGGTCGCGTTCACGTTCAGGTTATAGCCGCTGGTACCGCCGGCAAAACTGAGCACAGCTTCAGGCCAGAGGCGAAGGCGGCCGCCAAGCAATGCGCCGTAGTCGCCACGCACACCGATCAAAAATTGTTGTGGTGCGCCTAGGGCGTTAACGCCTGCAACGAAGCCGATCCCCTGCCAGCCCAGTTGACGCGTGGCGGTGCTTGGCTGCGCACGTAAGGTAACCGTGGTGTCGGTGCGCAGCTGAATCGTACTTGGACGGCTTTGCGTTAGGAGAGCTTCCAGGCGTGCTAGGCGCTGTTCTAGACGGATGAGCTCCTGACGGTCGCGTTCCAGGGCATCTAAGCGAGCCATGAGCCGCTGCTCTAAAAGGGCTAGTTCAGATGAGCTTGGGCTCGGGGCTGGCTGCGCGGCGCCACCCGCAAGGGTGAGTGCCGAAGTCCCCGGGCCGTAGCGAACGTACAGTTCGCCTTGCTCAGGTGCTGGAAGTGTGATCATTGGGCGAGCAGGCGTCTGCACGGCGGGCGCACTTGCCGTGAGCATTTGCGCCCGCAACTGCTCACGTTCTAAGCGCAATCGGCTGGCCAGAAGCGAATCGCCTGCAGCTTCAGCACGGGCAATCTCCGTGGTCAGGGCAGCTTCGCGTAGGGCAAGCAAGCGCAGCTGAGCTTGCTGCTCGGGCGTTTCAGAGGGAGCAGGTATGGTGCCTTCTGCCCGTAGCGGGATTGGTTCTTGACGGGGCGTGCGCGATTGCAAGAACGCGAGCCTTCCTGGCCGGAAGCGAAAACCTACGGTGTAAAGCGTGCTGCCATAGACCCGTGACGGTGCCGTGCGGTTGTCGATGCCGTCGTGGGTCATAAACAGACTGCTGACGCCTGCCTGAAGCTCGAGCGCTTCGATCAGCCAAACCTGAACACCAATGCCAGCAGTGGCAAACACCTGATCGTCGGGTCTGCTGCCGCCTCGCCCGCGATAGCCCTGAAGCACGTTGAGATATCCGCCCCCAAAGGACAAATAAGGCGAAAGCACAGCGTCCGTCAACGATAAATGAAGGTCAGCACCATAGGCTTCAAGAGGTTCGATGCCCGTAAGACGATCGGAATCCAGCGCACGCCAGTAAAACCCCCGCACATTCACGGTTGGCCCCAGCGCCAACCCAATGTACACCCCGCCTATACGTTGCGTGCTAGGAAAGTCAAATGCTTGGTTAAAGCGCAGTTGGCCGATAAAAGGATCGATCACCGGCCGCCAGTTTGCAGGATGCGAAGAGAAGAGTCCTTGCGCAACGTCTGAGGTAGTCCCGCCCATATAGAGGCGCACTCCAGCGCGGCCCATCCAGTTCGTTACCAGCACTTGGCGGAAGTTGGCCGGTTGCAGTCCAGCTTGATTTAAGTCCTCTCCTCGTAGAAACGTAGCGCCTGGATTGTAGCGGTAAGCTAAGTTTTCAATTTGTGCGAAAATGGCATAGCGCGAGGCTGCGCTAAACATCAATCCACCACCGCCCGTTAGATATAGGCTTTCGCTGATGCGCAATCCCCCTTCTGGTCGAAAACGTAGCAGTCCAGCTCCTCCCGTAAGGTAAGGGACAACAGGCCCTGGCAGTAGATTAACCTGTAGGGCCATCCCCAAGCGTTCTGTGCGGATGGAGCGCTGAGGCAATTGCTGCAAGCGTGGCGCCAGGGATGCGCTGGCCCCACCCAAGCGATCCCAGCGGCTTTCGTAGGTGCCTAGCAGTCCCAGCAGCTTGAGCTCAACGTAGCGTCCTAGGCCAAGCCCTACGGTTCCCCCCAGCGCATAATGATCCCGCAGTCCGGCATTAGGCGCAAAGCGACTGTACTCTACGGAAGGAGATAGCGTAAAACTCAAACTACCCACCTGGGCATAGCCGGAAACAGCTTGAGAAAGACACAAAAAGAGAACGATTCTTTTCATAAGGCAACGTGCATGCGTGACTTTCTTTTACGGCGTAGTAAGACGCTGCACCAGGCGCAGCTGCAGTGTGCCTTGAATAGGAGGAACGCCGCGATACCGATTGGAAAAAGCGGCAAGGTTTACGGTCTTACGGATGCGGGCTTCCAGCACGCCTTCGACCTCAGTACGGTTGAGCACCAGCGGTGAATCGAGCAAAAGGGAAGTGAGCTGGGCCTCTGAGCCTGCATAGGCCTTTAGCGTAATGCGGCGTTGGGTGACCTCAAACGTGCCAGCGATCAGCGACTCTGTCCCTCGGCGAAACTGATAACTCAGCACGAACTGTCCGCTGGCGGTCAAGCGCAGGTTGGTGTTTTCTGTAATGAGCGTATCGAGCACGTTGGCCGGGGCAATAGCCGCTGCATCGGGAATAAAAATGAACGTGGTAAAGTCATACGTGCCGGCTACATCCGAAGGGAGTACTGCAACGGGATTGTCTTTCTGGCAACTGGACAATAACCAAAAGGTACTCAGCGACAAAATAAGCGTACGGCATGTGTAAGTCAGGTATTGCATAGGTCACTTGGGGTTTAGGTGTAGGACAAGATACGATTTAATGGAAACTGCTAGATCAGGAAATAGCCTGCAGCTTTGTTACGGTATAGTTATCCTAGAAGGTTTGGAGGACGCTCCGGGCAATCGTGCGGGCTAGCTCGGGCGCATTGCCCCAGGCTCGGTTATTTGCAATAACGTTTACGATGGCACCTTCTTTAGCCGCTGCCTGGACTAGAAAAGTCACATCGCGGACCATAGCTTCTGCTTGAGGGGTTTCGGCAAGCTCGGCTACAGGACGGTTGAAGGGATAGGCAAGGGCGTAGGCCTCGGCGTACGTCATGCGTAGGGGTGTAAGCAGCCGCACCACGGCATTTCGGTCGGCTGCTGTAAAGTGCTCGCCGCAGAGCTTCCACTGCCGATGCAAAGGTGGCAGCCACGTCCAGTGGCTGAAGACAAAGCCTAAGCCGCGTTCGGCCAGCCAATGGAAGTAGGCTGGCGTCCAGAGGTGTGGCGAACGCAACTCCAGGTGCGCTTGCACCTTAGGGTGCAAGGCATCAAAAAAAGCGTCTAAGGCAGCCAGGTGGGCTTGCGGTTTGGGGCTTTCCGAAACGCGTCGGTATTCTTGTTCAAAGATGACTCCTAGTAGCCGGCTGCCCAGCACTTCGCATGCGGGTTCAAGAAATTGGCGGGAGCAAGCCTGGGCATCGAGGTAATGGGGATTGGGTTCGTAGCGAATACGTCCGCTGCGGTTGCGGCGCAGCGTGGCGGCAAAGAATTGTTGGGGAGCCTTCAGTAGGAAACGGGCTTCGGCAGGGGCGTGCGTGGCGTACTGGTTCAGCGTAAACAGGGAAGCTGTCGGTCTGCCATCGGGTTCGCGCAACGGTCGGTAGAAGGTGAAATCCAGTTCAAGCACGTCGAAGTGGGCGAAGTAGTCACGTACCGAGGCTACTGGTAGCACGCGTTCTTCAAAACGATCATCTTCGAGCTGTCGCGTGCGGGCTTTGACCTCACGGGCGTAATGCTCAGGATAAATCTGGCCGATCCAGCCCGCGTAGCGGTCGCTAGCTGTCCCCAAGCGCAGGTTTGGGTGCACGTTGCGCAGGTCAAACGCTGCCAAGCGTGCTTCCAAGGCAGTAGCGTTCATGGGTGTTCTGCAGTTTCTGGCATCTGCATGCGGTGGGCGCGGCGTTGCCGCAGGCTGCGTTGCATGTGTCGACCGGTAAGCCACAAGCCTAAGGCAATAAACAGGTAGTAGCTCATCAGGCGCCAGAGCAGCAGCGTTGGGGCTACAAGGTGCTGGGGAATGAGGGGGCCGATAAACAGCACATATAGGGCTTCAATGCCACCTGCACCTCCTGGTGTAGGTAGTAAGACGCCGCCTAAGGTCATTGCCAGCGTGCGCAGAAAGACCAAGGTGGCATTGACTTCCGGATGTACGGCCCATACCAAAAAAAGAAGCAGCAGGTGGCGGCTAACCCAGGCGGCCAGCGTTAGCGTAAATCCTTTGAGGAAGAAGCTGAGGGGTTGCGTACGAATTTGGCGTGTGCGCGCCTGCAGGCTGAGCAGTTCTTCAACGACACGTTCCCGAAAGCGTCGTAGCCGTTGAAAGCGCAGCAGACCGCGCATCAGGCGGCTAAGCAGCTCAGGACGGAAGAACGTGGTATAGGCAAAAAAGGCAATCCATACCAGAATCAGCGCTAAGTAGAGGACGAAAGAGCCTTGGCCTACTTTACCGAGAGCTGCAGGTAGCACAGGCCAAAAAGGCAAGGCCAAAAGCACAATGACAACGGTTAGGGCGAAAAAGAGCTGGTCAAGCAGAATGGAAAATAGCAAAATTGCGGTTGCTTCACCCAGGGGCAAGCGCTGGTCGCGCGCGACAAACAGGGCAGCAAAAGGACCTCCGCCAATAGCCGATGGTGTTACGTTGGAAGAAAAATCCCATACCAGCTGGCAGCGTGCTGCAGCACGCAGGCTTAAGTGTTGGTGTGAGACGTAATGCAATCGCCAGGCCCCAAACAGAATGCGCAGGCCCAGCATGGCGATGCCCAGGGTAAGCAGCCAAGGATTAATTTCCCGAAGCGCCTCAAGGAACGCATTCCACTCAAATGTAAAATAGCCCACTACCCCCAATACCAACAGGCTGAGCAGCATTGAACCTAGCAAGCGGGATTGCCAGGATGTTTTGGGGTGGCTGTTGGGGGTGACCGGTGGGCGCGCGTAGGGCATGTTGGGCAGGGTTAGGGCGCAGGGGAAGTGTGATCGCTAACTTCAAGTGCAGCGATGGCCGCTCGCAGCTTACGGTACGTATCGCGTAAAGCTTCGGGGATAACCTTCGTTTCGGCTATGGTTGGCATAAAATTCGTGTCTCCTTCCCATCGAGGCACAATATGCAGATGCACGTGGTCGGGGATACCAGCACCTGCTACTTTTCCAAGGTTCATCCCTACGTTGAATCCATCAGGTTTGAGGGCATACTTGAGCCAGCGTAGGCATCGGGCTATGGTTTGGGCCAACTCGCACTGTTCTTCGGCGGTCAGCGCTTCATAATCGGCTACCTGCCGATAGGGTACGATCATCAGGTGGCCGTTGTTATAGGGGTAGAGGTTCATGATGACGAAAACGTGCTTGCCGCGCCAGAGGATCAGGTTGTCTTCGTCTTGCTGCGCAGCAGCCAAGCGAGCAAAAAGGGACGGCTCTCCCGCTCGGCTCAGCGGCTCCTGCACCACGCGCTCAATATGCTGCGAGCGCCAAGGGCTCCATAGCTGCTTCATGAGCCTATGCAGATCGGGTTTGGTTTAAGGCCAGTTCCTAAAACTAAAAGGGAATTGGCACGTTGCAAAGAGGTACTTATAGAAAACAGATATGTTTGATCTGCGTCGTGCCGATTTGCACCTGCACACGTCCTGCTCGGACGGGCGCCTTGCGCCAGGTCTGCTAGTGCAGAAAGCTCGGGGGGCTGGATTGTTTGCGCTTGCGATTACCGATCACGATACGATTGAGGGGATTGCGCTGGCTGAGCAGGCTGCTCGGAGGTGGGGCATGGAAATCGTTCCAGGTGTGGAGCTGAGTGCTACGGTTGAGGGCGACGAAGTGCATCTGCTGGGCTACTTCTTCGATCCCGTGCATCCGGCCTTGCACGCAGCGCTTGCCGCTTACCGGCAGGCCCGCCTAGAGCGTTTGCAGATGATGCTCGACCGCTTGCGTGCCGAAGGCGTCAGGCTCACGCCTGAGCAGGTTGTAGCAGCTGCTGGAGATGGGGTGCCGGGACGTCCGCATGTGGCGCGAGCTTTGGTCGCTGCCGGCTATGCCGCAAATTACACCGAAGCTTTTCAGCGCTACCTACTGCCGAACGCACCGGGCTACGTACCCAAGCCTGCTTGGGAGGCAGCCGAAGCTATTGCCGTATTGCACGAAGCCGGTGGGATCGCCGTGCTGGCCCATCCCGGTGAGCGGTTGCGCGACCGGGTGTTTCGCCAGTTGCTTGAAGCCGGAATCGACGGCATCGAAGTCATCCATCCGATGCACGGCCCGCACCTGGTGCAGCACTACCGGCAAGTAGCACGCGACTTTGGATTGCTGGAAACTGGTGGATCGGATTATCACGGGCACCGGCCCGAAGACGATGCCTTGCTGGGCACTTATAGCATCCCTTACCCGCGGCTGCTTGAGCTGCGTCGGTGCGCAGCTCAAAGGTAAGTTCGTTTTTGTATTTTGGAGCATTCCATAGAGCGTCAACTGCTTAACCTATGCCGGTTTTTGTTGAAGGAAGTTATCGCCCCGACGCAGTCCGACTGGCCATTGTGGTCAGTCGCTTTAACCACTTTATTACCGAACGCCTACTGGAAGGGGCGTTGGATATGCTGGCCCGTCAGGGTGTAGATACCGATCAGGTAACCGTCGTGCGCTGCCCCGGCGCCTTTGAAATGCCCTTGGTTGCGCAAAAGCTTGCACGTTCGGGTCGCTACGACGCAATCATTTGCCTGGGTGCAGTTATTCGAGGGGAAACCAGCCACTTTGAGTATGTGGCGGGCAATGCAGCTCAGGGCATTGCCCGGGCTATGCTGGAAACAGAGGTGCCTGTAGTTTTTGGCGTGCTCACTACGGATACCATCGAGCAAGCTATTGAGCGCGCAGGAACGAAGGCAGGAAACAAAGGGGCTGAGGCGGCGCTGACTGCGCTGGAGATGATCGACCTGCTGCGCAAGCTGGGCTAAGCCATGCGTTGGCTGTTGCTTTTGATGGGATGGTGCGGTGTGGGATGGGCGCAGGCGCAATTTGGGGCGCGTTGGCAAGCCCATACGTCCATGCAGCAAATCACCGATTTGGCCTTAAGTCCCGATGTGGTATGGGCAGCCACAGCAGGTGGGGTCTTCGGCTATCGGATCGAAGGGGGCAGCCTGGTGCGCTTTACTGCTGTGGAAGGCTTGCACCAGGTTGGGCCGCAAGCGCTGGCCTGGGATGCACGGCGACAAGTGCTTTGGATTGGCTATGCCGATGGCGTGCTCGACCGCCTCGATCCGCGTAGTGGGCAGGTACGGGCCTATTTTGAGATTGCGCGTGCAACGCGTTTCCCCAACCGACAAATTTATCGACTACGGCTGCAAGGCGATACGCTCTTTGTCGCTACCGCATTTGGACTGGTGGTGTGGGATCCCGTCTCAGGGCTAGTACGCGACACCTACACGCAGTTTGGCGCATTTTCGGAGGTTGCCGTCTACGATTTGACCATTGGGCCAGATCCCCAAGGCGTGATGCGGCTTTGGCTAGCTACAGCCCAAGGCATTGCCCATGCGCCGCTGCAGGCGCCCAACCTGAAGGATCCTGCAGCCTGGACGCTAGAAGGCGGTGAGCTTGCATCCCGGCTTCCAGCACAGGCAATCGTTTGGGCAGGTGATCAGCTTTACGTAGGCCTTTCGCGTGGACTAGGTGTGCGGGACGCAACAGGCGCCTATCGCGTGCTGCTCTCGGAAGGTGCAGTGCAAGACTTGTTGTGGTTAGAAGATCGCCTGCTGGCCGCTGCGGCAAACGGGTTATGGATGGTATATGCCAACGATAGGGTGCAGCAGCTTCGTGGGGAAAGTATTGCGCAACCTGTTCGGCTCGAGCGCAGCGCAACAACGCTCTGGATTGGCGATGCACGATCTGGACTGCTACGTGCCCAGCTTCCGCAGCCTGACGAAACCGTCGTAACTGTTGAGGCCACGCTGCGTCCCGAAGGGCCTCCTGTGAATGTTTTTGCGGATTTAGCCGTCGATCCACTGGGAAACCTATGGGCAACCGATGCCGCAACCGACGGCACAGGTGGATTTCACCGCATGGATGTTGATGGACGATGGACAGCCTTCTGGCCAGCGCAAATCGGACGTCATTCCTTCCGGCCTGTCCATGCTGATGCTTCTGGAAACGTCTGGTTGGGCTCCGATGGAGGTGGCCTAGTTCAAGTGACTCCTGAAGGTACTCTCCAGCTTTACGATGCGGCCAACTCTACGCTACAGCCTGCCGCAGGCACAAGCAATTTCATCATTGTGCGGGGTCTGGGCACCGATGCCGAAGGCCGGCTTTGGGTAGCCAACCTAACAGCACCTAGCCCATTGCACGTTCGGCTTCGAGACGGCTATTGGTTGCGGGCACCTACACCCGCTTGCATCAATGCCTTGAGTACCACGCTTGGGAGGTTACTGGTCGATAGTTATGGAAATCTCTGGATTATTGCGGTGAGCCGGGGTAACCTGCGCCTCAATACCGGGCTAATCCTTTACGACCCTGGAGACAATCTGGAAGATGCCGGGGACGACGCCTGCCGCTATTTGAGCGAGCGCGGTGCAGCTGGGCAAGGGCTTCCAGGAGTCGCTGTGCAGGCCTTAGCCGAAGATCGGGACGGCCGCATTTGGATTGGCACCACTGAAGGGCTAGCTTACGTGCTCAACCATCCATTGGCTGCTTCGGATCCCAATACAGTTCCCATTTGGCCACTCAATGCTGAGCGCCGGCCAGGAGACAATCCTTTTTTACTCAGTGGTCTAGCCGTCAATGACCTGGCTGTCGATCCTGCAAACCGGCTCTGGGTAGCTACGAATGAAGGGGTGTACGTGGTTGAACAGGCAGGTATCGACTTTCGGGTTGCGGCTCATTACCATACCGAAAACAGTCCCTTATTTTCAAACAGGGTGCAGGCTATAGCCATCGATCCGAAAAGTGGCCGGGTTTTCTTGGCAACGGCGGCCGGACTGCTTAGCTATCAAGGTGACGCTAGGCTTCCAGCGGAACAGCCCCGACCGCTGTTTGTTTACCCGAACCCGGTACGGGTGGGGCCAGACGAAGATGCCGAAGTGTTCATCGAAGGTCTGGTGGAAGCAACCGAGCTGCGCATCCTCACCCTTGATGGACGTCTGGTGGCGCGTTTTGCCACGCGGGGTGGCCGGGTGCGTTGGAATGGACGCGATCTGCAAGGGCGGCCTGTGCCCTCGGGGGTTTATTTGGTTGTCGCTGTAGGTCAAAGCGGGGAGGGAACGGCCTATGGCAAAATAGCCGTCCTTCGCTGAAGACTCATTGGGCGTCCATCAAAAGTTTATCAGAATCGATGGGCGGATCCTTGAAGGAGATATCGCCGTTCTGCTAAATTGCAACGCTCTCCACAACGTGGTGACCGTAGCTCAGTTGGTCAGAGCGCCAGGTTGTGGCCCTGGAGGTCGGGGGTTCAAGTCCCCTCGGTCACCCTTTTTTTTATGTCCTTGCCGCGTTCGTCTAGGGGTCTAGGACGCCGGTCTTTCAAGCCGGAAACACGGGTTCAAATCCCGTACGCGGCACTGCAAAGCGCCTAGAGAGGGCGCTTTTTTGCTACTTAGGGTGTAGGCTAAGGGTGGTACGTGGAGCCCAGAGCTGAGCGGCGCTGCGGAGCACCAAAAGCAAGGCTATAGGCTGCAGGGCTGGGTGCAAGTCCTGCGGCCAGAAAGGCCAGCCTAGCGCCAGGGGGAGCGTTAGGGCGGCGGTGAGCAGCACATAGTGGCGTTCCCAGGACGTAAGCGAAGGTTGCTGCCGGCAGCGGAGACCTATCCACAAGTGGGGGGGCCAAGCCCAGAGCAAGTTCCAGTTCCAGGCGGTTACGGTGTGCAGTGTAGCAACCCAGAGGAGCAGGAGCACCAGCCCAACAAGTCCTACAACGCCAAAGAGCAACGCATCGAGTCGGCTTGGATAAGCCCAGCGGTGCCGGTAAGCCTGAACCGTGGCCAGGGCGCTTGCAGCAAACAGGATCCAGCCTAAGGCTACCGGCCAAGGCCAAGTTGGCCGAGGTAGGGGCTGGTGGCCTGGAGGCCAAAATAGGGTGTCTGTTTGGGCTACCAAGGGTGCCCAGCCGCTATCTAGGCGCACGGTCGCCTGATCGACGGCATACATGAGTTCTAACGGCAAAAACATCACTTCACGGGCCGTAGGGGGGCGATCGACGCGAGCGCCTAAAGTCAGGTAAAAGCCCAGCTGGAGGAGAGGCCGGTCGGCTACGTACGGATCCAGCAGTTCACGGAAGGTGCTTTGAGGAGCACTGTGACTAAAGCGTAGCGCAGGGCCTAAGGTGCGTTCCAGCACATCGCGAATTCGCGTAGAACAGTTATCAAATAGAAAATCGTAGCGGTAGGTGCGGTTTTCGGGCTGGGCGTTCCAAAGCAAAAAGGCAAAAAGCGTATCGCGCTGCGCGGGCGTTAGGTGTAGCCACTGCGCAATGATCGGACGGCCTTCTCCCTCGCGGTAAAATTGCACGGAGCGGACATAATCGCTCACCGAAAGAAAATAGTTGAGCTCTCCGTAGACGAAGCGTGGCAAGAACCAAGGGTCGTTAAAGTCGAAGGTACCGTAATTGAAGAGCCAGTCGATATTTTGCACGGGGTCGTAGACGCGCAGTGCGCTGTGGCCGAAAGCCGCATAGAGGGCATCTCCGGGTAAGACCGTTACCAGTGCGATGCGGGCACTATCGGATAGCTGCAGTGGCTGCGCTTGGGCCGTAGTAACCAGAAGGAGCGCAATAAGCAACCCGCGCATAGCTCATTGGGCTTGAGCATACGGCGGCTCCAACGACGGCAGGGTCGCTAGGGTTCGCCTATGCAATTTTCAATGGAACTTGACGGTCGTTGCGCTATTTTGCAGCGGTCTTCGTTTGGCATGAAACGCCTGTGAAACGTTCTGCTCGGGCTCAAGAGGTGCTGCAGCGGTTGCGCCGCGTCATTCCTAAGCCGCAGACTGAGCTGCGCCATGAGGATCCCTATCAGCTTCTTGTGGCTGTGATGCTGTCGGCGCAGTGCACCGACGAGCGGGTTAACCGGGTCACGCCAGCGCTTTTTGCGGCTTTTCCGACGGTGGAAGCCTTGGCTGCTGCTGAGCCTGAAGCAGTGCTGCCTTACATTCGATCGATCTCCTATCCAAACAGCAAAGCGCGGCATTTGGTGGCCGCTGCCCGCTGTCTTCGGGATAGGTTTGGGGGGCAGGTGCCTGCTTCACTGGAGGCACTCTTGTCGCTTCCGGGTGTAGGGCGAAAAACGGCGCAGGTAGTAGCCTCGGTGGCTTATGGTGCAGCTGCGCTGCCGGTGGACACGCACGTCTACCGCGTAGCCCATCGGATTGGGCTGGTGCGAAAGGCACGCACGCCCTACGAAGTCGAGCGCCGCCTCAAACGTCAGCTTCCGAGCCGCGATTGGGGAGAAGCACATCACCTGCTCATCTTGCACGGTCGTTATACCTGCACGGCCCGAAAGCCGCTGTGCAATCGTTGCGTACTAACCGACCTATGCGATTACTATCGGCGGCTGCAGCGTTTGCCTGCGCCCCTTCAGGGGCTAGATCCACGCCAAGGGCGCTATTACTGTAAGACGGGCCGGCATTACTTCAACGAACCGAGCTACCGCGCAGACCGCTACGGTATCGAGCAGCTTTGCTGTCCACAGTGTGGCGCGATGCATGTATTTGATGCAAAAACCGGTCGTTCTACGAAACGCATTCCCGACTATCGCGTGCGCTGAGCGATAACCTGCTTAACATTATGCCATGGACCCGAAAAAACGCCACATTCTAATCGTTCTCGACGGCTACGGCATTGCCGAAGATCCTTCGGTCAGTGCCATCGATCATGCCCGTAAGCCTTTTTTAGATCATTTGTTTGCCACCTATCCCCATGCCACTTTGCGCGCTTCGGGTTTGGCGGTAGGCTTGCCCGAAGGCCAGATGGGTAATTCCGAAGTGGGGCACCTTAACTTAGGCGCGGGCCGCGTCGTTTATCAGGAAATTACGCGTATTGACAAGGAGATCGAAGACGGAACGTTTTTTACCAATGCAGCGCTGGTGCAAGCTGCTCGGCATGCGCGGCAACAGAACACCCGGCTGCATCTAATGGGCTGCTTTTCGGATGGGGGCGTGCACAGCAGCCTGCATCACCTGTTTGCGCTGTTGGAGCTGGCGCGGCGTGAAGGATTGCGTCCCGAGCAGGTGTGCGTGCACGCTTTCACCGATGGTCGCGACACCGATCCGAAGTCGGGGATCACCTATGTGCAGCAGTTCCAAGAAAAAGCCCGAGAAATAGGCGTTGGGCGCATCGTTTCGATTGTGGGCCGCTATTACGCAATGGATCGCGACAAGCGCTGGGATCGTACGGAAAAGGCCTATCGACTGCTGGTTTATGGCGAAGGCGAAGTCTTTGATGATCCGATCAAAGCGCTACAGGCCAGCTATGCCGAAGACGTGACGGATGAGTTCGTCAAGCCGCGCCGGATTGACTATGGCGATAGCTTTTCAACGCGTGTAGCCGATGGAGATGCTGTCGTGTTTTACAACTTCCGCGCCGATCGCGCGCGCCAGCTGACGCGTGCCTTTACGGATCCGTCTTTTGATGCCTTCGATCGGGGCAAGCCGCTGAAGCTGCTTTTCGTCACGTTTACGCCCTACGATGAAACGTTCGATTTGCCAGTAGCCTTTGGCAAAGTCAACCTGCGCATGACGCTAGGAGAAGTTATTGCGGCTTTGGGGGGGCGCCAGCTGCGCATTGCCGAGACCGAAAAGTATGCGCATGTAACCTACTTTTTCAGCGGCGGCCGCGAAGAGCCTTTTGAAGGGGAAGATCGGATTTTGGTGCCTTCGCCCAAGGTGCCGACCTATGATTTGCAGCCAGAGATGAGCGCGCCCGAGGTAGCCCGGCGCTGCGCTGAAGCGATTGCAAAAGAAGTCTACAACCTCATCGTGCTCAACTTTGCCAACCCCGATATGGTAGGCCATACGGGCGTTTTCGAGGCGGCTGTCAAGGCTATCGAAGCCATAGATGCAGCTACGCAGGTGGTTGTCGAGGCTGCGCTGCGGCATGGCTATACGGTGACCGTACTGGCCGACCATGGCAATGCCGACCGCATGAAGAACCCCGACGGCTCACCCCACACCGCGCATACAACAGCACTGGTACCACACCTGATTATCAAGCCTGGATTCAAGGGTCCGATCAAGGATGGAAAACTAGGAGACGTAGCGCCTACAATTTTGCGCATCTTAGGCGAAGAAATCCCCCCCGAGATGACCGGCGAAGTGCTGATCTAAACCAACCAAAAGCACGGAATGGTTGCATTTGTGCGCGGCGAAAAGCCTTATTTTTGGGGGAGATTTCTATGTACACCAAACCAGGGAAAGCTATGCGGTACGGTTGGATTATTGGGGGTATCCTGGCTTGGCTCGTTGGGTGTGGACCACAACAGTCGGCTGAGCAAACGACACCAGGTGAGGCTCCACTACCCGAAGGCCGGCTTGCCGTTGAGGCACCTGTGGTGTACACTGCGGCCGCGGGGGATAGTGCGGTGGTCACGTTGCGGATAGCCAATGGAACGGCTGAAGCCGACACGTTGGTAGGAGCTGAAGCCCCAGCTGTAACCCGTACGGTTGTGTTGCGAGCGTTGGTAGGCGATACGGTGCAAACCAGCCAGCCTGCTGCGCGTATTGTGCTTCCAGCGCGAAGCCGGGTAACCGTCCAGCTGGTACTGCGCAACGTGCAGCAAGCCTTGACGCCTGGACAGGTTGTGCTGGTGGATCTGAGCTTGGCCCGTCAGGGACGGTTGCGCGTGCGCGTGCCGGTTGAACAGGCAAACGCTGAGGCCCTTCCGATGTAAACACAGATGGGGCCGTCTGAGCACGGCCCCATCTTTTGAGCAAACGACAAGTCTAGTTCATGGCCTAGTGCTGCTAGCGGCAGACCAGACGTTATTTTCTCGATCCAGGTCAGGAAACCAGCGCTCGGGGTCAATTTCTACCCGGACTACAGGTGCAGCTGTAGGCACGGTGATGGTTGTGCGGCGTCGTCCCTCCAGCCATATGTCTACTGCAATGGTATCGCGCACCTGCGTGCCATCGGTCAGCGTGAGCGACAGATAGACAGGCATAGGTGCCAGCCCGCGGTCTTCTACGGTGATGCGCACGCCATTTTCGATGGGTTCAACAGCTGCAATGGCCTGGTCGAGCGTCCAGGTCTGGTAGTACCAGCTGTACCAAAACCAGCTGAGGTCGCGGCCGCTTACGCGCTCGAACGTGTGGAAGAGGTCGTAGGGATAAGGATGCTTAAAGGCCCACTCGCGGATGAAGGTGCGGTAAGCCTGCCAGAAGACCGTTTCCCCTAAAAGACCGCGTAGGGCCTCAAGGAGTGCGGCCGGTTTGCTGTAGGAAGCGACGCCAAAGGCAAAATTGGAATAGTGATAATCGGACCAGCGCATGATTTCGCCTTCGGCCCCCATGCGGGCCAGCATCAGGTAGTTATCCTGCTCGTCGAGTCTTGGTTGGGTTCCTGGGAAGAAGTCCTCTCGGGCATGATTTTCGGCAAACGTAGTGCTGCCTTCGTCCATCCAGCTGTAGCGCCGTTCGTTGGGACTAACGATCATGGGGATCCACATATGGGCCAGCTCATGAGCGACAACGTAGTACAGGGCACTATCGCCTGCGGCATTGTAGTCGCCAATGAGCGTCATCATGGGGAATTCCATGCCACCTCCGATGATGCCACCGCCCTCAACAGCCGTCATGTGCGGCCAAGGATAGGGAAAGCCGGTAAGGCGGGAGAGGAACGTGATGGCATGTTGCTGGTAGCGCGTTACGTTCGCCCATCGGGGGGCTGTAGGACGCCAGAAGGTGTTGATCCAGGTGTAATCGGTTTGGCCGTCGCCGTCGCGATCGCCTACCGGCGTGCGTGCGCCTTCCCAATAAGCCTGACGCACCAGGCTAAAGGCCACATCGCGTACGTTTGTGGCCCGAAAGCGCCATTGCAGCCGTCCCTCGGCGCCGGATTGGGTGACTGGATCGGTGGTGGGTTCAGCGATACGCACCGGAGTATCGCTTGCATACGCCTGCCGCATGCGGGCTAAAACGTTAGGCGCAAGCACCTCTTCGGCGTTTTCGAGCAGACCGGTGGCCATCGCCAGCCAACCTGCTGGCGCATCAAGGGTAAGTTGATAGTCTGCAAAACCGTGGTAGAATTCCGCTCGGCTGAGGAACGGATCGGTAAACCAACCGATCACGTCGTCATAGACGGCCACATGGGGATACCAGTAGGCCAGAAAAAATAGGTTTTCGTCGTATCCCATGCGTCCCCCAGCACCACGCTTAGGAATAGCCAGCGACCAGCGAAAGGCGAGCTGAACCGAATCCCCTGGGGCCAGGGCACGTTGCGGGAAGATCACCAGCCGGGTGCCGTTGACGGCATAGCGCGGTGCGCCTTCAGGGGCTTGCTCCGGCGTAAAGGCCTCCTGACCGTCAACGGCCACGTAGCTTAGCTGGACGCCACCTGTAATCTCGGCAGGTTCATTGCGCACAACGCCCTCGGCGTGCACGTTGAGCGGTAGCTCGAGAAAAAGCTGGCGCAGCGTTTCGGGTGAGCGGTTGAAGTAGACAATGCGGCCTGCCCCTTCTAAGCGGCGCTCTGCGACATCGATGCGGGCTGTAAGGTCATAGCGTGCATACTGCTGCCAATAGTTAGGTCCTGGCTGCCCACTGGCGCTGCGCGAGCCGCGCTCTATGGCACGCAGGAACGCAGGCGAAGGGGTTACAGGCCCTGGTAAGGGACGCTCAGGTCGGGCTAGGACCGGTTGCCTGGGCGTTTGGATTGCGGTAGAACGTGAAGTGCTGCATCCTACGATAAAGACCAGCCCAATGCTTAAAAGCAAACGACGAATGCGCATGTGCTCATGCCGATAAAGCTGAACAAAGCTACCACGTAGACAATATAGGCGTTGTGCAGATTCTTGCCAAGTTGCCTGTGTTAACGATTTGATAATGCGCTTTGGTCAAAGGATTTGCCGTTCGTTGACAATTTTCGGCAACGTATTGCGTAACTTTGCCGTTAAGCTTAAAGAGGGTTTTTTCTTCACCAAACCGATACGGGCAATGCAACGGCTTACAGGAGGCTTGAGCGCTGCGTTGGTGTTGCTGTTGGCGGGGTGCGGTGGGGGAGGTCAAACCGGGCAGCTTAGTGGATTGGTACGTGTCGATGGCTCGAGCACGGTCTATCCGCTTACCGAAGCAGTGGCCGAGGAATTCATGAAGCAATATCCAGGGGTGCAAGTGACGGTTGGCATTAGTGGGACGGGTGGGGGTTTTTCACGGTTCTTGCGTAAAGAGACAGACATCAATAATGCCTCGCGGCCGATTCGGCCAGTTGAAGACTCGCTGGCTCGGCAAAACGGCCTTCAGTACATTGAACTTCCAGTTGCTTACGACGGACTGGCCGTTGTGGTGCATCCGCAAAACGACTGGGTCGAGTGCCTAACGGTCGAAGAGCTGCGACGCATGTGGGAACCGGGTAGCCAGATTACCCGCTGGAATCAAGTGCGGCCTTCGTTTCCGGATCGGCCGCTAAATCTGTATGGGGCAGGGACCGACAGTGGTACCTACGACTATTTTACCGCGGCTATTGTAGGCCAGGAGCACGCCAGCCGGGCAGACTTTACCGCGAGTGAAGACGACAATGTGCTGGTGCAAGGTGTCAGTGGTGACCCCAACGCCTTGGGCTTTATTCCACTGGCCTATTATGAAGAAAATATGGACAAGCTCAAGGTCGTAGCCATAGACGATGGCAACCCGAACAATGGCGAGGGCTGCATTCTCCCCAGTGCCGAAACCGTTAACAATGGCACCTACCAGCCGCTTTCTCGGCCTATCTTCATTTACGTCAATGCGGAGCGGGCTAACGATCCAACGGTAGCGGCATTTGTTGAATTCTATCTGCAGCAGGCTGCCGTGTTGGCACCTGAGGTAGGCTATGTGCCCCTTGCAGCCGAAGCCTACACGTTGGCACTGGAGCGTTTTCAAAAGCGGCTTACGGGTAGTATCTTTGGGGGTAAAGGATCTCAGGTGGGCGTTCGCGTAGCGGACTTGTTGCGCTTAGAGCAGCAAAGTACGGAAGCCAATACCCCGTAGGCGATTGTTATGGCCTTTTCGCCGTCTTCGAAAGACCCGTTGCTGTGGCAGCGACAGGGTTTCCCAGGCCTGAAGCTTGATGCAAAACTTTCGCGTGGACCCAAGGAGCGCCTTATTGGCGCGTTCCTTGGGTTTTGCGCCTTAGTAACGGTGTTGACTACGCTGGGCATTGTGGCCGTTTTGGTAGGTGAGTCGGTAGCGTTTTTTGAACAGGTGTCGCTGCGCGCCTTTTTTGGGGATACGAAGTGGACGCCCCAGTTTGCCGAGAAGCATTTTGGCATTTGGCCGCTACTGGCCGGCACGCTGATGATTACCGTGATTGCAGCGCTGGTAGCGATTCCCATTGGGCTAGCTGCGGCTATCTATATTTCGCAGTATGCGCCCGAAACCGTGCGGCGTTGGCTTAAGCCTTCGCTAGAATTGCTAGCGGGGGTACCTACAGTGGTTTACGGCTATTTTGCGTTGACGTTTGTTACGCCCCTGTTGCAGCGCGTTTTGCCCCAGATGCAGGTTTACAATGCGCTTAGTGCTGGACTGGTGGTGGGGATTATGATCATTCCTATGGTCGCCTCGTTGAGCGAAGACGCGCTGCGGGCAGTGCCGCGGTCGTTGGCCGAAGGGGCCTATGCCCTAGGGGCTACCAAATATGAAGTCGTGTTGCGTGTGGTTGTGCCGGCAGCGCTGAGTGGCATCATGGCCAGCTTCATTTTGGCACTAAGCCGGGCGATTGGAGAGACGATGATTGTAACGCTGGCTGCTGGGGCTACACCGCGCCTAACGCTGAATCCCTTGGAGTCCATTCAAACGATGACGGCGTACATTGTGCAGGTAAGCCTGGGAGATACGCCGCAAGGTACGGTGGTCTACCAGAGCCTATTTGCCGTAGGCTTGGTGCTGTTTGTGCTTACGCTGGGTATGAACTTGTTGGCCAACCGCATTATCCTGCGCTTTAAAGAGAGCTATTGAGATGGGTATGGTTGAAGTTGAAGCAGCCGTAGCCGCGCGTTTTGATCCTAGGCCAATCGAGCGGCGGCGCATTGGACAGGTACTGGCGGTTGTGCTGTTTTTTTCTACCACCTTTGGGCTACTGGTACTGTTGACACTGCTGGTGGACGTGGTCCAGAAAGGCCTCCCCTGGCTCGATTGGCAGTTTTTGACGTCTTATCCCTCCCGAAATCCAGAAGAGGCCGGTATTAAGTCGGCCATTGTGGGGTCTTTTTGGATGATGCTGCTGACCGCGCTGTTTTCCGTGCCTGTTGGCATAGGTGCTGCCATTTATCTGGAAGAATATGCGCCGCGGGGTTGGTTTTTGCGGTTAGTTCAGCTCAACATTGCAAACCTAGCGGGCATTCCTTCGGTCATTTATGGTATTTTGGGCTTAGGGCTTTTTGTGCGCTTTTTCGGACTAGGGCGCAGTCTGCTGGCAGGAGCGCTTACCATGAGTTTATTGGTGCTTCCGATCATTGTGATTAGCACGCAGGAGGCTTTGCGGGCTATCCCCCAGGGCATTCGAGAGAGCGCTTATGCGTTGGGAGCTACGCGTTGGCAGGTGGTTTCGAGCCATCTGCTGCCCATTGCTGCTCCAGGTATCCTTACGGGCGTGATTTTGTCGCTGAGCCGGGCAATGGGAGAGACCGCGCCTCTGATCATGATCGGAGCACTCACGTTTATTGCCTTTTTACCCAGCAGTTTGCTGGATCCTTTTACCGTGCTGCCCATCCAGATTTTCAACTGGACGGCGCGGCCTCAGGAAGCTTTCCGTGGTTTGGCAGCAGCGGCCATCCTGGTGCTTATGGTGTTTCTGCTGTTGATGAACCTAAGCGCCATTCTACTGCGCAACTACTATGAACGTCACCGTCCGCACTAAGGCCATGGCTGATCACGTGTTACCCACCGAAGCGCTCATGCGCACGCAGCCTACCCCGTGGAGTGAGGATCAACAGCTCCAGCCAAGTAGTCCACCGCCTAAAATGGAAGTGCGTAACCTGTATTTTTGGTATGGCGACAAGCTCGCACTCGAAGATATTTCCTTGCAGATTCGGCCTAATGAGGTAACTGCGTTCATTGGGCCTTCGGGCTGCGGTAAGAGCACGCTGCTGCGTTGCTTGAACCGGATGAACGAGCTCATTCCGAATACGCGCTTAGAAGGCGAAGTGCTGCTCGATGGAAGGGATATTTATCGTGAAATGGACCCAGTGGTGGTACGACGCCGCGTAGGCATGGTTTTTCAAAAACCCAATCCCTTCCCTAAGTCCATTTACCAGAACGTAGCCTGGGGGGCGCGCATCAACGGGTATAAAGGCAACTTAGATGAACTGGTGGAGCGTTGCTTGCGTCTGGCAGCCCTTTGGGATGAAGTCAAAGATCGGCTGCATGAGAATGCCTATCGCCTCAGTGGGGGGCAGCAGCAGCGCTTGTGCATTGCGCGCGCACTGGCTGTTGAGCCCGAAGTGCTTTTGATGGACGAGCCGGCCAGCGCTCTCGATCCGATTGCTACGGCAAAGCTGGAAGAGACGATTCTGGATCTAAAAACGTCCTATACGATTGTAATTGTTACCCACAACATGCATCAGGCCTCGCGCATTAGCGATACGACAGCGTTTTTTTACATGGGCGAGCTGATTGAAATGAATCGCACCGACGAGCTTTTTACGCGCCCACGGGAGAAACGCACGGAAGATTATATTACCGGAAGATTTGGCTGAGGATGACCATTCGTCGACATATCGACCTTGAGCTGCTGCTGTTGCAGCGCATGCTGTTTGAGATGGCCGAGCTGGTCGATGCGCAGCTTTCAGATGCAATCGATGCCCTTTTGCATCGCGACGTGGCTTTGGCCGAGAAGGTACGTGCCCGAGACGACGAGGTGGATGCCTATGAGCTCAAAATTGACCGCCAGTGCGAGCGCATCCTGGCTTTGCACCATCCGGTCGCAGCTGAGCTGCGCATGATTATCACGGCCGTTAAGGTCAATACGGACCTGGAGCGCATTGGGGATCATTGCAAGAACATGGCCAAGAACACGCCGCATGTGGTGGAAGCGCCAGAGGCTTTGGCGCAGACGCGGCTTGAAGAGATGGCTGATGCGTCGCGGGAGATGCTGCGCCAGGTACAAGAGGCGTTTGTTAAGCGGGATCGATTGCTGGCGCGTCAGGTCCTTGCTCAGGACCTACAGATCGACCGCTTGCACAAGGAGAACTTTGCCCGACTGGTGCAGTTTGGACGACAACACCCGGAGCATATCGAGGCTGTTGCCCACCTGATCACGGCCAGCAAGGCGCTGGAGCGCATTTCTGACCATGCCAAAAACATTGCCGAAAGCGTGGTCTTTTTGATCGAAGGCGTTGATATTCGCCATCGAACTTTGCGCTCTTCGGAGGCTTCGACGCCCGACAGTACCGCATCCGCATAACGTGTCTATAAAAAAGCCCGGCCCTTAGGGCCGGGCAAATGTTTTGCGCATGCGAGGGCCCCTTTAGGAAATCTTGACGCGTACTGGCTTGCGCTCTTCGCGCTTGGAGGCCTCGATCACCAGGATGCCATTTTCAAAGCGGGCCTTGATCTTTTCAGGGTCCACATTTGGGCCCAGGTGAAGCGACCGGAAGAAGCGTCCATGCCAGCGCTCCATCCGGTGATACTGGGCATCCTTGTGCGTCTCTAACTGCGAAGGACGTTCGCCACTAATGGTCAGCGTCCCTTCCTCGAAAGTGAGCGTTACTTGGTCCCGGTTGACGCCGGGCAGGTCGACATAGATAAAGTAGGCATCGTCCGTTTCCAACACATCGACGGTTGGCGTCCAAACAGCCGACGTGATTTCAGAGCGCAGCCAGTTGCCGAAAAAGTTCTCAAACAGGCGGTCTACTTCCCGCTGCAGTTCGCCCAGCAGCGACGTCGGCGACGTATAGCGCATCACCTCAGCCATGGCACCTCCGCGGTTTGGTTTAGGGGTTATGCGATACGCCTACCGACAAGCCAATCCGACAAAATGTCGGATTCGTCGGCTGCTTTTGTAAAAAAACAAAGGGTATGCCATTGGGCATACCCTAAAACCAGGAGGACAGGTTGTCTTGCAGTGCCTGTCAACTTGGCTATCGACCTTTGCGTGGATTTTCAGACCGCTTCGGCTGAAAGTACGCTGCTAGCGCTTCGGCCTGATCCCAGTGGCGGAGCGCTTCTTGCAGCACTGGATCGACCTGATTGACCAGTGGGAACCAAGCTTCACGGCCAAAGAGCTGCCAGGCTAGGTGGGCTTTGAGCAACGTGCTGAGTTCTGGACGGTGGGCTTCCACATCGGCCGGGCTAAAGCTTCGGGTGCGTGAGGTATCCGTACTAAACAGCCCTTGCTTGCGGGCATATCCTAGAAAAGCCTGCCACATAGCCTCGTCTACATTGAAGGAAGCGGCGAATTCCTGTTGGCGACGGGTCCATGCTTGCCGCAGTTCTGCCTCGTGCTTGGCAAACCATTCGCGTACAAACGTAAAGGCCAGATTGCGGCGCGAGACTTCGAGGAGGAGCGAAGTCGTATCTGGAGCCACAACGATATCAGGCATAATGCCACCGCCGCCAAAGACGACCCGGCCATGCACGGTTTGAAACTTCAGGGAGTCTGGAATTTCGTTCAGGTAATCCCGGGGATGGAACGTGGCGGCGTCGTAGTTAGCAAACTTTTGGCGGTAGTAGTCTTCTGCGTCGCCGTTGCGATAGGGCGTTTGGATGAGGCGTCCTGAGGGCGTATAGTAGCGGGCAACGGTGAGCTGAAGCACGCTGCCGTCGGAGAGCGTGAACTGATTTTGCACCAAGCCTTTGCCAAAGGTACGCAGGCCTACGATGAGCGCGCGGTCGTTGTCCTGCAGGGCGCCGGCCACGATTTCACTGGCCGAGGCAGAGTTCTGATTGACCAGCACGATGAGCGGCTGCGTCTCGAAGCGTCCACCTGAGGTGGAGCGATGGCTGAGGTCAGCTTGCGCAACGCGGCCGCGGGTATAGACGATGGTCTGGCCGGCCGGCAAGAATTCATCGACCAGCTCCACGGCAGCTTCCATAATGCCGCCGGGATTGTCGCGCAGGTCCAGCACCAGGCGCTGCATGCCTTGGCGCAAGAGCCGGTCAAGATGTTGCATAAACTCGTCATAGGTGGTCATTGCAAAACGATTGATGCGAATGTAGCCGGTTTTCCCATCGTCGAGCAGGTAAGCGGCATCAACCGTATAGAGCGGAATGCGGTCGCGTGTGATCACAAATTCCAGCGGTTGGGCCATGCCTAAGCGGCGAATGGTGACTTTGACCCGGGTTCCTTCGGGTCCCTTCAGACGCTTTTGGATCTCATTGGAAGAGAAGCCGATGGCGCTGGAGTCGTTGATGGCTACGATGCGGTCTCCAGGCAAAAGCCCCGCTGCCTCGCTGGGACCGCCACTGATGGTCGCTACGACGCGGGCCGTGTCTTCAACCACCTCAAACCAGATCCCTACGCCACCAAAGGAGCCTTGGTAGCTTTCACGAATTTCTTTCATCTCTTCGGCGGTGATGTAAACCGAGTGCGGGTCCAGCTCATTGAGCATGGCCCGAATGGCTTCTTCAACGAGGGGCTCTGGGGTGACGGGATCTACGTAGCGTTGCGTGATCGTCAAAAAGGCCTCCTCTAGCTTGCGCAGGCTGGCTAGCGTATCGGTTCCAGAAAGTGCCTGCTGCAGGTTCCAACCCAGCAAGATGCCTAGGCCGAGTAGCAAAATGGCCGGCAGCGTATAGCGAAGCGTTTTCATGGGTATGCGTGCCATCAACTCAAGCTGCTTAGTGCAAAGATACAATACTGTGCTGCAAAACCTGCACCACTTTTTGCATTTCATATCGCCTACGTATGGATTTGTTGCATCATTTGGTCGCTTTTGCGAAACCTCGTGCTGAAGGATGCGTAGGCCGGCGAAGCATGTGTGTCCATAAGGCAAGACAGCGCTATGCGAAGCAAAGGCCTACTGGTTCTCCTGGTGCTGGCCCTGCTGGCTGGTTTGGCAGGCTGCGCCGGTTGCAGCACTTACAATACCTTGGTCGAGGCCGATGAAACGGTAGCTCGCGCTTGGGCAGATTTGCAGGCGCAGTACCAGCGGCGAGCTGACCTCATTCCTAACCTGGTGCGCACCGTGGAGGCATCAGCCACGTTTGAGCGCGAAACGCTCGAGGCAGTTACCAATGCTCGGGCCCGGGCTACGGCGATCACGCTAAGCGTTGAAGATTTGAGCGATCCGGAAAAAGTGCGTCAGTTTCAGGAAGCGCAGGCACAGCTTTCTAGCGCGCTGGCCCGGTTGCTTGCCGTGGCTGAAAACTACCCCCAATTGCAAACGACAGAAGCCTTTCGGGATCTGCTGGCCCAGCTCGAAGGGACGGAAAACCGCATTACCGTGGCACGGCGCGATTATAACGAGGCCGTACGTCAGTACAACATTCACGTGCGCCGTTTCCCGACAATGCTGGTGGCCAGTTTGACCGGGTTCCGTCCCAAACAGCCCTTCGAGGCAGCCGAAGGCGCCCAGCAGGCTCCGCAGGTGCAATTTGACCTCTAATGCCATGAAGGGGTTGAGCCTCCTGATCCTTCTGGGATTGCTGCTTGCTCCGGTGGCGCAGGCGCAGCGCATTGAGGTGATTCCTCCAAGTGGGCAGTGGGTTACCGATGAGGCCGACCTGCTTACACCTGCCGAGGAGCAGCTGCTCAGTCAAAAACTGGCAGCCTACGCCGACACCACCTCTACGCAGATCGTTATTGTGACATTGCCTACGCTGGGAGGCATTCCAGCAGCCGATTATGCCGTCGAGCTAGGCCGACGTTGGGGAGTGGGGCAGCGTGCCTACAACAATGGAATTGTGATCCTCGTTGCGCGTGAAGAGCGGGAGGTTTTTATTGCGACCGGCTATGGACTCGAGGGAGCGGTGCCCGATGCGCTAGCCAGCCGCATTGTGCGTGAGGTGATTGTGCCCCGCTTTCGGCAAGGTGACTTTTACGGCGGGCTTTCGGCAGCGGTCGATGCGTTGATTGCTGCGGCCCAGGGAGAATACCAGGCGCCCCCGCGAGCTCCAGCTAGCCAGGGAACATGGATGGCCCTAGCACTCCTTTTTGCCTTTCTCATCGTGCTGGTGTTTTTGCTTTCGGCTGCTCGAAACAGCGGCAGACCTCCAGGAAGTGGCTCGCAGCGCGTTCGATCGCCTTATCGGAGCTATCGCCACCATGCCGACTTCCCGCCTGTGATCATCTGGGGAGGGGGTGGAGGAGGCTTTGGCGGTGGGGGCTGGGGTGGATTCTCGGGTGGTGGAGGTAGCTTTGGTGGAGGCGGCGCTGGAGGACGCTGGTAAAAGTGGATGCCGTCATGGATCGCTTGGAAGCTTTGCTGCAGTTTTACCAGGAAGATCCTCACGATGCCTTCACGCGCTTTGCGTTGGCCCAGGAGTATTGGAAGCGCGGCGACCTAACGCAAGCCCTGCACTTTTTTGAGGGCTTGCTGGCCGATCATCCCGACTATGTAGGCACCTACTATCATCTGGCACGTCTCTACCAAGTACTCGGTCGGCAAGACGATGCCCGGCGCACTTATCAAGAGGGCATCAAAGTAGCCCAGCGGCTGGGTGAGCGTAAAGCACTGGCTGAGCTGCAGGATGCCCTGATGGCGCTTGAGCTTGGCACCTCGACCGATAAGTAGAACCCAAGCGCCGGCTTGTCGTATATCGAGGGGTGGTATCTGTCCCATTAACCCTTAACCTAGAAAACGAGGCTATGTCAAGTGGGCTGCGTACAGCGGCACTTATGGCCCTGCTGATTGTCCTTTTTGTGCTGATCGGCGAAGCGATTGGCGGGCAACAGGGCATGGTCATCGCTTTTTTCTTTGCAGTGGCGATGAACTTTTTCAGCTATTGGTTTAGCGACAAGATCGTACTCATGATGTACAGAGCTCGGGAGATTCAGCGCGAAGATGCGCCCGAGCTCTACGACATGGTCGATCGCTTGCGGCAGCGCGCTGGGCTTCCCATGCCCCGGGTGTATGTGATTCCTTCGGAGCAGCCAAACGCGTTTGCTACGGGGCGCAACCCAAAGCATAGCGCAGTTGCTGTTACGCAGGGCATTGTGCGTCTGCTTCAGCGGGAAGAGCTCGAAGGGGTGATTGCCCATGAGCTAGCGCACATCAAGCATCGAGATATCCTGATCTCTTCGATTGCGGCTACGCTGGCAGCAGCCATCACAATGCTGGCCCGTTTTGCCTTTTTCTTTGGACCAAGCAGCGATCGGGATCGTGGAGGGAATGCGCTGGCTGCCCTGCTGATGCTGATTCTGGCTCCGCTGGCGGCCATGCTTATTCAAATGGCCATCTCGCGGGCGCGTGAGTTTGCTGCCGACCGGGGCGGGGCACAAATTTGCGGCAAGCCGCGGGCACTGGCACAGGCACTGCAAAAGCTCGAGCAAGGCGTAGCCCATATCCCCATGGAAGAAGGCAATCCAGCCACAGCGCACATGTTCATTGTGCATCCGTTCAGTGGCGGGGGATTCGCTCGCCTGTTTTCGACACATCCCCCCACGGAAGAGCGTATCCGTCGCTTGCTTGAACTGGAGCGTACCGGTTTCTAAGCAGGACCTCTGAAGGCGGCCGGATGCTTCCGGCCGCTTTTTCTTGGAAAGGCAAACGTTCACGAGGCGTATGGCGCTGACCTATTCGCAGGAAATTGCCCTAGGCACAGAAGCTCCCCCTTTTGAGCTGCCTGTGGTCAATCCTGAAGCTGATGGCTTAAATAAACCGACGCGCAGCTTAGAAGATTTTGCCGATGCGCGCGTTTTGGTAGTGGTGTTTACGTGCAACCATTGCCCCTACGCGCAGCACATTGAATCGGCGCTTATCGAGCTGGCCCGTGCTTATGCTCACAAAGGCGTGCGCTTTGTCGCAATTAACGCGAACGATCCCACGCAGTATCCAGAGGACGCGCCCGAAGAGATGGCGCGACGAGCGCGCGCCAAGGGCTATCCATTCCCTTACTTGTTTGACGAAACCCAAGAAGTGGCCAAAGCCTATGGGGCGCTCTGCACCCCCGATCTATACGTGTTTGATGCGCAGCGACGACTGGTCTACCATGGCCGGTTCGACGACACGCGCCCCGGCCAGGGCCGTCCAGCAACCGGAGCAGACCTCACGCGGGCTATTGATGAACTACTAGCGACAGGAACCGTAACAGGTCCGCAATACCCTTCCATGGGCTGCAACATTAAGTGGCGGCCCGCGAGCGCACCTCGCTAAGCCGATGCCAAGTATGGATGGCTTAGTGCTGCTTCCACCGGTAGTGGCTATCGTCCTGGCCCTGTGGACGCGCGAAGTATACCTGTCGCTGCTCATCGGTCTCTGGCTAGGAACCACCCTGCTGGAAGGGGGCAATCCCCTAGAAGGCCTGCGGCGCTTGGGCGACGAGGTAGTGGCCGTGTTTGCCGATGCCGGCAATACGCGGGTAGTGATTTTCTGTCTGTTGGTGGGTGGATTGGTGGCGTTGGTTCAGGCTTCAGGAGGCGTACAAGGCTTTATTGCTTGGGCGCAGCGACGCGGCTGGGGCGCGACGCGGCGCAGCGCTGAGTTGCTGGCATGGAGCGTAGGTATGCTGATCTTTGTGGAATCCAGCATTACTTCGCTAGTGACAGGAGCCGTAGGGCGCCCCTTTTTCGACCAGTTACGGCTACCGCGGGAAAAGCTGGCATTTTACTGCGATGCTACGAGTGCGCCGGTGTGCATGATGATTCCGCTTAACGGCTGGGGTGCTTACGTGTTAGGATTACTGGCCGCTCAAGGGATTACCACCGGTGCCGTTGGTTTATTGGCTCATAGCCTGCTGTACAACGTTTTTTGCTGGCTAATCATTGTGTTTGCGCTCTTTTTGGCCTGGACAGGCTGGGGGTTTGGGCCGATGCGAAAGGCCGAGCAGCGCGCAGCCGCTACTGGACAGGTGCTGCGTCCAGGCGCTCGTCCCCTCATGGCTGAAGAGGTAGCTGGAATGACACCCGTAGAAAATGCCCCTTGCCACGCCCGGGATTTCCTGATACCATTGGCCGTGATGGTAGGGATGATTTTTGTAGGGCTCTGGGCGACAGGTCAAGGAAACCTGATGGCTGGTAGTGGATCAACCGCGGTTTTCTGGGCCGTGTCGGTAGCCATGGCAGTCGCTATGGGCCTGTATGCGCTGCCAAGACCGCTGGGGGGAGGACGACCGGTGCTTTCGCTAACGCAAGGAATGAGCATTGCCCTACGCGGCATGGGGGGATTGGTAGGCGTTACGGTGCTGGTCGTCTTGGCGTTTGCGCTAGGACAGGTGTCTCGGGCACTGGAGATGGGGCCCTACTTGGTTGGACTTATTCATCCCGATTGGCCCGTATGGTGGCTGCCCGCATTGGTGTTTCTGATCGGTTGCTTTGTGTCGTTCACCCTTGGTTCTTCCTGGGCAACGTTTGCTATGCTGATACCTGTAGCACTGCCTCTAGCAGAAGGACTGGGACTACCCCTGCCGCTCATGCTGGGCGCCGTGCTCTCCGGGGGCGTTTTTGGCGACTACGCTTCGCCGCTCTCGGACACGACCATCATCTCTTCCATGGCGGCTGCCTGCGATCACGTGGACCACGTCAACACGCAACTCCCCTATGCCTTACTGATCGGAGGCATTGCACTGGTTGTTTTCCTGGTATTGGGTGCCCTGGGTTAATAGAGCTGGCGACGGAAGCGCCAAGCACTCAGGCCAAAAAGCAACAAACCCAGCACAAGTAGCGCCAGCATTTCATCCCATAGCACATGGAGGCCCACACCCTTTAGGAAAATCCCGCGCACAATGACAAGAAAGTAGCGCAAAGGCACGACCGTCGTAGCAGCCCGGATCACGGGAGGCATGCTCTCGATTGGAAATACAAAACCGGAAAGGATAATCATGGGCATAATTGCAAAGAACCCAGCGCCAATAAGCGCTTGCTGCTGCGTGCGGCTCAGTGTGGAAATGAGCAGGCCCAGACCTAGCGTGTTGAGCAAAAACAGAATAGCACAGCCAAAAAGAAGAGGAATGCTTCCGCGCAGTGGCACCTGAAACCACAGTGTGGCTACAAGCACCACCAGCAGTACATCCAACAGCCCAATCAGCAGAAACGGCACGAGTTTGCCCAAAAGCACGGTTGACGGTCGCAGAGGCGTCACCAGCAATTGTTCTAAAGTGCCCATCTCTTTCTCTTTGACCAGCGCCAGGGCTGTCAGCACAGTAGTCATCACGGTCAAGAGCAAGCCTACAAGACCTGGAATAATGAACCAGCGGCTCGAAAGCGCGGGGTTAAACCACACGCGCATTTCAGCTACTACGCCTTGGGATCCTAAGGTAGGGCGCTCACTTTCTAGGTAGTGCCGGATGATTTGGGTAGCATAGTTCATTGCCACGGTAGCCGTATTCGATTCGCTGCCATCCACCAGCAGTTGTACCGAAGCTGGGGTGCCGCGTGCAACGGCTTCTTCAAAATCGGGCGGAAAGACCAGCGCCAGGGTAGCGCGGCCACGGTCCAGCCAATCGCCCACACGAGACGGGTCAGGTTCATAGCCAGCCAGCTTGAAGTATTCACTGGCCATGAGCCGATCAACCAGGCCGCGGCTCGTTGCCGAGGGTACGGGATCGCACACCACTACAGGTACGCGGCGTACATCTAGGTTAGCTGCATAGCCCAGCAGGATAAGCTGCACTATAGGGGGCATAATCAGCAGGAACAGCATGCGCGGATCGCGCCGCAGCTGCTGAAATTCTTTCTGTAGAAAAGCTACAATCCGATACATATGCTGCTTAGAGCAGGTGGTGAAACAGCCGACGCAGTCGCAAGCTGCTTAGCGTGAGCGTCAGCACTGCAAAAGCAAGGAGCAAGAGCACCTCAGGCCAAAACACGGCCAGTCCTGTTCCTTTAAGCATGACCCCGCGCAATGCGGTTAGAAAATAGCGTGCAGGCACCAGGTAGGTGATGGCCTGAATAACCGGGGGCATGTTGTAAATCGGAAAGACAAAGCCTGATAAAATGAACGTGGGCAGGAGTGTGCTGAGGATGGCGATCTGGAAGGCGACCTGCTGGCTAGAAGCAATGGTGGAAATCAACAGCCCTTGGCCTAGTCCGGCGAGTAAATACAGCACAACCACAAGGGCCAGCACAGCAGGCGTCCCGCGTACCGACACGTTAAACAAGATCTGGCTCACCAGCAGGATGAGCCCCGTTGCACCAATAGCTACCAGCAAATAGGGCAGCGTTTTGCCCAGCACCAGCTGATACGGCTTGAGTGGTGCCAGCACGAGCTGTTCCATCGTGCCTCGCTCGCGCTCACGTGTGACCGAAAGCGACGTAGCAATCACCGTGGTGACCATCAGCAAAAAAGCAATCAGTCCAGGCACCAGAAATCGGGCGCTTTGCAGCTCAGGATTGTACCAGATGCGGGCTTCTACCGAAACGGCAAAGGCAGGCAGACGCTGCCCGTAGTGCAGCGCGCGTTCTAGCAGCACCTGCCTACTAAAAGCTTGAATGATCGCTTCGGCATAGCCTGTAACGGCCGAAGCGATGGTCGCGTTGGTGCCGTCGATCAGCAACTGGACAGGTGCCGCTTGACCAGCCTGAAGCCGCTTTTCGAAGTCTGAAGGAATAACCAGACCAACCCGTATGGCTTCTTGGTCAATGAGGCGCGTTAACTCCCTGGGATCGTCTGCCTGCACGGCCAGGTCGAAGTACTCCGTCAGATTAAAGCGGCGGATGAGTTCCCGACTGGCTGCTGAGCGATCCTGATCGCATACGCCTATGGCCAGATGGCGCACGTCGAACGTCAGGGCATAGCCAAATAGAATAAGCAAGAACGCTGGCAAGACCAGCAGCATCCCTAGCGAGATGGGATCCCGCCGAATCTGGATGAACTCTTTAACGAACAGGGTGGCAATCAGACGGAAAGCGCGCATGGCTAAGCTTCGGCAGGAGGATGCTCGATCAGGTGGATAAAGACGTCTTCGAGGCTGGGTACAATAGGTCGGATCGAGGTGACCGATACGCCAGCCTCGCGTAGTCGGTTAAGGAGCGCTTCAGGTGCAAGCGAAGTGTCTTGGAGCGTGCAGTGGAGGCGACTGCCAAAAACCGTAGCCTCAAAGACTTCGGGCATGCAGCGCAGGTGTTCCAGCGCTTGGATCAGGGGGACAGCCTCCAGCTCGTAGAGTGGTCGCGTTAGGTAGCGGTTTTTGAGGACTTCTGGTGCACCTAAGGCAATTAGGCGTCCATTATGCATTAGCCCCAGGCGGTTGCAGTATTCGGCCTCGTCCAGATAGTGCGTTGTAACCAGCACGGCGGCGCCTTCTGCTGCCAATTCAGCAATCAGGTCCCAAAAGTGTCGCCGAGCAAGGGGATCGACGCCACTGGTGGGTTCATCTAGAAAGACCACTTGGGGATGATGAAGCAAGGCGCCGGCAAGGGCTAAGCGTTGACGCCAGCCGGTGGGCAGCGTGCGCACGAGCCGATGGGCTTGATCGCCTAGCCCTACGCGGGCCAGGGTGTCGCGGATGCGGGCCTTGAGCTGCGCCCCTCTGAGTCCATAAGCTGCCCCAAAGAAAAGCAGATTTTCGATGCCGGTTAGGTCCTCATAAAGCGAAAAACGCTGAGCCATGTAGCCGATGGCTTGGCGAACCCGATAGGGTTCGCGCTTGATGTCAAAGCCTGCCACATAGGCGGTGCCTTCGGAAGGCGCAAGCAGGCCACAGAGCATGCGAATGGTGGTTGACTTACCCGCGCCATTGGCGCCAAGAAAGCCAAAAATTTCGCCTGCTTCGACCTGAAACGTCACGTGATCAACGGCTACAAAAGCGCCAAAGCGGCGCGTAAGACCACGCACATCGATGGTCGGTGTGCTCATGGCTCCAGGGTGAGGCTGCCAGTGGTGTAGCGAAGGGCTAGCCAGGCTCGGGTATAAGCAAGCTGCGCTTGAATTTCCTGAAGGTGTGCTTGGGTTAGTGCAGTTTCGGCATCAAGCAGGTCGCTGCTGGCGAGCAGTCCCTGAGCAAACTGATCACGCGCCACGTTGTAGCGGGCTTGGGCCTGACGGACCAGCAGGCGGGTCATCTTGAGTCGCTCGTAGGCCTGCCCCACTTCGAGCCGTGCTTGCTCCAAGGCTATGTCCAAATCGCGCAGCGCCTGCTCGATTTGTGCTTCGGCCTGGCGACGGTGTGCCGCAGCTTCGGCTACCTGGTGGCGCGTGCGCAGCCCGTTCCACAGCGTTAACGTGAGCGATAGTCCTACTTCCCAGGTACCTTCGAAGCGATCTTGCAGTGGAATGATGCGCGGGTTAGGACGGGCATAGAGGTAGCGTCCTACCAGAGCTAGCTGCGGCCACCAAGCTGCACGGGCAACCAACTGGGCTGCATTGGCCTGGGCCACCCTCAGGCGCAGCGCCTCAAGGTCTGGCCGCCTGCGGAGTGCTAGGTCACGCAGGCTGTCGAGCGAAGGCACAGGCTGGTAGGCGGTGTCCGGCTGCTCAAGGAGCGCAAGTGGCGTTTCTAAGGGGAGGCCGATGAGGCTGTTGAGCGTAACGGTGGCCAGCTTAAGGTACTCCTGCTGCCGTAGCCTATCCAAACGCGCCTGTTCAAGAGCGACTTGAACTTCCAGCACTTGACTTTCGAGCAGCAAGCCTTGGGCTTGCCGGTTACGGGCATCTTGCAAGTGCGCCTCCAGTCGCCGAATGTTTTCTTCGGCGGCACGAGTCAGCGCTTCTGCTTCCACACGTTGCCAATAGGCTGCGGCAATGCGGTAGGCGAGCGCTTCGCGCCGGGCCTGGCGTTGCGCTTGCGCTTCAGCCGCCCCGAAGGCCGCGGCTTGTGTCTGAGCCCGAAGCCTCCCACCCTGAAATAGCGGCTGCTCGAGCGTCAGCTGAAGCTGATACTGGTTGGGAATATTTGGGGTGATCTCGATCGGCTCTGCACCCGGTAGCGGCAGGGTGATGGCAAAAGGTGTAATTTCACTGAGCCGATGGTAGGTGCTGGAAAACTGCACCCTGGGCTGAAAGGCCGATTGGGCCTGTTTGAAGCGCGCTCTGGCTGCCTCGAGGGCTGCTTCGGCCGCAGCTAGATCGGGATGCGTCTGAAACCCGCGCTTTAGAGCTTCAGTCAGCGTGAGCGCGACCGGCTGTGCTTGGGCTAGGGTTGCCAGACTCCAGCACAACACCCAAAAAAAGGGACGTTTCATCGTTTATCGTCGATTAACTTTTGTTCTTCTTGTAGCAAATAGGCCAGAAAGACGTTTTCCAGCGTAGGGGCTATGGGTTGGCAGGCGCTTAGGCGTACACTACCGTCACTTTCCAGGCGGTGGCAAAGTCCTTCCAGCGCTGTCTCGCTGTCAAGCAGCAAGTGAATGCGGTTACCTATGAGCTGCACGCGATGAGGCTCGAGCCAGGAGCGCAATCGCCGAGCTGCCTCACGTATGGGGGTGGCTGTTAGCTCAAAAAGGCGTCCGGGTAGGGCAGTCCGCAACGCCTGGGGTGTATCGAGAGCCAGCAGGTGGCCGTGATGCATCAGCCCTACGCGTTGGCAGCGTTCCGCTTCATCCAGGTAAGGTGTGGCGAGCACAATGGTTAGCCCTTCTTGCTGAAACTGGACAAGGAGCTGCCAAAACTGGCGTCGGGCAACTGGATCGACACCGGTCGTAGGCTCGTCGAGCAAAAGCAGCCGTGGGCGATAGACCAGGGTGCAGATGAGCGCCAGTTTTTGTTTCATGCCGCCCGAGAGGTGTTCGGCCAGCCGATGCCGAAATGGCGCCAGGCCGGTCATTTCCAGCAGTTGTTCCTGCCAGGTGCGTTCGGCTTCGGTTCCGTGCATCCGAGCGAAGAAGCGGAGGTTTTCTGCTACGGTGAGGTCAGCGTAGAGCGAAAAACGCTGGGACATGTAACCGATGTAGGGACGAATGTGGGGGGCCTTATGGGCCAGGTCATGACCCAAGACACGTACGACACCCTCGTCGGGCTGTGCAATTCCGGCCAAAAGGCGTAGCAGTGTGGTTTTACCTGCACCGTCGGGACCCACGAGCCCGAACATTTCCCCTTCGCGAACCTCCAGGGAGACGCTGTGCAAGGCCGTGATCGTGCCAAAGCGTTTAGTAACCCTGTGGACTTCAATAGGCGTTGCCATAGCTCAGCGGACAGGTTGCACCGTGGCGTCGGCTGGAAGGCCAGGCTTCAGCTGTCCTTCAGGGTTGGGCAGCGTTACTTTGATGCGGAAAACGAGTCGCGTGCGGTCCTCTTTGGTTTGGACGTTGCGTGGTGTAAACTCGGCCTCTGAGGCGATGTAGGTAACACGGCCTTCAAAAGTGCGATTAGGCCAGCTGTCAACGCGTACCGTGACGGGCTGGCCATACTGCACCACACCGATAAGCGGCTCAGGAAGGTAAAGCTGCACGTAAACAGTGTCGAGTTGCATCAGCGTTAGGAGCACCGAACCAGGGCCAGCAAACTCTCCCACCTCGGCTACGCGCCGGCTCACAATGCCATTGATCGGTGCTTGGAGGCAAGCGTCGTTGAGCTGTCGACGGAGCAGATCGCGTCGGGCTTCGGCCTGCGCTACGTGGGCTTGGGCTACAGCCAACTCTTCCGGGCGCGTCAGGTGTTGCAGCTTACGCAAATAGGCTTGGGCAGCCCGGTATTCGGCTTCAGCCAGCCGAAGCTGCAGCTGAGCATCTTCGAGCTGGCGGTCGGTAGCACTATGCTGGGCGTGCAGTACCTCAAGACGAGAAGCATCGCGCTGAGCCTGCGCCAAGCGCATAGCAGCTTGTTGCAGGCGCGCCTCGGCCTGTGCTAGGTCTTCTGGGCGGGCACCGGCTTTAAGGAGCTTGAGCTGAGCTTGAGCTGCAGCCAGGTCGGCTTCGGCTTGGCGCAGTTGCAAGACCAGCGAGGCTGTGTCTTGGCATACAAGAGGTTGGCCGCGGCGGACGCGGTCGCCTTCGTCTACAAAAAAGCGCACAATCTCACCGGTAGTGCGCGCAGCCAGTTGGACTTCGGTAGCTTCGATGGTACCGGAGACCTCAAGCGTTTCGGGATGGGCAGCCCGGCATCCGACCAATAAGCCACCCATCAGCAGCACAGAAAGCAAATATGTACGCATAGCAGCCGTTTAGTGGTTGGCATCCTTTGCACTCAGCGTGTTGATTACGCCTCGAAACTCAAGGCGAGCTTCGTCGGTCAGCACCCCTTCAAAAAACAGTCGAATCAGCATGTGGATAAGCTCTGGGAGCGTATAGGGCAGCTGCATCAGTACTGCAGGGGTGACTAAGCGTTCGGCAGTCGCTAGAAAACTGCGGAGCATGAGCTCTGCCGGCACATCGGTGCGCACCATTCCGGAGGCCTGTCCTTCTGCGAGCGCCCCACCTAAAAAACGGGTGATGGCTTCGGCGCGAAAGCGCTCGGTTTCGGCCCAAACTTCAGGTAGAAAACGGGACAAGTCTTCCAAAAAAGGGCGTTCTAGCTGTCGGAGGCGATGAGCCGCTTCACCAAAAGCACGGGCCAGACGCTCTGGTAAAGGAAGGCTTGGATGGTGAAAAATGCTTTCTAGCGCCTCGTAAACCTCTTGGCGAAACTTTTCCATAATGGCCGCTGCCAAAGCCGCCTTGTTGGGGAAGTGTTGGTAAAGCGTCTTTTTGCTTATGCCAAGCTCGCGTGCCAGGGCATCCATGGTTACGCGGGCATAGCCTTCCTGGAAAAAGCGTTGCCGTGCAGCTTCCAGAATGCGTTGGTGCAAGGTTAGTGTTTCTGGATTGGAAACCATGGAAACTAAAAATGTTTTTTTAGTTTCCAAAAAGATATCCTTTTGAGAACAGGTTGTCAATCCTTAGGGCCGATAAAGAATAGATGAAGTCGTCCTATGGGCTTGCTTCCTACCATGCGGGGCAGACCCCAGGTCTGCCCCGCATAGATTTACCAAGAGCGGCTGTAGTGTAGCATAACCAGGCTTTCGGTAAAGCCTGCGCCGCTGCGCCAGAGTTTGCGCAGCTGGTGGTTGAGACCGATTGTACCGCCGTAAGGGGTAGGTAGCTGATAGGTTAGGCCCCAGCGGATGCCCATTTGGGTGCGTGAAGCGACATCGCGAATGCGTGACAGGCTAAGGCTGGCTTGGCCGTTAAGGTTAGAGCGGAGGGGATAGCGGACCGACTCGGCGAGTGTCCAAAAGCGGGTGCGCCATGCAGCAGTTTGGGTGTAGGTATAACTAAGGCTGCTGCTTAGACTAAGCCGTGAAGGGGCCTGATAGGTGTGCAGAAGCAAGAAGGTGTGGGTTTGGTTGCGCTGCGTTTGCGTTTGGAAAAACGTGCGGTCTTGGGAATCCTGAAGCGTGTAGCCGATGCTTATGGTGTGCATGTGTGCACCGCGGCTGTAGAGCAAGCGCGGCGTGAGGGAAAACTGCTGCGCAATGTTGCGCAGGCGGAGGGTATCGGCCTGCGGTTCTAGGGTTAAGCCGTAGTTGCTGTAGGAGGCATCTAAGCCAAAGCGCTGCACAGGTTGCCAGGAGAGGTCGATGGCGCCGATCGTGCGCTTCGACGTAGCCAGGCGTGTGTTGCGTAGGTTGTTTTGACGTAAGCCTCCGCGCAAACGTACACTAAGCCGGCGTGCAAAAAGCCGAAAGCTGGGTGAGGCGCTCAGCTCAAACACGTCATTTTGCAGGTATGGCTGGCCAAGCGTCACAAAGCCGGGGCCGATCCAGCGCCCTTCGAGCTGCAGGCTAAAATCTTGACTCGGTGAGACCAACAGGCTGGCGCGTGCAGCACCGTCGAGGTTAGAGGAATACCTAGGGGTAAAAAGCCAGGCGGGCAGGTTCAAATCGAGCGTTTCGCTTCGCAAGTCACTGGTAAAGGCACTGAGCGCCACTTCCGACTGGAGGCGCACGTACCGGCTGACGCTCAGGCCCCAGCTAAGGGAAGCGACGGTATTCTCATAGGCGGGCAGCGTGTAGGTGTTGTAGGACAGGCGCTGGCCGCGTGTGGTGTCGTCTTTCTGATGCGTGAGCGTGAACAGTAGCTCTCCGCCACGGGTCTGAAAACCAAGCTGTGCTGCCCATAGCCTGCGCGCATAGGCGCCTGCAAAGCCCCGCTCAAGATCGGCTTCCTGAGCCAACTGGCTTTGGCCGTAGAGCAACGCCAGGCGGAGCGCGCCTGGCGTGGCCACGGCGCCGACACCGCGAATGCGTAGCGATCCTAGGCTTAATGCCGAGAGCGGCTGACTAAAAGAACCCAAATGCAGCTGCAGCCAATTCCCGATACGGGGACTTACGCCAAATTGGTTAAAGGATTGCAGTCCGATAGGACTCGGTCCTTGAAAGCGCTGCCCTTGGTTACTCAGGTAAAACTCAAAAGGAAGCGAAAGCCACGGACCAAGGTGCAAGGTAGGGCGCACGATGAGCCGCGCCGTCCAATCAGGGCGATAGGCTTGTGTGGGCGCCTGTCCACTTGCGGTGTAGGCTTCAGTAGTTGCGCTAATTGAGCCTTCAAGACGCACAGGCGTCTGCGCCTGAAGCGGCAGTGTGATGGCCCAAAGTGCTATAAGTCCAAAAGAAGGTTTCCAGTTCATAACGGACGCCATGCTGCAGGCTTTAGGGGAGCCTAGGCTCCCCTAAAGCACGGTTTTGATTCGACGGGTTCAGGTTACTGTTACTCTGTGATCAGCTTAACGACGGCGCTAATGACCGTTGCACGCTGCCTAGGCCATTGGAAAATGACCGCATCGTTTTCGGTCATCCCAATAACACCTATGGTGGGATTCTGGGGATCTCCTGTAGGGAGCCAGCAGATCACCACACCATCGTCCGCTTCGTCGAGAGCGGTTGCTTGCTGTAGGTTGAAGGGGGGCGTGGGGGGAGCACATTTGGCGTTGGGTGGGCATTCTTCAGGAGACTGGCCGCCTATAGGTGGCTGGTTCCCTGTTGGTGCTTGACGAAAGTCGGGCAGGCCCACTTCGCTGGGTTTGGGAAGAAGAACGCCACGCCCTTGACCCTGTTGGGGGGGTGCCTGCCGGGTTACAGCCCCCAGTGTTTTGCCGCTAGCGCGTCCAGCACCGCTGGCAACAGCTTGGTTCAGCACGTAGCCAGTGTACCTTGCGGTTGCTATAGAGGCATCCCCTTCCAGTGTAGGAAGGTCACACACTGGTGGATTTTCACCCTCAAGTTCGAGGTCTAAAAGCGGTATGAAAATGCTTGTGGGGATGAACGTGCCGATAATACCTACAGGGTGCCCTGGGGCTTCGTAAATCATCAACCTTCCCCCTGGTGCTTCCTGTGTGCCGTTTCGCCGTTCGACAGTAATAGCCCCTTCCTTACCCGCATTGTAGGCGATTTGCCTGGCGGCCTCAAAGGGTTGATCCGTCCATCCCACCAGTACGGCTGGCTGCGTGCTGTCTGGGGACAGACGATAAGCGTAGTAGCCCCCACGAGGATCAGAACCTATTGCTGGCATTTGATCTGGAGTTGCTCCAGCAATCAGGTGAGCATCGACTACTAGGGTATCGGTTGGGGCTTGCTGTTGTCCAAGAAGGAGGGCCAGCTGCTCAGCCGTGAGCGTTTGAGGCATACGCAGCCGAAGCCTATAGAGCACAGGGCGCTTGCTTTGAGGGGGAAGGGAAGCTACAAGCTTCACTGGGCGGCCGGCTAGCAGCGCTTCGTAAGGAACTTCCCACGCTAGCAGGTCAAAGGCAGGAGGTGCAAAGGAAGTGTCGCTCGTGGCTGTGGCCTCAACACGAGCTAAAGAGAAGGTCGCCAATGCACTTAGGCCATGGTTGCGTCCGTAGGGTTGGCCATTCATCAAGGCTTGTACTTGCCAGACAAAGGCCTGTGCATCAGCAAATTGGCCTAAGTCAGGGTCTGAAGGAAGATATTGGTAACTGGTAGCAGACGTCTCGTGTTGGAAAAGCAGTGGATTGGCCTGCAAAGCCTGATCTGGAGATTGGTTGGCAAAAACAGGCTTGATAATAAGCCGGTAGGTAGTACCTGGGAGCTGGGGCGTCGTGGGGGTCCACTGAAACAGCGGTAGGCTTTGCGTAGGATGGATCACCGCTCCGTCGGCAGGTGAAAGCAGTTGGGGCGGATCAGGCAAGATGACCGAAAGCTGACCACAAGGCTCGGTTTGTCCTAGGCGTTGGCCTTTGGCATCAAGTACTTGTAGGCAGAGCTGATAGCCGCCCTCGGGCAAGGTGCCGCTGGTAGCGACGCGACTGACCCAAGTGCGGTCGTAGTCTAAAGCCTCTGGATTGATCAGCTCGCGCCACGAGAAGCTGCGCGTTTCTCCAGGTTCTAGGCTAAAGCGCGGCTGCGCCCGATGCCCCTCAACAATCGACGCTAGCCGGCGTCCATCTTCCCACTCAAGGTAGCCAGCTATGTGCAATTGCTCTAAGGGTGTCGGGGTAGTGTTGCTAATAAAAATGCGAATGAGCGCCTCGTTATGCTCCCATTCACTCAGAGAAGCCGGCATTTGATGGGCAAACGGGAGTTCCAGCTGGATGCGAACTTGGGCCTGGGCAAACCAAGGAGCGAGCAATAAGCAGCCCCAAAAGAGACCTTTCTTGCTCATACATGCTGCTTTTTACGTTAAACCTCAGAGAAGCATTCCATAAGCTGTGTACATGAGAAAATTACAAACTGTATGCCAAGCCTGGGATAAGATGCTTTATTTTAAAATGTAAAGGGTTGTGCGCAAGGAAAAAGGGGATACTGTTACCGCTTTGCACAAAAGTGGTAGGGTCGCTAGCCCAGTACTTCGGGACCGTGAAAGAGGCAAATCACAGCCGTAGGGTTTCGGATGGCGCGGAGCGTTCTTTTGCGCTATGATGGAGCGGAGGGGCTCGGAGACATTGCTGTCGCAGGCTATAGGGGTAGTAAGCCCTGCTTCAAACCATCGCGTGGGGACAGGTAGAAAAAAGTGAGCTCCATGCCTATACAAAATTTGGGATAGGTATCGTTTTTGCAAGGGGAAACGAATCGCAAACACAGCCGTTAAGAGGAACCGTTGATTTTTAGGGGTTAACACATTGGCCTGGCTAGCGTTAGTCCATGTCTGCTGCCATTGATGCCGAAGCGCTTCTTGAACAAGCCAAGGCAGTACTTCGAGCAAACGACGTCGAGGGGATTTTCATCAAACCTGGCACGTACCAATATCCGCATCAGTGGAACTGGGATGCTGCATTGGTAGCCCTCGGGCTGAGCCATTTTGATCGACCACGTGCTGAGCAGGAAATCCGTTCGCTGCTAAAAGCTCAGTGGAAAGATGGTATGCTGCCGCACGTGGTCTATCATAATGGGGCCTCAGACTACTTCCCTACACCGGACTTTTGGCAGATTGAACGCAGTCCGAATGCCCCCAATGGGTTGCTGACCTCAGGCATTGTGCAGCCCCCGATTTTGGCCACATGCGTACGCCTGATGCATGAGCGGGCTAAAGACCGTAAGGCGTCGCTGGCTTTTGTACGAGAAGTTTATCCTGCCTTGCATCGTTGGCATCGCTGGTTGCGTGCAGCACGTGACCCGGAAAATACCGGTCTCGTAGCCATTGTACATCCCTGGGAATCTGGCACAGACAACGCTGCCCGCTTTGTGGAGCCGATGATTCGCGTGATTCCTAGCCGGGTTCCTCCGTATCAGCGGAAAGACTTTCTGCATGTGCGCGAAGACGAGCGCCCAATTCAAGCTGAATACCAACGCTTTGTGTATCTGATTGACCTGTTTCGGCAATGGAACTACGATCAGGAGACGATCTATGCCCGCTCGCCATTTTTGGTGCAAGACACCCTTTTTAATGCCCTAATGTATCGGGCGCAGTATGACCTGCGGATGCTGGCCCGTGAATTAGGAGAGCCTACAGAAGAGCTTGACGAGTGGTTAGCCACAACCCGATATGCCTATAACGCGCGGCTATGGAGCGAAGCACATGGACTGTATTTTGCCTATGACCTGCGTGGCCAACGCTTGCTTCAGGAAAACGGATGCGCAACTTTTATCGCCCTCTTTGCTGGTCTGGCCAGTGAGCACCAGGCCCGGCGGTTGGTCGAAGAGCACCTGCTGAATCCGGAAGAGTATGCGCCTAACGGTACCCGTTACTTCGTGCCGTCTCAAGCCAAGAACAACTTGTTTTTTGAGCCGCGACGTTACTGGCGTGGTCCCGTTTGGATTCTGATCAACTGGATGGTTTCCGAAGGCTTGCGGCGCTACGGTTACCACGAACTGGCCGAAACAATCCGGCAGCATAGCCTGGAGCTGGTTCAACGATCTGGCTTTATGGAGTACTATGATCCCCGCGACGGCACCGGCTGTGGGGCTAGCGGTTTTTCTTGGACCGCTGCGCTGACGATCGAAATGCTGGCTGAAACAATGATGCCAGCTTAAGGATGCCAAAGAAGCCGAACACCACCAGCCAGTAAGCTGCCTGGAAGGGTATCGGGCTGATGAACCCACTGCAGATCAAATTGAAGGTGTAGCCTAGCGCTAAAATGCCATAGGTAAGTGCCTTCGACCACCCACTCTGTAGCATTTGTTTTACCCTGGGAGAGGTTGTAGTGTGGGCTGTGGTGTACGGCGGCAAGGCCAATGCCCATGTGATCCTCCGGGCGGATCCATCCTTTTGCGCTGAGCCCACCCCCTGTGTAATACGCAAATCGGTTAACCCGCGGGTCGGCTATGCCTATACGCAAAAAAAACCACACTGCTTGAGGCATTTTCTCCGTGAGCCGTGCCTCGCCCAGCACGTACGCACCGGCGTTGCCTCGCTGGCGACCTGCATCGAGTCGCTCAAACCGTGCCGTGTAATACCAAAGACCGAAGGCTACCTTAGGCGCATCGTCTACTTCGGTCAGTCGGCTTGTTAGGTGCCAAGCCGGGTCAGTAAGGTGCTTAGGGTGAAACCCCACTTCGGCCACCAGCAACAAGCCATCGTTCGCTCCAAAGCGAATATGTGTGCCTGCCGGATGCCTAGGATCGCCGGGCACGCCGTCAAGCACGGCAAGCTGGCCATAAACCCTAGGGGTGAACATCGTGCGCAAACGTATTCCAAGCGAGGTAATAGGAAAAATCGAAGGACCCTGGGGGCGGCTTTGGGCCAGCTCTGGACCTGTACCGAACGAACTGTTTAGAAAAAGCCCTGCGGTCGACAGGACGTCAAACTCACTACTCAGGTCGTACAATCCGGCCAAAACCGAAAGACGCTTGGCCGCTGCGAGGTATTCCACAAACGCCTCGTACAGACGCCATGAAGCGGGCGCCTCGATATTGCTGAGCGTTTGCACAACCCCTAAGGATTCACTCAGGGATTTACCTTGGGTCCCCAAACCATAGAGGAAAACTGTTGTCTGCGGGCTTAGTCGAAGCGTCAGCATCACGTCCACCTTATCCCTCCAGGCCAGATGTGGCCGGGCGCCGCTGAGGGGAGACCAGAGCTCAATGGTATAAGCAAGCCCTAAAGCAGCCGACGAACGATGCGTGTCGGCCGTGGCAATCCATAGGTTTGACAAAATAAACGCTAGAATGGAAAATGTCATGTTTAAAAAATGTATCCTTTCAAGTTTAGTTTAAGCTAAAATACACTTCTTAGATTTGGGTTGCAACCTGGTAGGGTTCAAAGTGCTACACTGTTGATTCTTGCGGCTTGCACAATAAAAAGCGGGTTTGCGTCGTTGGGGTCAGCGGAACTTTTGGGGTGCCAAAAGAAATAGAGGCCGCGTCGGTTTTCTGGCGATCAGAAGCAAGCCCAGGCATCCATGATCGAGGTCCGTGAACTGACAAAACGCTATGGGTCGGAGCTCGCTGTGGATCGCATTTCTTTTTCGGTGCGTGCAGGTGAGGTGGTGGGTTTTTTAGGACCCAATGGTGCGGGCAAGACGACCACCATGAAGGTGATCACCTGCTATCTTCCCCCGACCGAAGGCACCGTCTTTGTAGATGGGCTGGACGTGCGTCGAGATAGCCTGGCCATTCGCCGGAAGATTGGCTATCTGCCCGAGAACACGCCGTTGTATCCCGACATGGTCACTTACGACTACCTGGAGTTTGTGGCGGCCATGCGGGGATTGGAAGGCGCAGCGCGGCGTCGGCGTTTGGCTGAGGTGGTCGAGGTTTGTGGTTTGGGCGAGGTGTTGCATAAACGTATCGAGACGCTATCTAAAGGCTATCGCCAGCGTGTAGGTCTTGCCCAGGCGATGGTGCACGATCCGCCCATTTTGATTTTAGATGAGCCGACTTCTGGTCTGGATCCGAACCAGATTGTAGAGATCCGAACGCTGATCAAGACGCTGGGGCGTGAAAAGACCGTTATCCTGTCAACGCACATTTTGCCTGAGGTGCAGGCTTCCTGCGATCGGGTGCTGATCATCCATCGCGGTCGCATTGTGGCCGATGGAACGCCCGATGCGTTGCAGTTGGCCCATGGCGGTCAACGCCTTCTGTTTGGCGTGTTTGCCCCAGAGCCTGAAGTGCGGGCGGCGTTAGAACGGATTGACGGTGTGCGGGTGGAGGAGGTACGCTCAGAAAGCGATGGGTCGCTGCTGCTGCGCCTTGGCACTGAGGGTCAGCGTGACCTGCGACCGGAGCTGTTTCAACTGGCTGTCGACCGCGGTTGGAAGCTCACCGAGCTGCACCGTGAACGGGTCGATTTGGAAGAAGTCTTCCGTCAACTCACCATGAATTAAGCTGCACGCAGGGCCATGCGGGAAGTCTGGATTCTCACCCGAAGAGAACTGCGCGCTTTTTTCGATAGTCCGTCGGCCTACATTGTACTCAGTGTATTTTTGTTGATTACCGGCTGGTTTTTTGGTAGCAGCCTGTTTGTAGAAAACGTGGCTTCGCTGCAGTCGGTGTTTGACCTGGCGCCTGTTCTCTTCATGTTCTTTATCCCGGCCTTGACCATGGGCACGTTTGCTGAAGAACGCCGGGCAGGTACGATCGAGCTGCTCCTGACGCTGCCTGTGCGCGATGGGCAGGTCATCGCAGCCAAATTGCTTGCAGTGCTGCTCATGCTGCTCGTAGCCCTGGGGCTGACGGGGTTTTATGGGCTAACGATTGCGTTACTGGGCGACCCCGACAACGGCGCCACGCTGGGGGGCTACATCGGCCTTGGGCTGCTGGGACTGGCATGCAGCGCCTTGGGATTGCTTGCCTCGAGCCTAACGCGTAACCAGATCGTGGCCTTTATCTTAGGGTTTGCGATGATCTTTGGACTCTATTTGATGGACAAGGTCACGATCTTTGCCCCAGGCTGGCTGGCGCCAGTGCTTGAGTACCTGAGCATCGATTTTCATTACCGTAACCTGATGCGCGGCGTCATCGATTCGCGCGACGTGCTCTACTACCTGTCGTTGACCACGTTTGCTGCCTTGCTGACAGCCTACCACCTGGCACGACGTCCAGAATAAGCCATGCAACGGAACTGGACCACGCGTACCGCGCTGCTTTTGGCCGGACTGATTCTGATTGCGCTGAATCTGGTGGGATTGAACGTGTTTTTCCGGCTGGACTTGACCGACGAGAAGGTCTACTCGCTTGCCAAAGCCTCGATTGAAACGGTGCGCGCGCTCGACGACCCGGTGACTGTACGCGTTTACTTTACGGCGGATCTGCCTGCTCCCTACAGCAGCAACCGGCGCTTGCTGCGCGATAAGCTGGATGAATACCGCGCCTACGGGGGTAACAAATTCCAGTATCGATTTATCGACCCGGGCGCTGACGAATCCCTCCAGCAAGAAGCAGCCCGCTACGGTATTCCCCCGGTCCAAGTGCAGGTGATCGAAAATGACAACCTGCAAATCAAAAATGCCTACATGGGACTGGTTGTCGAATACGGGGGCAAGCGGGAGACAATCCCTGTCGTTGCGGATTTAGCGATGCTGGAGTATGACCTTACCAGTGCAATCCGGAAGCTCACACGCGAGCGACTGCCTGTAGCGGGCTTGCTGACGGGGCATGGAGAAACGAGCCGCTCGGCGATGGAGACTTTCTGGCGCGCCTTGGAACGCAACTATGAGGTGCAGCTGGTGAGCGTGCGCGACAGCGTACTTGACGCTCGGCCCGACGTGCTGCTTATTATTGCGCCTACGGATTCTTTTCCCCAGCCACACCTCAAAGCGATCGATCGCTACCTGATGGAAGGAGGGCGCCTGGGCGTCTTGCTCAACCGGGTCAGCGCCAATTTGCAGTTTGGGTTTGCCAACGAGCTGCAAACCGGACTTGAAGACTTGTTGGCCCACTATGGCGCCGTCATCCGGCCCGACCTGGTCCTGGACCGCCAAAGCTCGATCGTTACCGTGCAACGCACCATAGGTATTTTTCGGGTAACGCAGGCAGTAGCATATCCATTCTTTCCAATTGCCACGCGATTTGATCCAGAACATCCCATCGTGAATCGTCTGCGCGAGGTGTACTTTTACTTTGTGAGCTCTATCGACACCAGCGCGGCTGTTCCCAAAGGCGTCGAACGCGTGCCCTTGGCCTATTCCTCAGTCCAAAGCACCACGCAGCAAGGCTTTTTTATGATTCAGCCTATGATGCTTCCAGAGCCTGACTTTGGGGATGGTCCTTACGTGCTGGCCGTGGCACTGCATGGCGCGTTGCCCAGCGCTTATGACAGCACACGCACAGCGCAATCAGCACGACTGGTTGTTGTAGGGGATGGCGACTTGGTTAACGAGCAACTCTATGCAGGCCAACTTCCCCCGGGTAACCTAGCCTTTGTATTAAACCTTGTCGACTGGCTTGGGCAAGACGAAGCATTGCTGGCGATTCGGACCAAGTCGATTGCTCCACGGGTGCTTGAATCCGTCAGCGACAGCCTGAAACCTTGGATTAAGTATGCCAACATCCTGGGGCCAGTGGTGCTGGTGGTGCTCGTTGGCCTAGTGCGTTGGCGCATGCGCCGGCAGCGCCACATGGTTCTTACCGCATAAACCTGTTGCCTGGAACGCCATGCTTAGGAAAAATCCGATCCTTACGCTTTCAGCTATCCTCGTGGTGCTGCTGCTCCTTGCATGGCTCACCGGAGCCTTCAGGCGTAATCCTTCGACGCTACGGCTGCCGCAGCTAGCGGTAAAAACCGAAGACGTGGTGCGCTTGCGGATTGAGCATCCAGGGCGTGATCCAGTAGTGCTTGAGCGTAGCGCAGCGGGGTGGCAATTGACCGCTCCCTTGCGCTATCCAGCCGATTCTTTGTTAGCGGCACGCTTTGTCGAAGATCTCTCCAAGACCACGCTGGAAAGCGTAGTATCCACCAATCCCGAGCGCTACGCCCACTTCGGCGTGACCGATACCAGCGCCGTTCGGCTTGTTGTCTATCGGCAACAGGGCGACTCACTACGCTTTTTTTGGGGCCATACGGGGCCCGATTTTGACAGCCGCTACGTGCGCCTGGCCACCGATGCGCGTATTTTCTTAGCGCGAACGAACCTGAGTTTTCCTGAAGAACTGGACCGGTGGCGCGACAAGACCGTAGTGCGCATTCCAGCAGCTCAGATTGAAGCCCTTGAAGTAGCGCAGCAAGGGCAGCGTTACGGCGTGCGTCGCACGGATGCGGGTTGGGCTTTGTTGCGGGATGGAGCATCGCTCGCAGCCGATTCGGCTGCAGCTGCGCGCTGGGCAAGCCAGTTTGGTCCGCTGCGTGCGGATGGCTTTATGACGGTTTCGGCCGACTCCGTACGCCAGGCCGCGCAGGCCGTGCTTACGCTCCGCCTGTCGGGTAGCACGCCCCAGGTACTCTACTTCTTGGAGCGCCCCGATGGCTGGGCCGTGGTGCGCAACGGCGACAGCGTCGTTTTTCGTCTATATGCCTACCGCCGCAGTCAACTCTTGCCCGAAGTCACCTCCCTGCAAGCCAAGTAGCCCTAAGGGTTCGACGTTTTACCCTGGTAAGCGCTTGCATTTTGAGCCTGCCCAGTGCTTACTTTCTGGGCAGGCTTTTTTGTGGTTTTGGGAAGCAACCATGCAACGCAAAAGCTATAGGTTAGGGCTCTGGAGCCTAATGCTACCGCTTATGGCTATGGCCCAGACAACGGCAGAGTTAGTACCCCGTTTTGAGCCTCCGGCAAGTCGGCTGCTCCTGGAGCGGCCTACCCAATTTGGCGCGTTTGTGGATGTGGTCGGACGGCGTGCAGCATTGCTGGGCTATGAGCACCGATCCTTTGAAGCGTGGGTCTATCCGCTCAAAATCCTTCGGGATTTACGCCTAGACTTTGCCATCGCCGACTACCCTATACCCCTAAGTGGCGAGGAAACGCTCTCCTATATTGAGGTGCGGCCTGAGGCAACTGTGCTCACCTATAGCCACGCTGCCTTTACCGTGCGGCAGCTGCTCTACGCACCGCTCAATGAGCCCGGCCTCATCATGCTGTTTGATGTGCAGACAGTGCGGCCGCTGACCATCGAGGTATCGTTTCGACCAGATTTGCGGCTGATGTGGCCTGCCGGACTGATGACCGGTTATCTGGGATGGAACGAAACAGGTCGCTACTACACGATCACCGAAGAAACCCACCGCTTTGCAGGGGTGATCGGCTCCCCGCTAGCACAGGACGTTTCTGTACAACCCTATCAAGAAGAGCCTAAGGACCTCCCGAACCGCTTTCGCCTAGAGGTGACACCGGACTTAGCACGCAAGTATTACGTTCCCGTTGTGATTACGGGCAGCATAGAAGGCGTAGAGGATGCCCTGGCCGTCTACCGGCGATTGCTAACGCAGGCCGAAAGCTATTACCGCAAAAACGTGGCTCACTACGAACGCTTACTGGAACAAGCGCTGCAGCTGGAAACGCCGGACCCTAAGCTCAATGTTGCCTACCAGTGGGCGCTCATTGGCATTGACAAAGGACTGGCAACCAATCCGCAGCTGGGCACGGGGTTGATTGCAGGCTTTCGCACTGCAGGCAACAGCGAACGACCAGGTTTTGCGTGGTTTTTTGGCCGTGATGCGCTTTGGACAGTGCTAGCGACAACTGCTGTTGGCAATTATGAGACTACGCGCACTGCGTTGGACTTTCTGCGCCGCTTTCAGCGTGAAGACGGCAAAATCCCCCATGAAATTGCGCAAAGCGCAGCGCTGCTCGACTGGTTTGAAGCTTATCCGTACCCTTGGGCCTCGGCCGATGCCACGCCGCTGTTTATTGTAGCCCATGCGGATTACTGGCAGGCGAGCGGAGACCTGGAATATATCCGTCAACACTGGGAAGCGCTGGTCAAGGCTTATCGCTTTACAGCAGCGACCGACACCGACGGCAACGACTTGGTGGAAAACACCCAGGTGGGTCACGGATGGGTAGAAGGCGGCCTGCTCTATCCACCGCATGAAGAGCTCTATCAACAGGGCGTTTGGTTGGCCGCACTCGAGGGGATGGAAGCCATGGCAATAGCCTTGGGTGAAACAGAACTTGCGGCAGAAGTCCGCCAGCGGGCACAGGCTCTACGTGCAGCTATTGAGCGTACGTATTGGCTAGAAGATGCGGGTTTTTATGCCTTTGCTACCTGGAAGCCTCAAGCTGACGCAGCCCCCGAGCTGCTTCGGGAAAACACCGTGCTGCAGGCTGTACCGCTTTGGTGGCGGCTGCTTCGTCCGGAACGGGCCCGACGGGCCCTGGAGCACCTGGGCAGTGCGGCACTAGCAACCGACTGGGGAACCCGCATCCTCTCCAATGCCAGCCCACGCTACGATCCGCTTTCTTACCACCATGGATCGGTATGGCCTTTGTTTACAGGCTGGGCAGCTCTGGCAGCCTACCGCTACGAGAAACCACATATCGGCTACCAGGCCCTTATGGCCAATGCCCTCCTGACGTTTCAAGGAGCCTTAGGCTACGTGACCGAATTGCTCTCGGGCGATTTTAACCGTGATTTTGGACGCTCTTCGCATCACCAGATCTGGTCCGAGGCCATGGTCATTACCCCCCTGGTACGTGGACTGCTGGGACTGGAGGTGCGCGAAGGGGGGCACCTATTGCACTTTGCCCCCCAACTCCCGGCAGTGTGGGACACCGTTACGCTGCGGCATGTGCCGGTAGGCCGAGATCGGTATGCGATAACCCTCTGGCGTCAGGAAGAGCGCTTTCACGTTCGCGTTCTTCCCGAAGGGGAAGCCGCACCAATTGCACTTGAGCTAGCTCCAGCTTTTCCGCTAGATGCACGCGTGCAGGCAGTGACGGTCAACGGCCAGCCTGCTGCGTTTGCCGTACGTCAGGAAGGGGACGTGTTGCGTGTGGCTATCCGCACCGTGGTTGGCGGTCCGGTAGAAGTTACCTATACCCTAACACCCGGCACCGACGTCTATGTAGCCCCTACCCCATTGGTACCGGGTATGGAAAACAAGGGTTTACGCGTACTTCGGGTGCGGGCGGCTGCAGAGACCCTGGAGCTCGTCGTGGAAGGCCGCGCCGGGCGTACCTACACGGTCCAGGTACGCACACCGCGGCGACTCCAAGCAGTGGAAGGGGTGAAGCTTGAGAAAACCGCCGATGGCTATCTCCTGCAGGTGGCGTTTCCGAACGGCGACGGCTATCAGCGCCGCGTGCTGCACCTGCCGCTCAATTGAGCGATGACGCAGGGGCGAAACGTTTTTATTTTTCAAAGGTATCGCCCTTAGGACCATATCGCAGCCTGTATAGAGCCATGAAACACCCATATCTCACCGGGTGGCTGGCACTGCTTGTTGGAGGCGGACTGCTTATGGGTTGTGCAAGCAGCCGGTCAACAGCGGACACCAGCGCTACTGCGCAAGAAGATCGCGTTGAGGTAGGCTACGGCACGGTACCGCGCGACCAGCTTACAAGCTCGGTCAGCGAGCTCGATCCCGACAAAATCACCGAGCGGCCCATAGCCCGTGTGGAAGAACTTCTGCGGGGACGTGTAGCGGGCGTGTATGTGACCGAAGCTCCAGGAGGCGGGCTATCGATTCGCATTCGCGGCCAAAACACGTTGCTGGGGAATGCCGAGCCGCTATTTGTGGTCGATGGCGTGCCCATTACTCCTATGCCGGGCGGGACCATCTCGTTTTTGAATCCGTACGACATCGAGTCGATCACCGTGCTGAAAGACGCGGCTGCAACAGCCATTTACGGCTCGCGTGGCGCCAATGGTGTCATCGTGATCACCACCAAGCGCCCCCGGCAGCGCTGACCCACACCTCAAAAGACAAGAAAACCCGGTCTAAGCTCAGACCGGAAGGTAGGCCTATCTATGCAGGATAAGGGTGGGGCAAAGCATGCCCATAAGGATAGGACTACATTGCCCTATGGCTTCATGTGAAGATGTGATGAAAGTTTATTGTTTTGTTACAACTTAACCGATTACGCAACGGGGGTGTCCCCTAAAAAAGGGATTGCTTTTCTGAACCTGGGCTTGCAGATTGAAAGCGTTCTCACCGGAAATGGAAACGCTATCATTTCGTCAACTAATTAGATAAAAGGGGTTATGAACCGCATGATCCACTGGAAAAAGTGGCTGCTGGGTGTAGGAGCTTGGTTGTGTAGTGTAAGCGTTGTCATGGCCCAGCCCCGCATGGTTACTGGAACCGTTTCGGACGCTTCTACGGGAGATCCGCTTCCTGGGGTTAATATTGTGGTGCTGGGGACCACCACCGGCACAACGACCGACGTGGGTGGTCGCTACCAGATTGAGGTCCCTGGGCCAGAAGCGATTTTGGTTTTCTCGTTTGTGGGCTATGAGCAAGTGCAGGAGGTGGTGGGCACACGCTTGGTCATCAACGTACGCCTGCAGCCTACGGTAGAGGTGTTAGGGGAGATTGTGGTGGTAGGTTATGGCGTGCAGCGGCGCGAGGACGTGACGGGCTCGGTGGCTTCGATTAGTGTGGATGAAATCAATCAAGGCCGCTATACCTCTCCAGACCAGCTCCTGCAAGGTCGGGTGGCCGGTCTTACGATTGTGGCCAACAACGGTGAGCCTGGAGCAAACCTAAATATTCGGCTGCGTGGGGGCACGTCGATCAGCGCCAGTAACCAGCCGCTTATTGTGATCGATGGCGTGCCGATCGATAACGTGCCGCTAACACCAGGAGGTGCTGGTGTAAACGGGGCACCGCCGCCACCGCGTAACCCGCTCAGCCTGATTAACCCCAACGACATTGAGTCTATTACCGTTTTGAAGGATGCAGCTGCGACAGCCATTTACGGTTCCCGTGGTGCTAATGGCGTCATCCTGATTGAGACCAAGAAAGGGCGGCAAGGGCAGCTCCAGGTGGATTATGATGGCTATGTGACGGCCTCAACGCCTTATCGGAAGATGGACGTGCTCAATGGCGAGGAGTATCGCCGTTTTGTAGAGCAGCAAATTCAGGCGGGCAACCTCCCTGCTTCGGCCCGCAACGTCCTAGGCAATGCCAATACCGATTGGGAGGAGGCGGTTATGCGTACAGCCCTCACCCAGTCGCATAACCTGGCCTTCTCGGGAGGCACTAGCCAGACGCGCTATCGCGCTTCGGTTAACTACCTGAACGAAGAAGGGCTGGTAATTAACTCGGGCCTAGAGCGCTTAACGGGGCGCTTGAACGCGGATCATCAAGCACTGGATGGACGGCTGCGGCTGCAGCTGAATTTGACCTCTTCGTTTACGCACGACAACCTGCTCCCCTATAACCAAACTGCAGGTTTCGAGGGAGGGGTGCTCTCGAACGTCTTTCAGATGAACCCGACCTATCCCATCCATGCCCAAACTAACCTGGACGGGACGCCGGCACGCGATGGCTACTTTGAGATCGCGGATGGTCGCACCTCGGTGCGCAACCCCGTGGCCATGGCTGAACAGGTGCAGGATTTTGCTAAAACGACGCGCAGCCTAGGTAACCTTGCTGCGGAACTGGACCTGATAGCTGGCCTAACGGCTCGGGTGAACTTTGGGGCCGACCGCGCCCAAGCCAGTCGCCGGCAGTACTTCCCTCAGGAAAGCCCTGTAGGGAATGAGTTTGGCGGCCGTGCCTTGCTGCGCAATCGGGAACACTCCTCTATGACGTTCCAGAGCTACCTGACCTATCGGGGAACGTTTGCGCGGCAACATAACGTGGAGTTGCTGGGAGGCTACGAGTTCAACGAGTACATGACCGAGGAATTCGGGGTCGAAGGACGGGACTTTGTGACCGACCTCACGGGCTACAACGCTGTACAGTCCGGTGCCCTTTTGGTCAAAGAAGGAACGTTCTCCTACAAAGACAAAAGCCGACTGGTCTCGTTCTTTACGCGCCTTAACTATAACTTTGCCAGTAAATACTACCTCACAGGGGTGCTGCGCTACGATGGGTCTTCGCGGTTCGGCGAAGGCAATAAGTGGGCCCTCTTTCCAGCTGTATCCGGTGCTTGGCGCTTAAGCGCAGAACCCTTCCTGCGAGGTGTCGACTGGATCAGCGACTTGCGACTGAAGGTAGGTTACGGAATCACCGGTAGCCAGGAAATCGGCAACTACCTGTCGCTGGCACAGTTGGGCGCCCGCCAGGACCTGCAGGCCGTCTTCAACCAGGAAGCCTTTACGGGCTTTGCTCCGATCAACTACGCCAATCCCAACCTCCAGTGGGAAGAAACCGCCTCCTTTAACGTAGGCCTAGACTATAACTTCTGGAACGGCAAGCTGTCGGGTACCCTGGAGTACTACGTTAAAGAGACCGATAAACTGTTGCTGGAAATCCCAGTGCCCCAGCCAGCGCCGGTGCCAACGCGCATTGAAAACATTGGCAAGACGCGTAACCGGGGCTTTGAGCTCTCGATGGACGCGCTGGCCATCGATCGGCCTAACTTCAACGTGCTTTTGGGACTGGTCTTTAGCGCTAACCGTAACGAGGTGGTCAGCCTTGGCCCTCACGAGTTTATCGTGACTGGCGTGGTTAGCGGTCGCGGCCAGTCGGGGAACTTCGCCCAACGCCTGATTCCGGGAGAGCCGGTAGGCACATTCTACGGCTGGATCTTTGAAGGCGTAGAAAATGGCCGTCAGAAGTTCCGCGATCTCAACGGAGACGGCCGCATCGACGATGCCGACCGCACCATCATTGGAAAAGCGCAGCCCGACTTTACCTACGGATTCCGGACAAACATCTACTGGGGCAACCTGGACTTTAGCCTCTTCATCCGCGGTGAGCAAGGCCGCGACGTGTTCAACAACACAGCCTTGGTCTACCAAACCAAGAGCGCTGTATTGCAAAACCAAAACTTCCTGAAGGCTGCTCTGGATGACCCCGACGCGCTGGATGAACCGGCCATCTTTTCTTCGCGCTGGATTGAGGACGGCTCGTTCTTGCGCGTAGACAATGTGACCATTGGTTACACGTTCAGGAATCTAGGAGGGGTGCTCGGGCAGCATGTGCGCCGCGCCCGCGTCTACGTCACGGGCCAGAATCTGCTGCTCCTTACGCCATACTCAGGCTATGACCCCGAGGTAAACATCAGCGCTGGCCTTGCTGCGCTGGGCATTGACTATGCCCAGTATCCACGGCCCCGGAGCTTTACGCTAGGGGTAAGCTTGGGATTCTAAAACCTTGTGGCATAACCATGATGCAGACCAAACAGCATAGATCGACTATGAACCGCTGTTGCACCTACCGAGCGCTTCTCCGGGGATGGCCTTTCCTTGCTTTGGCTATCTTGCTGGGAAGCTGTACTAACCTCGAGGAGGAGACCTTCTCGGTCGTAACGCCCGATAAGTTTTATCGAACCGACCGGGAAATCACAGCCGCCTTGGCACCTATCTACGCGCAACTCCGCGCGCTAGAATGGAGCTACTGGACCATGAGCCAGGTAACGACGGACGAGACCGTTGTGCCTACGCGCGGCTCGGACTGGTACGACGACCGCCGCTGGCTCAACCTCCACGAGCATAACTTCTTGCCCTCACAGGTAGACTTTAACGGTGCCTGGGTAGATCTCTACACCGGCATTGCCCGCGCGAATGGCTTGCTCCAAACCCTGGCTGAAATTGATGTGGCCAATAAGGAGCAAATCGAGGCCGAAGTGCGGCTGTTGCGGGCATTCTACTACTATTGCCTGTTGGACCTGTTTGGCAACGTTCCCATTGTAGGAGACGATGAGTTTGTGGTGGATCCTGAAAATCCACCACCCACCGAACCCCGCAGCAAAGTTTATGACTTTGTCAAAAGCGAGCTGCTGGCGGCACGGGAAAATCTGCCCGAAACGCCACCGCTGCCAGGTCGCGTGACAAAATGGGTAGCGGATGCCCTTTTGGCAAGCCTCTACTTGAACGCAGGGGTGTTCACGAAAAACAGTACCCAAATCAATCCCAACGGCTACAACTCCTGCATGGACGTCCCCAATGCTTGCCAAGAGGCAGTGCGGCATGCTGACAACGTGATCAACTCGGGCTACTTCCAACTCGCTGATAACTGGTTCCAAAACTTTCTACCGGACAACCACAACTCGCCCGAAATCATTTTTGCTACCCAGCATCTGCCAGAACCCGGCCTGGGCATGAACTTCGTCATGCGCACGCTGCACTACCACCAGCTGACGCCCTCGCCGTGGAACGGGCATTCCATCTTAGCAGAGACCTATAACCTGTTCGACGATGACGACCTGCGCAAGACGATCTTCTTGGTAGGTCAACAGTATGCTGAGCCACGCGGCAACTGCATTGGCCGGCAATGCTACTCGCAAGGGGCACCCTTGCAAGACCGAGCAGGCAATCCCTTGGCCTATACGCCCGAGATCAATAACGTATTTGCCGCTACCGAGTACGAAGGCGTGCGCGTGCTCAAGTATGGCCCAGACCCTGCGCACGTTGGCGGGGACCATGGAAACGACTATGCTTGGTTCCGGCTGGCTGAAATGTATCTGATTAAGGCCGAGGCGCTCAATGAAATCAACGGCCCGAATGCCGAGTCGATCAACCTGATCAACCAGGTGCGGGCGCGCGTATTCGATCCACCTAAACCCTTGAATTTGGCCGACTATCCCTCCAAAGAGGCCCTACGAGAGGCCATCCTAAAAGAACGGCTCTTTGAGTTCACTTGGGAGGCTAAGCGGCGGCAAGACCTCATTCGGCACGGAAAATATACGCGGGCTTACCAGTTTAAGCCGCAAAGCCCGCAGCGCGTCCTACTCCTACCGATTCCACAAGCGCAGCTCGACGCTAACCCGAATCTCCAGCAGAACCCGGGCTACTGATGGTCCGTTAGGTTGCGCGGTGACGCATCGCCGGGGCCTGCGCTTGCCGCAGCGCCCCGGCGATGTTTTCTTAAGGCCTATCGAACAGCCTGCAATGTACGGTATGACTCGGAAGGGATGGTGGATAGGACTAGTGCTTATCGGACTAGGGTGCCGATCGACGCCGCCTAGCAGCACGCTTTTTGAGGCGCTTTCAGGACGCCAAACCGGCGTGCGCTTCGAAAATCGCCTGCGTGAAACGCAACAGTTCAACGTGTTTATCTATCGCAACTTTTACAACGGCGGTGGCGTGGGGCTAGCCGACTTTAACGGCGATGGCTTACTGGACATTTATCTCACTGCCAACCAAGGCCCTAACCGTCTTTATCTGAACCGCGGCAATTGGCGCTTTGAGGACGTTACCGAACAGGCCGGCGTGGCTGGCAGCAAACCCTGGAGCACGGGTGTAGCTATTGCTGACGTCGACGGCAACGGCTGGCCGGATATCTACGTGTGCAACAGCGGTCCTTTTGCCGATAGCCTGCGGGCCAATGAGCTTTTTTTAAACTTGGGTCCCGGCGAAAACGGCATTCCCCGTTTTCGAGAAGCTGCCGCTGAACTGGGCCTGGCCGACACCGGCTTTTCGATCCATGCCGCATTTTTTGACTACGACCGCGACGGCGACCTGGACGTCTACGTCCTCAACAACTCCATGCGCCCCATTATCAGTTTGGATTTACGCAACACGCGCCATGAGCGCAGCTGGGAAGGGGGTGACCGGCTTTACCGCAACGACGGAGGACGGTTTGTAGACGTCAGCGCCGAAGCAGGCATCTACGGCCCAGAAATTGCCTTTGGGTTGGGGGTGACCGTAGCTGACCTCAACCGAGATGGCTGGCCTGATCTATACATCTCGAACGACTTCTTTGAACGCGACTACTTGTATCTCAACCAAGGGGATGGGACGTTTCGTGAAGTGCTGGAAGAGGCCATGGCCTCTATTAGCCTTTCCTCGATGGGGGCCGATGCAGCTGATCTCAACAACGATGGCTTCCCAGAAGTGTTTGTCACCGATATGCTCCCCGAAGCGGACGCACGCCTGAAAACCACCACAACCTATGAAGGCTGGCAGCTCTACCAGACGAAACTCCGACAAGGGTTCTACCACCAGTTTACACGCAACACGCTGCAGTATAACCATGGCGATGGCACCTTCAGCGAAATCGGCATGATTGCCGGTGTAGCCGCTACCGACTGGAGCTGGGCTGCACTCATTTTTGATGCCGACTTAGATGGCTATAAAGACATTTTCGTGGCCAACGGCATCTACTGGGACGTGATCGATCAGGATTACTTGGACTATCTGGCCAGCGAAGAAACCATGCAGGCCATGCTCCAGCGTGAACGCGTCGATTACCTGGAGCTTATCCGTCGCATGCCTTCGCATCCGCTCCCCAACTACCTGTTTCATAACCAGGGCAACCTGACCTTTAGCAACCGTGCGCAAGCATGGGGTTTGGGTCGCCCGGGCTTCTCGAGCGGTGCTGCCTATGGCGACTTAGATGGCGATGGAGATCTGGATCTGGTGGTCAACGATGTCAACGGTCCCGTACGCCTCTACCGAAATCGGGCCCAAGAGCTAACCCATCATCGTTTTCTTCAGATCCACCTCGAAGGTGAAGCGCCGAATACCCAAGGTGTAGGGGCTCAAGTAACGATTGTCGCTGGGGATCAGCGTTTTTACCAGGAGCAGATGCCCAACCGCGGCTTTCAGTCGTCGGTCGATCCCGTACTGACCTTTGGGCTGGGTAAGTTGGATACCGTGGAGGCCGTGGTGGTGGTCTGGCCCGACGGCCGGTATGAGGTGCGTCGTCAGGTAGCCACAAACCAGCGACTGCGTTTTCGCCAATCTGAAGCGCAACCTGGAACGCCTGAAGTGCCGCTGTTGCCTGCACGGCAGATCCCGCACTTGGTGGACGTCACCGCACGCATAGGGCTTACCCATCGGCATCAGGAAGATGCATTTGTGGACTTCCAGCGAGAAGGCCTGCTTCCCTGGATGCGTTCGCGCGAAGGTCCCCGGGTGGCTGTGGGCGATGTCAACGGGGATGGGCGCGAAGACTTCTATCTTGGTGGGGCTAAAGGTTTTCCAGGCGTGCTCTTTATCGCACAACCCGACGGGCGCTTTGCGCCAACCCACGAGGCCCTCTTTGCGGTCGATGCCCTGTCGGAGGATGTAGGCGCTGTGTTTTTTGATGCCGATGGCGACGGCAACCTCGACCTTTACGTCGCCAGCGGGGGTACAGCCTATGCCCCGCAAGCCTCAGCCTTGCAGGATCGCCTGTACCTCAATGATGGCCGCGGACGATTTGTCAAGGCACCTGATCGCTTGCCAGAATACCGCATCAGCACCCAGGCCGTTGCCGCAGCCGACTACGACGGCGATGGGGATCTGGATCTGTTCGTGGGCGGCCGTCTGGTCCCCTGGCGCTATGGCGAAACGCCCCCGAGTGTGCTGCTGGTGAATAACGGCAAGGGATACTTTACCGACCAAACCGATCTGCGCGCCCCCGGCTTACGCCAAGTAGGCATGGTCACCGATGCCGCTTGGGTTGATCTCGATGGTGACGGCCGGCTTGACTTGGTCGTGGTTGGTGAATGGATGCCAATCACCTTCTTGCGCAACGCGGGCCAGGGACGGCTCGAACGCCAAGCTGTGCCTGCACTGGATAGCCTAAAAGGTCTGTGGCACCGACTGGCCATAGCCGACTTTGATGGCGACGGCGACCTCGACTTTGTGGTGACCAACTTGGGACTGAACACCCCGCTCCAGGCCTCACCCGAGGCTCCCTTAGTGCTCTGGGCAAAAGATTTTGACCAAAACGGCTTTTTCGACCACATCCTCACCCACCGTGAAGGTGCCCGCCATCGACCACTTACGTTGCTTGCCGAGCTGCGCAGCCAGCTTCCCTACGTTGCGCTGCGGATCCCTTCTCATGCCGCCTATGCCCAGATGATGCTTGAAGATATCTTCCGCCCCGAAGAGCTCGAAGGCGCCTTGGCGCTTGAAGTGACCGAACTGCGGAGTCTGTACATCGAAAACTTGGGGAATTGGCAGTTTCAAGTGCACCCGCTACCCTTTGAAGCGCAATGGGCGCCGCTCTACGGACTGCTGCCAATCGATGTGGATGGGGATGGCCACCTGGATCTGCTGGCTGGCGGCAACTTTCGCTGGGCACAAACCGGGATTGGGCTGATGGAAGCTACCTATGGGCTTTGGCTCAAGGGAGATGGCCGGGGCCATTTTACAGCCATTTTGCCGCGCGATAGCGGCTTTTTTGTGCGTGGTGAAGTGCGCGACGTGCGTCTGCTGCGGCGGGCTGGCCTGTCTCCCCTGGTGCTTGTTGCCCTAAATGACGATGCTCCACGCTTTTTCCAGTTACGTCGATGACACAGATACGCCATTTTCTTGGGATCGTTGTGTTGCTTGCCTTGTCGGCCTGCTCCAAGCCAAGCGCGCCTACCTTGTTTGAACCACTCTCTGCCGAGCGCACTGGAATCACGTTTGTTAATGCAGTGCCACCCGATGACCCCGCTTTTAACATCATCGAATACATGTATTATTACGATGGGGCTGGGGTAGCTGCAGCAGACTTTAACGGCGACAGGCTGCCCGATTTGTACTTCGTCGCTAACCTGGGCCCAAACCGGCTGTACCTAAACCGGGGAGATTTTCGCTTTGAGGACGTCACGGAGCAAGCTGGCGTGGCCGGCACAGGCAACTGGAATACGGCCGCGGCTGTAGTAGACCTCGACGGCAACGGCTGGCCGGATATCTACCTCGTGACGTTTAGCAATTACTTAGACCGAACCGGACGCAACCAGCTTTTCTTGAACCTGGGCCCTGACGAAAACGGCATCCCGCGCTTTCGCGAGGCAGCTGCTGAATTTGGCCTCGACATCGCAGCTTATGGCACGCAGGCTGTGTTTTTTGACTATGACCGTGATGGTGATCTCGACGTCTACTTGCTGCACCGGGCACTGCACACCCCCGAAAGTTATGGCCCTGCGCAAACGCTGCGAGCCCGCTTTGATCCGAATGCCAGCGATCGGCTACTGCGCAATGATAACGGCCGCTTTGTGGACGTTACGGCTGAGGCCGGCATCGAAGACGGCCTGATTGGCTACGGCCTGGGTGTGGTCGTGAACGATCTGGACCAGGACGGCTGGCCCGATTTGTATGTGGCTAACGACTTTCACGAAGACGATCGCCTGTATCGCAACAACGGAGACGGTACGTTCACCAACGTGTTGCCAACAGCCACCTACTACACCTCGCGCGCCTCTATGGGCGTTGATGCCGGCGATGTGAACGGCGATGGGCTCCCAGACATTGTCGTGCTCGACATGATGCCTTTTGATGTAGCCATCTACCAGGCTTCCGGGGGACCTGAAAGCTTCGAACTCTATCAACTGCAGCGACGATTGGGCTATCATCCCCAATTTCCACACAACGTGCTCTTGCTCAATCAGGGCCAAATGCGCTTCATCGATGTAGCTTTTCTGGCTGGGATTGCCGCTACAGATTGGAGCTGGGCCCCTTTGCTGGCCGATTTGGACAACGATGGGCATGTGGACCTGTTTGTGACCAACGGGATCTATCACCGACCCAACGACCTCGATTATATCCGTTACATTGAGCAGCCTGAAGTCCAAGAAGCCCTAACCCATGGCCTAACGCCCAAGTTGATGGCCGAGGTGCTGCGCCACATGCCCCACGTGCCGCAGCCAAACTTTGCCTTTCGCAACAACGGCGACGGGACGTTTACCAATCAGGCCGCCAGCTGGGGTCTGGCAGAACCAGGATTTTCTACCGGTGCCGTGTACGTCGATCTCGACGGCGACGGCGCGTTGGATTTGGTCGTCAATAACCTCAACGCGCCAGCAGCCGTGTACCGCAATCGGGTGCGCGAGCTGCAACCTGAGCATGCAAACTTTTTGCGCGTTGCCCTGGAAGGCGAAGGGATGAACCGCATGGGGATTGGGGCGCGCGTGACCGTACACTATGCCGGTAGGATGCTGCTTCGAGAACAACAGCCTGTGCGGGGTTGGCTGTCGTCCGTTGAGCCCGTAGTGCACTTTGGGCTAGGCGCTTACGCCCAGGTTGATTCGGTGGTGGTCGTCTGGCCCGACGGGCGCTATGAAGTGCGCCGCCAGCTCGCTGCCAACCAAACGCTGACGTTTCGCCAAAGCGAAGCCAGTGGAAGCGATCGCTACCAGCATGCTTTGCCACAAGCGCTGTTCTTTACCGACGTAACGCAGACCTTAGCGTTGCCCTACCGGCACGAAGAAAATGCTTTTGTGGATTTCACCCGGGAGCCGTTGCAACCGCACCGTCTTTCCCGAGAAGGCCCGGCGCTAGCAGTAGGCGATGTCAACGGAGATGGTTTGGAAGATGTGTTCCTAGGCGGAGCCAAGTGGCAAGCAGCCCAGCTGCTTTTGCAACGAGCCGATGGCACGTTCGCACCCTCTAACGAAGCCTTGTGGCAAGCCGAAAGCCCCTACGAAGATGTCGACGCCGCACTTTTTGATGCCGATGGCGACGGCCACTTGGATCTCCTGGTCGTCAGTGGAGGCAACGAATGGTGGGGACGTGCCGAAGCCCTGCGCGGTCGGCTGTACCGGAATGACGGCCAGGGAAATTTTAGGCGAGATGAAACAGCCCTCCCTGATGTATTTGTCAATGGCGCTTGCGTGCGCCCAGCCGATTTCAACGGTAATGGCTATGCGGACTTGTTCATCGGCGGTCGGGTTGAAACCGGCCGCTATGGACAATCTCCGCGTAGCTACCTGCTGGAAAATCAGGGCGATGGAACATTTATAGACGTCACAGAAGCCCGTGCGCCTGCCCTGGCCCGGCTAGGGATGGTCACCGATGCCGCCTGGGCCGATCTCGATGGCGACGGCCGGCTTGATTTGGTCGTTGTTGGCGAATGGATGCCGATCACCCTTTTTTTCCAGCAGCCTGACGGCACGTTTACCCCCACTGCTTTAGCAGACACCGAAGGCTGGTGGTTTACCGTGCAGGTGGTAGATCTCGACAGCGACGGAGACCTAGACCTTGTGGCAGGCAACTTAGGACGCAATGCGCTGTTGCAGGCTTCGCCTGAGCGGCCGGCTCGACTCTACCTGCAAGACCTGGACGAAGACGGGCAGCCAGATCCAGTGATTACGGCCTACTGGGGAAACCAAGCCTATCCCATAGCGCTGACAGATCAGCTACTGCAACGTTTCCCTAAGCTTCGATCGCGTTTTAAGGGGTACCACAACTGGGGGGTGCCCAGGCTGGAAGACCTCTTCGGATCCCAGGTGGTACAGCAGGCTGAAGTGCGCCAGGCCAAAACGTTCGCTTCCGTCTGGGCAGAAAACGATGGTAAGGGCCACTTCACCGTACACGCGCTACCAGCTGCAGCACAGCATTTTCCAATCCGGGCCATGGCCCAGGCCGATCTCAACGGCGACGGCCACTTGGACCTAATCCTGGCAGGGAATTTTTTTGAAGCACAGCCGCACCTGGGATCCTACGGTGCCGGCTATGGATTGGTACTGCTGGGACCGCCCGATGCCTGGCGTCCGCTCTTGCCGTCGCAAAGCGGCCTGTGGCTAGAGGGGCAGGTGCGGCGCTTGCAGTGGCTGCTGCATCGCGCTTCGGGCCGAAAGCTGCTGCTAGCTGCGCGCAATGACGCACCGGTGCAGGTGCTGGCAGGGCAACCGGCTTCGGCCGCCACAGCGCTTCGTCCATAAGGTGCTGTTTGCCCTTAGGGTTGCTAATCCGCTGCCAAAGATGAACCAGGCCTTTTTTCGCCGTTTGGCCGACATTGCAGCTGAAACGCTGCGCCCCTACTGGGGCCAGCAGCTGGCGGTAGAGCTTAAGGAAGATGCCTCACCCGTTACCGAAGCCGATCGCGCCGTTGAGCGGGCTCTGCGTGCGCAGATTACCCAAGCCTATCCGGCCCATGGGTTGTGGGGCGAAGAGTATGGACCGGAGCGGCCAGATGCCGAATGGGTGTGGGTACTGGACCCGATTGATGGCACCAAGTCGTTTATTGCTGGCGTGCCGCTGTTTACCACGCTTATCGGATTGCTGCATGAGGGACGCCCCGTCCAGGGCGCCATTATTCAGCCGGTTTTAGGACAGTTTCTCTATGGAGATGGCACAGGGGCTTGGTTCAATAACAAGCCGGTACGCGTGCGGCAGTGCATGCGGCTGGAAGAGGCCGTACTGCTGACCACCGACGAAAACCACATCGAGCAGCACTATGGCAGCGCAGCTTTTACCCAGCTACGCCGCCGCGTGCGGCTGTTTCGAACGTGGGGCGACGCCTATGGATATTTGCTGGTAGCTACCGGACGGGCCGATATCATGTTAGATGCCGAAATGCATCCCTGGGATGTGTTACCCCTCATTCCTGTTGTGACCGGGGCAGGGGGCATGATCACTTCTTGGTACGGCGGGGATGCACCTCAAGGGCCAGGATGCGTGGCCGCTGCGCCCACATTACATGCCGAAGTGCTGGGCATCTTACGTGCAGCTACCACGTGAGCCGTAGTCCAGTGCGTAGCGCAGCGTCGTAGGGGAGCACCGCATCAGGGGGATCGCTATCGTAGCGGTACGTAAAGGTTGTAGAAAAGGCCACATGAGGGCTTAGGCGCGTTTCAAAGCTGCTTTCATGTAAAAGGCGCACATCCCGAAACGCCTCCAGGCGCGGCTGAAGGTAAGTGACCGAAAGCAGCGCAAGCTGCTCCCCCAAACGTAAACGCAGCGTTAGGTAGTTGCTCCAGCGCAGGGCCCGCACACGAACCGGATGGCGCGCTACACGCGTCAGATCCAGCACCTCATATTCGAACATCAGCGCGCTGGCTTGGTGAATACGCAGGGCAGGCGTGTGCATATAGCCTATACGCAGTCCCGATCCTATTAATGAGCGAAGCTGGAGAAGCGTAAAGCCATCTCGTTCAAGCTGTCCAAAAGCTTCCCAGGTCCATCGAGACGTTACATCGTAATTATAGCGCGTGTGAAAAAAGGCGCTGTTCCTGAACGTGCGTCCCCTGCGCTCGCCATAACGCAGCGTGCCTACCCAGAAGATGAGATGGGCATCCTTGCGGTAATCAAAGCGGGCATTTAGGGTAGCCTCGAAAAGCGCGGCGTTCCCACGTCGTACGTCGAGCTCGCCCCCGAACATGCCTCCAAAACCTTGGGGCTCTGTAGGACGCAGGCGTTCGGTGTTGACCTGCGCTTGAGCGCTTGCGTAGGCCAACAAAAACAACCCCATAACTATACACCAACGCATGGCATAGCCCCATCGATTGCGCACAAATGCCGCCTAGTAAACCGGTCAAACCGTGAGGTTCCTTTCCTGAGATCAACACCAGGTGTCTACAATTGACAACAATAGGCAGGTACTTTAAGGGCTATTTCAAGCTGGTACAACATTGGATGCTCATCTTCCAGGGTGAAACTCAAAAAAACAAATTCTAATTATGAACTTGCGTTTCTGGTTACTCAGCACGGCGATTTTTCTTGCCGGGTGCACAAGCGTACGCATAGCTGGGGAAACAGACCCAGAGGCCTATCCGCTGCGTCGGGTACTTGTGCATGCAGAAGCTGAAGATTTAGCGTTGCGTCAGCAAATTGAGCGTTCGCTAACGGAAGCCCTACGCAAACGCCATGTAGAGGCCGAAATGTCATTGGAAAAAGTGCCTGCCACACGCAGTGTCGCAGACTGGCCGCGTTGGGCAAGGCAATCCAGCTACGATGCCTACCTGCAAGTGATCGTGCGTGAACGGGGACAGCAGTTTAAGCCCACCTATACGCGAGTCGATACCCGTGTAGAAGGCAATCGGCGTGCGACCACGGTAATCGAACAAACCGGCTCAGTGCGAGACTATGCCCTGCTGGAAGCACGTCTAATTGAAACCAGCGGGCAACGCACCTTTTGGGTCGGTAGTGTGCTTACCCGTTCAAACATGCAAACGAGCGGGGTCTTGACCAGTCCAGATCACGATCTGCAGCTTGCGCTTAAGGATGCCGCTAAACGATTGGCCAAAGAGCTGACCCAGAAGCACAAATTGCTTCAGGCAAGCCGCTAAACTGCAGTAACAACGCAGCTTGAGCCCCCATATACTGGGGGCTTTTTTTTCGCGTAGGAGCACTACAAATTTGAGCCCGATGGGCTAGTCCTGAAAGAGAAACCGCTTTCCGGAAACAGGCTGCTCTAAGTTTGCTAAACCTATAAATGCTTATAGGTTATTTCTTGGGACCGCTTCCAAAGTGTGCAGGGATGAATTTTTGCACTTGACGGGGTGCAGAGTTTGTCAAAATTTTGGAAATAAATTTGACCTGTCACCTCAACCTTTAGCGAGACCTTATGAAGCGGGTATTGCGACTACAGGGTTTGCTGCTGCTTGGTTCCCTCTTTTGGGGAGCAGTGGCATGGGCCCAAACGGGCAAAATTTCTGGTCGGGTGGTAGATGCCAGCAGTGGTGAGCCGCTTCCAGGGGTAAACGTGGTTATCGAAGGGACCACGCTGGGGGCCACCACCGACATTGATGGGTACTACAACATTATCAATGTTCGTCCCGGTACGTACACCCTACGCGCTTCGTTTGTGGGCTATACGCCCCAGGTTGTAGAGAATGTGGAAGTTAACGTGGGGTTGACGACGGAGATCAACTTTGCCCTGCAAGAAGTAGCGATTGGCTTGCAAGAAGTGGTGGTGCAGGCTACGCGGCCTATTGTGCAGCCCGACATCTCGGCCAGCATTGTCAACATTAGCGCTTCGGTGATTCAAGCGCTGCCGGTAGCAACCGATGTGGCGCAAGTGATTGGCCTGCAGCCGGGCTTTGAGCCAGGGCTAGTAGTGCGTGGCTATGGTGGAAACCAGATTGCATTTTTGCTTGATGGTATGAACCTGGCCGACCCGCGCACCAATGCGCCGTTTACGGGCGTCAGCTTTACTGCGGTTGAAGAAGTGCAAGCGCAAACGGGAGGGTTTACAGCTGAGTACGGGAACGTGCGTTCGGGTCTGATCAACGTGGTTATGAAAGAGCCTGCGCGGAATCGGTATACGGTTGACCTGATTGCGCGCTATGCGCCACCCCAGCCGAAGAACTTTGGCGGAACCCCCAACGACCCAGAGTCTTATTGGGTGCGCCCCTACTTTGATCCCAGTGTGGCGTTTGTGGGAACGAGGGCAGCGTGGGATGAGTGGACGCAGCGACAGTATCCAGAGTTTGCGGGGTGGAATGCAGCAGCCAATGCCTATAACACTGCGCATGGTACCAATGTGACGCCGCAGCAGTTGCAGAAGGCGTTCGAGTGGTACATGCGCAAAGACAATAAAATCCACGAGCCAGATTATCAGCTCGATGGTACGATTACAGGCCCTGTGCCTGGTATTGGGTCCTATTTAGGCAATTTGCGCTTTTTGGCTTCTTATCGCCAAACGCAAAGCGCCTTTGTGATCCCACAACGTCGCAAGGCTTATCAGGACTATACCGCCCAAGGGAAGCTGGTTTCAGACATTTTTGCAGGAGGCCGGCTGGAAATCCTGGGCATGCGTTCGCAGCGTAAAGGGCTGCAGCCGGTGCTGAGCGATGCCCCGACGGCAGCCATTGTCGATGGCTCGACGCCTACGTTCCCGTGGGATGGTCGGGGAGATTTGCAAAATATGGCCATTGGTTCTGTAGGGGATCACGTCACACGTGCCGGTCTTTACGGAGACTGGGTCTTTGCGCAGATGGACATCACCTATACGCTGGGTGGCCTGAAGTTTACCCATGCCTTCTCACCGCAGACCTACTATGAGGTGCAGCTGCAGCGGACGCAGACCGAGTACAAGACAGGTCATATTCCGCCTCGAGATCCGAACCCGGTGGTTTGCGTAACGCCTGGGAATCCAGAGATTCGGGATATCAACGATCCAGCCTGTCAGGATGCCAACGCAATTAGACTGACCTCGGCGCCGTTTGGCTATGAGTATCGCGGTATGGATGACGGCATTGGGCCTGGATTGCGGCTTGGGGGCCACGGGGGTACGCCTTATGACACCTCTAAAGTAGGTCGCTGGCTGTTCTCTGCGGCACTGACAAGCCAGGTGAACCGCTTCTTGCAGGTTAAGGGTGGGGTAGAGTTTAACTTGAGTGATTACAAGATGAATTATGGGGAAAATGACCCCTTCTTTGTACACCACCCCAACCCAAAATACCGTTGGCATCGGAAGCCGCAGCAAGGGGCAGCTTTCCTGCAGAGCAAGTTGGAGTTCAAAGGATTGATCGCCAACCTGGGCCTGCGGCTCGACTACTTTAACCCAAGCGGCAAGTGGTATGTCTATCAGCTTTATGACCGAGCCTTTACGCCAGTCATTGGGGCAGACCGCATTGCCGAAGTGCTCCCGCAAGAACCCGTAGACAAGCAGCTTACGCTAAGTCCACGCCTGGGTATTTCCTTCCCGGTCTCGGAAAACAGCAAGCTGTATTTCAACTACGGTCACTTCCGGCAAATGCCAGACCCTGTGCCCCTGTTTGAGGTCGAAAAGATCTCCAGTGGGGCTGTATCCCGTATTGGCAACCCCAATTTGCCGCTCCAGAAGACCGTTGCCTACGAGCTGGGCTTTGAGCAGAACCTTTACAATATGTTCCTGCTGCGTCTGGCCGGTTATTACCGAGATGTATCGCTGCAGGCGCGCAATATCAACTTCCAAAGCATCGATGGCGAGGTCAACTATTGGGTAGCCCGTCCGTGGAATTACGGGGATGTGCGTGGCTTTGAGATCTCGCTCTCGAAAAACCGTGGACGGTGGGTGCAGGGTTTTGTGAACTATACCTACATGGCCCGCAAAACGGGTAACTTTGGTTACACAAACAACTTCGAAAACCCCGTTCGCCAACAGCAGTACCTGCTGACCACTACAGACCACTATCAGAGCCGGCCAATTCCGGAGCCTTTTGCCCGGTTTAATGTCGACATCCTGACGCCGTCGGACTTTGGGCCAAATTATGGCGGCCTGCGGCCATTGGCTGAGTGGCGGCTCAGCATTCTAGGCGAATGGCGTGCGGGACAAGTGCTCACCTGGACCGGCAACAGCCTGCTTGAGGCCGGTAGCCCGGTGCGCGGGATTGAGCACAACGTGCGTTGGAAAGATTACTACAACGTTGACCTACGCCTAAGTAAGACCATCGACAGCCGGATAGGTGAGGTCCAATTTTTCATGGACGTAACCAACGTCTTCAATATCCGGCATCTAAATCGCTGGAGTGGTTTTGTGAACGCGACCGATCTGCTGCAGTACTTGCAGTCGCTCCATCTGCCCAAAAAGACCTTCGAGGGCCTTGAGAGCGGTCCGCCCTATCCGCTGATCCCGGGCAACGACCGGCCAGGGGACTATCGGAAGCCAGGCGTAGAGTTCGTGCCTATTATCGTATGCACGGGAGAATGCGCGCCGGCGGCTAGCAACCCAGGCCGAGCCCTGTACTACAGGGATGGGGAGTATTTCCAATACAAAAACAATGGGTTCGTCCTAGCGGACCGCAAGTTTGTTGACCGGGTGCTGAAGGATAAGGCCTACATCGACATGCCAAACGCGGACTTCTTCACCTTCTTCAATCCGCGGCGCGTGTTCTTCGGTATTCGGGTCTCGTTCTAACAAGAAAGTAAAAGGATGAGGATATCTATGATTGCAACCCACAAAACGGCAAGTTTAGGGCGTTGCGTGGGAGCCTTGTTGCTCCTGCTGATCTTCAGCGACATCGCGCAAGCCCAGTGGAGCGGTCGCTGGCTTGCCATTGGCCGGCTACAATCCCACTACTTAGGGGGTGGCTCAGAGCCAGAAAGTATGGCTGGTATTGATGGTACCGGCACGTATACCTGGCCAGGCCACCACATTGGTGCCTACTGGGGCCACTGGCGAGGACTGTGGGTGAGCGCTAAAAATTGGCGTTCGCCTGATGGACAGACGTTCCCCGTGCGCATTGAGCATATCGGTCCTCGCTTTAACGGGGTAGGAGAGGTGTTTCAAGATGTGATTAAATTGGTCTACAAATTTGAGCAGCCAGAAATTGTGGTTGATGGCCTTCGCACTTTTGATAAACCTGCTATACCTGACGAAATTGATCCTTCGCTCAAAGCCGATGCCATGGTATACAATAAAACACGTAATGCCATGGGCATCGAGATGGAGCGCAAAGTATATCAATTCAGTAACGAAATCCATCAGGATTATCACATTATCGAATATGTATTTACCAATACCGGCAATGTAGACGAAGACGACGAGATTGAACTGCCTAACCAAACCCTGCAAGACGTTTACTTCACGTTCTTCTATCGCAACAAAGCCAATGCGCCAGCGGGTGCATGGGATAACAGTGGGGGTGGAGCAGCCTGGGGACAGTTTACGATGAATGATGCGCTGGTGCCGGGCTTTCAAGAATATGGGCAGTCGTTTGCCCAACGCCATGCTGCGCAGTTTTCCTGGTTGGGACATGTGCCGGCGCAGACCGTGTTCAACACCATTGGTAACCCCATGTGGTTTGAACTGCAGCCCTGGATTGCCCATATCGGGGGTGACACTACAGGGCGCTTAGGCGCAGCTGCCATGTTCGGTACGTTGACTATCCATGCGGATCAGTCGGCAACCAACAAGACCCATGATCCCAGCCAGCCCCGGATGATGACGCGGCTAGACTCGGACGATGCCGAGCTAACAGCGCGTAATGACCACAACGACCTCAGCGTCATGCAGCTGGAACGCAACTGGCTTGAGGATGGCAATAAGGTGGCCAGTGATCCAGCCAATGCCCGCTATAACCCCAACAACCCCACGCATGCGTATATCATCCAGCCAGACGGTCGCTTCCATCTGCAAACTTCTGATCCTTCGCAAGGCCGTCCAGGCGGATGGGGCTATGTCCAAAGCTTTGGCCCGTACACGCTTCAGCCCAACCAGAGCATCCGCATTGTTGTGGCCGAAGGCATCGCAGGCCTAAGCGACAAGCTTAGCTTTATGCTGGGCAAGTGGTATAAGAACAAAGTTCGGGCAGAAGGGCAGGCTGCTGCTAACGCGGCACGCTTCAGCTGGAATCCAGTGACGGATAGTCCCTGCCAGGAGGGAAGCCCAGGCTGCGTTAGCCTGACCAAGAATGAGTGGGTGATGACTGCCCGCGACTCACTCTTCCAGCTCTTCCAGCGGATCCTCAACGTATGGGAGAACAACTTGGACATCCCACAGCCACCTAAACCGCCACGTCGGTTCGTGGTGACCTCAGGCACCGATCGCATTACGCTGGAATGGGAGACCTATAGCGGCGAGCCGGATCCACCTGGAGGCTGGGAAATCTGGCGTGCCCAAAGCTTCTACTTTGGTATCCCCCTGCCCGATAGCTCTACGGTTTACCAACGGATCGCAACGCTGCCTGGCAATGCGCGCTCGTACGTCGATGAAAACGTGACGCGCGGGGTCAACTACTACTACTACATCCAGGCGGTGGGCAATGAAGTCGACGATCCAACCGCAGGTCGCCGCGTGCGCCTCAAGAGCAACCGGTACTGGACGCAAACCTACCAGCCGGCTGTGTTGCGGCGGCCGCCAGGAAGGTCGTTGGATGAAGTGCGCGTAGTCCCCAACCCCTACAACCTGGAGGCAGACTTGGGCGTCCGCTTCCCTGACCTGCAAGACAAGATCGCCTTCTACGGCCTACCTGCTCGGGCAACGATCCGGATCTACACAGAGCTAGGCGAGCTGGTCAAGGTGATCGAACACACTGACGGAAGCGGTGACGAGTTCTGGGACCTGACTACCTCGTCGCGTCAGGTGGTGGCTAGCGGCATCTACTTTGCCGTCATCACCGACGCAGATACCGGCGCCCAGACCACGCGCACCATTGTCATCATCCGTTGATTTCTTGGGATAATGATCACGCAAACGTTGCCGATGACCATGAAACGCAGCTATATCGGGACCAGCCTCTTGCTATTGGGCTGGCTGGTTTTCCCGGCCTTACTCTACGCTCAGGGTACAGGAACGGGGACCGAGCTGGAAACCAAAAAGCTGGCCCAAACCGGGTTTAAGTTCCTTAGCGTATCCGTAGACCCCAGGGCAGCCGCAATGGCCGATGCCCTCACGGCCCGCGATAACGCTTCATCACTGGCCCTTTTCTATAACCCGGCCAGCATGGCTTACTTCGATCGCACGTTCCACTTTGCAGCTGGACAAACGCGTTGGATCAACAGCACCGACTATAATTTCGCCAGCCTGGCCTATCGCCCCATGGGCGGCCAGTTTGGCGTGATCGGGCTCAGCGTGGTAGCCGTAAGCTATCCGGAGGTGCTCCGGACTATCTTCGCTAACAACGAACAGGGCTACCTGGACCAGGGCACGTATAGCCCCAGCGCATTAGCGATCGGATTGGGCTATGCGCGTGCGATCACCGACCGCTTTGCCGTTGGCGGACATGCAAAGTTTGCCCGCCAAAACCTGGGTGAGGCCCAAGTTACCCAAGGCGGTCGCATGGAAAGCTACGCGAAGTCGACGATCGCTGTAGACTTTGGCGTGCTCTACCGGACAGCGCTGCAAAGCCTAACCTTTGCGATGAGCGTGCGAAACTTCTCGCGCGAGCTAACCTATGTGGAGGAAAGCTTTGAGCTGCCACTGGCCTTCCAAATTGGGGCTACCTATAACCTCATGGATCTGCTCGCGCCGGCCAACAGCACGCATACGCTTTGGCTTAGCGTCGATGCTGTCCGGCCCCGCGACTACCCTGAGCAAATTAAGGTAGGCATGGAATATGGTTTCATGGACCTGCTATTCTTGCGGGCCGGCTACATCACACCTACCGATGAACAAGGGATCAACGTGGGTGCCGGTTTGCGCTTAGGGTCAGAAAGCTTTCGCATTGGGGTCGATTATGCCTACACCTCGTTTGGCATCTTCGACAACGTCCATCGACTAGGCTTACAGCTGGCCTTCTAAAGCAGAAGAGCGCGAAAAGAATGCAGAGCCCCGACCGGTACGGCCGGTCGGGGCTCTGATGTATCAACAGCAGTGGGAAGAGCAAGGTGTTGCGCATACGTCTTTGGATTGGCTTAAGTCTACTGATCTTTACCGGCTGCCGGCCAACAGCGCCGGAGGCTTACCGTCCGCCCTCGGAACGCGTGCTGACCGCAGCACAGGCAGCACGGCTGCATCAGGCCTGGCAAGCTTATGCTCAAGGGGCCTACCAACATGCCATGCAGCTTGCCGATAGCTTGCTGCAAGAAGGTGCTGAAATCGCGGAGGTTTATTTACTCAAAGGCCGCATTTACCTGGACATCAATGCATTTGAAGAAGCCTTAACCCACCTCGAAAAAGCCCGGGCTTTAGATGCTTACCTGCGGGGAATCGATTTCCAAATCGGACACGCGGCGTTTCTTCAAGGGTTCTATCGCCGCGCACTCGCTTATTACTTAAAAGAGCTCGCTTTGATTGAACAGTCCCCTACAGAAGTGCAGCGTTACTACGCCGAAACAGACCGCATCGCTAAGGTAGCCATTTATCGACAAGCTGGACGTGCCTGTTTTTTGCTCGATAGCTTGCAGGCAGCCCGCCAGTTCTATCACCGCGCCTTGGAACTGGATTCCCTAGACAGCGAAAGTTACCGATGGCTGGCTGAACTAGAAGAACAAGAAGGGAACCTTCAAACCGCGTTGCAGCTTGCCGAAAAAGCACTCGCCCTGAATCCTAAAGAGCTGGAAAACCTGTATACCTTCGCTCGTTTGCTGCTGCGCACGGGACACACCGAAGACGCAGTGCATTTTTTGCAGCTGGTTTTGGAACGCCACCCCTTGCACCGGGGCGCAAACTACAACTTGGGCCGCGCCTTGATGTTACGAGGAGAGACGCGTGCAGGGGAATTCTACCTGGCGCGAGCCCAGCGGATTCAACAGCTCACAGGGAAGATCGATCAAGCCCGATTAGCAGCCTATCAGACCGGAGACGTACGCCACTGGAAAGAGCTAGCCACTTTGTTGATTGAAGCTGGAAGATACGTAGAGGCCCGTCGTGCTTTGGATGTTGTGCTGTTTTTGGAGCCGCATAACCTGGCTCTCGAAAATGACCGTGCAAATTTAGCCCTCCTGCTGGGCGACACGCTAGATGCCCTTGCGCGCTATCAGCAGCTTCTACGTCGCGACCCTACGCTTGCTGATGTTTGGCTCAATCTAGGCGTTGTCTATGCCCAGCAGAAACAGTACGAAGCAGCCCGCAAGGCCTGGCAACAAGCCTTGCGCTACCGTCCCGATGATGATACCTTACGGCAGTATCTGCAGCTGCTGGACCGTCGTATGCACTCGGAAGGGTCTTAATTCTTGCAGCTATGTCTCGTCGTAAACGTCTGTTTTATCTCCCCGATAAGCAGCGCCGTTGGGTGAGCGTTTTGCTTGGCGGCTTTCTGGTGATGCTTCTCAACAGCCTTGTGCTGATTCTTTTCGATCGCTCCAGCGCGCTGGTTTATATGAGTAACGTGCTCTTGCACGTAGGCCTGGGGCTGTTGCTTAGTGTGCCTTTTGTGATTTTCCTTGCGGCCCACCTGCGTACCATGCCGATCCGCTGGAACCTACGGGCTACGGCGGCGGGGGGCTTTACGGCGCTGTCGATAACCTTGCTTTTAGGCAGTGGTATTTTACTCTTTTTTGGGGGCTCTACCGTGGCCCAGGGCTGGGTGCTGACGCTGCATGTCGTCACCGCAGCCACTTCGGTGTTGGGTTTTGCCCTACATGTTTCCCTCAAACGAGGACAGCGTTACCGCTTTTTGCTCCTAGAAGGCCTGTCCCAGCGAGCCCAACTTTTGCGGCATCCACTCGCGCTTACTTTAGGCGCCGGTCTGGTGGTTTCGGTGGCTTTTTTCGCTGTACCCTGGCTTAAGCGTCCGCAACCAGTATATGTACAAACTGGCGAAGACAATCCGCTGCGGTCTTCCCAAGCGCTGCTAGCACACGAAGGCTTTTTAAAAGAAGCCGCGCTTTCGGGCTCAAAAACCTGCGGTCAAGCAGGTTGCCATCCCGACATTTACGCCCAGTGGGAAGCTTCAGCACATCGTTTTGCATCGTTCAATAACCCTTACTACCGCCGTTCCATCGAATACATGCTCGAGCGGCGGCCGGTAGAGGCTGCCCGTTGGTGCGCCTCTTGCCACGATCCGGTAGTACTTTTTTCGGGCCGTTTCGGCCACCGTATGCCCCTGGATACCACGCACTGGACAGCCCATGAGGGCCTTACCTGCCTCGCTTGCCACGCGATCACGGGTTTACGCGATTTGCGTGGCAACGGGCGTTATGTGATTGCTGAACCCGATGAATATCCGTTTGCTCGCAGCACTACGGCTCTAGGTCAATGGCTACACCGCCAGCTTATTTTGGCTCGCCCTGAGCCACACCGGCAAGCTATGCTGCGACCGGTACACCGTACGGAGCAGTTCTGCAGCGCCTGCCATAAGGTAGGCTTGCCGCCCGACGTGAATTACTACCGCTGGATTCGGGGACAAAATGAATACGATGCCTGGCAGATGAGTGGCGTTTCGGGCAATACCGTGCGCTCGTTCTACCTGCCGTCCCGGCCGCGCACGTGCATCGATTGTCACATGCCACTGGTGCCCTCCAATGACCAAGGCAACGATGGCGGATTTGTCCGCAGCCATCGTTTCCTTGCGGCCAACACTGCGCTTCCATTTCTTAAAGGGCATGATGAGCAACTGCATGCAACGCAGGCTTTTTTGCAAGACTCGATCGCAACCGTCGACCTGTTTCTCGTACGCGTCAACGGTCGCACCTATGGCCCCAATCAACCCATGCCTGTGCTGCAGCCCGGCGATCAGGTGGAACTGACGGTGGTCGTGCGCAACCGCAAAGTCGGCCATGCCCTCCCTGGAGGGACCAACGATTCCAATGAGCTTTGGCTAGAAGTGGTTGGACGCAATAGCCAGGGACACGTGGTACTGGCCTCTGGTTTGCTCGATGCTGAAGGCCGTGTTGATTCAACAGCCCACTTTTTCGGTGCTGTTTTTGTCGATCGCGCCGGTCAAGAGGCCAACAAACGCAACCCACATGACTTTCGCACGCCCGTTTACGTGAACGTTATCGGTCCTGGCACCGCCCGCACGGTTCACTATCGCTTTACCATACCCCAAGCGCAGCCGGTTACCGAGTTGGCCGTGGCCTTCAACCACCGCAAATTCAAATGGTACTTCCATAACTGGACGTTTCGGGGACAGGTAGCTCCTGGAGAAGCGGATTCGCTGGCTACACCTGAGGTCGACTACCGCCGCTGGATCTTGGCCGAAGATCGGCAAGCGCCGGCACTACCTATTACAACAATCGCTACAGCCCGACGCGTGGCCGGCAAACCCCCCGAAAGCAACACCCCGCTCTGGGAGCGCTGGAATGATTATGGCATCGGTCTTTTCCTTGAAGGCAACAACCGTCGTGCCTTGGAAGCCTTTGAGCAGGTAAGCTTGCTGGCTCCAGAAAGCCCCGAAGGACCGATCAACCTAGCACGCGTCCTGATTGCCGAAGGGCAATTGGACCGTGCAGCAGAAGCTTTGGCTGAAGCAGAGCGCCGACGTCCAGGATACCTTAAAACAGCCTACTTCCGCGGGCAAATCCATCAGCGCCGTGGTGAATACGACCAGGCCCTGGCCGAATGGATGAAGGTCCAAGAACACTATCCTTTGGACCGTATCCTTTTGCAAGAAATTGGACGTGTGCATTACCTCTCGGGGCGCTATGAGGAAGCGTTGCGCTGGTTCGACCGTATTTTAGCTATCGATCCCGAAGACTTAGGTGGCCTCTATAACCGCATGTTGGCTCTAGGTGCGCTGGGTCGCACCGAAGAATTCCTTGCGGCCAAGGCGCGTTATGAGTATCATAAGGTGGACGAGGAGGCCTCAGCCTGGAGTACCCCCTACAAACACCGTCATCCCATGGTCAACCGTGAGGCTCAGGCCATCCATGAGCATGAGCTGCACCCCGTGCTGCCTCAGCCGCAACTAACCCGACAACCTGCTGTAGCTTGGCAATCTCCTGCTTCAAAATAAGCTATGCGTATAGACAACATGTGGAAAGCCTCCTTTTTAGGCATCCTGTTGCTTTTGACCAGTGCGTGTGAACGCGCCGAGCAGGTGCAGCGGCCACTCGATGCAGCGCCCACCTCAACCGTGCAGATTGCCTTTACCGATGTGACCGAAACAGCTGGCTTGGGGGCTTTCCGGCATGAAACAGGCGCTTTTGGACAAAAGTGGTTCCCTGAGTCGATGGGCTCGGGATGCGGCTTTATCGATTATAACAACGACGGGTGGCTCGACATCGTCCTGGTTGGAGGTGGGGTGTGGCCCGGTCGCAGTGCAAAAGATTGGGTACGACCCCTCTGGCTCTACCGCAACAACGGTGACGGCACCTTTACCGACGTTACCGACGAAGCCGGTCTAGGAAACCTTACGGCTTATGCCCTGGGCATCACCGCAGCCGACTACGATAACGACGGCTATGAAGACCTCTACGTAACCACCCTTTGGAAAAACATTCTTCTCCGCAACAACGGCAATGGGACGTTTACCGACGTAACCCAAAAAGCAGGCGTGGCAGGCGACTCGGTGTGGAGTAGCTCAGCGATTTTCTTTGATGCCGACGGCGACGGCGACCTGGACCTGTTTGTCGGCAATTATGTCTACTGGACGCCTGAAACCGACCTCTGGTGCTCGCTTGATGAAAAAACCAAAGGGTACTGCACCCCTGAGGCCTACACCGGAATTCCACCGTATTTCTTCCGTAACAACGGCAACGGCACCTTTACCGACGAAAGCCAAAAGGCAGGCTTTGCACCCGCACCGGGGAAAACGCTAGGCGTGGCCGAAACAGATTATAACCACGACGGCTGCCCTGACCTCTATGTGGCCAACGACACGCAACCAGACCAGCTCTACCGCAACAACTGCGATGGGACGTTTACCGACATTGGCCTCATTAGTGGGGTAGCTTACGATGAAAACGGCAAAGCCCGCGCCGGCATGGGTAACGATGCGGGCGTGGTCGATACCACCGGACAGGTCACGTTCTTTGTAGGTAATTTCTCCAAAGAGATGATCGGTGTCTACCGCTACATCGGCAACGACTTATTTATCGACCGGGCAGCTGTCTCAAAAATCGGCCGTGCGAGCCTGCAGACGTTGACGTTTGGGTTGTTCTTGTTTGACGTAGAACGGGACGGTGATCTGGATTTGTTTGCGGCTAATGGACACGTGCAAGATGAAATCGAGCGCGTTCAGGATGGCATTACCTATGCCCAACCACCTCACCTGTTTCTGAACGACGGCTACGGCTTTTTTGAAGACGTGGCCCCTAAGGCTGGGGGCGTGTTGGCACAACCTATCGTGGCCCGAGGCGCCTGCTATGGTGACTTTAACCGGGATGGTTTGGTTGATATTTTGGTCACCGAAAACAGTGGTCGGGCGCACCTGTGGCGCAACGAAACCAAAGGTGCTGGCCATTACCTGCGCGTGCAGCTGGTCGGGACCAAGAGCCATCCCCAGGGAATCAGTAGCCAAGTGGTGGTGCGCCTAGGCCAGCGTCGCTTAGAGCAGCGGGTGCGAACAGGGGGAAGCTATTTGTCCGTTTCTGAAAAAACCCTCACCTTTGGCCTTGGCACTGCGCGACGCGTCGATGCCGTTGAAGTCCGCTGGGCTTCAGGACTTCAGGAGACCTTTGGGCCGTTTGACGCCGACCAGGAAGTGCGTCTGGTCGAAGGTACCGGACGTCCTGCAACAACGTTGGCACAGGCAGGACAGTGAACCCTAATCTAGCATAGAGGATGGGCCGTGCGTGGAGTGTTTTGCTGCTGAGTGCTGGACTGGTTGCTTGTCGCGCCAATCCGTCAAGCTATGCACCACTGCCTCCTGAAGCTGAGGCGCTCCTAGTGCAGGCAGAAGCCGCCTTGCAACAGCAGGCTTTTATCGAAGCCCTTCAGCTAGCCAATCGGGCAGAAAGCCAGGCGCCAGCGCACCCCGATGTACTGTTTTTTAAAGGACGCCTCTACACGCGCATGATGCTGCTCGACGCGGCCGACAGCCTGTATCATCTGGTGGCACAACGCGTGCCCGACTATCCCGGTCTGTGGCATAACCTAGCGAACAATGCCGCCCGAAGAGGACAGTTCGGGCAAGCTGTGGCTTACTATCGCAAAGAATTGAAACAAAAACCAACGCCCTTGGCATGGCGAGGGCTTGCCCGAGCTTATCAGGAACTGGGACGCGTCGATAGTGCCCATGTCGCTTATGAGATGGCACTGCGTTTAGACAGTACCTATGCCGAGGCTTGGTTGGACCTGGCAGAACTGTACGAAAAAGAAGGACGCCTCCAAGAGGCGCTCCTGGCCGCGCGGCGCGCTTGGGAGCAGGTGCCGCACAGCTTGATTGCCCGCTACCGACTAGGGAATCTGCTTCGGCAAACCGGCCAGCTGGAGGCCGCTCGGGTCTTGTTAGCGTCGGTCGTACAGGAAGCCCCATGGCATCATGCTGCTCACTACAGCTTAGGCCTGCTGCTGCAGCAGCAAGGAGCACGGGAGGCAGCCCAACACCTCATTAAAAAAGCCGAAACGCTGCGCGCCTTGCAGGCCAAGGTAGAACAAGCCGAACTCATGATTTCTAACACGCCGCGCGATCCCTATGCTTACGCTACGCTAGGTTCACTCCTGCGCCGCTTGGGCCAGTATGCTGAAGCGCTCTATGCCTACCAGGTAGCCCGCTATCTGGACCCGAAAAATCTGGAATTTCAAAACAACATCGCCATCTTATACTTGCTCCTGGGTCAGGCAGACCAAGCCCTTGCCTGGCTAGAGCAAGCCGTACAACAAGACTCGACGTTTGTCGATGGCTGGATCAACTTAGGTATCCTCTATGCGCGGCGTGGCAACGTTGCTGCTGCACGTGAGGCCTGGGAGCGGGCACGCCGTTTGGCCCCCAACCGTCCAGAGCCTCAACGCTACTTGACCCAACTTGCAGCAGGGACAGCGCCCAATGGGCCATGAAGCTGTGCCAAAGCATGGTGATAGCCCTCTGCGTGGGGGCGATCTGGGGATGCCGAGCTACTGACCAAGAGCTTGCAGTTCCCCAAAACGGCACTGCGCGTATGGTTGATACTTTGGCGGCGATCTATCGCCGGGCGCAGCAGCAACCGATGGACTATTACCTGCTCAATACACTTCGGGCAGCATGGTGGCAAAAGCAACTGGCATCGGCTGGCGACAAAGCTAGCACCCTCCACCGGATTAGCTACGCCCAAGAGCTTTTAGCTGCTGGCCAAACCGAAGAGGCTATTCGAGAAATTAAAGCCCTTCTGGCACGCTACCAGCACTCGGCCTATTGGCAGGCACCAGAAACGCGCGGCCTGCTTGAGATGCTAGCTACGGCCTACTTTCGGCTTGGAGAACAGCAAAACTGCCTAGCCGGTCATGCCGACGAAGCCTGCATCCTGCCCTTGCGCGGCCGCGCCATCCACCGCCATCCTGAAGGCGCACAACAGGCCATAACGCTCCTCACACGTCTTGTAGAAAGCAGCCCGTTTGATTTCCAATCACGCTGGCTTTTAAACTTAGCCTACATGGCGTTGGGTCGCTATCCTCAAGAAGTACCCCAGCGCTGGCGCATCGAGGGCCTATCTATCCCCGAAGCAACAACGCCGCTTTTTCGCAACGTAGCCCTGAGTCGCAACGCAGCAGTCGTTGGGCTTGCCGGCGGTGTGGCCGCTGAGGATTTCAACAAAGATGGTTTTGTCGATCTCTTGGTCACTTCCTATGGACTCAACGACCAGGTTCGACTTTTGCTCAACAACGGCAAGGGCGGCTTTATAGACCATACAGCGCAAGCCGGCCTAATCGGCATTGTGGGCGGACTCAACGTGGTGCAGGCCGACTATAACAACGATGGTTACGTCGATGTCCTGATCCTGCGCGGTGCCTGGCTTGGACCCGCGGGGGCCATCCCTATGTCGCTCTTGCGCAACAACGGCAATGGCACGTTTACTGACGTTACGTATGCAGCCGGCTTAGGCACACCTTGCCCCACCCAAACTGCTGCCTTCGGTGACTTTAACCTGGACGGATGGATCGATCTCTTTGTAGGATGCGAGTCGCAAGGAGGATCGGTCATGGGCTTGGGCGCGGCTGCTGCGACAGCTCCCCTGGACTTCCCCTGTAAGCTCTACGTAAATAACCGCGATGGCACGTTTACCGATATTGCATCCGAAGTAGGACTGGACGTGCGCGCTTGGGTAAAAGGGGTGGTATGGGCAGACGTGAACAACGATGGGCTTCCAGATGTGTATCTGTCGATCCTAGGCGCCCCAAATCGGCTTTTTTTGAATCGGGGAAGTAGCGATGGACGCCTGTGGCGCTTTGAAGACGCAACCGAGCAAGCCGGCGTTGGACAGCCACTTTTTAGTTTTCCCGTCTGGGCTTTCGATTACAACCAAGATGGGTGGGAAGATTTGCTGGCCGCCAGCTTCGACCTGCGCTATTTAGGGGAAGCCCCCGCAGAGTTTGCGCTAGATTGGCTGGGGCATCCTATTCGCTCTGAAAAACCTGTGCTCTACCGCAACAACGGCGACGGTACGTTTACCGACGTAACAAAAGCTGCAGGCCTTGACCGCGCTTGCTTTACCATGAGTGGAAACTATGGCGACCTAAACAACGACGGCTGGCCCGATGTGTACTGGGGAACCGGAACCCCTGATTTTCGAGCACTGGTCCCTAATCGCCTCTTTTTTGGACAAGGAGAGCATTTCGTGGAGCAAACGCTCCTATCTGGAACCGGTCACCTCCAAAAAGGCCATGGGGTTGCTATGGCCGACTTCGATCAGGATGGGGATCTGGACCTGTACGTTGTGCTGGGAGGTGCCTATGAAAGCGACGTTTTCCCCAATGCACTTTTCGACAACGAAAAAGCAGCCTCAGGAAACTGGGTGCAGCTCCGGCTTGAAGGCCAACGTGCCAATCGGGCAGCTATCGGGGCACGTGTACGCTTGGTTGTACGGCAACCCTCTGGCTCGCATCGCGTTTTGCACGCCACCGTTTCTTCTGGGGGAAGTTTTGGCGCTTCGCCCTTGATGCCCTGGATAGGCCTAGGCGATGCCGTGCAAATCGATACACTCGTTGTTGTTTGGCCTACACCTGATCGCCGCCAAGACGTTTGGACGCATCTGGCCGTAAATCAAACCTATCACCTGCAGGAAGGCGCAAGCTTAAAGCCGCTCAAGTAAAAATTGCCCTTTTGTGAATAAAGCGTGAAGTAATTGAGGGGAATAGGAAGCGGTTTGGGTGCTCTTGTCTCTTCATTAAGAACGCACAAAAAGTGCCTTTCAAACCAGCCGGAGGTATGTTTGCAATGGGACAGTTACGGCAGCTAATGTTCATTGGATTGGTATGGATAGGCGTAGGGATTCCAGGAGCATGGGCGCAGACAGGGAAGATTGCCGGTGTGGTAACAGACGCCGAAACAGGCGAGCCGCTCCCAGGCGTGAACGTCGTGATTGAAGGCACGACGATGGGGGCCACCACAGATATTGAAGGATACTACGTTATCCTGAATGTGCGTCCGGGTACCTATCGCGTGCGGGCTTCGTTTGTGGGTTATGCGCCCGTTGTGGCAGAAAACGTGGATGTAAGCATTGGGCTGACGACCGAGCTCAATTTCCGCTTGCAGCCGCAGGCAATCGGGTTAGAGGAAGTGGTGGTTACGGTGCAGCGTCCGGTCGTGCAGCCCGACGTTTCAGCCTCACTGGCTAATATTCGGGCTGAACAGGTCGAAAACCTTCCAGTGGTCAGCATCGCAGATGTGATTGGCCTGCAGGCAGGCTTTGAGCCAGGGCTGACCATTCGCGGTGCCGGAGGGGATCAGGTGGCTTTTGCGATTGATGGAATGTCGCTTGCCGACCCCCGTGGCAACACGCCGATTCTGGGTGTAAGCTTTACCGCCATTGAAGAGGTGCAAGTGCAAACCGGGGGCTTTAATGCAGAATATGGGAACGTGCGCAGCGGCCTAATCAATGTGGTTACGAAAGAGCCCACGACCAATCGGTATTTTGCTGATGTCTTAGCGCGCTACTCTCCACCATCCCGTCCGTATTTTGGGGCTACACCTGGTGATTTAGAATCCTATTTTGTTAAACCATTCTTAGATACGACGCCACTTGAAGGATGCCCGCGGGGTGTAGCCTACTGCGGCACCAGTGTATGGCCTCGATGGCTCCAGGAAGAGTATCCAAGCCATCAGGGATGGGATGCCTTAGCGGGGGGAACGCCTTGGACGCCAGAGCAACTCTATTCAGCCTATCAGTGGCTGGTGCGTAAAGATTTTACCATTCGCGAGCCAAACTATGAGTTTGATGGCACCATTGGAGGTCCTGTTCCGCTGGTGAGCCGGTACTTAGGCAATTTGCGTTTTACCGCTTCCTACCGCCAGGTGCAAACGGCACTTATGTTTCCCGAGCAGCGTCCTGCCTATCGGGATCGCCTCTTTCAGGGGAAGCTGATCTCAGATATCGCCACGGGCATGAAGCTGAGCATCGATGGGCTGTACCGAAAACAGCTTGGGCATGCGGCCCATCGGGATGGTAGAGGGACGATTCTCACCGGGGAGATGCCCCGCTATCCTTGGGATAGCCGAGAGGATCTCATGCCGGTACAAATGAACATCGGCTTTAACATCAACATGGCCCTGTTTGGTGACTGGGGCTTTAGCCCAACCAACATTACCCAGTCGATGATTGGGGCAAAGTTTACCCATGCCCTGAGTCCGGCTACATTCTACGAGGTGCAGCTGCAGCGCATTGAGTCGGATTATTTCACGTTCATGCCTCGCCCGCGTAAGGGTGGCATTACCGGTCCGAGCGCGATTGTGAAGTGCATTCGTCGAGATGGTTCGTTTGCCGATCCACAGAATGGCCAGTGCGCGGCAGGTGAACTGGGCGTGACCGAAGCGCCGTTTGGGTTTAAAGAGTCCTATGAGAATGCGGCTACGCCCACGCCGTTTGGGCTTTTAGGTTCACAGGCAGGTTCGGCACGGGACACTTCCAACATTGTGCGCTATGCTGGCCGCGTGGATTTGACCAGCCAGGTAAACCGCGTTCTTCAGATCAAGACAGGGCTGGAGTACATTTTCAGTGACTACCACATCCGGCATGGCGTCTATGACCCAGCCAACCCGCATCATGAAAACGAAAAATTCCGCTGGGATCGTACCCCTGTGCAGGCTGCTTACTACGCTCAGGCTAAGCTGGAATTCAAGGGCATGATTGCCAACCTGGGGTTACGCTTCGACTATTTCAATCCCAGCGGTAGGTGGTACGACTATACAGCCTTTGACCGGGCGCTTTCGGCCAGTATCGGCATTCGACGGCTCGATCAGGTGCTGCCGCGTAAGCCGGTAGAAAAGCAACTTACCGTTAGCCCGCGTTTAGGTGTGTCGTTCCCCATTACGGAGAACAGCAAGCTTTATTTCAACTACGGCCATTTTCGTCAAATGCTCACCCCACAAGACCTCTTCCGGGTTGAGTATATCTCAAATGGTGCCATTTTTAGCATTGGCAATCCCAACCAGCCGCTGCCTCGGACAATCGCCTACGAGTTGGGGTTTGAGCAGAATATCGCAGACCAGTTTCTGCTGCGCCTAGCAGGTTTTTATCGCGACCTGCACTATCAACCGCGCGAAGTGGAATATATCAGCGTAGATGATGCTGTGGATTACTTCCGGGTTGAACCACTGAACTATGGCGATGTGCGCGGCTTTGAACTCACCGTGGAAAAGAACCGTGGGCGGTGGATCCGTGGGTTTGTGAACTATACGTATCTGGCGCGCAAGTTTGGCAATTTTGGCTACGGGCAGATCAACGAAAACCGGGCAGAATTTCGCCAATACCTAACAACCACTACAGATCACTACCCATGGGCACCAGTGCCTGAGCCGTTTGCACGGGTCAACCTGGAACTGATCGTTCCCGAGGACTATGGTTTGTTGCTGGGCGACTGGCGCCTGAACCTGCTAGGCGAGTGGCGGGCAGGTGCTAAGGGCACCTGGAATGGCCAAAACTTTGAATTTGGCCCAGGCAACGATCCTGAAATCGCCTTTAACACGGGCTGGAAGGATTACTACAACCTAGACCTTCGCCTCAGTAAAAACTTGCAAACGTCCGTTGGGCGCGTCCAGTTCTTTGTCGACGTGACCAATGTGCTAAACCTGCGGCGGATGTATTGGAGCAATGGCTCCATCTTTGAAGGACCCAATGACCTGACCAACTACTTCCGCTCGCTTCACCTGCCAGGTGATATCTTTGGTGAAAAAGATCCAGGCTATGTGTGGGTGCCAGGCAAGGATAAACCAGGAGACTACCGTAAACCCGGTGTCGCCTATGATCCCATCTTTGCCGTTTTGGACGTCACCCAGGTTACTGATCCTATACCGAATGTGCTCTACTGGGACAAGAAAACAGGCCAGTACATGACGTATGCCAACGGGAGTTGGGGACCAGCAGATAAACGGCGGGTGGATTATGTGCTGAAAAATAAAGCCTATATCAGCATGCCCAGTGAGTCGTACCTGGCCTTCCTGAATCCACGTGACGTCTACTTTGGCGTGCGCATCACCTTCTAAACCCGCTGACGCGATCTTGGAAGTTTGCTATGAAAACGTTACAGAAACGCGCAATGAAGGGGCTACGAAACGCTTTTTTAGCGCTGCTTGTCAGTGCGATAGGCATACCCCAGGCCTGGGCACAATGGAACATGCGTTGGTTGTCGGTAGGGGACTTTCAGCACCGGTATGTGGGTGGGGGCGCCCAACCTGAAACCTACGATGAGGTCATGTTCCAATGGCCCGGCATCCGTCCCCAGGTGTCCTACATGCACGGTCAGGCCTTATGGGTCAGTGTAAAGAACTTTACCGATGAAAAGGGCACGCAATTCCCCGTACGCGTCTCGCATATTGGCCCCCGTACGGAAGGCATTGGGGAGTTCTTTGAGCGTGACCTCAAGCTTGTGGGAAGCTTTGAAGCCCCACAGGTGCTGGTCGATGGGGTCGAGTCGTTCCGGCGTCCAGCTCCCCTAGACGAAGTGGACCCTGAGCTCAAGGCCGATCGCATGGTGTACAACGAGGTGAATACCTCGGTGGGCATTACCATGCAGGTGCGCGCTTATCAGCTCAGCAACGAATTCCATGACGACTACCACATTGTAGAATATACGTTCGTCAATACCGGCAACGTCGATGACGACGACGAAGTCGAGCTGCCGAATCAGCAGCTGGAGGACGTATACTTCACCTTTGTTCGACGTCCGAAAATCAATGCTCCCGCGGGTTCCTGGGGCGGTAGCGCCAATGCTACTGCCTGGGGCGGCTATGTGATGACCGATGCCGTGGGGGATGGATACCAAGATTACGGTCTGGATGCAAGCTGGCGCGGACATTTCTCCTGGCTAGGCTACATTCCGGAGCAAGCCCGCTTCAATACCATCGGTAACCCCATGTGGGAAAACTCGGTCGGGTGGTGGTACACGCTCAATGTGGATACCATCGGTCGACTGGGTGGCGCAGCTATGGTAGGGACTTTTGTGCTGCATGCCGATGGCACACCCCATACAGGAGCAGTGCTTCCAGACGACCCAACCCAGCCGCGCGTGATGACTTATCTGGACTCGGACGATGGAGACCTGACGGGTAGCAACAACCACAATAACGTTCCCGGAATGCAGCTGGAACGGCAGTGGATCGAGCAAGGAGCGCCAGCGCGCAGCTATAGTACTACCGGCTGCACATGGACAGGCATTCGGACGATTCCCTCACAGGCTTTCTGCGCCTGGCCGCCGCCAGATCCTAATACGCCGGTCGATTTTGTTCGGCATTTCGCTGCGCAAAAGAGCGACCCGCGCATCGGGTACAACAGCTGGAGCTACGCCTATGGCTTTGGTCCCTTTGACATGGCTCCAGGACAAATGTACCGCGTCGTGCTGGTAGAAGGTGTGGCTGGTCTCAGTGACGAGCTGAGTCTCCAGCTTGGGCGCTGGTACAAACGCCAGGTACTTTCACGCGGCGTAGAGGCAGCCGACGCAGCCATTTTCTGGTGGGATCCAAAACGCAACCAAACCTGCGAAGAAGGGGAGGAAGGCTGCATTGGCATGACCAAAAACGAATGGGTGATGACCGCGCGCGACTCGCTCTTCCAGTTGGTGGAGCGTGCTAAGGCGGTCTATGCAGCTGGGTTCAACGTCATCCGTCCACCGTTGCCACCACGCCGCTTTGAGGTTACCTCGGGCGTAGACCGCATCACCATCACGTGGGAACCCTATCCAGGCGAGTTGCCCCCAGGGGGCTGGGAGCTCTACCGAGCCCAGAACCGCTTTGATGGGATTCCGGCTCCAGACGACCGCACGCGCTACCAACTGATTGCAAGACTGCCCGCTAATGTAACCCGCTATGAAGATACCGATGTGGCCCGCGGCGTAGCCTACTACTACTACCTGCAGGCTGTAGGCAATCCTACGCCGGTTGACCCCATGGCCATTAACGGCACACCCGATGGGCGTCCCTTGCGGAGCAGTCGTTACTATACGCAAACCTACGATCCAGCTATCCTGAAGCGGCCCCCGGGTGAAACGATCGCTAAAGCCCGCATTGTGCCCAATCCCTACATCATCGCTGCGGACCAAGACCTGCGCTGGCCCGACCAGCAAGACAAGATCGGCTTCCTGGATATCCCAGGCCAGTGCACCATCGAGATTTATACCGAGCTCGGCGAGCTCGTAAAGCGGATCGAGCACACCGACGGTAGCGGAGATGAGTATTGGGATCTGACCACCGATGCCCGACAGGTGATTTCCAGCGGGATCTATATCGCGGTCATTAAAGACCACACCACAGGTCAACAGCTCATCCGCAAGTTTGTCGTGATTCGATGAGCCAACCCTGGTGTGCGGGCCCTGGGGGCCCGCACACCCCTAACGCCGCTAGCGCTGTTGTTTCAAGTGTAAACCTACATACAGACGACTTCCCATGAAAACACATGTACTACGCTGGGGATGGGGCCTATTTCTGATCCTGTTCTGGATGGGGTCCCCTGCTTACGCGCAGCCCTTAGGCGAAGGAGGGTTCCAGCAGGCAAAACGTGAAAAACGCGCTCAAACAGGCCTGAAATTTTTGAGCATGTCGCTGGATCCCAGGCTCTCGGCTATGGGAGGAGCCGCCACAGCCCAAAATCTAGGCAACTCCTTGGCGCTCCTATATAACCCAGCCACGATGGCGCACATGGCCGACCGTCTCCACCTTGCGGTCATGCAAACGCAATGGATCGCCGACATCCGTTACAATGGCGGGACGCTCGCCTTTAGTCCACGTGGCGGCATCTATGGGGTTTGGGGGGTGTCGGTAACCGCCGTGGACTACGGCGAGTTTATCGGGACCATCCGGGCAGATAACGAAAGTGGCTATGAAGACACGTTCAACTTCAGTCCTACCGCGCTGGCCATCGGCGTAGGTTATGCCCGAGCCTTAACCGACCGCTTTGCCGTCGGCGGCCAGGTGAAGTACGTCAATCAAGATCTGGGCAGCTTCCCGGTCGCTTTCGGTGACGGTGGAGACCTGGTGCACAAAGACTACCGTAAAAGCACAGTAGCCTTTGACTTCGGCGTCATCTATCAAACGGGCTTCCGAAGCCTAACGTTTGCCGTTAGCGCCCGTAACTTTTCGCGTGAGCTTAAGTACGAACGCGAAAACTTTGAACCGCCGCTTACCTTCCGCATTGGCGTAGCCATGAACCTGCTCGACCTGACTAACCAAGATCCTAATATGCACCGGCTTCTGGTAGCCGTAGATGCCGAGCGCCCGCGCGACTTCGACGAACGACTGCACATTGGCGCTGAATATCTGCTGCTCAACACACTGGCCCTGCGGGCTGGCTATGCCTACCCCTCGGACGTGGAAGGCGCTAGTCTGGGCGTAGGCGTGCGGCAACGCTTTGGCTCGGTGAACTTTGCTTTCGATTACGCCTACACCGTCTTTGAAACCTTCAGCAACGTCAACCGCCTAGGTATCCAAATTTCCTTTTAGGTAGCGTAAACTATAGCATTAGAGCCTTGTAAACTCGGTCTGCCCTTTTTAGGTGCAGACCGAGTTTTTTCCTTTGTACCAAAGGAGTCATGGCAAAGCAGCTGGGATGTTATCTAGGCCTCTGGGGGATCCTCCTTGTTGGATGGGGATGTCACGCTCCTGAACCAGCAACCGATGTCGATACACCGCTTTTTGAAGAAGTCACCTCTGAAGCCGGCCTGGCTGATTTTCGCCACCAAACCGGTGCATTCGGCAAAAAATGGATGCCGGAAAGCCTTGGCGGAGGGGGCGGATTTGTAGACATCGATGGGGACGGCTGGTCCGACATTGTGCTGGTCACCGGTGCCCACTGGCCTGGCCACGGGCCTGCATTGCCTGCCCTGACCGTGTATCGCAACCGGGGCGACGGCACATTTGAAAACTGGACCGAGAAAACAGGGCTGGATCGCTATACAGCCTATGGGATGGGACTCGCAGCGGCTGACTACGATAACGATGGCGATATGGACCTTTTCCTTACAGCCCTAGGGCCAAACCTGCTTTTTCGGAATGAAGGAGGACGGTTTATCGAAGTCAGCCGTGAGGCCGGATTACCCCGCGATGCGCAATGGAGCACTGCAGCGATTTTTTTGGACGCCGATCGAGATGGATGGCTGGATCTCTTCTACGGAAACTATGTGGACTGGACCCCAGAGACCGATTTGTTTTGCTCAACTGATGGGGTACATAAAGATTATTGCACGCCACGTCAGTACCCAGGGGTGTCGGGACGCTTTTTCCGCAACAACGGCAACGGCACCTTCACTGAGCAAACCCACAAAGCCGGCTTTGCTGCCATGCCTGGCAAAACACTTGGCGTTGCCGAGCTGGACGTAAATCGCGACGGCTGGCCCGATCTTGTCGTGGCCAACGACACGCAACGCAACCTGCTTTTTATCAACAATGGCGATGGGACCTTTACCGAGCAAGGCCTTGCCGCTGGTATTGCCTTTGACGCCAATGGTCGCGCTCGAGCAGGCATGGGGATCGATGTAGGGTTTATCGGCCCAACGGCTACACCGGTCATTGCGATTGGTAATTTTTCCAACGAAATGGTCGCTTTTTTTCAGTACGTTGATCAAGGGGTTTTTATTGATCGGGCCCCACAGGTTGGACTGGGCTCTTCGACCCTGCTGAGCTTAACATTTGGACTGTTTTTCTTTGATGCGGATCTGGACGGAAGACTCGACCTCTTGCTCTGCAATGGCCATATCCAGGAAACGATCGAACAGGTACAGGATGGCGTAACCTTTCGGCAACGTCCTCAGCTTTTTATGCAGCGTGCGGAGGGTATTTTTGAAGCATGGCCACCCCAAGGACCACTAGCACAACCGCTTTTGGGGCGCGGGGCTGCCTATGCCGACTATGATCGCGATGGCGATCTCGATGTGCTGCTCATTGAAAATGGTGGCCCGGTACATTTGTGGCGTAACCGGGTAAACCCAGGAAGTCCTGGAGCGCCTTATAGCGTGCAGCTTGAGTTGCAGGGAACGCGCAGTAACCGCAACGCTCTAGGCACACACCTAATCCTCTACGCAAATGGCCAGCGACAAGAGCGCCGTGTCCATGGAGGGAGCAGCTATCTTTCTCAGCATGAATATCGCCTAACAGTTGGTTTAGGCTCAGCCCGGCAAATTGACTCGCTGTTTGTGCTATGGCCTAGCGGCCAAATTGACCGATGGGTACAACTACCGGCGCAAAGTGCATGGCGCGTAATCGAAGCCAAAGGCCTCGAGCCGCTTCCGCTTCCTGGAAGCAAACGATAAGGCTGGGTGTTGCTGCAGCATTCCTGCTAAGCAGTTGTTACCCGGAGCCTGCTTCGCGGCCGGAGCTGCCTCCACCAGCACAAGTCTATCTGGCCCGCCTGCAACAGGCGCTGGCAACGCAGTCCTATGCCCTGGTATGGGCGCTGGCAGATAGCATTGCCCAATATGCTCCTGAATGGCCTGATGTGCATTTTGCACGTGGGCTGGTCTATATGCAACAGCGTCGCCACGAAGAAGCCGAAGCCGCTTTTCGCCGCGTACTGGCGGTGCAACCCGATTACGCAGGCGCTTGGTTTAATCTGGGGCAAAACGCTGCACTGGCCCGAAAATACCGCGAAGCCCTGCACTACTACCGACAAGAGCTGGCGTTGGCACGTAAAGTAACCGTAGACCCACGCGCGCTTGCCGCCATCTATGCCCAAATGGGACGCGCTTACGAGCGGTTAGCGCAAGACGACAGTGCGCGAAGTGCTTACGCCCAGGCGCTGACCATCGATAGCACGTCTGCCGAAGCCCACGACGGCCTGCGCCAAGTGCTCGAGCGCCAAGGACGTTATGCAGAAGCTCTAAAGCATGCTCAAAAAGCTTTGCTGCAGCACCCAGAGCATATCGCCTATCGCTACCACGTAGGCGCCCTATTGGTACAGTTGGGACGTTTTGCAGAAGCCCGACCGCTTCTGGAGGAAGTTGCACGCCGCTGGCCGGGACATGACGGTGCAGCCTATAACCTGGGCCGCGCTTTGATCGGTTTAGGACAAACCGCTGAGGGCCAACGTTATCTGCAAAAAGCCGATTCGCTGCAGCGTGTAACCGAAACACTTCTTTTGGCACAGCGACGCGTTGAACTAAGTCCTCGCGATCCCGAAGCTTGGTCCAATTATGCGCGCCAGCTTATGCAGGTCGGCTATCTAGAGGAGGCCTACAGAGCGCTACAGACAGCTTTGAGCTTAGCTCCAGGGAATCTGGCCTTGCTGAGCAACTTAGCGCAGCTTTACCTGGCCATGGGCGATACCGCAAGTGCCTTAGCTGGCATGGAGCGCATCGTCAAAGCCGATACTACCTTTGCCGAAGGCTGGTTCAACCTCGGCGTACTCTACGCGATGACCGGCCGCCGAGAGGCTGCCCGCCGGGCCTGGCAGCGCACGCTGCAGCTGAACCCCTCCCACACGCTAGCCCAAACGTATTTGCGACAACTCCCCTGAGTGCAATGAAACCCTGCTTTGCCCTACTCTGCCTGATCAGCCTCGCACTTGTCGCCTGCAACCAGCCAGGCGCAAAAGAGCGGCCGGTTCATAAGCGCGTGCAGTACTTTCTGCTCCGCGCCGAGGCAGCACTCGAGCGCTATGCTTTTGCCGAAGCATTGGCTCTGGCAGACAGCGCTGCCCGATACGATCCGGACGAGCCAGCAATTGCGTTTTTGCGTGGACGGCTTTATGCTGAAATGGCCCAGTTTGCACAAGCCGAGGCTGCCTACCAGGAGGTGCTACGCCGCAATCCTCGCTTTAAAGGCGCTTGGCATAACCTGGCCAATCTTAAAGCACGGCAGCATCAATTCCGTGAAGCCATACGCTTGTACCATAATGAACTCAAACACCACCCCGGTGCGGCTTCCTGGCAAGCTATAGGACGGGCTTATCGTGAACTCGGCCAAGTAGACAGCGCTGCTTACGCCTATCAGCAAGCCTTAAGCCTAGACAGCAGCTACGTACCTGCGTATATCGGCATGGCCCAATTGCTGGACAATGAGGGCCGCTTTGAAGCGGCTTTACCCTATGCCGCAAAGGCGCAGCAACTCAGCCCAGCTAGCCCCGAGACGAATTATCTGCTGGGCGAGCTGCTGATGAAAAACGGACGGTTCGAAGAGGCCCTTCGGTATCTCCAACAAGCCGCGACGGCCTGGCCTTGGCATGCCGCAATCCAGTATAGCATAGGTCAGACGCTCTTACGATTGGGACAGCGCGCAGCTGGCGAAGCTGCCCTTCGGCGCGCAGAACAGCTCCGGCCACTGAATGCCCAACTGCAGATGATGGAAGAAGCCGTGCGAACCACACCCGGCAATCCCTACGCATTTGCTGCATTAGGATCTGTACTGCGCCGCTTGGGACGTTACGACGAAGCGCTGCGTGCTTACACCATCGCGCTCTTTCTTTCCCCGAACAATCCTGAAATTTTGCACAACGTAGCTGCCCTGCACTTTGTGCAGGGCGATACGCTCACGGCCATAGCCACCTACCAGCAGGTGCTGGCCATCGACTCTACGTTTGCCGACGCTTGGCTGAATTTAGGCATTCTCTATGCTCTGCGCGGCGAACGCGAAGCCGCAAGGCATGCCTGGCAACAGGTGTTACGTTACGATCCAGAGCATCCAGCTGCACGTCGGTACCTAGCCCGCCTAGCGCGCCCTTAGCGGTGTAAGCATGGGAACGCTTCCAACAAGAAAGTCCCTATCTAGGGACTTGTTTTTATCGATTGTTTTGCTCTAAAATCTCTTCACGTTTTCAGGATAGCGCTTTCTCGAAAACCTAAGCCCACCGTAGCTATGAAAAACTTTCTTAGCGCACGGCTAAGTGCCATGATGTTTCTCCAGTTCTTTATCTGGGGAGCTTGGTATACGTCGGTAGCTGTGTACATGACCGCCGAAGGTATGGAAACCCTTACGCACTGGCCGTACACGGTTAACCCCATCGCAGCCATTGTCGCTCCTTTCTTTTTGGGCTTGGTGGCCGACCGGTTTTTTGCTACTGAAAAGGTGCTGGGCGTGCTTCATCTGCTGGGAGGATTCGTGATGCTGCTGGTGCCGCAGTTTAGCAGCACACCTGTGGCGTTTATCTTGCTGTTATTGCTCTATAACCTCTGCTACATGCCTACACTGGGCCTAGCCAACTCGCTCGCTTTTCACAATATCCAAAGCCAAGAAAAGCAATTTCCGCTTATTCGCGTCTTCGGTACAATCGGTTGGATTATAGCTGGACTATTTGTCAGCTTTGTGCTTAAAGCGTTGGTGACGGATGGGCGTTTGCCTGAGCAGACACCTATGCCCATCTACACGGCCGCGGTGGCCAGCATCCTTCTGGGGCTTTATAGCTTTACGCTGCCCCATACACCCCCGCCTGCTGCTGGGCAGCGTGTCTCGATACGCAGCATCGTAGGGCTCGACGCTCTGCAGCAACTGGGCAGCCGGCCTTTTTACGTGTTCCTTGTGAGTTCCTTTTTAATCTGCATTCCCCTGGCGGCTTACTACAACTTCACGCAGCTTTTCCTGAAAGCTACGGGCTTTCAGAACATTGCCGGCACACAGACACTCGGCCAAATGTCTGAGGTGATCTTCATGCTACTTATGCCGTTGTTTTTTGCCCGCTTGGGCGTCAAATGGATGCTTCTGGTTGGCATGGGCGCTTGGGTACTGCGCTACGTGCTGTTTGCGCTGGCTGCCCCCGATACAATTTTCTGGATGATCATCCTGGGTATTCTGCTGCACGGCATTTGCTATGACTTTTTCTTTGTCACTGGCCAGATTTACGTGGATAAAAAATCCACGCCAGAAATTCGCGGTCAGGCGCAGGGAATGCTGGTGCTGGTAACCTATGGCGTCGGTATGCTGATTGGCGCTCAAGTGGCTGGTAACGTGTACAACAGTTTTCTAAACGGCGCCTCGGACCTAACCCTGGCTCAGTGGCAGCAGTTCTGGTTTATCCCAGCTGCCTTTGCGGCTGTGGTTATGGTGGGCTTTGGACTGCTCTTTAACGATCGCGTAGAACGGGCTCCGGTAACAGCTCCCCAAGCCACTACTGCAGAACAGTAATCCAAAAATCCATGCCATGAACCGACGTGACTTTCTGCGCCATACGGCTGCCTGCGTGGTGGCCAGTACAATGATGCCACGCTGGGCATTTTCGGCCGATGAGCCTTGGTTTAAGATCTCGCTAGCTGAATGGTCACTGCACCGCACAATCTTTGGGGGAAAGCTCGACCATCTGGATTTCCCGCTGGTTGCGCGACGCACGTTTGGCCTGGATGCTGTAGAGTACGTCAACCAGTTCTTTTTTGACCGCGCAAAAGACCAGGCCTACTTGCAGGAAATGAAACTGCGTGCCGAAGGGGAAGGGGTCCGCAGCTTGCTCATTATGTGCGACCGGGAAGGTCGACTCGGTGACCCGGATCCCGAAAAGCGCCGCCAGGCCGTGGAAAATCACTACAAATGGGTTGAAGCCGCACGTTTCCTAGGATGTCATTCTATCCGGGTCAATGCTGCCAGCGAAGGCTCCTATGAAGAGCAGCAAAAATTGGCTGCCGATGGGCTGCGCCGGCTAACTGAGTTTGCCGCTGAGTATGAACTGAACGTGATAGTGGAAAACCACGGTGGGCTTTCCAGCAATGGGGCCTGGCTGGCTGGGGTCATCCGTATGGTCGACCACCCCCGCTGCGGTACGCTGCCGGACTTTGGCAACTGGCGCATAGAAGCCGACACTTGGTACGATCCCTATCAGGGGCTGGCTGAGCTCATGCCGTTTGCCAAAGGCGTGAGCGCCAAATCCCATGACTTCGACGCGCAGGGAAACGAAACCCGCTTGGATTACTACCGGCTGCTGCGCATCGTGCACGACGCCGGCTATCGCGGCTACATCGGTATCGAGTACGAAGGCAACCGGCTCGAGGAGATGGAGGGCATTCGGGCTACCAAAGCCCTTTTGGAGCGCGTGCGCGATGCTTTGGCTGTTTCTTCCGAAGAATAAACCAAACCTCCAATGATAAAGATTGCTCCCTTGCTTCCTGTCGTTGTGCTACTGACCGCGTGCACACCGTCCCGTTCCGATAACCCTTCGGGTTCGGCCCCAGTGGCCGATACGAGTGCTGACTGGATCGTCCTGTTTGACGGCACTAGCCTGGATGCCTGGCGAGGCTACCAAAGCGAAACCATTCCGCCTTGCTGGCAAATTGCTGAAGACGGCTCGCTGCATTGCACCGGTGAAGGCAGCGGCGACTTGGTGACCAAGGCGCAGTTTGCCGATTTTGTGCTGGAGCTAGAGTGGAAAGTCGCTCCAAAAGGCAACAGCGGCATCATGTACCGCGTCACCGAGGCTTACGAGGCCCCATGGATGAGTGGGCCGGAATACCAAATCTTGGATAACGCTGGTCATGCCGATGGCAATGACCCCAAAACCAGTGCTGGGGCTTGCTATGCACTCTATCCGACCGATCCAGCCGCTGTGCGACCCGCAGGGGAGTGGAACCATACGCGCATTGTGGTCGACAGCACGCACGTGGAACACTGGCTTAACGGCCGCAACGTCGTCACGTACACGCTGGGCAGCGACGACTGGAATGCCCGTGTGGCAGCAAGTAAGTTTCAAGTTTATCCTGATTTTGGCAAAGCACGTCAAGGGCATATCGCCCTCCAGAATCATGGCGATCCGGTTTGGTATCGCAACATTCGCATTCGTCCACTGAATCCCTGAGCCATGAAACGTTCTGAACCATCGCGGCGCGATTTCTTGCGCTGGAGCGCTGCTTCGCTTCTAGGCGTAAGCGTAGGACCTTGGGTGCTTGCGCGTTCCTCAAAAGCAGAAATGTTGCATCCCGAACCCCTGCGGCCATGGCCACCTTCTGACACGATCGGCTTGGGGATGATCGGCATGGGCATCATGGGCTTCGGGAATGCCCGTACAGCGCTGCAGATCCCTGGCGTGCGTCTTGTAGCCGTAGCCGACTGCTACGACGGACGCCTCGTGCGCACCAAAGAAGTGTTCGGCCCTGAGGTGTTCACCACGCGGGACTATCGCGAAGTGCTAGCACGAACCGATGTCGATGCTGTGGTCATCTCCACACCAGACCACCTGCATGCCCAAATCGCAATCGAGGCGATGGAAGCCGGCAAGGATGTCTACCTGGAAAAGCCTATGGTCCAGCGCATCGAGGATGGCTTGCGGGTGATTGAGGCCGAGCGGCGCACTGGACGTGTGCTCATCGTAGGCAGCCAGCGCGTCAGCTCCATCCTCTACGCCAAAGCCCGAGAGCTTTTCCGCGCTGGTGCTATCGGCCAGCTTAACATGGTCGAGGCCTATATGAATCGCAACTCGGCCATTGGCGCTTGGCAATACACCATCCCGCCGGATGCTTCGCCGCAAACCGTTGACTGGGAGCGTTTCTTAGGACCCGCCCCGCGGCGGCCCTTCGATGCCGTACGCTTTTTCCGCTGGCGAAACTACTGGGACTATGGCACAGGCATCCCAGGCGACCTGTTCGTGCACCTGTTTTCCGGCATTCACTACGTGCTCGATGCCCTAGGCCCCACCCACATTTACGCTTCTGGTGGACTGCGCTTCTGGAAAGACGGCCGCGACGTGCCCGACGTGATGGCCGGTTTGTATGAGTATCCCGACACCGAATCCCATCCTTCCTTTACGCTCTCGCTCAAGGTAAACTTTGCCAACGGTGGAGGAGGTGGGGAAGCCTTCCGCTTTATTGGAGATGAAGGCATGATTGAAATCGGCTGGAATCAGGTACGGCTTTCAAAGCTACCTCCCCGCCGCCTAAGCGAACAGGAATTTCGCGGGTGGAATTCGCTTTCGACGTTCCCAGAAGCCATGCAGCGGCAACTCCTGGAAGCATTCCGGGCCGAAAACCCCCCGCAGCGAGAGGTATCAGAAACCCAAGAAGTGGTCTATCAAGCACCACCCGGTTATGACGACCGGCTCGACCACTTCCGCAACTTTTTTGAAGCCGTGCGCACACGGGGCAAAGTGGTCGAAGATGGTGCGTTTGGTTTTAGGGCTGCTGCACCTGCCTTACTTTCGAACACAAGCTACCTTGAGCATCGGGTCATTGGATGGGATCCGCAAACCATGCAGCTCACCTAAACGGACGTAAGCCATGGCGGATCAAGGTATTTCACGGCGTAAGTTTTTGGGACAATTGGCAACCGCTGGCGTGGCCTTTACGATCGTGCCCCGACATGTGCTAGGCCGTGGTTTTGTACCTCCCAGCGATAAGCTGGGTATAGCCTGCATCGGGGTAGGAGGTCGGGGCGCGGCAAACGTGCGCGGCGTAGCCAGCGAAACGCTGGTGGCTTTTTGTGACGTCGACGACGAGCGGGCTGCCGAAATCTACCGGACGTATCCGAACGTGCCGCGCTACAAAGACTTTCGGATCATGCTGGAGCGGGAAAGCCAGCACATCGATGCCGTCGTCATCTCCACCCCCGACCATACGCACGCCGTAGCGGCAATGATGGCGATCCAGATGGGGAAACATGTCTACTGCGAAAAGCCGCTTACGCGTACGATCTATGAGGCCCGCCGCCTGGCTGAAGCGGCCCGCCAGCACCGCGTGGTCACGCAAATGGGCAACCAAGGCCATGCCGGCGAAGGCACACGCCAAATTCGCGAATGGATCGAGGCTGGCGCAATCGGCATAGTGCGCGAGATCCACTTCTGGACCAACCGTCCAATTTGGCCGCAAGCGATTGCACGGCCCATGGAGGCTTACCATGTCCCGCCTACGCTGGACTGGGATCTGTGGCTGGGACCCGCCCCTGAGCGACCGTATCACCCGGCCTACGTACCCTTCAGATGGCGAGGATGGTGGGACTTTGGCACCGGGGCTTTGGGCGACATGGGCTGCCACATCATGGATGCCGCGTTCTGGACTTTCGACCTGCGCGATCCGGTGCGCGTGACGGCCGAAACCACGCCTGTTTTCCCCGAGACAGCCCCCCTGGTATCTCGCGTAACATACGAGTTTGCTGCCCGAGCCAATCGCCCAGCCCTTCACGTGGTTTGGCGTGATGGCAACCTGGCACCCCCGCGCCCACCTCAGTGGGAAGCCGACAAACCCTGGCCGCCGATGGACAGCGGCCAAATGTTCATTGGCGACGAAGGCGTGCTCATTGCCGGCACCTACGGCGAAAACCCTCGCCTGGTCCCCGAAAAACGCCACCAGGAATGGATTGCCTCGGCCCCTGCCCCGCGCTATCCCCGCTCTCCAGGTGTCTACCAAGAATGGATCGATGCTTGTAAAAACGGCACTCAGGCTGGTTCCAATTTTCCAGATTACGCTGGACCGCTTACGGAAATGGTGCTGCTGGGCAACTTGGCCATTCGTGCAGGCGGCACCATTGAATGGGATGCTGCAACCATGCGCGTGACCAACCTAACAGTGCCAGAGGAATACCTCCGTCCCGTCTATCGCAACGGCTGGCATCTGTAGAGTGTCTACGATGCGCTAGGGAGCAGTTGATTTGGACCTCAAGCCTAGAGCGCTCACCGTAGGACCGGTTGCCAGCTGCCCTGTGCAACGGCGGGCACAAAAGTCTCTAACCCTTCTGGCTTCCAGGGCAGCGTGCGCTCTTGCTCGGCACTCATGTAGGCTGTCATCAGGAGCTCGACAACCTCGAGGCCTGCCTGGAAATCTTCTTCAGGCTGACGACCCTCAAGGAAACAGCGTACAAAGTAGCGGTTTTCCCACTCGTAGCCGTATTCCGCTGCCTCGTTGCCTACGAGGGGCATCCAGCCTTGCTCAGCGTTTTGCTTTTCGACCAGGTCTTCGCCTGCCTCGCCTTGCACACGTCGGCTGAAAAACAGCCGGGCACCACTGTCCAGCGAGTTCACCTGCAGCGAGTACTCCGGACCCAAAAGCTCGGCCGAAAGCCGCAGCCCCGGACCAACATAGCTCCAAGAGGTGGTCGTCTCAGCAATCAGCGTGCGGCCGGCCTCATCCACAAATTCAATGGTCGCACGCGCAAAATCCTCAACCGGGTGCCGCTCAAAATCCAAACGAGCATCCATATGCTCCCGAAGCCAGGCAGCATACTCGGGACGAGACCACTTCAGGCTGGCAATCTGGGCAGTAACTTTAACTGGACGAATGCTCTGGCGCGACGCACCCGGCTCCGTAAGCAAAAAGCGGGCAACCTCAACGCTGTGGCACATCATGTCGTTCAGCACACCACCCCCTTGCAGATGGCCAAACCAAAACCAGGGAGCATGCGGCCCGCTATGCTCTTCCGCTGCACGAGCCAGATAAGGCCGACCGGTCAACGCTGCACCGCGCTTCCAGATGATTTCCCGGCCGCGTCGAATTGCAGGGGTAAAAAGCTGATCTTCTAAGTAACCATGCAGTAATCCTGCCTGCTTGACCAGCTCCACCATGCGCCGTGCTTCGGCCACATTCCGGGCCAGGGGCTTTTCGCAAGCCACACCAATAAGCTCGCCCTTACCACGCGCTAGCGTGTCGACAATGGCCTCCAGGTTCTCAATGCGCTTGTGGTTGGGACCGCAAATCCAAATCGCATGGATGGCTGGATCGGCCACCATCGCTTCAATCGAGTCAAAAACGCGGGCCTCCCCAACGTGCAGCGCACGCGCTAGCGCTGCCGCCGCTTCGGCATGAGCGCGATTAGGACTCCAGATGCCCAAAATATCGGCATCCCGTACAGCCTGCCAAGACTGAATGTGAAATCGCGTAATAAAACCACTTCCAATAAAGCCAACGCCAAGACGTTTCATAAGCGGCCCAAATTGATTCCTCTTCCCAAGTAACCTGTAAAATAGATCCACAACATACAAAAAAGAAGCCCCTCTTTCTGCATTGGAACCGGTTTCAAGGTTTGCGTAAAGAGTCTTTAAAATCCTATCTTCTATCCGTTCTTTTGATGAAAGGGCTTTCGTTTTGGTGGATGACCTATGAAAAAGAACGTGTATGTGGCGCGACAGCCTGAGGTGTACGATGCAATTGTGGTAGGCTCGGGCATCTCGGGCGGTTGGGCAGCCAAAGAGCTTTGCGAGCTGGGCCTAAAGACGCTGGTTTTGGAACGCGGTCGACCGCTGGAACACGGCAAAGACTACATCACCGAACACCTGCCCCCGTGGCAGACGCCGTTCCGCGGTCAGGAAGACCGAAAACGCATGCTGGAAGATCACTACATCCAGCTGCAAGCCGGTCCGGTCAACGAGTACAATATTCACTTTTTTATTAACGACCGGGAAAACCCCTATGTGTACGATCCAGACAAGCCCTTCCTATGGATCCGCGGAGATCAGGTCGGTGGCCGATCGATCATGTGGGGCCGGCAAAGCTATCGTTGGAGTGATTTGGATTTTGAGGCGAATGCGCGGGATGGTTTTGGGGTAGACTGGCCGATTCGGTATCGGGACCTTGCGCCGTGGTACGACTATGTGGAGCGTTTTGCGGGCATTAGTGGTCAGGCCGAAGGGTTGCCGCAGCTTCCGGACGGGCAGTTTTTGCCGCCGATGCCGATGAACTGTGTGGAGCTGCACGTGAAGGAGCGCATTGAGCGGGCTTTCCCTGGTCGCAAGATGACCATCGGACGGGCTGCCGTTCTGACGCAGCCCCTAAACGGCCGCGCCGCTTGCCACTACTGCGGTCCCTGTGATCGCGGATGCACCCCAGGCGCCTATTTTTCGAGTTTGAGTGCGACGCTTCCTGCGGCGCGTGCTACGGGGAACTTGACGTTGCGTCCGAACAGCATTGTGCACAGTGTGATTTATGATGAGGAGCGGGACCGTGCGGTTGGGGTTCGGGTGATTGATCGTGAGACGAAGGAGATGTTGGAGTTTTACGGTCGGGTGATTTTTTTGTGTGCTTCGACGTTGGCGACGACGCAGATTTTGTTGAATTCGAAGTCGCGTCGTTTTCCGAATGGGTTGGGGAATTCAAGTGGGGTGCTAGGTCACTACCTTATGGACCACCACTTCAAGGTAGGAGCCAGTGCCGAATTTCCTGGTTTTGAGGACAAGTACTACTATGGTAATCGCCCGAATGGTATCTACATTCCCCGCTTCCGAAACCTAGGGGATCGCGCAACGCGGCATCCAGACTTCTTACGGGGCTACGGCTATCAGGGAGGCGCAAGTCGGGGTAGCTGGTGGCGTGGTGCGGAAATGGACGGCTTTGGTGTTTCCCTCAAACAGGCATTGCGGGATCCGGGGCCTTGGCGCATGGGCCTTACCGGCTTTGGTGAGATGCTGCCGCGCTATGAGAACTATGTGGAGTTGGACCCGGAGCGTACGGATGCCTGGGGCATGCCGCTGTTGCGGATTCACTGCGCCCTGAGCGAAAACGAGCTCAAGATGCGAGAAGACATGGCCAATGCAGCCGCAGAAATGCTGGAAGCGGTTGGTGGAAAAAATGTGCGGCCTTTCATTGACGACTATAAGCCCGGTGAAGGTATTCACGAGATGGGTACGGCGCGGATGGGTCGGGACCCGAAGACGTCGGTGCTCAATGCGTACAACCAGATGCACGATGTGCCGAACGTGTTTGTAACCGATGGGGCCTGCATGACCTCGGCAGCGTGCCAAAATCCGTCGCTTACCTACATGGCGCTGACGGCGCGGGCAGCGCACTATGCCGTTGAACAACTCAAAAAGGGTAACCTCTAAAACCGGCAAGGCCTATGGTTAAAAAGAACGTGTATGTGGCGCGACAGCCTGAGGTGTACGATGCAATTGTGGTAGGCTCGGGCATCTCGGGCGGTTGGGCAGCCAAAGAGCTTTGCGAGCTGGGCCTAAAGACGCTGGTTTTGGAACGCGGTCGACCGCTGGAACACGGCAAAGACTACATCACCGAACACCTGCCCCCGTGGCAGACGCCGTTCCGCGGTCAGGAAGACCGAAAACGCATGCTGGAAGATCACTACATCCAGCTGCAAGCCGGTCCGGTCAACGAGTACAATATTCACTTTTTTATTAACGACCGGGAAAACCCCTATGTGTACGATCCAGACAAGCCCTTCCTATGGATCCGCGGAGATCAGGTCGGTGGCCGATCGATCATGTGGGGCCGGCAAAGCTATCGTTGGAGTGATTTGGATTTTGAGGCGAATGCGCGGGATGGTTTTGGGGTAGACTGGCCGATTCGGTATCGGGACCTTGCGCCGTGGTACGACTATGTGGAGCGTTTTGCGGGCATTAGTGGTCAGGCCGAAGGGTTGCCGCAGCTTCCGGACGGGCAGTTTTTGCCGCCGATGCCGATGAACTGTGTGGAGCTGCACGTGAAGGAGCGCATTGAGCGGGCTTTCCCTGGTCGCAAGATGACCATCGGACGGGCTGCCGTTCTGACGCAGCCCCTAAACGGCCGCGCCGCTTGCCACTACTGCGGTCCCTGTGATCGCGGATGCACCCCAGGCGCCTATTTTTCGAGTTTGAGTGCGACGCTTCCTGCGGCGCGTGCTACGGGGAACTTGACGTTGCGTCCGAACAGCATTGTGCACAGTGTGATTTATGATGAGGAGCGGGACCGTGCGGTTGGGGTTCGGGTGATTGATCGTGAGACGAAGGAGATGTTGGAGTTTTATGGTCGGGTGATTTTTTTGTGTGCTTCGACGTTGGCGACGACGCAGATTTTGTTGAATTCGAAGTCGCGTCGTTTTCCGAATGGGTTGGGGAATTCGAGTGGGGTGCTAGGCCACTACCTCATGGACCACCACTTTGTGGTTGGGGCCACCGGGGAGATTCCTGGTTTTGAGGACAAGTACTACTATGGCAATCGTCCGAATGGCATCTACATTCCCCGCTTCCGAAATCTAGGCGATAAGGCCTCAAAGCGTTCAGACTATCTGCGCGGCTTTGGCTACCAGGGAGGGGCTTACCGGGCAGGATGGGACCGGGGAATTGACATGCAAGGTTTTGGTGTTTCCCTCAAACAGGCATTGCGAGACCCAGGGCCATGGATCATGGGGTTAGGCGCTTGGGGTGAGATGCTGCCGCGCTATGAGAACTATGTGGAGTTGGACCCGGAGCGTACGGATGCCTGGGGCATGCCGCTGTTGCGGATTCACTGCACCTGGAGCGAAAACGAGTTGGCTATGCGCAAAGATATGGCGCAGAGCGCAGCCGAGATGCTGGAAGCCGCAGGTGCGAAGAATATCCAGGTCTACGATGCTATTGAGTACGCTCATCCGGGCTTATGCATTCACGAGATGGGCACGGCGCGGATGGGTCGGGACCCGAAGACGTCGGTGCTCAATGCGTACAACCAGATGCACGATGTGCCGAATGTGTTTGTAACCGATGGGGCCTGCATGGCTTCATCGGCCTGCCAGAATCCGTCGATTACGTACATGGCGCTGACGGCGCGGGCAGCGCACTATGCCGTTGAACAACTCAAAAAAGGTAATTTGTAACAGCGATTCGATAGCCGTATGGACCGACGAGAAGCACTGAAGCGTCTGGCCCTGTTAGCGGGCGGGGCGCTGTCGATGTCGACAATTGCCGGCGTTCTAGGAGGGTGCCGGGCAGGTTCAGCTCCAGGAGCTTACAAGCCGCAGACGCTGGCCTCCGATCAGTACGATCTGGTCAGTACGATTGCCGAGCTCATCATTCCGGAGACGGATACGCCAGGGGCAAAGGCAGCCGGGGTGCCGGAATTCATTGACCGGATGCTGACGGACTGGATGTATGCAGCCGAGCGGGAGCATTTTCTGGCTGAGCTGAAGCGCGTGGATACGATGGCCAGGGAGCGGTTTGAACGGTCGTTTGTGCAGCTTGCGGAAGCCCAACAAGTGCAACTCTTGGAGGAGCTGGAGCAGGAAGCCCGGCAGGCCCAATCGCGACGGGTGGTCATCGACCGCACGACCGGACAAATCATCGATGGGCCAGACACGTCGGCCGAAGACGTTGCGCAAGGACGTCCGCCACGCACGCTGACGGTCGAGCTGCGGCCGTTTTTCCGGGTAATGAAAGAGCTAACGATCGTGGGCTACTACACTTCAGAAGTGGGCGCAACGCAGGAGCTGCGCCTGAACCTCGTGCCAGGGCGCTACGATGCATGCGTGCCCTATGCTGAACTCGGGCGCGCTTGGGCATAAGCTTAAGACCTGTAAGATGCTATGGACCGGAGAAACTTTTTGCGCACGGCAGGCGGATTAGCTTTGGGTAGCTTGGCTTGGGCAAGCCTAGGCTGCGACCGCCCAGAGGCGTCATCAACGGCAGGTGGTAGCCGCCGGCTGGAACGCATCGGCTTGCAGCTCTATACGGTGCGGACGCTCATGGAGCAGGACGTACCACGTACGCTCGAGCAAGTAGCGCAGCTCGGCTACCGCGAAGTGGAGTTTGCCGGTTACTACAACTACACGCCCCAAGAGCTGCGCCAAATGCTCGACCAACTGGAGCTCTCGGCGCCAGCCACGCACGTCCCCTTCCAGATGCTCGAAGAAAACCTAAGCGCCCTGCTCGAGGCTGCCCATACGCTGGGGCACCGCTATGTGATTGTGCCTTGGCTACCGCCCGAGCAGCGTCAGACGATCGACGACTACCGACGCTGGGCAGAACGCTTCAACCGCTGGGGTGAAGCCTGCAAAGCCGCTAACGTCCAGTTTGCCTACCATAACCACGACTTCGAGTTTGCACGCATCGGCGACCAGGTCCCCTACGACGTGCTGCTGGCCGAAACCGACCCCGAGCTGGTTAAAATGGAACTGGACCTCTACTGGATCACCTATGCCGGTTTTGATCCGCTGGTCTACTTCCAGCAGCATCCGGGACGGTTCCCCCTTTGCCATGTAAAAGACATGACAGCCGACCGGCAAATGGTGGATGTAGGGCAGGGAACGATCGATTTTGTGAAGATTTTCGCGCAGGCGGCAGGCGTGCAGCTCCAGCATTATTTTGTAGAGCATGACCAGCCGGCCGATCCGCTGGCCAGCATCCGCCGCAGCTATGAATACCTGTCGCAACTAACCTTCTAAACCGCAAGAAGCAATGCCACTAAACCGTAAACTTCGGTATGGCATGGTTGGGGGCGGACCAGGTGCCTTTATCGGTGCAGTGCACCGCAAGGCCGCTGCCCTGGATGGTGAAATCGAACTGGTTGCTGGGGCCTTCTCTTCGGACCCGGAAAAGTCGCGCCAGATGGGCACCGTGCTGCACCTGGACCCGCGGCGCGTCTATCGCTCTTATGAGGAGATGGCCGAAAAAGAAGCAGCCCTGCCCCCAGAAGAACGCATCGACTTTGTTGCGATCGTTACGCCCAACCACCTCCACTATCCCATCGCCAAAACCTTCATTGAAGCTGGCTTCCACGTGGTCTGCGATAAGCCGCTGACCACCACGCTGGAGGAAGCAGAAGCGCTGTGCCGCTTGGTTGCGCAACACAAGGTGCTCTTTGCGCTTACGCATAACTACTCGGGCTACCCCATGGTGAAGCAGGCCCGGGCTATGGTGCAGGAAGGACTGCTGGGCGAGATTCGCAAAATCGTGGTGGAGTACCCCCAGGGCTGGCTGGCTACGCCGCTGGAACAGACGGGCCAGAAGCAGGCTGCCTGGCGCACCGATCCAAAGATGGCAGGGGCCGGCGCCCTTGGCGACATTGGCTCTCATGCCGAACACCTGGCCCGCTACATTACGGGACTTGAACTGGACCGGCTCTGTGCTGACGTGACTACGTTTGTGCCAGGCCGTAAGGTCGAAGACGACGCCAACCTGCTCGTACATTACCAAAACGGAGCGCGCGGCATCCTCTACGCCTCGCAGGTTTCCGTAGGAGAAGAAAATAACCTGCGCATTCGCATCTACGGCGAAAAAGCCGCACTGGAGTGGCACCAAGAAGAGCCTAACTACCTATACGTGCGCTATCCCGATCGGCCGGAGCAGGTATACAAACGCGGAAATGACTACCTGGCGCCAGCAGCCCGCCGCGCTTCACGCCTGCCTTCAGGCCATCCCGAAGCCTTTATTGAGGCCTTTGCTAACATTTACCTCAACTTTGCTCGGACGCTCAAGGCGCACCTGGCGGGTGAAAAGCCAGATCCCCTAGATCTCGATTTTCCAACGGTTCAGGATGGCGCGCGCGGCGTGCATTTCATCTTGACTGCGCTTGAAAGCGGCCGTCGCCGCGCATGGGTCGATGCCCGCTACACGCCCCCAGGAGCATGAATGCCAAACGTAAACGCTTAAACCCAAAAGCCATGGCACGACCAGTAACCTTGTTTACAGGCCAATGGGCAGATTTGCCGCTGGAAACCCTTGCACGAAAAGCGGCCGAATGGGGCTATGATGGTTTGGAACTGGCTTGCTGGGGTGATCACTTCGACGTGCAACGGGCCCTGAAGGAAGAGGGCTACTGCGAACAGCGACTGGAGCTACTGGCCCGGTACGGACTGAAAGTTTGGGCCATTAGCAATCATCTGGTGGGCCAGGCTGTTTGCGACCTTATCGACGAGCGCCATAAAGCCATTCTGCCCCCCCACGTCTGGGGCGATGGCAACCCCGAAGGTGTGCGCCAGCGAGCCGCCCAGGAGATGATGGATACCGCGCGCGCAGCAGCCAAGCTGGGCGTCAAAGTGGTCAACGGCTTTACCGGCAGTAGCATTTGGCCGCTACTTTATGCCTTTCCGCCGCTTTTGCCTGGCATGATCGACCAAGGCTATGAGGACTTTGCCCGGCGCTGGCATCCTATTCTCGACGTGTTTGAAGAAGTTGGGGTACGTTTTGCCCTAGAGGTGCATCCTACCGAGATCGCTTTCGATATCGCCTCGGCCGAACGGGCACTCGAAGCCCTAGGCTACCGCGCTTCCTTTGGCTTTAATTACGACCCCAGCCATCTAGGGTATCAGGGCGTCGACTATGTGGCCTTCATTGAACACTTTGCCGACCGCATCTACCACGTGCACATGAAAGACGTCTGGTGGTCGCCCGTGCCTAAGCGCTCAGGGGTCTTTGGCGGCCATTTGGCGTTTGGCCACCGCGATCGCTATTGGGACTTTCGCTCTATCGGTCGCGGCAACATCCGCTTTGAAGAGATTATCCGCGCCCTGAACCGTATTGGCTACAACGGTCCGCTTTCGATCGAATGGGAAGACATTGGCATGGACCGTGAGCACGGCGCACAAGAAGCCTGCGCGCGTGTCAAGGCCATGGACTTCCCGCCTTCAGCTGCCGCCTTCGATGCAGCGTTTGCTCGGGAACGCCAAACCCAGACCGCTTCCTAACTTAGGGCTTAAGGTGCCATGAAGCACACCGCGCATTTTTGGGTGGCGGGGGCCCTGCTGCTGGGCGCCTGCGTGGCTCCATCCAGCCAGCATAACGCCGACGCCCAGCCGGCTTTCCGCGTGTTGGTTTTTAGCCGAACCTTGGGCTACCGGCACGATTCCATCCCAGAGGGCATCGCTGCCATCAAAGCTTTAGGCGCTGAGCACGGCTTTGCCGTGACCGCAACCGAAGATCCTACCTACTTTCAGCCCGATACGCTGGCCCAGTTTGCTGTAGTGGTTTTTTTAAATACCTCAGGCGACGTGCTCGACACGCTCGCACAGGAGGCCTTTAAAGCCTACATCGAAGGTGGCGGGGGCTATGTCGGCGTGCATGCAGCCAGCGACACCGAGTACGACTGGCCTTGGTATGGCCAACTGGTCGGTGCTTATTTTGAAAGCCATCCGCATATCCAGGAAGCCGTGGTGCGCGTCGTAGACCGCACCCATCCTTCCACGCAGCATCTTCCCGAAGCCTGGGCGCGCACCGACGAGTGGTATAATTTCCATGCCAGCCCACGGCTGCACAACGTACACGTGCTGGCTGTGCTGGATGAGACTACGTACGAAGGCGGCAAGATGGGCGAAGATCACCCCATTGCCTGGTATCACACGGTAGGCGAAGGTCGCGCTTGGTACACGGCTATGGGCCACACCAAGGAAAGCTACGCTGAGCCGCTATTCCGGCAGCACCTGCTCGGGGGCATCCTTTGGGCAGCCCGTCGCGCCGATTAAGCCGAACCTTCCTGGATTTTTGCGGTTGGAGATTGCAGCGTAAACGCTCGCAATCAGCACGGCACCCCCAATGGCCTCTCACAAACGCCGCTCTGCAGCAGCAAGCAATGCAAACGCTTCGCCAGAGCAGCCGCTTCCGGATTCCTTAGCCCCTTTCGAGGCGTTTCTGGAAAACTGGCTTGAAGAAGACGTTCTGCCAGCCCCCGACAGTACGCCGCTCGAGCAGGCCCAAATGCTGGTCTACCAGGCTTGGAAAGAGCCTGCCTCGGAACGCCGTCTTCAACTGGCGCATCAGGCTTTAAGCCTGTCGTCCGATTGCGCCGATGCCTACGTCCTCCTTGCCGAAGAAGCTGCAACGCCAGAAGAAGCACTCCAGTGGTACCGGCAAGGCGTTGCCGCAGGCGAGCGCGTGCTGCCGCCAGCCTGGTTTGAGCGGCATCTCGGCCGCTTTTGGCATCTTCCGGAAGCCCGTCCCTACCTACGGGCGCGCCTAGGACTAGCCCAAAGCCTCTGGCTGTGCGGCCAGCAAGAAGAAGCCCTGAGCCATTTTTGGGAACTGCTGCGGTTGGATGCGGGCGACCACCAAGGCGTACGCTACCTCTTGCTGGAAGCATTACTGATGCGCAAAGACGTCGAAGCACTGCGCATGCTGCTGGACATGTACCCAGACGACGACTCGGCTGCCTGGACCTATAGCCGGGTGCTTGTGCTCTATCAACAGGAAGGAGATACGCTCGAAACCCGCCAGGCACTACGCCAAGCCCGCCAGGCTAACCCGCATGTGCCCGCATACCTGCTGGGGCAGAAAAAATTGCCGCGACAGCTTCCAGAACAGATCACGCCGGGCCAACCAGACGAAGCGATCGACTACGTGTCTGTGGCCTTGCCCTATTGGAAAACCACACCTGGTGTGCTGATTTGGTTAAAACGTCAGTTGGCACGCGCCTCTTGCCGATAAATTGTACGATTTTTGCTACAATCGTTGGGTCGTCCACGGTGTCCCGCAGTTGCTTGCGGGGTGGACAAAAAAAAGCCGGGCTCAAGGCCCGGCTTTTTTTTTTGGCTAGCGCCTATTTAGTCGCTTTTACTCTCGGAGCTTGCCTCGCTTTTGGCTTTGCTACCGTTAGCACTGTTGCTGCTCCCTTTGCGCGCATAGTCGGTCAGATAAAAGCCGCTTCCTTTAAAGATCAGTCCGGCTGAGCCCGTAATCAAGCGCTCGACACGCTGGCCGGTTGTCGGACAATGCGTCAGGGGTGGATCCGTGATACGCTGCTCCATTTCAAAGATGCTTCCATCCTCACGACGGTAGACGTAGGTCGGCATACGACACCCTTTCTGGCTGGTTTAACGGGTTGCCCATACGTTTGGGCTGGGAGCGAGTGCAAACAACATTCCAGCCCGTCAATATGACAGACAGCGCTCTTTTACGGCAGCAGGGCTTCTAAGTTCAATTGGGGCGGACCGATGATCGCCTGCCAGGCCAAGTCGGCTAAAGCAGCACGTATGGCCAGGTGCTTCTGGTTTTCCCGGGTGGGATAAACGCGGTTGGTCAGTAAAATCACAAAGAGCTGTTGCTCTGGATCGATCCAGAGCGAGGTGCCTGTAAAGCCGGTGTGCCCAAAACTCCTTAGGCTAAAGAAGCGGCCGGCCGAAGTGTAGCCCTGTGGGCTTTTGGTATCCCAGCCTAGGGCACGTGTGCCGGCACGCGGAGGATCAACCGGTGTGGTGAACAGCCGAATGGTCTCAGGTTTGAGGAACTGCCGCCCACCAATGCGGCCTTCGTTAACCAGCATGTAAGCAAAGCGTGCGAGGTCTGCTGCCGTTGAAAAAACGCCGGCATGCCCAGCTACACCCCCCAGTATCCAGGCAGTTTCATCATGCACTTCGCCCTGAAGGAGGCGATGGCGAAAGATCGTATCCACCTCTGTGGGCACCACCGTGCTGTCGCTCCAACCTACAGGCCGAAAGCGGGTATGGCGCATCCCCAGGGGCTGGAAAATATGGGCTTGTGCATACGCATCAAGCGGTTGGCCTGTAATACGCTCGATAACCCAGCCCAGTACAATCATGCCTAGGTCGCTGTAGCGCGCTTCGGTGCCAGGGGCGTAGACGAGCGTGTCGGCCAAAATTGCTTGCCGCACCGCTTCGGCTGTGGTCAGGCCCATCCGATGAAACGGACGGTAGGGGGCCAGACCAGAGGTGTGCGACAGCAGCTGCCGTATGGTTACCTGGTCTTTGCCATTTTGCGCAAATTCGGGTAAGTAACGGGCAACCGGCGCCTCTAGGTCCAACTTTCCAGCCTCGTAGAGCTGCATGGCTGCGGTCGTTGTAACCACAACCTTGGTCAGCGAAGCGAGGTCGAAGACCGATTCAGGCGTGACGCGTTGGTCGGAGCTGTAGGTATAGTGGCCGTAGCCCTTAAGCCAGACGATCGCTTCGCCACGCCCGATGGCCACAGCGGCGCCAGGAAACGCCTTCTGGCGGATTGCCGCTTCAAGCAGGGAATCGATCCGGTAAAGCCCTTCGGTGCGCATGCCAACTTCTTCAGGATAGGCGCGGCGCGGGGCAACCTGCGGTAGCACCATGCCTTCGCCCCGTCGAAAATAGCCGGGAATCGTGATCGGAAGTTTTCCCGAGAAGCCCGCCTGCCCAAACAAGGCTTGGACAACCGCCCGCTGGGTCGATTCGTTGCCGCTGTAGGCCACTACGTACGCTGCTGGTTGTCTTTTGAGATCCATGATGATGTAGGGATTGCCAAAAGCGATCAGCACGACAGGCTTACCTTGGGCAATGAGCGCATCCAGAAAAACTCGGTGCGCCTCGGGAAGGCGGATGCGGCCGCTTCCAGAGCGCACAAACACATAAGCTGGCACGACCACAAAGTCGTGCTGCGCTGCAGCCTGCAAAACGCTTTGGTAGTCGTCGGCATGCGAGCGAACGTCAAGCAAGCGAGCGCTGACAAGCGCATCAGGGGCTGCTTCCCGGATCGCCTGCACAAAAAAACGGCCGGTTGCAGGATCGTCGCTGTCGCTAAGCGAGGCAACCAGCAAGCGGTAGGGGGTAAGCGGTGCATCGGGCAGAGGAAGCACCGACCCTTCGTTGCGCAGCAGCGTTAGCGAGGCCCGAGCAATGGTCTGGCTAATGGCTTGGTGCGCGGCAATCCCAACCACTTGTGGAATCACCTCAAGGTCGACCAGCCGATCTCGGTGTAGGTTCAGCCGCTCTTTGAGCTGCAGGATGCGGCGTGCAGAAACGTCGATCCGCGCTTCCGATAGCCTGCCAGACTGAACAGCTTGCACAATAGCCGCCCGTGCGGCCTCAACGTCTTCTGAGAGCAAAAGCACGTCGGCGCCAGCTTCAAGGGCGCGAACGGCTGCTTCGCCTACGCCAAAGTACTGGGTCACACCGCGCATCTCTAAAGCATCGGTCACCACCAGGCCGTCAAAGCCTAGTTCCCCGCGCAGCAAGTCGTGCGTGATGCGGCGCGAAAGTGAAGCCGGAAGATGGGGGATGGGCTCCAAACGCGGTAAGGCCAGATGACCGGTCATGACGCTAGGCACGCCTGCTGCAAGGGCTGCCCGAAAAGGTACCAGCTCTAGCGTATCGAGCCGGTTGCGGTCAAAGGGCAATACAGGAAGCTCGCTGTGCGAGTCGATGGCCGTGTCGCCATGGCCAGGAAAATGCTTCACCGTAGCAATAGCGCCTGCCCGGCCAACACCGCGCACAAACGCCTGCACCATGGTCGCTACCAGGTAGGGGTCTTCCCCAAAAGCCCGAACGTTAATGATTGGATTCAACGGATTGTTGTTGACATCAGCTACTGGAGCGTACAGCTGGTGTACGCCCAGGGCGCGCGCTTCGCGTGCCGTTACGTAGCCAACGGCATAGGCGTACTGTGGATTGCCCGTTGCGCCGATAGCCATGGCACGGGGAAAACTTGTGGTGCGGGCTACACGCATGGCCACACCCCACTCGGTATCCTGGGCAATCAAGAGGGGGATTCGGCTGCGGCGCTGAAGGTCGTTGGCTAGCATGGCTTGGGCGTAGGGGTCCCCTTGAAAGAAAACCACACCCCCAACTTCAAGATGCTCAACCAGCCTTACCAGCTCACGGTACTCTGGATCATCTACGCTTTGGAAAAGGCCTCGGGCACGTACGGCAAAAAGCTGACCGATTTTCTGCTCCAGCGTCAACGTGCGCAGCTGGGCTTCGGCCCAGCTTGCAGCTTCCATTTCTGTGGCTGCAGCACTATCAAACGGCGACCGGGGTGCGCGGCAACCTAGCCACAATAGGCAGAGCAGCACAAAAAGTCGACACGCCAGCATAAACTTAGTAAAACCACTGTTTCATGTTGCGGTCTAAGCTGTCGAAGTCCTGGCCAGGCAAGTCGCTGCTGCGCAGCGCTGCATAGAACGCGTCGTCATAGGTGCGCGTTTTGACCACGATGGGCATGGGTACCGCATGGCCTAAGATGAGCGCCTGCTGCTTGGAGTCCAGCGAAGCCAGCACCTGGCGCAGCGCACCTGCATCCCGCGTGCCCACCAAGGCCGCAGCGATATCCTTGTCGTCGTTCAGTTGGGCAATAATGCGCGTGCCGATCTGGCTCAGCACCTCCTCATCGATAGCACTAGGCCGCTGGTCAACCACCAGCAGCGACACAAAGTACTTGCGCATTTCCCGGGCAATTTTGCCAAAAGGCGTTTCGCGGGCAATGCCGGGCATAAGGAATTTGTGCGCTTCTTCAATGGTGATGACAAGCTGGGGTGGGCGATCAGCTTCGTTTTGGGTTTGCAAATAGGTGGTGGTCATCTCCTCGTAAGCAGCCCGCACGCGCCGCGTGATAACCTGGGCCACCAGCATGTAGACGCGCAAGTCGTCGTAGCGGCCAAATTCAAAGACTACCGATTTTTGGCTGCGCAGCGCTTCAAGCAAGTCTTCCAGAACATCTCGCTTACCCGTCGAAGGTTCGGTCTTAAAGAAGGAATAGCGTTCAAAAGGGGACAGTTTGCGTCGTAAGGCCCCAAGGGAGGCAGGATGGGCACCGACCGCTTCGGCCAAGTCATTGAGCTCAGTTTCTGGAGTCTGCAGCAGCTGAAGCAGCCAATTGCGGCCAAACTTACGTTGCAAGAGAAAGCTGCTTTCGGCTGCGGTTTCGTTGAGGTTAAGGGTTTCCTGCAGCGGCAGAATGTCTTCTGGCTCGATTTGGTCGGCATAAAGGTAAACGTCGCAATCTGGGGTGCGCTGCGTACGCTTACGGGTGCCTTCAGGGTCAAGTGAGAAGACCACAACACGCGTCGGGAAAAGCTCCCGCAGGCCTTTAACAAACGTGCCGTCTTCTTTACGGGCACTGTAGCCATACTCTGAGTGCATGTCGAACACCAGGTTGACGGCCTTGCCCGTTTTGATCGTACCACACAGGAGCAGCCGCGTAAGGAACGTTTTGCCGGTGCCCGTTTTGCCAAAAACCGCATTCGAGCGCTCTACCAGACGATCTAAGTCCATGCATACTGGAATTCCGGGCATACCCAGCGGCTCGCCAACCTGAAAATAGCGGTTGCCGCCCTCGTTGGCTTCGTGGCCAAAGATGCGCGTTACATCTTCAGCGGTGGCGCGGTAGACCGCTGCAAAATGGCTGGGTACCGTTTTGACGGGTTGCACCTCGGCGAGCTCTTGCAGCCCATCGTTGCGCATCATCAGCATGGGCTTGAGCGTGACCGTGGCATAGGTCCCTGAACCGCGCAAGATCTGGCGCAGCAGATTGTTCTCTGCCGATGGCGGATGTAGAAGGATGTTTTCGTTGGCTGCATCGATGCGCACGTCGGTGATCATCGAAAAAAAGTCATACTTTTCGCCTTGAATGACCACAAACGTGCCGGCAACCACCTCTTCGATCGACTCGCTGGCTTCGAGCTTCATCTCGACGCCTTGGCTGAGCGAGCCGTGGGTGATAACGCCCAGCCGATCTGGACGTTCAGGTGGTCGACGCAGGGGTTCCATGCGCTTTTAGGGCTTTTGGTTTGCGTTGTAGCCACAAAGCCACCTTTTCCGTAAGCAACCCGACCGTCACGGCCAGCAGCACTTCAAGCAAGAGATGCGGTAAAACGCGCCGAAACAGCAGACGCAAAAGCCGCGGGAGCATCACCACAGCTAGCGCTCCCCCCATCACCCCTAACATCCAGCGCCCTAAGCTCCACTGCAGCTCAGCAACAGGATCCGTCGACAGTTGTTGCTTTTTCATGGCCGGTTGCGACGTTGGTGAGCAGCTTACCGACAAGGTCTGTCAACGTTATGACACGGCCTCGGCGATGCTTTGTTCACGCACAGCCAGTTGGCCGCAGGCGGCCTGGATCTCTTCGCCACGGCTACGTCGCACGGTGACCGTAACACCGCGGGCTACCAGAACCCGGAGGAATGCTTCTAAGCGTTCCTCCGAAGGACGCCGAAAAGGTGCCCCTTCGACAGGATTGTAAAGCATGAGGTTGACTTTGCCAGGGGCTTGGGCAACAATATCGGCCAGGCGCTGCGCGTCTTCGGGACGGTCGTTAAAGCCTTCAAACAAGCAATACTCGTAGGTGACCTTTTGGGCGGTTTTTTGCTCAAAGTAGCGAATTGCTTCGATGAGGTCGTCAAGGTCGGTCTGCTCGTTGCGGTTGACTGGCATAATGGCTGAGCGTTGGGCGTTGGTTGGGGCATGGAGCGAGACAGCCAGTCGGAAGCGCACGCCCTCGTCGGCCAGCTGCCGAATGCGGCGTGCCAGGCCCACGGTCGACACCGTGATTCGGCGGGGTGAAAGACCTAGCCCGTCGGGATCGGTCAAGAACGCAATGCTTTCTAGCACCGCAGCATAGTTTAAAAGCGGCTCGCCCATGCCCATGTAGACCACGTTGGTAATGCGGCGGCCAAAGCGCGCTTCGGCTAGGCGATTGAGCTGCCAGACTTGGTCGTAAATCTCTCCGGCCGTCAGGTTCTGCTGAAAACCCATCAGACCGGTTGCACAAAAAGCACAGCCCATGGCGCAGCCCACCTGGCTCGAGACGCATACCGTCAGCCGACGCACCTGCCCAGAGGCCTCAACGTCTGGAATGAGCACTGCTTCTACATGCCGTCCCGAGGGTAGGCGAAACAGCACCTTAACCGTCTGATCACGGGCGATAAGCTGTCGAACGGGTTCGAGCGTGCGAATGCACGCCTGGCGCTCGAGCGCTTCCCGAAAGGTCTTGGGGAGATCGGTCATCTGCGCAAACGACGTAGCCCCCTTGCCGTAGAGCCATTTAAAAAGCTGGCGCCCCCGGTAGCGCGGCTCGCCTAACCGCTCCGCTAGCGCTTCTAGCTCCGCTCGGCTTAGCGTACGCAGATTGATAAGAGCAGGTGCGTGCACGACAAGGCAAGGCTTTTTTAAAGCTATTCCAACGCAGGCCTGCACGAAGGGTTCAAGCCCGATACAAGGCCTACTCTAAAGGTACTTTTTTGCGTCTTTAGCGCCTCAAATGCCTTTCCCCAAAGCTTTGGGTATCGTATTCTTAAAAGGTGCGCTCAACCAATCGGGAGGCTGGTCATGCAAGCGCTTAGGCTGATAGGTGTCTCGATGCTGGCTGTGCTGGCTTGTCAAGCGCAGCCAGCGCCGGAGTCGGCAGTGGCATTTGTCGGTGTGAACGTGCTGCCGATGGATCGGGATACGGTGCTGGTTAACCAGACGGTACTCGTTCGGGGTACGCGAATCGTTGCGGTGGGTCCTGCCGAGGCTATAACGATTCCCGACGGGGCGCAGCGCATTGAGGCTGCGGGTCGCTACCTGATGCCAGGCATGGCTGAGATGCATGGACATGTGCCTGGGGGTAACGCTTCGCCGCAGTACATCGAGGATGTGCTGTGGCTCTACGTGGCCAATGGCATTACCACAGTGCGGGGTATGCTAGGGGATCCTGCGCAACTAGTGCTTCGGGAGCGGATTCATCGTGGTGAGCTTGTGGGACCTACGCTTTACCTGGCGGGTCCTCCTTTTAGCGGTGGCTCGGTCACCTCGCCTGAGCAGGCCGTCGAAAGGGTACGCCAGCAAAAAGCAGAAGGGTGGGATTTGCTGAAAGTATTGCCTGGGCTGAGCCGGGAAGTCTACGATGCCATGGCACGCACGGCCCATGAAGTAGGGATCCGCTTTGCCGGTCACGTGCCCGAAAGCGTCGGACTTCGGCATGCCTTGGAGATGGGGCAAGAGACGTTCGATCACTTGGATGGCTTTATAGCCTACCTGGATGCCTTCGACAAGCCTATCGACGAAGCCCGCCTGGCCGAAGTTGTCCGGCTCACCCGTGAAGCGCAGGCTTGGGTGGTGCCCACGATGGCGCTGTGGGAAGTGCTTATGGGCGTTCTGGATCTGGAGACGGTTCAGGGGTATGAAGAACTACGCTATATGCCGGCGGAGATTGTCGACCAGTGGGTAGAGGCTCACCAGCGCCGCTTGACCAATCCGCAGCTTAACCGCGAAGCAGCGCGGCAGCATATTGCTAACCGTATGCGGCTGCTCAAGGCATTGGCCGACGGTGGGGTTGGGATTCTGTTTGGCACAGATTCGCCGCAACAGTTCAGCGTGCCAGGTTTTTCAACATATCGAGAAATAGAGCGCATGCAAGCTGCTGGCCTGAGGCCTTACGAGATTTTGCGCTCGGCTACGTATAACGTTGGACGTTACTTCCAGCGGCAGGACAGCTTTGGGGCTGTGGCTATCGGGCACCGGGCCGATTTGATCTTGCTGGAGGGGAATCCGCTGGAGGATCTAGGCCATCTGCGGCGCCGGCTGGGGGTGATGCTGCGCGGTCGCTGGTTTCCAGCAGATCAACTCCAGGCAAGGTTAGAAGCAATTGCTGCCCGGTATGCCCGGTGAGTGATGTCAACGCCAGCAGCGCTAGCGCTGCTCTGTAAAAAGCCCCCAGAGGGGGCTTTTTTTTATGGAACCGAAAGTCCTACTTTAAAAGTATCTGGGCCTGGTTTTTGTTGGTGCTGCTATTAAGCAATCTTGGTGCACTGGTTAGAGATGAATCCTACCGACACTTCAGAGCGCGCTGCAGCCGGTCCGTCTGCTTCCCCACCGCCGGGTTGGGTACCGTACTATGCTTCTGCAGAAGCGGATGAAATTTCCCTTTTGGATTTGGGTGTGGCCATTGCCCGTCAACGGCGCGTGATCGTAGTCAGCGTGCTGGCTGCGCTGGTGCTGGGTGTAGTAGTGGCCCTGCTTATGCCAAGGTCCTACGTGGCCGAGGCCAAGCTAGCTCCTAGCACGTCGCCAAGTAGTAGCGGTGCCCTTTCGGCATTGCGCTCATTTGGATTGTCGATAGGAGGTGAGGAGGTTGTTAGTCCTAGCGTCTATCCCGACATTGTTCAGAGTCCGGATTTTTTGCTGGCGTTGGCGCGCGACACGTTCTACATTGCCGAAGAAGGCCGGCGCATGACGCTAGTGGAATACTACGGGAAGGAATCCTGGTTGGCTTACCTTAATCCGCTACGCTGGTTGCGGGGTAGCGCTAGAGCACCTGTGCAAGACCTGTACTCGGGTGTGATTGTTCTGCCCACCGAGGAGGAATATGCGGCGATTCGGGAGCTTCGTAGCGTTCTTAGCGCTTCCCAGAAAACAGGAGGGGGGTTGCTGCGGGATATGCCGGGAGTGATTGTGTTGCGTGCTGAAAGCAAGGACCCTTACCTTTCGGCTGCATTGGTGGAGCGGGCTATTTGGCATTTGCAGGCTGCGGTCAACCGGATTAAGACGGAGAAGGCGCGGCAGGATTTGCGTTTTTTGGAGCAGAAGTTTGCCCAAGTAGAAGCTGAGCTGCGGCAGGCTGAAAACGAGCTCGCGCGCTTTTTGGATGCCAACCGCAATCCGCAAACAGCCCAGCTGCGGGCCGAGATGGAGCGGTTGCAACGGCAGTTGAGCTTTAAGGAGCAGCTTTACCGAGAGCTGCAGATTCAGAAGACGCAAGCCGAGATTCAAGTGCAAAAAGAAGCTCCGGTGTTGAGTATTGTGCAGCCGCCCGTGCCTCCCAACGAGCCTTCGGGGATGAGTCGTAAAGTAATTGTATTTTTGTTTTTGTTCTTGGGAGTATTTTTGGGCTTGGGCTTAGCCCTAGTGCGGCACTGGCTGTCGCGTGCGCCTGCAGACCGCGAGGCGCAGCAGAAGGTTGAGGAAGTGCAGGCGCTGCTTAAGCCCTCAACCTGGTGGGGAGAGTTTAAGGCCCTATGGCAGCGGTCGTAGTTGCCAGCCGGGTTACATCAAATCTTCAAAAGAATCTAGGGCTAGGGGATATAATTTTGGAGCTGAATTTGTGCAAATCGCAGCGCTGAAAGCGCGGTAGCGGACAGAGGCCAATAAAATGGGCTCAGGTTCTCCAGAGATATTTTCTGAAATCACCTCGCCTCCTGATCAGAATGGCAAGGCAGCGCCTTCACGTCTTGTTTCTGTTTTCGGTTGGGCCCGCAAGGGATTTTGGGCGGTGCTGGACCAGGGTCTTTTTGCCGGCAGCAACTTCCTGGTCAGCGTGCTTCTGGCGCGGGACGTTTTTCCGTTGCGCCATTTGCTGACTAACGATGGTATGGCCAGAAAAGCTGTTGGCAGTGCCTTGTCTTGTATCCCATCGCCACGATGAGCCATGTCCAAGGGTAGGCTGCTTACCGAAGCATACGTCGATTTTTCTCGCGTAGTGCGGGCTGGGTTGCGCAGTAGCGTTGCGAGAAATGCAGCCTCGTTGTACGTCGTTCACTTTGTAAACTACCTAGTGCCACTGATCATGGTCCCTTATTTGGCGCGCGTTTTGGGGCCAAGGGCATGGGGTCTAGTAGCATTCGCCCAGGCATTCGGACAGTACCTCATTCTGATCGTCGAGTATGGGTTTAATCTTTCGGCAACTAGAGAAGTGGCAAGGTGCCGAGACGCCCTAGAGCGACGTGCAGACTTGTTTGCTGGAGTCTTGGGAGCGAAAGCGGTGCTTGCCTTTTTGGTGCTTGTGGTAGCGTTCGTTGTTGCGCATTGGGTCCCGATCTTTCGTGAGCACCCCAAGATACTTTGGGCTGGGGTATTTTGGGCGCTTGCGACGGCCTTCAACCTCATGTGGTACTTTCAGGGATTAGAGCGGATGCGGTTAGTGGCAACCCTAGAGATCGGGGCCAAAGTAGTGGCATTGATGGGGGTTTTGGTATTGGTGAAGGGACCTGAAGATGGATGGAAGGTACTCGCTTTGACAGGGGTGGCTTCGCTTTTTTCCACTGCAGCTGGACTAGCCTTGGCTTATAGCGAGATACCTGTGCGTCTGCCGAGCTGGAAGGGGGTCTGGGAGACGCTTCGACTGGGGTGGAACATGTTTCTTTTCCGCAGTGCGGTGAGTTTGTACACTGTAGGCAACGTGTTTATCCTTGGACTTTTTGCACCGCCTCATATTGTGGGCTACTACGCAGGTGCGGAGAAGCTCAGTAAAGCCTTTCTAGGACTTCTTGGACCTATCAGCCAGGCCCTTTACCCGCGTTTAAGCCACTTAGTCCAGCATTCCCTAACGGAGGCGGCTAGGCTTGCTCGCGTTGGCCTAAAGGTTATGGGAGTTGGAGGGATGGTCCTAGGGCTTGTGGTATTTGTCCTGGCACCGTTTTTGGTGCGTTTCCTCCTTGGGGAGGGTTATGAGCAAGCCATTCCCGTGGTGCGCATTTTGTCGTTGCTAGTGCCACTCATAGCACTGAGCAACGTGCTAGGCATCCAGTGGATGCTGCCTTTAGGGCTTGAGCGGCCTTTTAATGCCATCATCTTAAGTGCAGGGTTGATCAACCTAGCTTTGGCTGTGCTTCTTGCACCACGCTATGCTCATGTAGGTATGGCTTTGGCAGTGGTGGTTTCTGAGGCTTTTGTTACGTTAGCAATATGGGGGGTTTTGCAGAGGCGCCATATGAACCCTATTATTTTTGGGAGAAATAAGGAGGGCGAGAAGTGCATGTAGATTATCTGATTATAGGTGCTGGTTTTACCGGGGCCGTTTTAGCAGAGCGCATTGCCAAGGAGCTGGATAAGCGTGTTTTGGTGGTGGACCGCCGCCGCCATATTGGCGGCAATGCTTACGACTACTACGACGAGCATGGGGTTTTAGTGCACAAATACGGTCCTCATATTTTCCACACAAATAGTAAAAAGGTTTGGGACTATCTTTCCCAATTTACCGAATGGCGGCCTTATTATCATCGGGTGCGGGCAGTTGTGGAAGGGATAGAAGTTCCTGTGCCCTTCAACTTGAATTCTGTCCGCCTTCTTTTCCCCCCGCGTTTGGCTGAGCGTCTGGAAGAGAAGCTTGTCCAGGCTTTCGGTTATGGAGCCCGGGTACCTATCCTGCGGCTGCGGGAAGTGGAAGATGCTGAGCTCCGCTTTTTGGCAGATTACGTTTACAAGTACGTGTTTGAGGGCTATACGCTGAAGCAGTGGGGTTTGCGACCAGAGGAGCTGGATCCGAGTGTAACAGGAAGGGTGCCGGTGTTGGTGAGCCGTGATGACCGGTACTTCCAGGATACGTATCAGGCCATGCCTAAGCACGGGTACACCGCTCTTTTCCAGCGGATGCTTAGCCACCCTAATATTAAGGTGCTTTTGGGAGCAGACTGGAAGGAGATTGAAAGCGGGGTGAAGTTTGATCGGCTGATTTTCACGGGACCTATTGATGAATTTTTTGGCTACATCCATGGGCGCTTACCCTATCGGAGCTTGCGTTTTGAGTTTTTGCATTACGCGATGGCTCAGTACCAGTCGGTGGGTCAGATGAACTACCCCAATGAACAATCCTTCACTCGGATCACGGAGTTTAAGCATTTGACGGGGCAGGAACATCTTGGCACCACGGTTGCGGTGGAGTATCCTCAGGATTACGTTCCTGGTGAGAACGAGCCCTATTACCCTGTGCCACGTGAGGAAAATAGGGAACGCTATACCCTTTATACGAAGGAAGCTACTAAGCTGAAGACGGTGCTTTTTGTGGGCAGGCTTGCGGACTATCGCTACTATAATATGGACCAGGTGGTGGCAAGGGCACTCAAACTCTTTGAGGAGGTCGTCTATGATTGGACAGTTTCCTATAGCAAGTGAACTTGAGAAATTGAAGCCGATACCTCTTGAGCCGCTTCCAGATAGCCCATTAGTTTCTATTCTTATGCCGAATTACAACTATGGACGATACATTGGGGAGGCGATTGAAAGTGTTCTTCGGCAGACCTATCCGCACTGGGAGCTGATTATTTGTGACGATGGCTCTACCGACAACTCTTGCGAAGTAGTTAAAAGGTATCAAGATAAAGATTCGCGGATAAAGTTAATTCAAAAGGAAAATGGTGGAATGGCATCGGCACTGAACGCTGCCTATAGAGAATGCAAAGGGGATATTATTTGTCTTCTTGATTCAGATGATGTTTTTCTTCCCGATAAAATAGAAAAAATAATATCCGCCTTCTTACAGGATAAAACCGCGGGTATGTGCGTACACAAAGTTTTACCTGTCGATTCTTGCACAAGACCGATTACCGGTCCGTTACCCAAGACTATTGACCATGGGTGGCTGGGTCCTATCGCTTTGCGCAATGGTGGTAGATGTAATTTGCCGCCTACCTCAGGCATCTCCTTGAGACGTGAGGTAGCTGAATTAATTTTTCCTATCCCCCTTATATTCAGGCGTGTAGCTGATGGTTACGTTCGTTCCTGTGTACCAATGGTTACGCAGGTAGTAGCTCTTCCTAACGTTTTAGCGCTTTACAGGCTTCATGGCGATAACATCACCGGCGTTTTAAAAGTGTCGACCGTGAGCATTGAAAAGGTAATCGAAGATTACACGCTCATTGCTGATGCAACACGAGATTTTCTTAGAAGTTTCTATGGGTTTGAAGTTGCGAACGTTTTAAATATAGAGGATTTCCCAGGATACTGGGAGCATTTAATAGTACTATATATTCTCAAAGGCGAGTCCAAGAAATATTTCATAAGAGATATTTTGAAGAAATTACCTCATGGGACACGAAAAGTTCTTTGGGTAGTTTTGTGTTATTTACCAGTAAGAATAGCTCAAAAGATACTTGAATTATGGTGGGGAAATTCAAGGTTAAAACGTATTTATAAAAAACTAGACTTAAGACAGAATACAACGCTTAGTCAAAAGTTTCTATCTTTTTCTTTTAATCCAGGAATATCTAAATACAAACAGATAGAGTTATCTTAATAGTTTAGGACAGAAATCATTTTTAAGCCTTTTGAAACAACGAGATATGTCTACAGATATAGATTAATTAAAAGCTGAATCACTGAAATTTGTGTGGCTAAGTAAAAGAAAAGGAAGATGCAAAGTATTATAAATTATCAGGTTAAATCGTGTCAACATAAATCATATTTTATTGTTGATGCTGCAATACTCTTTGCTGCTGTTTTGCATCTTCAAGCTGGTGACTGGTTATCTCCACAGTTTCGTTATATTGGAGATGCTTTAATGATGCTTCTTCTCTTGGCTTCTTTAGGATTAAACAAGAAACACACGTATACCACTAAAGGATTAATTCAAGCTGGATGGATCTTTCTAATTATAAATTTAGCTTATATTGCTTATTCTTTTGTGCTTTGGGGAGAGCTTATCTATATTATCAGATTAGCACGTCAGCCACTTCTTTCTGCAGTTTATTTAATCATAATTTTTCGATTCATAAATACCTCTCTACATTCACCTAAGAATGATTGGCTCTTCTGGAGTCTCCTTTTGTTTTTAACCATTAATACTATACTGGCAAGCTTTGGGGTTGTGACTCCTTTATATAGTGAGCGCGCAGTTGTATTTCAGAATTTGCCTGTAGAAAAAGTTTTCATAAAAGGATCTGTAGCTGCATATTTGTTGCCAATAATTTTAAGTTCTTTTAAGTTGAAAAGACATCTGGTTCTTGGTACAATACTTGGCATTATATATATTTTGTTCATAGCTTTATACATTATTAGGTTTCGTTATTGGTTTATTATTATGTTTGTGGGATTTGGATTGGTTATTTTGATTGCTTGGCTCAACAAGAGATCTGTTATAAACAAGCTAAAAACATTTGTTATTCTGTTTCTAATATTTATTATTTCAATAATCATCTTTATGCAAACAAGTATATATTCTTACGTTATTAACTGGTTGTCTTCTGGAGTAAATGATATTGTATCACAGCAAGGCACATTTTTATATAGACTAGAGCGAGATATAAGTCGAATTAATTATCAATTAGGAGATCAGATTATCCATATTCTTTTTGGATATGGATTTGTGCATAAGGATTCTCGTGCAGTGAATATATTAGGATTTTCTTCGGAGACAAATGATGTTGGTTTTGTTCAGTTTATGATAACCTACGGAGTAGTTGGAACATTTATTTACTTTGCCGTGTGGATTCGGGCACTTTTGACTTTATACAGAGCAAGTAGATTGCAAAATTCACTACCATATGGATCTGCAGCTGTAATAGGTTTGATTATGATTTTTTCTTTATTTTCATCTAATTTCCTTTTGTGGGAAACCTTTTTTATTCCTTGTTTTATTGCAATAAGACTACTCATAAGTCGAGGATTAATCAATAATCGCGTTAGCTAAAATGGTAGAACTTCTTAGAATTGTGCTCACAGGGGATAAAAAAGCAGATTCACGAGTTGTTTCAGGTACTCGTGTGTTTGTTCGAAGGTTTGAAAAAGCATTAAGTAAAGCTGCAGAGAAAGAGAATTTAATAGTAAATTTTGCTGGCAATAGAAAAACACATACTATTAACCGTGCTTTAGATCTGATTAGGTTAAGTATGCATGCTTCTATTATACACTGCCTGACCTTAGGGAAAGATGTAGAACTCGCTTTTTTTTGCTCTAGATTGTCTCACGCAAAATTAATATTATCAGTGCACGGTCATTTAGCTCAAGAAAAAGCTGGCTTTCGATTTCCTTGGAAGTTTCGTAGAAGAATGTACACGTATAATGCTATAATGAAGCGTGCTGATGCGATTATTTTTCCTTCTGAGGTTCTTAAGCTACAAGTGATAGAAGAAGTGAAACTTGAGCAAAACAAGATTTACATTATTCCCAATGGAGTAGATCAAGAATTGATTGTCTCTGAACCTCGGCGAAAGCTTATGAGTAATCAAATAGGAATATTTGCTAAATGGTCAGAAATTAAAGGAATAAAGAGAGTCCCTACTCTTCTTTACGTAGCTCAAAAGTTGGGATTGAAGATTCGATGGATAGGAGCTAATTCATATCCTCAATTTACTAATCCATTTTTGTCAGTAGAGCCACCTGTTCCACCTGAAGAAGTACCTCGTCTATTAGATGAGTGTCTTCTCGTTACTGTACCTTCACTCACTGAGTCTTTTTCCCAGGTGGCATTAGAAGCTATGGCGCGAGGTGTACCTGTTGTTGTATCAAATGGTGTAGGCATTGCACCATTAGTGCAAAATTATCAAGCAGGACAAGTCGTTGATTTCGAAGATCCTTCCACTTTGCTAGAAGCCATGCAACACATTATGGACGAATATGAGTACTATAGTCAAAATGCTTTGCTATGTGCGAAGGATCACACATGGGAGAAGATTATAATGAAGTATGTGTCTGTTTATAGAGCTATAACACTTCCTTAAAATTAGTAGGATTAATAATTAGTAGGATTAATAGATATGACAATATCTCGCTGCCCTTACTTGCGAGAATCGCCATCTGTAACGCTCCAGAATTTGCGGACTGTACTGAGGCGATCATCAGTTGCAGAGCCGCAAAGCATTCAGGTAAGTAAACCGAATATAGGCCAGATCGTACAAGGCCTGCTGTCAGCGATAGCGGGAAATTGGCACAGCCTTTGGAATGAAATAACATAACGCTTAGTATAGAAAGGGGCGTACTACCAAATATACTCGGATGGTGCTCCAGTGGGAATTGGGTTTTCGGGCGCTTTAAGAAAGTGGATTCATCCATGCAGTGGCGAACCTAAAGTATACTGAAAAACGATGAATGAATGGATAAAAAAGTGCTTAACCAATCTTCGGTTTCAAGCGAGGGCAACGATAAGCCGTTACCCGTGGTTGTATTTCCCGATGCTAGGCCACGAAGTCTCATCACGATGAGAGGTAAGTTAAGCGATGATTTGTAAGGAAAAGCATGCTTGGTTAGTGATTGGCCACTACGGTGGCAAAAACACAGGCGATGAGGCTATGTTGAATGGCTTGTTGTGGGGAGGAAAAGAATTTTTTAGCAAAATTGTTCTTGTAACAAAAGATGGTCATGTTCCCATTAAGCCACCTCTTGATGTAAAGGTTTCTGCAATCCGTCCAGCAATACGACCTTTGTTAATCAACCTTTACCGAGCACGTGGAGTAATAGTGGGTGGTGGGACGCACTTTCATGATGACTATAGAGGATTAAGATATGTTAGACACCTGCGATATATGCTCCGTTTTGTGGGTGTTAGTTTTTTAGCTAGGTTATTAAGAAAAAAGGTTTATTGGTTGGGCATAGGATTGGGGCCGTTTTATAGACGCTTAACTCGATGGGTGACAAAACTGGGGGCGTGGTGTTGTGATGGTATAACAGTTCGTGACAAGGCTTCTGAACAAGAACTGCTTTCAGTTATTGGAAGATCTAAGAACTATCTATTAGCCTTCGATCTCGCAGCTTTACTTGTTGAACTCAACAATAATCTTAAATCGATTAAACGCCAACATAACCTCATAGGCATATCAATAACTTCTATTCAGAAAGCACTTAGCGGAGGTATTGATGCCGAAAAGAAATTTCTAGAATGTTTACGGTTTTCCGTTATAAAACTGCTTAAAGACAAACCTCTACGTCTTCGTATTTTCATTTTTCGAGGTGGTGATAGAGAAAGTGATGTGAACTTGAGTTATGAATTTTATCAAGATCTGTTATTGCACGGTGTTGCTGTGGAGCTTCTTCCTTACGATGCAAATCCGCTCAACACTCTTGAGAAAGTCGCCGAGTGTGAATATTTTATAGCCACACGATACCATTCAGCTCTATTTGGATATCTCGCGGGATGTAAGTTATTATTCTTTGCTTATCATCGTAAGGTGGCAGATTTAGCTGATGAAATAGGTTTACCTAGCCATGCGGTTATTAACATTAGGGATGAAATTTCTGAGGATATTCTGTACCCTTATTTAAAAGGATTAATCTCTGGCGACAGAATTTATGAAGCAAGCCTGTCTGTGAATGAGGCGGTTGAACGCGCAAAATTAAATTTCAGGCTTCTAGGAATATGACTCGGATAAAGCGAATCCTGTTTGTGATTCATACCCCAACCTTCGGAGGACCTCATAATCAGGTCCTGAGGCTACATCGGGCATTACTTGAACGAGGCTGGGAGCAAGTAGTACTTACAACTGACGAGGAAGGGAATGGGGCAGAGCGTCTTCGTGCAGCAGGGGTCAAGGTCTTGCAAATACCATTGCACAGAATGAGAGCCGCCTTGGACCCTCGCATTCAAATCGCCTTTTTCAAGGGCTTAAGGCCAGAAATAGCAAGCATCCGTCGGGTAATCCGTGAGCTAAATATTGATCTTGTACAAGTAGCTGGTGTTCAAAACTTTCACGGAGCGTTCGCTGCTAAACAAGAAAAAATTCCGCTTGTCTGGCAGCTTTTGAGCACTTATGCCCCTTCTCTTGTTCGGAGGATACTGTCTCCTATGGTGGCGCGCTTAGCTGATGTTATAATGGTAACAGGCAGAGGTACGCTCCTTGGTCATCCTGGTCTTCAAGACCTGAAAGACCGTGTGGTGATTTTCTTTCCACCAGTTGATACACGTGAATTCTATCCAGACCTACATCACCGATTAGTTGCAAGAGCCGAGATGGGAGTGCCTGGGGATGTTCTGTTGATTGGGACAGTAGGGAATTTTAATCGCCAAAAGAGGCATGATATACTGGTTAAAGCAGCATATCTTTTGATACGGCAGTTTCCTAATCTTTATGTGAGAATTTTAGGTTCTCCTACAGTTAGTCATTCCAAGTATTATGAGCGCAATGTAAAAGCTTTGGCTGAAAAACTAGGTTTGCTTAAGGATGAACGGCTAAAATTTATAAGTCCTGGATCAAGAGTTGCTCATCTTCTGCCTGCATTTGATGTGTTTGTGCTTACTTCTATGGCTGAAGGAGTACCAACTGTAGTGTTGGAAGCAATGGCTTGTGGGTTACCAGTAGTAGCAACCAATGTGGGTTCGGTCGCTGATGTTGTTAGGGATGGAAAAACCGGTTTCTTAGTTCCCCCATTTCGTCCCAATGCTGTAGCTGAGGCTGTAGGTCGTTTATTGACATCACCTGAACTACGATTAGGGATGGGAAAAGAGGCTAGAAAGCTCGCAGAACAGCTCTACGATACAGAACGATGCGCGGATGTGCATGCCCAGGCTTACGAAATGGCTTTAAAAAACTTTAGTAAGGGATAGGAAGAGGAAGTAAGAAACGACCGAGTAAAAGCTTCTTTATGGATTACTAAAACCTTCGCTTGTGCTTTCCTGATTATTGCATCCGGAGTTTTGGCTGAGATGGTCGATAATAGTTGCCCTGGCGATCCCGAGGACCTGGCCGCCAAGGTGGAATGGCTTCTGGCCCATCCTAGGGACCTTGCCCGCATGCGGCAGGAGGCCCGGGCGGAGTACGAGGCCAAGTATACGGCGGAGCGGAACTATCAGATGCTCATGGAGATCTACCAGCAGGCGATTGATAACCATCGCAAGGGCAGATAGGGATGCCACAGGTCCAGCACCGCTACATCTTAGGCATGCGTGTGGATGCCACTAGCTATGCGTGGGCCTCAGGGCATATCCGATAAAGAAAGAAAAAAAACCATGCACGCAGTCTCTATTTTAGGAGTGCCGCTTTTTGCGGGGGATATCCCCGCCGCTGTAGAAATTGTCGTGCGTTCCCTTTTAGAGGGTTCAGTCTCATCGCCTCGTTGCATTAGTGCTACGGGAGCCCACGGCTTAGTTGAAGCACAGCGTGATCCTGCTTTTCATCAGCTACTCCGACAGTTTTTCCTCAACCTCCCTGATGGTAAGCCGGCTGTATGGATAGGACGCTGGAAAGGGGCGCGTTCCATGCAGCGTTGCTATGGGCCAGACTTTTTTGCCGCGCTGCTTCAAGGCACTGCTTCCTTAGCCATCAATCACTATTTCTGCGGTGGTAAGCCCGGTGTAGCAGAGCGCTTAAAAGAAGTTGTGGCAGAAAAGTTTGGCAATACGCGGGTCGTTGGTACCTATAGCCCACCGTTCCGGCCCATGAGCCAAGAAGAGTTTCAAGCTTTAGGAGAAGACATCGATGCCAAAGAAGCGCATATCGTGTGGATTGGCATTAGTACGCCTAAGCAGGAACGTTTTGCCGCTATGCTGGCGCCTTTTACCCAAAAAGCTAAATACTTGATTACCGTCGGGGCAGCGTTTGATTTTCATATCGGAGCTGTTCGGCAAGCTCCTCGATGGATGCAGGAAGCCGGCTTAGAGTGGCTTTTCCGACTCCTTGTAGAACCGCGGCGGCTTTGGCGGCGCTACGTAGACATTGTCCCCGCGTTTATCTATTTTAATCTTAAGGAACGAATCTTGCATCCGGATGCTTGGGCATCTTCATTGGTAGAACTTAAAACCCAATAAGCATTATGGCACAAAAAACGGCGATTGTCTGCGGAGCGGGAGGGTTCATTGGGGGCCATCTCGTTAATCGTCTTAAGGAAGAGGGATACTGGGTCCGGGGCGTAGACCTGAAAGAGAACGAATTCGGCAATATGAATGCCGACGACTTTGTACTTGGCGACCTGCGGGATCCTAAGGTATGTGCAAGCCTCTTTGATCGCAAAATCGACGAAGTGTATCAACTTGCTGCCGATATGGGAGGGGCTGGGTACATCTTTACGGGGGAGCACGATGCCGACGTTATGCACAATTCGGCGCTGATCAATTTGAACATTGCTAAACTCTGCGTTGAACACAAGGTGGGGAAGGTTTTCTATTCCTCTTCTGCGTGCATTTATCCAGCGTATAATCAACAAGACCCGGATAATCCGAAATGCGCGGAAGACTCTGCCTATCCCGCTATGCCCGATAGCGAATATGGTTGGGAAAAGCTCTTCAGTGAGCGTTTGTACTTGGCCTTTATGCGCAATTATGGGTTAAACGTACGTATTGCCCGCTTCCATAACATCTTTGGTCCACAAGGAACATGGCAAGGCGGCCGTGAAAAGGCGCCTGCTGCCATTTGTCGAAAGGTAGCCATGGCTAAAGATGGGGACGAAATCGAAATCTGGGGCGATGGTAGGCAGACACGGTCGTTTTTATACATTGACGAATGTATTGAAGGGGTAAGGCGCCTAATGGCGTCGGACTTCCCAGGGCCGGTAAATATCGGTTCTGAAGAGATGGTGACGATCAATCAACTGGTAGATATGGTCTGCGAAATCGCAGGCAAACGCCTCAAAAAACGGTATGATTTAACCAAACCACAGGGGGTTCGGGGCCGCAATTCCGACAATCGTCTCATTCGAGAAAAGCTGGGATGGGCACCTTCTATGCCCCTAAAAGAAGGGCTGAAACCTACTTACGCTTGGATTGAAGAGCAAGTCAAACGCTGGCAAGCCCAAGAAGCACAACAAAAGGCTATAGCAGCCTAGCCTACAAGTGGTACACGCAGCGCGCATCTTCATCGCTGGCCATCGGGGGCTGGTGGGATCGGCTATTGTGCGCAAGCTCCAGGCAGCAGGCTACACGCATCTCATTACGCGCACGCGCAATGAACTGGACTTGCGCAACCAAGCAGCCGTAGAGCGCTTCTTTGCCGAAACGCAGCCAACGTACGTCTTTTTGGCCGCAGCCCGGGTCGGCGGCATCTTGGCCAACAGTACCTATCCAGCCGACTTCATTCGCGATAATCTGCAAATCCAAACCAACGTGATCGATGCCGCCTATCGCTTCGGCGTAAAGAAGCTGCTTTTTCTGGGCTCCTCTTGCATCTATCCCAAACATGCTCCACAACCGATGAAAGAAGAATATCTCCTCACAGGAGCCCTCGAACCTACCAACGAATGGTACGCAGTAGCCAAAATCGCGGGCTTGAAGCTCTGCCAGGCCTACCGACGCCAGTATGGCTTTAATGCCATTTGCCTTATGCCTACTAACCTGTACGGACCAGGAGATAACTTCGACCTGGAAACCTCACATGTGCTGCCTGCCCTTATTCGCAAGTTTCATGAAGCTAAAACGCAAGGAGCAAAACAGGTCGTGGTCTGGGGTACCGGTACGCCCCGCCGAGAATTCCTGCATGTAGACGACCTGGCCGACGCCTGCCTCTTTCTGATGCAGCATTACAACGACGAAGACATCATCAACGTGGGCACGGGCAAGGATATCAGCATCCGAGAACTGGCCGAGCTTATTGCAGAAATCACCGGGTTCTCGGGGGAAATCGTCTTTGACACCTCAAAGCCGGATGGAACCCCACGTAAATTGCTGAACGTATCGCGCCTTTGGGCCATGGGCTGGCGACCAAAAATCGGCCTGCGCGAAGGCATCGAAGAAACTTACCACTGGTATGTGGCGCATTACGCCGAAAAGGCAATGCACGTCTAAAAAGCGATCAAAGACGCTCATGGTTTGGCGCTGCGTGCAATGCAGCAGCCTTCACCTGTAGGAAAGCAATCCGGGATAAAAAGGCACTTAAAAGCTACATCCCTCTGGAGGCGTTGCAGAAAGATAGGCCTCCAGAGAGCTCTTTAACAGACTTGATTGCCCAGGATGGCTACGTAGGCACGTTTTGCACAACCGTGTGCAAAGTCTGATGGCTTTAAAGAAAACACAGAAAAATAGTAAACGGTTTAGTACACGAATTATAGCTATACAACCCCTCGAAAAGCGCCTATTCCAGGAGAATTCTAGAAAAAAAAGCCAATAAAAACGTAGTTTTAAATTATTAAATTAAACTTGATGCCAGCTTATTAAAGAAGATTTTGTGAACTGGCATTGATGTTGTCCAAAGCGCAAACAGGTCAAAGTTTGGCCTTTTTTTTGTTCTCAGGGCCAGCGCCTGTGCGTCGGTCTTTCTTTTCCGATGGGTTGTGCAGGTTGTGCCCTAGGGGAAAAAGGGGGGCTTCAGGGTACTGTGAGCATTAACACCAAAGAGACTACGCCGATGCCTTTCTGGTTAGAAGCCGTCAGAGAAGAGGATCGCAGTTTGGGAGAAAACGAATCGTTGCTGCAAGCAGGGATCGTCTGGGATGCGCGTGAACACCAAAAAAGCGGAAGGCTTTTCCTCCATGTAGGACGTAAGCGCGCTTGGGATTATCACCGTCGTCGTTTAGAAAATGCAGCCGTTATTGCTTTAGCGGAAGGGTTGGTCCTATCTGCGGCCCTGTTGCTGGCCCATGCGATTGAGCTCTGGCTCAACAAAAGTGCGCTCTTTCCGCGATGGGCTTGGGGGATGCCCGTGCTTTGGTGGTTTGTGGCCTTGGCGCTACGCTTGTTGCCCGGATGGGGATTAGGGGCAGCCGAAGAGCTACGGCGCCTGGTGATGAGTTTGGCTATGCTGTTCATGAGTATCATGGTTTTTCTGTTTTTGGCGCGAAGGGCGACGAGCAGTGCCCGCTTTTTGCTCAGCGTAGGTGGGGTGTTAGCTATCGTGCTGGTACCTATGGCCCGCTACCTTGCTCGAGGCGTGCTGATCCGCTTTAAAAGGTGGGGAGTAGCTACTGTGATCTATGGGGGCAACGGAATGGTTGAGCAGGTAATTTATGCCTTGCAGAAGGAGCCCCAGCTAGGCTATGTCCCGGTAGGTATTTTTCACCTTGACCAAGGGCTATGGGGGAGCAAAATCAAAAACATCCCTGTATTGGGTGGCGTGGATGCCAATACCGCTGAGGCCCCTATAGCTGTTGTGGCCTTACCGGGACTACCGGTTAGCCGCCTGAGCATGCTGCTAGACGGTCCGCTAGCTATCTATAAGCAAGTGGTGCTCATCCCTGAGCTGGTAGGGGTCCCTTCGCTCTGGGTGCGCGCATCGAACATTGGGGGAACGCTGGCGCTGGAGCTTACCTCGAACCTGCTGGATCCCTTAGCTCAAGGACTTAAACGCTTGATGGACGTGGTGCTGCTCCTATCTACGCTACCGATCTGGCTTCCCCTTATAGGGATCATTGCCCTGCTGGTGTGGCTAGAAGACCGTAAGGCGCCATTCTTTACGCAAGAACGCATTGGGTTAGAAGGGCGGAAGTTTCACGTGATCAAGTTTCGCACCATGGTGCCCAATGCCGAAGCCGTGCTCCAACACTATTTAAACAACAATCCCCAAGCTCGGGCGGAATGGATGGCAACTTTTAAGCTCAAAAATGATCCCCGCATTACCCGTATCGGACGCTGGCTCCGCAGGCTATCGCTTGACGAGCTGCCACAACTCTTTAATGTGCTTAAGGGAGACATGTCACTGGTAGGGCCGCGGCCGCTTCCGGCTTATCACCACCACGAACTCCCGCCCCAGGTGCAGCGCTTGCGCCTGCGCGTGCGCCCCGGTGTAACAGGGCTCTGGCAGGTTAGTGGTCGTAGCGATACCGGAAACGAAGGCATGGCACGCTGGGATAGCTTCTACGTACGTAACTGGTCGATCTGGCTGGATCTGGTTATCTTAATGCGAACTGTCCCCGCAGTTTTAAGAGGACATGGGGCTTATTAATCGGCTAGGCATAGGAATCCTGCTGATCGGTGTTGGCTGCCTGCCGGCAAAAGGACAAGCGATTTCTTGGGAGATGGCAGCAGCGACAGGGCTGATTACGTCTGGCGGGGGTGCACTGCCGCTTTGGTTGCATGCCAACTCATGGGGTAGCGTAGACCCCGCAGGCACCAGCGGCTATCTCCAACGCGAGAGCAGCAGCTGGTGCTAGTATGGCTTAGGGGACAGATTGCGCCTTTTCCCGTGTTGTTTTTTTGCTCGGCGAGTAAAGACAGCTTAAAGTGCAGTTGTGCTTTTCAAACCTTAGCAACGCTGGTGAGCCAAGCACTTCTGCTAGGCTCGGGCTTTGATTGCGGCCGGGTCACTTAATGCCCTAGAAACGCTTTCTTGTTTGTTCGGTGCTACTCTAGCGGAATGAAAGCCTTCAAATATGGCCCTTCTTGCTGTAAGACTGCTTCTCCAGCAAGTATCCGAGCATTGCCAGAAGGCCCATAGGCCAGCTCGAGGCGACCGTTGGGCCCGGAAACCTGGATCACCAGTGCTTCGACAACAGGTTCGCCGGTTTCATCCAAGTTTAAGTCAGGCACGACACGGAAGAAAAATTCGGTAATGCCTGGGCCGCGCAGAATGTCGTCGTAGGTGGTTCCTGCGCCTATTGTGCGAAAGCCTGTGTCGCCCAGCTCTACGGCTGTGTTGCCTACGGCCTTAACCTTGGTGCCTTCGGCGCGAACAGCAATTTTCGTCCCTGCAGCCAACGGATTCCCTAGGTGATCCGTCACCGTGAGCCGGTACGACTGGTTAAGTCGAGCAGCCGGAGGTTCTGGTAAGCAAACCCCGTTATCATCCACCATACAGATGCGTATTACGGGTGGACCAGAAAACACAATCGGGATGCTAGCGGTGACGGGCTGTTGCAAACGGTCCGCTGTTGTTGCGGTAACGATAGCCAAGCCATCGGGAGGGAGCGGGTTGGCCGAGAAAAGCTTGACGCTGCCTTGGCCTGTTGCATTGGTTTGCACCGAGCCTTCGATGACACCGTGGGTTGTGGTGAAGTAGACGGCTGTGCCCGGCTTGACGGGGTTGCCATAGGGATCGCCTACGATAACGCCAATTTCGTTGGTTAAACCATAAGCTACCCATCCTGGGAAGTTATACCGGCTAGGTGCTAGCGTAAAGAACCGTTGATCAGGCAAGCCGCCGTGGATAACGATGCTTACAGGCTGCGAGCGAATCTGCCGACCGCCAACCGTAGCTTCGGCAACAACCTGCACGACACCGGCTTTGGTGCCGCTGGCTACATGCACGCGCACGCGGCCGCTGTTGTCGGTCTGGGCTTCCTCAGGGGAAAGATATTCGCCCCCATTAGGACGAACGCCAAAGCGAAAGTGCACGCGTACGGTGTGATCGAGCACTACAGGTCGACCAATGGAGTCCGAGACCTGAAAAATAAGCTCTGCTGTTTCTTTCGAGCCGCTTTCACGCACGCCAATGGCTTGGTCCGACTGCGACAGCAGCAAAATGTTGGCCGCCGCGCCTGAAACCGGTTGGTTGGTAGCAGTGCGCATCAGACGCAAGACGGGCACCTCAATGGTGCGATTCGGCACAACCAGTACGGAAATCGAAGCGCTGCTGTAAGCAGTATGGCTGGCGCTCAAGCGCAGCTCCATTGTGCTGTCGACAGCTACTTCTAACCGGTAGCGTCCTAACGAGTCGGTTTCGGTAATCAGACCTTGAGGTTGGAGTTGGACGAGCGCGCCCACAATCGGGTCGTTGGTCTCGGCATCAAGCACCTGCCCGCTTAAGGTCACGATGCCACCGGATTCGCTTGACTCACTTAAATCGCAGCCCGAAATAAGCAGCACGCCAAGCAAAAGGCAGAAAATGCGTTGCATGGTCCGTTCTGTAATGCCGTTTTTTTCTTTTAGAAAAATGAAAAGCCGTTTTCCCCAGCCGATATCGACTGCGCATGGTTGACCTTAAAAGGCCTTAAGAGATGAAACAACTTCAGTGCCAATTAACTGGGCAGCAGGCGTGCGGTAATTGCATCGCAGACGTGCTTGCCTTTACGGCTTAGGCGTAGGGTGCCATTTCGGATAGGTTCGATCAGCCCTTCGGCCTCCAAAGCCGCCAAGTCATCGAGCTTTTCGCTGAGCAGGTCGACGCCGTAGCGCTCGGCGTAGTCGTCTAAGTTCAGCCCTTCTGCTGTGCGCAGCCGCAACAAGAGGTATTCTTCAGCCAGTTGATCGTAGGAAAGACCTTCTCGGAATTCCAAGGGTAAATGGTGCTGCGCCAGCAAAGCTTCGTAGCGACGCAAGTTGCGCACGTTAGCCCAGCGGTAAGCCCCCGGCTCAGGGAGGGCACCCCACCAGAAAGAATGCGCTGAAGGGCCAAAACCGATGTAGTTGGCATGCTGCCAATAGGCCTGATTGTGCTGGGAGCGATAGCCCGGGCGTGCAAAGTTAGAGATTTCGTAGTGCTCGTAGCCTCGGTCTGTCAGATAGTCCATGGCAAAGTCGTAGCAGGCGGTGTAGGTGGCCTCGTCGGCAGGTCGCGTGAGGCCGCGTGCCACCTGTTTGGCTAAGATGGTTCCAGGCTCAATGGTTAAGCTATACGTGGAAAGGTGCGGTATGCCACGGTCAGCCACCTTTTGTAGGTTGGCCATCCAGTACTCAATGGGTTGATCGGGCAAGCCAAAGATCAAATCAACGTTGAGGTTCTCGAATCCCGCCCGAAGCGCATTGGTGATAGCTGCTTCGGCCTGATCGGCCGTGTGCGCCCGGTGCATAAAGCGTAAATCGGCTTCGTAGAACGACTGCACCCCAATCGACAGCCGGTTAATGCCTAAATGGCGTAGCCCCCGCAGATAGTCAAGCGTGGCATCTTCGGGGTTGACCTCGAAGGTCACTTCGGTTACCTCGGACAGATCAAAATGCCGGTAGAGCGCCTCCAAAATGCGGGCCACCTCTTCTAGCGCTAGGCGCGAAGGCGTACCCCCACCAAAGTAAAGCGTAGTGACCGGTTCGATCTTGCCGTAAAGCTGACCGTAGTATTCAATTTCGGTGCAGAGCGACTGCACAAAGCTGCCGTAGAGCCGCTGCCCAGTGACAAAGTAAAAGTCGCAGTAGCTGCAGCGCTGCCGGCAAAACGGGACGTGTACGTAAAGGCTGGCCATGGATAGACAGCAGGTCGTTGGCAATAAAATAACATGCGCTTGCCGTGGATTTAACCATACATGGTTTTTACATAATGCGTCTACCCCTAAAGGATCGCTTCGGTGCGTGATCCTTTGAGGCAAGAGGGGGCTTTTTTTAGCGATTAATGCCATAGCATTCGTTTTAGGGATCTGTTTGGCGTAAATTTCCTCGAGCGGTAAAGTATCGCTTGCCTACGCGCAGCTTTGCGTGAGAACTTGTGGTAGCGTGGGCTTCAAACCCCAAAGCGCCGTGCTCGACTTTGCTCAATTGCAGCAGCAGCTGCAGGATTTTGCCGCCTACCAATGGCGGCAGCGGAATGTACTGCAGGAGAAGCTGCGCGCAGCTTTGGAGGCCTGGGCAGCAGCCCCCGAAGCTGAGGCGCTCAACAAGCAAGTGAAGGACGTGCGGCCTAGCTGGCTAGTAGCACAGCTGCTCGGTACGCGGCTGCAGGAATGCAGGGACGCTCCGGAGCGTCCTGCTACCGTGACCGTGGTGGCTGCCGATGGCTCGCAGATTTTCCCTGATCGGCATGTAGAGCCCCCGTGCTTTTTGCTCAACGTAGGACGGGTAGCTTTTCAACTAGGTACGCTCGAGCCCCCACGGATGGAATCGGTGCCGCGCTTTTACTATCGCCAAGAAGACTTGCGCGATTTTCTCGATGATCGGTTTGAGGCCATTACGGTCGAAGTCGTTTCAGCGCTGCGCGACGAGTATGAACTGGAGGCCCTGCTGGAGCTAGCGACGGAGGCGCGTCGGGCAGGACGTCCGCTGGTAGCCTTGCTCGACGGCACGCTGATTCGGTGGATGATTCGCCGCTTGCATCAGCGGGAGCTGGAAGAGCGGCTTATTCAGCGCTACGCGGAGCTTTTAGAAGGCTTCCAGAAGGAGCAAATTCCGCTAGCTTCCTATATCAGCCGACCGGGTGGGGCCGAAGTGGTCAACCTGTTGCGGGTTGTGCGGGGAGAATGCACACCGCAACCCCCGGCCCTGTCCCTAGAAGGACTGCCAGACCGGCTGCTGTTTGCACAGTTACTTAAGCCTGGAGAGCGTTCAGCTGTCTTCCTTTCAGGCTCACATATTCAGTGGGCGTATGCACGGGAGCATCAGATTGCTTATGTCTACCTGGCTGTGCCTGCGCGCTATGGCACCGTTGAGATTGCCCGCATCGAGTTTCCTCAGTGGGTTGCAGAGCACACGGACTGGTTGGATCTGCTGCATGCCGTCTTGCTCAAAGAATGCGAAAAAGGCCAGGGCTACCCGATGGTGCTAGCGGAAGCGCACGAGCGGGCAATCATTCGCGGCGTCGATCGCGAAGCTTTTTATGACTTGATTGGCCGCCAGCTTTTGCAAAACGGCATGACCTTGGAAAGCTCCCGTAAACAGATGAGCAAGCGGCGGCCTGTGCTGTAACGTTACCAAACGCAAAAAAGCCCCATGCCCATAGGCGAAGTCATCGAGTCAAGTACCCGCCAATTCGTAGCCGAAGTGTATCGCGATCAAGCTCCCCCAGCTTTTGGCAGTTGGGTTTGCGTCGCGTTGCCTGAGGGGTGGAGGCTCTATGGACTGGTCAGCCACGTTGAGCTAGGCAGCACCGAACCAGGGCGACGGCCCATGGCGCTGGGGCGAACGCCAGAGGAACTGCGCCGGGAGATGCCTCATGTGCTCGAGCTGATTCGCACAACGTTTCGGGCACAGGTGCTCGCTTATGAGGATCCGCAGGGCCGCATGCACCAGACGCTTCCCCCGTATCCCGCCAGTATCCACGCCTTTGTCGAAGCCTGTCCGCCTACGATCGTGCAACGCCTAAGCCGGCCCTACGACTTTCTGCGGATGCTGGTGCAAAGCCCAGATCCGGCGGTACCAATCGACGACTTGCTTGTCGCCGTGCTGCGACAAATCCAAAAAGGGTATCACGGCCCTGAAGGGACCCAGGCGCTCATCGAAGCAGGGCGTATGCTCAGTCGGCTGCTGCGCGACGACCACGAGCGGCTTGAGGCCATCTTGCGACGGCTGGATTAGAAAATGACGCCAATGCGAAAAGGCAACACCACATCGACATTGCGCTCCCCCACAATGAGCGTCGGGTTCAGTTCATAAAAGAGCTGCGTTTCCTGCAGAAGCTGCACGCGGCCTAAACCAAAGTGTACCGTCGGACCAGTCTCGCCGCGATAGGATTGGGAAACGGGCGCATAGGCGCCTACGCCAGCGAGCATATAGAACGCCTGCCGGCCTTGCGGCGGGAACGTAACAATGGCCGAAAGCTGCGGATCAAAGACGTAGGTGGCCTCGTCCCGCCCCTTAAAGATAAATCCCGTAAAGCCCATGTCGATCGCCAGCGAGAGATCGGCAGTTACAGGCGCTGAAGCCCGGCCGCGAAAGCCCAGCCCCAGGCCTTCGTCGGCAGTGAGCAGGGCGTTTAGCCCTAGTCCTACGCGCGTCTGCGCATGCCCCACCGTAGGGATTAGGCCAATTCCCAAAAAGAATGCAAAGCAGAAAAAATGCTTCATGATTCGCCTGGTTAGCCGGTTGCCCCAATTTACGGTTTTCTGCAGTGAAAAACGTAAGGTCTTCTTGAAATGCACCAACGCGCAAGGCAGCGTTTTTCGTTTGTAACTTAACCTGAGCTGCCGCGTAGAGCGTGAGGGTAAGGTCAAATGCTAAAAGGCAATGAACTTTTGGGAATTTCTCACGGTAGCTTTGGTAGCCTTTGCGCTGCCTTTAGGGATCATTAAGTTGGTTTTGGACTATCGCCGCGCGAAGCTAGAAGCACGGCAAGGCCCTTCGCTGAGTGCTCGTGAGCTGCAGCAATTGGTGCGGCAGGCTGTAGAAGAAGCGCAGGCACCGCTCCTGCAGCGCCTAGAGCAGCAACTGCGGGCACTACCCGAAGAGAGGCCGAGTACATCGACGCCATCCTCAGAGTAAAACATCCCCTGCAGGTGCGATCTAGAAGGGTTGGCCTCCTAGGCAGTGATCGCAGCTGTGGCAGTGGGCGGGTGCCGCTTCGCCGAAGTAAGTGCGTAGAAAGTGGCGTCGGCATCCAGGCGTGCGTGCATAGCGGATCATATCCTCGAGTTGGGTTTCGGCTTGCTGCTGGGCTTGCCGCAGCAGGCGGTCGTCGAAGGTGAGGCGTGCCGCGCGTGCTTCTTTGAAGCGGACAAGTTGGCCTTGGGCAGCAGAAAGCCAGCCAAGCAAAGCACGCTCGCGCAAAAAGTCCAGTCCACGCAACAGCCGTTCGCGGGGTAGGCCGGTTTGGCGTTCTAGGTAACGTAAGCTCACAGGCCACCAGGTGTGAAACGCCTCGGCCGGAATGCTTCGAAGGAGCGTTTCGACAAAATGGCCCAGGCGTGCGTTGGGGTTCTGGTGGGCAAAGCGGCGTAGCGTAGCGGCTGGGGCGCAGAAACGCAGGAGCACGTCTTGCGCGCGCAACGCTACCGGTTCCCATAGGCCTTGGCGCATCAGGAGCTCTAGCGCACGGCGCACTGCAGAGGGTGAAGTACCGACCAGCTGGGCGATACGAGCGATGTCGAGGGCAATGGGATGCTGGGGTCGACTGCCGATAGCCACTTGAGCCAGGCTGCAGGCCACTTCGTAGATGCGGCTGACGGTTTCAGTAGAAGGGTAGGTTTGCTGAAGCAGCGCTTGTGCAAGCGCAATGTCGGCTGCCTCGAAGAGCAAAACCGCATGGGCCTTGTGGCCATCACGCCCAGCACGTCCGGCTTCTTGGTAGTAGACTTCCAGGGAAGGGGGCAGTGCGGTGTGCACGACAAAGCGCGCGTCGGCGCGGTCGACACCTAGGCCAAAAGCACGGGTAGCAACCATCACGCGTGCGCGGTCTTCAAGCCAAGCTTGGTGAGCTGTGCGGCGCTCGGCCATCGTCAAGCCGCTGTGGTAGCAGACTGCCGGGATGCGCCAGCGTGCAAGTTGCTGCGCCCAGCGCTCGGCACTGCGACGCGTAGCGCAATAGAGGATGCCTGCTCCGGCAATGGTGCGCACTACGGCCTCGACGCGTTCGGCTTTGTGAGATGTTTCAAAAACAGACCAGACGAGATTAGGACGGTCAAACCCCACTGCGATTACACAAGGCGTGCGTAGACCGAGCTTTTGCACGATGTCGACCCGCACCGAGGGGGTGGCGGTCGCCGTTAAGGCCAGCATGGGCGGATGACCTAGCTGCGCCCGCACTTGGGACAGCTCCAGGTAAGCTGGACGAAAGGCGGGTCCCCAGTCGCTCACGCAGTGCGCCTCGTCGACCGCAAGCAGGCTGATGCGAAGGCGCGGGCTCAAGGCGGCAAAGCGATGTGTGGTGAGCTGCTCGGGCGTAAGGTAAAGCAGCCGGTAGGCCCCATGCGCTGCATTGATCCAGTGCTGCTCGGTGGCAGAAGGTGCAAGGGCACTGTGCACAAACGCTGCCGGGATACCCCGGGCGCGCAAGCGGGCTACTTGATCTTCCATAAGTGCAATCAGGGGCGAAACCACCAAAGTCAGCCCCTCTAAGAGCAACGCTGGAAGCTGGTAGCAAACCGACTTGCCACCGCCGGTTGGAAAAATGGCCAGCACGTCTTGGCCTGTCAGCACAGCGCGAATGGCTTCCCATTGGCCCGGGCGAAAGTCCGCATGCCGCCAGTAGCGCTGAAGCAATGCGCGCGCGGCTTCGTAGTCTGCTGCTGTGAGCTTAGGCATGCGATCTGTCTAATAGGCAGCCTCTGCGGCAGCATCGGAGAGCAGGGCCACACCACTGCTTGTCCCCAGACGGGTAGCCCCAGCAGCAAGCAACGCTTCGGCCTGGGCACGCGTGCGAATGCCCCCTGAAGCCTTAACGCCCATGCGGTCTCCAACCACGCGGCGCAAAAGCGCTACGTCTTCGACCGTAGCACCCCCGCCGAGAAAGCCCGTGGATGTTTTGACAAAGTCGGCGCCTGCTTCAAGGGCCAGCTGGCAGGCAGTGATCTTCTCGGCTTCGGTCAGCAAAGCCGTCTCCAAGATGACCTTAACCCGTGCCCGAGGTTGGGCGCTGTGCGCTACGTCAACTACCGCGCGGATGTCGTCGCGCACGGCTTCGAGCTGGCCGCTTTTAAGCCAGCCGATGTTTAGCACCATATCGAGTTCCCGGGCGCCGTCCCGGAGAGCCTGCACGGCTTCGGCTACTTTGGTGATCGTTTGGTTGGCTCCTAAGGGGAAGCCGATAACGGTACATACGGCTACGCCAGAGCCCTCGAGCAGCGAGGCAGCTAGCGGTACGTAGCAGGGGTTGATGCAAACAGCCGCAAACCCGTAGCGCTGGGCCTCGGCGCACAAGCCGCGAATTTGGTCCTCCGTGGTTTCCGGCTTTAGTGCCGTGTGATCGATGTACCGTGCTAGTTCATGAGACGTCATGGCTGCTGGAAGCAGTAGAGGAGCGCAAAAGCGCCCGGTGATACTCGCTGATCAGCTGGTGTGGCCGTAGAAATCCGACAATGGCGCCCTGGGCATCTAGGGCGGGCAAGGCGGGATAGCGGGTTTCGAGAAAGCGCTCGAGCGCCTCTTCCAAGGAATCGGACAGGTGCAGCGCCACAAACGGTACCTGCACGTCTTGGGCTAAGATAAGTGGGCTCAGCGTGTCGGCTTCGTGCAGGAGAGCTTGGAGGTCTTCGAGGAAGACCAGCCCCGTGTAGCGTGATGCCTGTGCGTCAGCAGAGGCCGCGACAGGAAGTACGACTTCGTGGGTACGCGCAAAGACGTCGAGCACCTCGCGCAAGGTTTGATGGGGGGCTATCGTATGGAAGTAGGGTGTGCGTTCGAGTACGTTAGCTACGGAAATCTGGCGGAGCAGGTTTAGGCGTAAGAGAGGTTGATGGGCAGGCGACTCATTGTGCGTGCGCACCTGATCTGGAAACAGACTCCAACGCCGCGCAACCAGGTGTGCAATGACGCTGGAGAAAATTTGCGGTACCAGTAGCGTGTAGCTACCGGTCAGCTCTGAAATCATAATCGTTGCGGTGATAGGCACATTGGCTGCTCCAGCAAAGAACGTCGTCATGCCAAGTAGCACATACGCTTCAGGCTGGGTGATCAGCTCAGGCATTAGCCGGTGCATGCCCTCCCCGTAGAGCCCGCCTAGCATACCCCCTATCACCAGTGAAGGTGCAAAAGTTCCTCCCAGCTGACCAGAGCCAACGGTGAATGCGGTGGCTAGCATTTTCAGCAGGGCCAGCAGCGCCATAAGGGAAAGCGGCAGGTTGCCCAAGATAGCCTGCTGCAGCCAGCCGTAGCTTGAGCCCATCACAGCAGGGAAAAAAAAGGCAATGATGCCCACCAAGCATCCTCCAAAAGCGGGCTTTAGGGCGGGATGAAAGGGTAGTGCACCAAAAAGGCGATGCTTGATGCCAAAAAAGAGGCGAACAAAGAGAATGCCCATTACTGCGCAATAGACCGCAAAGCCTACAAGAGGTAAGAGCTCTAGCGGATTAACAAAAGTGAAATGCGGAGTGGCAAAAATTGTGCTGGATCGCTCGATGCTGGTATATACCGAATATGCCGTGATACTGGCTACGATGGCCGGCATCAGACCCTCGCTTTCCAGATCTTCCCGATAGAGCACTTCTACTGCAAAAAAAGCTCCACCTAGCGGAGAGCGAAAGATGCTGCCGATCCCTGCTGCCATGCCAGCAATTAAAAAGAGCCTGCGCTCCTGCGCTCTTAATCGGAATCGCTGCGCTAGCCAGGTGCTAAGTGCTGCGCCAATTTGCGCAATTGGTCCTTCACGACCGCTGCTGCCCCCCGTGCCGATCGTTAAAGCAGAGCCAATCGTCTGCACAAGCGCCAGCCGCGGGCGTACTACCCCGTGCTCGTGATGAAAAGCCCGGATCACGCTGTCGGTGCCGCGCGTCTCTGCTTCAGAGGCAAACATGTGGATGATCCATCCCACCAGTAACCCGCCGAGCGTTGGTGCCAGTAAAAGGACCCAACGTCGCGTTGGGTGCATCGCGCGCTTTAAGTCAAAAAGCTCGCTTCCCCCTTCGCCCCTAGGGAGTGGAAGCGCGTAGCCTGCCCCATCGACCAGGATCTGCTTGGTGAGTAGAGATACCAAATGACTGAATAGCAGAGCCCAAAAAGCTACCAGCACGCCAATGAGCACCGCATAGAACATCCAACGTCCGGTAATGCGCCAGTCGAGCTCCTGCGTCCAAGCCCAAAGTGAACGAGGATAGCGTAGCCGAAAGAGTTGGGTGGCATCTACCTCGTTGCGACGCGCCATAACCTTAGAAGTTTTGCGCAGGGCTATTTTAAAAATACATCCACCTTTGGGCAAAAGTCGAAGCGAAGTAGCGAAACTCCAGTGTATTTTTCTGCATTCACCACCTACGTACCAGCTTTTTAATCGGCATATAGCATGGCCCGTCTTACCCCTTTAGATTGGCGCAGCCGCCTGCAAGCACGGCGGCCTTGGATAAATCGCTTGATGTTCGTCTTGGCGCTTTTGGGACTGCTTGACGTAACGCACCTATGGGTGCAGCAGCAGCGCCAGTTTGCCGAAGGGTGCTTTGGTGTGGCTTCGCTAGCGCCGTTAGAGAAAGCATTTGACTGCGCTGCCGTTGTGCAAAGCGCGGCAGGCACGTTCCTGGGCGTTTCGAACACGATTTGGGGGGGACTTTTCTATGCCGCCATTGCCCTGCTAAGCGCACTGGCCTTAGGGCTTCCTGCACACCGGCGCCTGGTGCCCAAATTGCTGCGCAGTGGGTTGCTGCTTTGGGGATTGCTTTATACCTTGTACCTACTCTATTACCAAACCTTTGTGCTGGCCACGTTTTGCGCGTTGTGTTTGGTTTCGGCCGCACTTGTGCTTGCAATGGCTGGCCTGCAAGCTTATGAACTGTTTAGCCAGAGGCTAAAGCTTATGGAACGTACCGGAACGCTGCGCACCGAACGCTGGGCGCTAGGGGTGTTGGCGGGCATTGTGCTGCTTTTCATGGGCGCTGACGTCTATTGGGGGCGCTCCGAAACGGCTACGGCAACCGTGGCCGAAGCACAGGAAACAGCACAAACCTGCGCGTTCGATACCGAACGGCCACCGGTCCGCTTCTACCGTGATCTGATTTCAAAAAACGATCCTACCGTAGGCAATCCCGAGGCACCGGTTGTGGTTATTGAATACCTAGACCCCAACTGCCCGCACTGCAAGCAATTGCATCCCGTCATGAGCGAGCTGGTGGCACGTTACGGGCTGCAGGCCTACTTTGTGTTTAAGCCGATTCCGCTTTGGGATTTTTCCATCCCACAGGTGGTAGCGCTCTATGCAGCTGCCCGTGAAGGGAAATACGAAGCCATGCTGGAGGCTCAGTTTGCCCGCCAGCGCCAGGGAGGGCTCACGCTTGAAGAGCTGCAAGCGATTGCCCGCGAGATTGGCATGAATCCAGAGCAACTGACCCGTCAGCTTCAGGATAAAGCGCTCAGCGACTACGCTTTGCAACAGAGACAGCAGGCCGGCATGATTGGCGTGCGTGGCGTGCCGACCGTGCTCATCAATGGTCGTTTTGTGGCCGGAGCGTCACGAACGGTTGAGTGTTTGGGACAGTTGATCTTACAGCAGGCTAAGGGCTCCTAAAACGTGTACGCGTTATGGAGGGGTGACGATACGCGCTTGGTGGGCCGTTGGGCTATGGGGACTTTTCCTGGAACTTAGCCCAGCCTGGGCGCAGCAAGCCCCTTGGTGGACGGCGGTCTGGCAACCTTTGCTGCACCATCAGGGCTTGGAGGTCACGTATATTTTCTATCCCGAAGCCGATGGCGTGCACAACGGTGTGGTTCTTCGGGTGCATAATCAACGCCAAAAGCCGATCGCCTATCGTTTTGAGGTGGTTTTTCGCGCAGCAGACGGCAGCGAGCACGTTGAGGCCGTAAGCGATACCTTGGCCCCAGGAGCAATGCGCACCGGCGACCTTTCTGGGCTGTTTTGGATTCCGTTTCGAGATGGCCGCTCGCTAGCCGAGCTGGGGTTGCGCAAAGTCCGCGTAGAAGAAGTGCACTTTTGAGCTGGGACCTGGCATTTCTATAGGCAGGCACCTAACTTCCCCCAGAGTGCACAATAGCCAACCTGCTAAAAAGCCATGCGGTCTTTGCTTGGAGCGCTTTTCGGGTTAAGCATGCTCAGCCTGCAGGGGCTAGCGCAGCCGGTTGCCCTGCATCCTGACCCCCGCATTCAGCAGCTGCTGAAGCGCGTTTCGGTAGACACGATTGAAGCCAACATTCGCCAGCTGGTTGCTTTTGGCACGCGGCACACGCTTTCTCCAGCAGATAACGATACGTTTGGCATTGGTGCTGCGCGACGCTGGATCAAGCGTACGCTCGAGCGCTACGCAGCTGCCGGTGGTGGACGCATGGAAGTGTTTTTGGACAGCTTTTGGTATGGCCCCGACGGTCGGCGCGTTGACCGCCGGGTTGAGATCGCGAACGTCATCGCGCGGCTGCCAGGCACCGATCCGCAAGACGACCGAATCTTTATCGTCAGCGGGCATTACGACAGCCGGAGCAGCCATGTGATGGATTCGCTGTCGTATGCCCCTGGAGCTTCTGACGATGCCAGTGGGACGGCAGCCGTAATGGAAATGGCCCGCGTACTGGCCAGCGAGCGTTTCCCAGCCACCCTTCTGTTTGTCGCCATGGCGGCTGAAGAGCAAGGGCTGATCGGAGCGCGCCACTTGGCCGCCCAGGCCGACTCGTTGGGATGGAACGTAGCAGGGATGTTTACGCTCGACATTGTGGGCAATACCGAAGGCGACAATGGCGTGCGTGACAACCGCACAGTACGCGTTTTCTCTGAAGGCGTACCTTCTGCCGAAACGCCCGAAGCCGCCCGGCTTCGACAGGCCATCGGGGGCGAAAACGATAGCCCTTCGCGGCAGCTTGCCCGTTATTTGCAGGAAATAGGGATGTGTTATGTACCCGAGCTGCAGGTCAAAATGATTTTCCGGCGTGACCGCTTTTTACGCGGCGGGGATCATATTCCGTTTAATGAACGTGGCTTTGCTGCTGTACGTCTAACCGAACCCCACGAAGCTTACACGCGCCAGCATCAAGATGTACGTGTCGAAAATGGCATTGCGTATGGCGACGTGCCCGACCGCGTAGACTTTGATTATGTAGCCCGCGTGACGCGGCTGATGACGGCTGCGTTGGCCAACTTGGCCCTGGCACCACCTCCACCTACGGCCGCCTATATCGATGCCCGTGAGCTTTCGGTAGACACCCAGCTGCTGTGGGAACCCCCCAAAGCCGGACGCGAGCGGCTGGCCGGCTACTACGTGCTGGTGCGCGAGACCACCGCTCCTCAGTGGCAACATAAATGGTTTGTGCCTGCAACCGAAACCAGTTATACCTTCAAAGGACTATCCAAAGATGATTACTTTTTTGGCATTCAGTCGGTTGACCATGGAGGGCATGAAAGCCTGGTGCAGTTTCCCAGGCCGAGGTTTCAATAAGGGTAGGGACTGCGTCCTGCAAAAGTCAAAAATGGCAATTGAAAGGCTTCATTGCATTTCATAAATTCAAGCCTGTTTGGTTTGCTGAGACTAGGGTCGTTTGCTTTCATGAAAAAGCGCGTCACGATTGCTGATGTTGCCCGCAAAGCGGGCGTTTCTGTAGGCACGGTTTCCGCAGTGTTGAACAACCGCCCTTCGGTGCGGGAGCATACGCGACGGCGGGTATTGGCCGCTATCGAAGAACTGGGCTACCAGCCTTCTCCCTCGGCGCGGGCGCTGGGAGCGATGCAAGGCAACGGGAAGGTGTTTGAGCCAGCAATTGGACTGATTGTGAAAGAGATGGACAATCCGTTTTATTCGGAAGTGGTCATTGGGGCGCAGGAGTATTTGGCTACACGGGGATACCTCTCTTTGGTGTGCACTTCAGAAGGGAGTTACGAAAAAGAAGGGGAGCTGCTCAAGGCGTTTCAGAATCGCTATGTGCAGGGTGCGGTGATCGCTCCTGTGCTGGATGCGCGGGCGGATCTGTCCCATTTGTTCATGTTGCGGCGGGCTGAGTATCCGTTTGTGCTTTTAGAAGCCGTGCAAGGGCTGCCGGTTAACGTGGTAAGTGTCGATAACGTTAAGGCAGCGCAGATGGCAGTCTATTACCTCATTGAGCGTGGGCATGAGCGCATTGTACACTTTGCTGGTCCGCCCTATACGCAGCATACACGAGACCGCATTTTGGGCGTAGAGAAGGCCTTTAGCCAGTCCCATCTACGTTTTACCGATGAGGTAATTATTCCGGCCGGTGCCCATCTTCGGGATGGTTATGAAGCGGCCTTAGAGTACTTTCGCACGCACCGCAACAATATGCCCACAGGGGTAACCTGTTTTAACGATCTCGTGGCCATGGGTGTCTTGCGGGCACTAGCTGAACTGGGGATTCGGGTGCCCGACGAGGTATCGGTCATTGGCTTTGACGACATCCCGATGGCGGCCTATCTCACCATTCCGCTCACCAGCGTGCATGTCCCCAAGCGGGAAATGGGCGCAAAGGCTGCTGAGTTGCTTTTGGAGCTGATCGAGGCCAAAGAAAAAAACGAGACGCGTTCGCCGCGGCATATCGTGCTTGAAGCTAAGCTTATCGAGCGCGCCTCGACCCGGCCGCTTCGCTAGGCTGCATGCCCACACGATCTAAACGGCCTAAAGCCGATAGCACCGAGGCATAGTGGCCTTTTATATAAAAAATGAAGCGGTAAATCTCCTTCGTAAGTTTTTAATTAGGAAGCGGTTCCATAAAAGCCCTGCTATAGGGGTAAGATGAAAGTGAAAGTAGAGACAATTCAAGGGATTGACACATCCTGGGGACTGTTTTATCTTAGAGTACCAAATGAATTTTGAATCGATTCATTAGTTAAGTAGGCGATTGGTTTTGGGGGGTGAAATTGGGGTTTTCGAAAGCGATTTCGGCGATAATCCAACCGGAAAGTTTGGTCATGAAGGGTTTTATGCAGATGGTGGGGTTTGTGTTATGGGGGTGCTGGGTGTGCCTGGCGGCAACAGCAGGCACAACGGGTAAGATTGCAGGCTATGTGACCGATGCGGCTACTGGCGAGCCGCTGCCAGGGGTGCAGGTCTACATCGAGGAGACGATGCAGGGGACCACAACGGGAGCCGATGGCTACTACGTCATTATTAACGTTAAGCCTGGCAGCTATACGCTGGTTTTCAAGTTTGTGGGCTATGCCGACGTGCGTGTCCAAAACGTCCGGGTGGAGGTAGACAAAACCACCACAATCGATGTGCGGATGCAAGAAACAGTCATTCAGGGTCAAGAAGTGGTGGTGGTAGCTGAACGGCCTATTGTCCAAATGGACCGGACGACAACCACAGCGTTTGTGGGGGAAGAGGAGCTGCAGGCGCTACCGGTCACCAATATTGGTCAGGTGATCAACCAGCAGGCTGGTGTGGTTGACGGACACTTTCGCGGCGGCCGTCTTGGTGAGGTGGCTTATTTGATTAACGGTGTGCCGATCAACAACCCATATACAAACAGTGCTGCCTTAGAGGTGGAGAAAAACATGGTCTCAGCGCTGGAGGTCATTAGTGGGGTCTTTAATGCGGAGTATGGTCAGGCCATGTCGGGCGTGGTGAATATTGTAACGAAAGGGGTTCCGAGGCGCTGGACAGGTTCGTTTTCGGCGGAGATAGGGGGAATTGCCAGCAATCGCAAGCTAGAATATGTCAAGCGTTTAGCACCTCCAGGCGATCGGTTGCGTTACGACGACTTTACGTCGGAGATGGTACCGTACTCGAAAGCTGCAGGCTTTCCAGGCCAGGAAGATCTGCAGCTTTCCTTAGGGGGACCGCTTTTCCGGGATAAACTGGGCGTGCGTGTAACGGGCCGCTATCTTTACAGCGAGAGCCATGTGATCGGTCGGCGGCTGTTTATGCCTTCAGACTCTTCGCAAAACCTGAGTTCGGGCAATCCGGAAACGTGGATCATCGTCTCGAGCGGAGACCAGCGCTTTGTGCCCTCGTACATGCAACGCTATTCGGTCAATGGGGCCTTGACCTATGAGATCCGGCCAGGTGTGCGTTTTGAATACAACCTGTTATGGCAGGATGCCACAGGGCGCAACATTCCCCATCAGCAAAAATACGTGCCTGATGGCGTCAACCGCTGGTTTAATACCAGTCAGCTTCATCTTTTTAGCCTGCGCCTGACGCCTAATGCGCGCTCGTTTGCCAATCTGAACTACAGCTACTTGCGTGACGCTGGGGGCTCTCGCCTCTACGACATTCCCAAAGACTTTAAAGAAACAGGTATTCTGGATCGGCGCTACGTGTCTTCGCGCCTGAGCTCACTCGAAGGGGGCAATGCCTTTGATGTAGGAGGCAACGACCTGTTTAATGCCAGTGACCTGACGGTGACGCACACGTTTCTGGCTGATTACACCAATCAGCTTAACCGTGTACATCAGGTCAAAATGGGCATATCGGTACGTCAGCACATCATTCATAACGGGAGTTACGGGATTGAAGTAAGCTCGCGTACGGGTTGGCTGCCGATGCCTTCACTAGACCCGTATGGCCGGGATACACTTAAAACGCGGCCCTTAGAGCTGGCAGCTTACGTCCAGGATAAGATGGAGTTTAAGAACCTGATCGTCAATGCAGGTATTCGTTTCGACTATTTCGACCCCGACTATGAGATTCCCCTGGACTGGACGCAGGCGAACCAGCGCTATATCCCGGTCATCGATGAAAATGGTCAGTCTACAGGGGATTCGCTCTACAACCGCAAAAAGGCGCCAGTGCGCTATCAGATTAGCCCGCGTCTGGGCATTGCCTTTCCCATTTCGGCAACCGGGGTGATCCGTTTTTCGGCTGGATTGTTTTTCCAGATTCCCCAGCTAAGCATTCTCTACACCAATCCTGAGTACGAGGTAAACCCACAGGATAACAGCACCTATTTTGGCAATCCGGCGCTGAATCCTGAGCGCACACTCCATTTTGAGGTGGGGTTGCAGCAAGGGCTGACTGAGGATTTGGGCGTGGAGCTGACGCTCTTTTCCAAAGACATCCGTAACCTAACAGGGGTCGAGATCCAGCGCGATTTGCGCACTACAGCCAACTTTGTGCGCTACATCAACCGGGATGTGGGCGTGTCGCGCGGCTTTACGTTTTCCCTGTACCAGCGTCCTGGTGGGCCGGTTACGTGGGACATTGACTATACGCTTCAGTTTGCCAAGGGGACTTCGTCCAACCCCGACGAAGCTTTCCAACGCTTCCAGAGTGGTGAGGAACCCATTTTGTCGCTGGTGCGACTGGATTGGGATCGGCGGCACGTGCTCAATGCCAGCATCACGCTAAGTCCAAGCCCGGCCTTATCGCTAACGGTCTTTAGTCGCTACCAAACGGGAACGCCCTACACCACCGTCCGCCGCTTTATTCGCTCTTATATCAAAAACAACGCCGATCGGCCCAGCGGCTTTACAACCGATCTGCGCATGTACCTGCGACCGCCGGTTTTTGAGAACCGGCTGAGTCTGGTTCTACAGGTGGATAACCTCTTTGACGCTATGATCCACTATGGCGTCTATGAGGATACCGGGCGCGGCGACGAGTCCGTGACCAAAGCACAGTACGAGCGTACGGGCACGCGGCCTGGGGGAGTAAATAGCCTCGATGAGTATTTCTTCCGCCAGAGCTGGTTTTCGGCGCCGCGACGGGTCTACTTCGGTCTTCGTTACGATTTCTGACAGCGCAAGGCACGTTTTGCAGTCGTATGCAACTGAAGTTTTTCCTTAGAAGATTGGGGCAGACTGCCAGCTGGATGCTGGCCGGATTGCTTTTGGTGGTTCGGGTCCAAGCCCAGGAAGGGAGTACGATCCCGCCGGAGTACCGGGGCCGAGAAGATGCGGTAGCTCGGGGGATTATGAATGGCAACCTGATCGAGACGAACTACCGCAACCATGGCGAAATGGCCCGCTGGAACGATATGCCTTGGGGCATTTGGCCTAAAACGATTGGTGGGCGTCATATCGACGGGATTGCTGTTGTGGTTGTGGGCTTAGTACGTGGCGAGCGGGCTAAGTGGAGTCAACCCCCGTACAACTTCTGGCCACCGGGCACGCGTGACACGCTGCTTAACCCGGTCAGCATTCGCTATCGCGAGGCCGGAACCAAGGTCAACCCGGCCGATGGCCGTGTCTGGGGCTGGCTGCCGCTACCGGGCTTCCACAATCCCTTCCGGCGAGATCCCGTCACGAACCAACGCCAACCCGTGCCAGCGATCAGCGACGACCCCAGCTCTTGGCCACCCTTTTGGCCCGACAAACTCCATATCGCAGATGACCCGGGATGGCCAGGACGCTGGAATGGCATGTTTGGCAAAGGCGTTTTCAATGCCGACCAAGAGAGCTTCTATGTGATGGATGACCTGTCGGATGCTGAGTACCTCATCGATCCACGCACGCGTCGCCCCAATAGCCAATACGGTATCTATTACCCAGACCCGAACGACTCCACCAAAGGCGGCCTCGGACTGCAGGTCAACGTGCGGCTGTTACAGTGGGCCAACATCCTCGCCGAGGACGTCATGTTCATGATTTACCGCATCACCAATCTCGGAAAGACCAACTTCGGTGAGGTGCTCGCCGATGTGCCAGGTCAGCCCCAGACAGGGCTTTACTTTGCCCAGTTTGTCGACTATGGCATGGGCAACGAGGAAACCGACGAAAGCGCTGCCTTTAACCCACAGCTCGACGTGGCCTACGGTTGGGATCACGACGGCATTGGCCAGCACATGACCGGTGGTACCTACAAACTAGGCTATACCGGTTTTGCCTTCCTCGAAAGCCCAGCGAACGATCATGATGGTCTGGATAACGACGAAGATGGAATTGTCGACGAGCAGCGTTTTGGGGGACCAGGCTTTCTGATTGAAGGACGCGACAACATCCGGGCCTACGTCCAGGCAAACTACAACATAACCCTGTTTGAACGGCACTACGGACCGCTCGAAAACCGTCGCGCCTACTTAGCCGGTCGTTGGTGGACCGGTGATGAGGACCTAGACTGGGTAGGCTTTGACGATGCCAACAGAAACGGCGTGTGTGACGAAGGGGAGCTGCTGAACGACGACGTGGGCCGCGATGGACTGGGTCCCTATGATATCGGCTATCCAGGACCCGACGAAGGCGAATGTGACGGCCAGCCCTCCATCGGTGAGCCTAACTTTGACGAGCTGGACGTTGACGAAAGTGACCAAATTGGGCTAACCGGCTTCCACTTGGGTACCCGTCCTTTCTACGAAGCAGGCGATAACCTGCGGGATGACTCGTGGATGTGGGCGCGTATTCGCCAGAGCCAGTTTCGACTAGGGCAAGAGCCACGCCAGTTTGTGGCCAACGTAGAGCCTTTCCTCAACTTTAGCTCTGGTCCCGTCGAACTGGGCTCCAATGAAACCGACTTTTTCTCCCTGGGCTGGATCTTTGGCGTCGACGAGCAGGACTTCTTCAAAAACCGCCAGACCGTCCAGCGGATCTACGATGCCGATTACCGGTTTGCCCAGCCGCCGATGATGCCTACGCTCAAGGCTGAAGCGGGCGACGGCTACGTAGTGCTCTCATGGGATACCTTGGCATTGCGCAGCTTTGACCGGTTTACACAGCAATTCGATTTCGAGGGTTTCAAACTCTACAAGGCCACTGACCCCCTCTTTTCGGACGCCCGCGTCATTACCAATGTCTATGGGGTCCCCACCTTCTATAAGCCCATTGCCCAGTGGGATCTCATCAACGAGTATTCGGGCACCGTCCCTGTGTTGGAAAACACAGCGTTTTACGATCTAGGGAGCAATACAGGACTCCAGTTTAGCTATATCGATCGGGATGTGGTTAACGGCAAAACCTATTACTATGCCCTGGTGGCTTATGATCACGGCTTTCGTCCTGAACCCGATGAGCTGAATCCTAACCCAGAACCCATCGATCCCCAGGAGAACGTTTTTAGTGTCAATGTAGACCAGGCAGGTAATATTCGCGGGCATTCGCCTAATGTCGCCATTGTAACCCCACGTGCCCGCGCGGCTGGCTACGTGCCTGCCGCTACAAACGAAGACCTCAGCCGGCCTACCGAAGGCATAGGCACAGGTCGGATTGAGGTCACCGTGGTCAACAGCGAGGCGATTCGTCCCGATGTGGTTTACCGGCTAACGTTCGCCGATACGACCGAAGGTTTCGGCGACGTTTACCGCACAACCCACTTTGCACTGTACAATGCCACTACCAACGAGGTGCTGATCCCACGCACGCCCCTGATCGAATCGCCCCAAACCACGGTAGCAGCGGATGGTTTTGTGATTACCATTTACAACGATGCCCGGGCCGTCAACTGGAACCAGACGGGGTGGGTCGGGCAAGATCCCGAAACAGGACAAACCGTCTTTCGGCGGAATCCGCGCCAGCTTGCCGGCTACCAGACCAACTGGGTGGTCTCGATCGAAGAGGATCAGGGAAGCAACTTTTCGGCCCCTGCCTACTACGAGTACGAAATCTGGTATGCCGATTCGCTTTATCGCACGCCTACCCGGCCTTATCCAGGACATCTACGCGGCGCTTATATCCCCTTCTGGTGCCGTAATCTGTCTACAGGCCAGAGCTGCGACCTCCTGGTACGTGACTTAAACAGCAATGGCCAGGTCGATCTCCCAGGAGATGCCCTAGTCGTAGCCGACTTGCGTGCCGGCGTGCATCGTTTCCGTTATGTGCTCACGTTCTCGGTAGCTGGCGAAAGCATTGCGCCATCCCCAGGTAACCGGATCCGCATCTCGACCTTCCGGCCTTTTTCCCGAAACGACTACTTCCAGTTCACCATGCGGCCGGGATATGTGGATACCGACCTGGCCCGTAAGGAGCTGGAAAAAATTGCCGTTGTGCCCAACCCGTACATTGCAGCAGCCGAGTGGGAACCGCGCACGCAGGTTCAAGGCCGAGGGCCGCGTCGCATCCAGTTTATCCACCTTCCCGAGCGCTGCACCATCCGCATCTTCAATATGCGGGGTGAGCTGGTGCGTAAGCTAGAACATCAAGGGGTAAATGGAGATGGGGCAGCCTGGTGGGACCTCCTTACTGAAGATGGGCAGGAAGTCGCTTACGGTGTCTACATCTATCACGTTGAGGCCCCAGGAATTGGCGAAAAAGTCGGCAAGTTTGCGATTGTTAAGTGAAAAGACGCATGCGTAGGCTACAACATCTTAGGATGTGCCTGCTGCTAAGCCTGCTGATAAGCGGGGTGGGGCAGCACTTTCAGGCAAAGGCGCAGAGCCGGGTAGGGACAACCGCTGCGCCGTTTCTGGTGTTAGGTACTGGTGCCAGAGGGAGCGCTTTAGGCCATGCCTATACAGCAGTAGCTACAGGCGGGGACGCGCTCTTCTGGAATCCCGCGGGGGCAGCGCGCCTCGACGATGAAAACCGCGGAAGCGTTTTTTTTACCCACACCCGTTGGCTAGCGGACATCAACTACAATGCCGTGGGCGTTGTGGTGCCGGCTTTTGCTGCCGGAGCTGTGGGATTGTCCCTGGGACAGGTTGACTACGGTCGCATGGAAGTGCGCACGGTCGACCTTCCCCAAGGCACAGGCGAAACGTTCGGGGCCACAGACCTGGTCGTAGGGTTGAGCTATGCCCAGCCGCTGACCAATACATTCTACATCGGGGGCACGGTTAAATACGTTCGGCAACAAATCTACGATATGAGTGCGCATGCTATTGCCCTCGATATTGGATTCATTCTAGAAACCCAATACCTGAACGGGCTGCGCCTGGCCGCCTCGATCATGAACTTTGGGAGTGAGATGCAAATGCGCGGCGTAAACACCCGCGTGTTTGTCGACATCGACCCCACCCATAGCGGCAGCAATAACGCGCTTCCTGCGCAACTGGAGACGTCAAGCTGGGACTTGCCCCTGTCGTTCAAGTTTGGCGTAGCCTGGCCCATGTTCCGCGCCGACCAGGTGCACATGTCGCTCTACGCCGACGCTCACCAACCCACCGACAATAACCTAAACGCCGACTTTGGTGCTGAACTGCGCTTTTTGCTGGGCAATGTGAATCTCGACCTGCGCGCAGGCTATAAAGACTTACCCCTCAAAAATGCTTATGCGCATTGGACGCTGGGCGGCGGTTTGGATATGCGCTTAGGTGCTGTGCGCTTTGGAGCCGACATCGGCTATATCCCTTTTGCGCTGCTTGGCAATGTGACTATGCTGGACCTTCGCGTGTATTTCTGAGCCAAGAAAAAACCAACAACCCTAAAACCTAAAACCTAAAACCGGAGGAGGTCCTATGAAGCGCCTCGCTACCACTGGTACATGGCTGGGAGTCATGCTGGCCCTAAGCTGGGCCGTTCGCGCTCCCGCACAGCCTATTCCCCCGGTACCGCACATTTTTACGTTTAACTCACTGGATGATTTCCTCAACCTGTGGAGCTCTTATGGAGCTCCCGTACGGTATGGGTCTCCAGATACGATCACCTATCCGGAAGGCCGAGAATATTTTGTGTTCTCAGAGTATGAAGATGGCGCTTTAGGGAAAGCGCTTTGGGTTGACTGGTCCCTCTTCACCGACCAGTCCTGGGGTGGCTCCAACGGACTACTTTATATTCGTCCAGACCCCAACGTAAGTAGCCCTAGTAACCCCCGGCCCGACTCGTTCTTTGCTGCAGCTTCCCTCTGGGACATTTCAGACTTCACCCATATTCACCTGCGCTATAAGACGCTCGTGCCTGCCAATCATCCGGATGCCACCATCCGCATTAAGCTGCACGACGCCAGCCTTGGCGTAGGTACTTCGCCCAGCTCAGAAACAGAAGACTGGTACACGCAGTCCCGGGATGTCTACGACGATGCCTCCGGTCAGTGGAAAGTATGGACGGTACCGCTGACCGATCTGGGTCTTCCGGGATCTACTGTTCCCGCGGGTGGATTTTCGCGGCCAGGATGCCAGGCTGGAGGCAATCCGCTGCAGCAATCAGGCTGCTGGAGTGGATTGCTAGGGAATGGCAAACTGGATCTAGATAAAATTGCAGCGCTTACGATTGAATTTACTGGTCCGCAAGCTGGTGCTCAGCGAGACAGTACCATTTTTGGCACCATTGCGTTTGATGAACTTTGGGTCTCCGGCGTGCGCTATGAGCTCTTAGGCGGCTTCGACAACATCAGTGCGCTAAGTCACTGGAAAAACAGCAATGCAGGGAGCTACACCCTGACAGCGAGCACAGATACCGTCCAAGGTACAGGCGCCATTGAGCTGGCCTATAATTTGGTAGGAGACCTGAGCTGGGGTGGCAGTGTCGATGTGCAGTATGAGTTGCCGGCAGGGCAGTTTTTCCCCGACATGACGGCACGCACGCACCTAAGCTTGTTCTATAAAGTGCTTGAGCCCGCCAGCAATCCATCGGCCGTTCGGTTGAACATTAAGCTTTTCGACTACAGCACAGGCCAAAAAGAAGAGTGGCACTATAGCGGGATTGCCACCGTACTGGGCGACACAACAGGCGTGTGGCGTCGGCTACTGGTTCCGTTGAGCGGGTTTGCCATTCCAAGCTGGATAAGCTATAAAGGCGACGCAACACTCAATTTGGACAAAATCCGCGGCTGGCAGGTGCAGATTCAGATCGCCCAGGGGGCCACTTCAAGTGGGCGTATTCTCTTTGACCGTTTCTCCAGCTATGGCGAGCGGCAAACTGACTTTGAACCCCCGGCTGCAGTGACGGGCTTCGAAGTGCTGGCTTTGGCACCTTATGAAAACCTGATTAGCTGGCAAGACGTGCCAGGAGAAAGCCGAGAGACCTACACCATTTACTTTAGCGAAGCCCCCATCGACTCGGTCAATCAGCCGGGCGTCATGGTCGTAGCGCACAATATTCCAGAAAATACCCAGATTTACACGCACAAGCTCTTCTATCCCATTAACGACCAAGAAGTAACCTATTACTATGCCATCACAGCTACCGACGAGGCAGGCAATACGTCGGAGCCCACGGTGCTCACAAGCCCGGTGACCAACACCGCCAAAGGCCTGCCGACCATTTCGATGAGCCCACCGGCCAACTTTGTGGCCGACGGTGACTTGAGCGAATGGGCAGGCATCACGCCGATTCATCTCGAGCCCGACGGTGCCTTCTACGGTCACGTAGCCCGTGGATTTGAAATCAACGGCCCAGGGGATCTCTCGGCCGATGTCTATTTGGCCGTAGATAACGAAGCGCTCTATGTGGCCTTTGATGTGACCGACGACGCATACTTCCCCGTGCCGGATGGTGTGACCTCAAGCCGCTGGCTCTACGACGGCGCCGAGCTCTACATCGGGCTCTACGACTGGCGCGGGCCAAAGCACGACCGTTTCCAAAGCGGTGCTGAGCCAGACTACAAGTTCTACTTCTATAAGCAGGTATTCTTCCGGGATGGCGGTCCGCAAATTCAAGCAGGTACCGAGGACTATGCCTGGGTGCGCACCGATAAAGGCTATGCGTTTGAGGCTCGGATTCGGTTCGATGCCCACGCCTTTGAGACCGCAGGCATTTTTGTGCCTAGAAACGGCATGCGCGTGCCGCTGGACCTTGTGATTATGGACAACGACGTCGGCGGTCAAGCCCGTGAGGGCATTTTGACCTATTCACCAGACAATGACGACAATTCGTGGCAGTCGCCACTGTACTGGTTCTATACCTGGATTGGCGACCGCTTTGCCGTCAACGTGGTACGCCCCGTGGCAGGAGCCACGCCAGAGGCATTCCGGGTCTATACCAACTACCCGAATCCATTTGCCCGCACGACACGCATCCGGTATGACCTGCCTCGCACCGAGCGTGTCGTGGTGCGCGTCTTTAACGCCCTGGGTCAAGAAGTGCAAAAGCTGGTCGACGCCGTGCAGGCAGCAGGCACCTACGAAGTGCGCTTCGATGCCCTAAATCTGCCCGCAGGCGTGTACTTCTACCAGGTGCAGGCCGGTCGCCACGTCGAAACCCGATCAATGGTGGTTATCCGATAAATCGCGAATCTCTGGGGTGGGAAAGCGTGGTCTTTCCCACCCCAGAGTTCTAACGTTCCCCAAACCCTAGAGCAGACTATGAAAAGCAAAAAACTTCTCTGGCATGCTCTAAGCGCAAGCGCCCTTTTAATAGGCTGCTCCACTTCGCCTGAGGCTTTAGTCGAAGTTCAACAAGAAGAAATAACTGCTTCAAAGATAGAATACTACTCCCATGGTCAATATTTTACCTGGAATGGAATAGTAGTTTTAAATAACCAATGGGGTAGAGATTATGCAACAAATTCTGATAAGTATCAGGTGATTAGATTAACTGACGATAATAAGATTCAATTTGATTACAAATGGGCAGGAAATACTAGTTACGTAAAAGGATATCCTACGTTTATTGTGGGTTGGCATTTTGGAAATCCAGGAGGATGGATGACCTCACAGGGAGCTTTTGGGCTACCTGCCAGGATCTCAGATAACAAAGCGTTTTACTCTTCGATAAGTGGTACCCATTATAATAATGGGACTTATACAGAAATTATGAATCTTTCGTGGGATATATGGTTAGCAAATTCCCCAAATCCCAGTGGTCCTAATGGTGAAATTATGGTGTGGCCCTGGAGACAAAATCAACAGCCCATTGGCTCTTGGCAGACAACCGTGACCATATGGGGTGCCACATGGGATGTATATAGAGGTACCATGAGCGCTGGAGGATATAGTTGGCAGGTGGTCACATATATTAGGAGATCTGGGACGCTAAGTATTGGTGGTAATTTGAGAGATTTTATTAATGATGCTAGAAATCGAGGTTGGTTTAGTTCAAGCCTATACATTGTAGGCATTGAATGTGGAAATGAAATTATACAAGGACATGGAAGATTTGAATACACAAGCTATACCATTAGACCCTAAGACGAAAATGGCGATGCATAGATTTAAGCAATTAGGGGCCATCCTACTTGTCCTATGGTTTTGTGCATTGCCAGTGCAGGCGCAGGCCTGGCGTGCGGCCGCAGAGCAGCGTATTGAACAGTACCGTAAGGGGCCACTGCGGGTTCAGGTGAGGGATCCTGAAGGACGGCCCGTACCGAATGCCCAAGTGCACGTTCGCATGACGCGTCACGCTTTTGGATTTGGTACGGCTGTCAGCTTTGGCCTGGTCGTGGGGTCGGGATACAACCCCACCTATCGGGCCAAGCTAGAAGACCTGACGGGCGACGGCCGCACATTCAACATGGCTACGCCAGAGAATGAATTGAAGTGGCCTGCGTGGGAGTCGGAATGGCCCATTTCGAATCGTCGAAAGATCGACGTCATCAACTGGCTGCGCGCAAAAGGCTACAGCATTCGAGGACACAACCTGCTATGGCCTGACTGGCAATGGATGCCCCGTGATATTGAGCAAAACCGCAACAATCCACAGTACATCTACGATCGCGTTCGCAATCACATTGCGGCGTTGGCTGGGCATCGGGACATTCGGGGCAAACTGCGGGACTGGGATGTTCTTAACGAACCAGCCCACCTGACCGCATTGCGCGATGTGTTTAACGGTTGGGGCTCATATGAGCGTGGGGAAGACTTCTATGTGGATGTCTTTAGGTGGGCCAAGGCAGCAGACTCGACCGCCCGTCTATACATCAACGAGTACAACATTATCAACAACTACGCCAACGAGCAGCCTACGCGCAACTATTACAAGTGGATCATTGCACGCCTAATCTCAAAAGGAGCGCCTATCGAAGGGATCGGCATTCAGGGGCATATTTCGGCACCACTGCCAAGCATGAGTGAGGTCAAGGCAGCCCTAGACGAAATGGCAGTTTTTGGATTGCCTTTGGCCATCACAGAATACGACGTTACCGGCGTTTCGGAAGAAGTCGAAGCCAACTTTATGCGGGACTTTTTGACCATGGTCTTTAGTCATCCCGCTGTGGAGAGCTTCGTCATGTGGGGTTTCTGGAGCGGAGCACACTGGCGTGACAATGCGCCGCTGTTTCGGGCCGACTGGAGTCTCAAGCCTTCGGGACAGGTGTTCCTTGATCTGGTCTTTCGGCGCTGGTGGACCGATACTACGGGGGTAACCGGTCCAGATGGCAGCTGGTCTGTACGCGGATTTTTAGGGGATTACGTTGTGGAAGTGCAGGTGGGGGAGGTTTCAGTGACCAAGTCCCTGCGCCTCGAAAGCCCGCAGGATACAACCACGCTAGAGGTGGTGGTCAGTAGTGTTAAGGTGGGTGAAAAGCCTACAGAAGACGTGTTGCGCGTGCAAGGGTTTGGACCAGACCCCTTTGTCGAAGGAACGGCGCTGCGCTACTGGTTAGGGCGGCCGGCCGATGTTGAACTGGCAGTGTATGATGTGCTGGGCCGACAGGTCTACGCCGTGCAAAAGCATCGCGTAGCTGGTTGGCATACTGAATGGGTCGAGGCTTCCCACTGGCCTGCAGGACTTTATCTGTACCGACTCCAAGCAGGTGATCTGTTGCACACGGGTAGAATGGTCAAGATCCAATAAGCGTATGCCACGGGTAAGGCAGCTGGTGGTCGGGATTGCGCTAGGGTGGATGGGGATAGCGGCACCTTTGCCGGCACAGCCGGTTGAGCCGCCGGCCGATACACTTGTGCTGGCGCGTGTCAACGGCCACGAGCTAACCGTTGGGCGTTTTAACAAATCCTATGTCGAATACCTCATTCGCTCTGGCAGAAACGATACACCGGCCAATCGCTGGCGACACTTAGACTGGATACTCGATACGTACCTGCTGGCCGACGAGGCGCGGCGCCGCGCCTTTGAGGCGCGTCCTGAGTTTCAAGCCTTTGTAGACCGGCAAATCCGGTTGGCTGTCGGGGCACGCTATGTAGAAAAGCATTTTTCCGATTCGCTGCCTGCACCAACTGAAATTGAACTGCGCGAGGCTTATCGCCGCAGCAAAGAAACCGTAGCGCTGCGGCACCTGTTTTTCCGCAATCCCCAACAGGCTCAAGAAGCTTACGAACGCCTGCAGCGCGGAGAAGACTTTGTGCAGTTGGCAAATGAAATCTTTCACACGGAGGCGTTTGACTCTTTAGCTGGATTCCTAGGATACGTGCGCTATCGCGATCTGGATGACGCCGTAGCCGAAACAGCCGAAACACTGCAGGTGGGACAATTTTCCCCACCGGTACGCTCAGCCTACGGGTGGCATATTCTACGTGTGGAAGAGCGGCTGTTTAACCCGATACTCACCGAATCGGAATTTCAGTACCGCCGCCGTGGACTTGAAAAACACCTGCGTTTGCGGCAGCTGCGCTTGGGTGCCGATCGTTTTATACGGCAACTCATGGAAAGTCTCCAGGTGCAGGTCAATGAAAAGGCCGCGCGTCTGCTGGTGGATGCCGTTCAGCAAGCGCTCAAGCCATCGGTCATGCCGCCCCCTGAGGTGACCCTAGCTCCCGAAGAGGTTTCCGCTGTAGAGGAGCAGCTTACCCCCGAAACGGTTTTGCTGACCTATACGCTTAACGGAGTACCGCGCACGTTTACTGCCGGCGACTACTATCGCTGGTTGCCGGTGTTGCCTTATCGGGAAGTGCGCTACCGGACCATGGCTTCCGTAGGTCGTGCGCTACGTAACGAAGTGCTGGCTGAGCTGGGTTTTGCTGAAGGGCTGGACCAAGACCCTCGCGTGCTCGAAACGGTGCGCTTTATGGCCAATGCCTACCTTGGAGATCTAATGCGCCGGCATTTGGAAGCATATGAGCGCACTGAACCTACCGAAGCGCAGCTGCATGAGGCTTTTGAACACTTAGGGTATCGGCGACTCAAGACCGCAGAAGCTACCTACTGGACGATCTATGCCGGATCCGCTGCCCGCGCTCGCCAGCTTCGCGACGACATTGCAGCGGGTCGGATTCATCCGCCTGCCGATGCTACTTACCTTGCCCATCAAGGACCGCTGGGGCGTGACGTGCTCTCGGCTTACGTCCGTAAGGCTTTGCTGCACCAACCCATGGTGTTGTGCGTGCAAATAGATTCCTGCTATGTGCTCTACGTGCACGATCGCAAGTTGGTCTATACGGAACTGGAAGAAGTAGCCGATACGCTGCGGGCCCAACTTTCCCGCCTGCTGCCCGAAATGCAGCTCTTGGCTTCGCTCTATCCAAAGGCCCAGCTGGAGGTGGATACCACCCTGTTTGTCCAAATGATGCAAGCTTTAAAAATGCCGGGGCCTTGGATTCCATCGATAGCAACAGGCCAGGCCCGACGCGAGACGGTGCTGCGCCAAATGGCCCTGCCTCAAGAACCGTTGCGCCGCCGCGAACTGCCTTAAACACCATGACCCCTAGGCTCTCTGCCTTCGAACAGCAGCAGCTGGCTGCGCGCGTTCGCCAAGGCGACGCCGTTGCTTTTGAGCAGCTATTTCGGCTGTATTATGCGCCACTAGTGCATTTTGCCGCACGTATTGTGGGAGCGTTCCCAGAAGCAGAGGAAATCGTCCAGAAGGTGTTTGTCAATCTTTGGCAACGACGTACCCTGTGGGTACCACAAGCCTCGGTAGCTGCCTACCTGTACGGCGCAGTGCGTAATGAAGCAGTCAAGTACTGCCAACGTCGCCCGATGGCTGCGTCCCTAGAAGCAGCCGAGACACTGACTGCCGAGTCATTGGATCCAGATCTCCAACTGCTTGGAAATGAACTGGCTGGGCTAATCGAGCGCCTGGTAAGCGAGCTGCCCCAGCAGCGGCGGCTGATCTTTTCCCTCTCCCGGGATCACGGCCTTTCATATGCAGAAATTGCCCAAGCTTTAGGCATCTCGATTAAAACCGTCGAAACGCAGATGGGGCGGGCGTTGCGCCAGCTGCGTGAACGCCTAAAAACGCTGCTGAACGTCTCATTTTGAGTTGGGACCGCCCGTCTGTCAGGGTAGGGTAAGGGTTTGCGGATCTTCTGGATGAGAGACCCTAGAGGGTTTAGCCTGCGCAGAAAACGGTTTCATGCACGAAGCAATCGATTGGGAGCTCTTGGCCAGATACGTGTCGGGCAATTGCTCAGAAGTGGAGCGAGCGGCCGTCGAGGCTTGGGCTAATGCAGACCCTGCACATCGCCAGCTGCTGGAAGAGCTGAAGGAAACATGGATACTCATGGGGCAGGCGCACAGGCCGGTGTCGGTTGAAGCGGCTTGGCAACGCGTCAAAGTGCAGCTTACCGCAGCGCACGACCGAGCGCCACAGCCGATACGCCGGCGCCATCCATGGAGTGTGCGGGTGCTTGCAGTACTAGCAGTGGCTTTAGGGCTTGCGCTGCTTTATGCCGAACTCTGGCCATCCAAGGATACAGGTAAAGCGGAAGTCGAGACAGCGCGGGTGTTTACAACACAGCGGGGTCAGCGGGCAACAATTCAGCTGGTGGACGGCACGCGCATTTTGCTTGCTCCTGAGTCTCGCTTAGAAGTTGCAGCTGCCTACGGTCAAAAGGCACGCGACGTGGCCCTCGTAGGAGAGGCATTCTTTGAAGTGGCCTCCGACTCGGCGCATCCGTTTGTGGTGCACACGTCGCGGCTAGCTGTGCACGTGCTAGGAACAGCCTTTGGCGTGCGGGCCTATGCCGATGAAAGTCAGGTCTACGTAGCGGTGCGCCAGGGTAAAGTACAGGTGCGGCCAGATACGGCCCCAGGCATGTTGTCTGTTTTACTCGAGGCGGGCCAGCTGGCGCGTGTCGTCGGGCAAGGACAGCTTCAGGTAGAGCGACCTGCAAACCTAGAAGCCTACGTGGGATGGACAGAAGGTCGGCTGGTTTTTGCACGAACCCCCTTGCGCGAAGTGGTGCAAGTCCTAAAGCGCTTCTACGACGTGGAAATTGAGCTGGCAGAGCCTTCGTTGGGAGATCGGCAGTTGACTGCCACGTTCGAAGAAGCTCCAGCTTACCAGGTACTGCAAATCATTGCAGCCACCATGAAGCTGGAAACTGTACGTGATGCGCGCAACCCGCGCCGGATTGTTTGGCGCCCGACTCCTGATTCCTGAAAATCCCGTTTTGGTCTTATTGACTTGAACGTTAACTAAACCGAATAAGGATAGTCGCTATGACAACGCGTCAACACCGGAATCAGAAGCGCCTTTGGAGGCGATGGCTGTGGACCGTCAGTGTGGGAGTGCTCTTTTTAGGGCCTCTAGCATGGGCCCAACAGCCAGCGACAACCCAGGCTGCCAAAACAGAGGCATCTATTGCCTGGCTGGGCGATGCCTATCTGGAAAGCGCTGCACGGCTAAGCCAGCCGCTTGAGCTAACGCTGCATCAAGTACCCCGAGAAAAAGCCCTGCAGATTATTGCACGGCAGGCCAACTTGCGTCTTTCCTATGAATGGAGTGAGGCGTTAGCCGAGCCAGTTTCGCTGCACCAAAAGCAAGGAACTGTGCTCGATGCCTTGTATGCTGTTACAGCAGGCACCAACTTGCGCCTCATGATTTCCCGGAGCGGCTACTTGTTGGTGACGCGAGCAGGCACCCTAATGCCAGAAGCTGAGGCGCCCATGGCGGTTGCCCAAGAAGGGAGCATTGCCGGCCGGGTTGTCGATGCCCAAACAGGCGAAGGATTGCCGGGGGTTAACGTCTTTTTGGTGGGCACAACGCTAGGAAGCAGCACCGACATTGACGGTAATTACCGCATTGGCAACATTCCCCCTGGTATTTACACGCTGCAGGCTTCGTTTGTGGGCTACCGTACGGCCACGGTGGATAGCGTCGTTGTGCGTGCGGGTGAGGTGACGGTGGTAAACCTGGCCCTAGAACAAGAAATTGTAGGCCTGGAGGAGATCGTGGTGGTTGGCTACGGCACCCAACGTCGTCGGGATATTACAGGTGCTGTGGCTTCGGTAAATGTCGAGCGGCTGCAGGAGCTGCCCATAACAAACGTCGTCGAAGCACTGCAGACGCGGGCTCCAGGCGTGCGCGTGATTACCTCCGATGGACGTCCAGGCGGTAGCGGCTTGGAAGTGCAAGTGCGCGGCGTGCGCTCGCTGACAGCCAGCAACCAGCCGCTATTTGTCATCGATGGCGTTCCGGTTGAAGGCGTCAACCTCTCTGAGCTCAACCTAAACGATATCGTCTCGATTGAGGTCCTTAAAGATGCTTCGGCCGCCGCAATCTACGGGGCTCGTGGCTCTAACGGGGTTGTACTCGTTACGACGCGGCGTGGCCGAGAAGGCCGGGGGCGTTTTAGCTATGAAGGTAGCGTTGGCTTTTCTGAAGTGGCCCGTCCACTTCAGGTGTTTAGCGGCGAAGAATTTATCGCCCTGCGCCGTGAGGCTAACCGTGCTGCAGGACAGCCCACGGACGATGCAGCGATCCTGGATCCCGTGGAGCTTGAAGTAGCCCAAAGTGGCCAGTTTGTGGACTGGCAGGACTTGGTCTTCCGTACCGGCTTGCGACACAGCCACAACCTAAGCTATGCGGGCGGTTCAGAAAACTTCCAAATTTATGCCAGTGGGGGCTACCTGCGCGAAACGGGTATTCTGAAGCGGACGTTCTTTGAGCGCGGGTCGCTCCGGCTCAACACCGATTACCAGCCGCTGCGCTGGCTTCGGTTCAGCACCAATGTTTTGGTAGCGCGCACGAAGGAAGACCTAGCCGGCAGTGAGCGCTACGGTCCACTGTGGACGGCCTATACGCTTTCGCCGCTTTCTAAAGTTTACGACGAGCAGGGTAACTTGCGGCCCTATGTGACCAACGACCCCACCGCATGGAATCCGCTCTTCCAGCTGCAAGAGTCCAAAGATGATCGCTGGAGTACCCGCCTGCTAGGCAATATCGTAGCCCAGCTGAACCTCTACGAAGGGCTTAATTATCAGCTCAACGCGGGCTTAGACTACAGCTCGCGAGAAAATGGCCAGTATCGCACGCGGCAATACTCCGGCGGTGGTCAGCAACGGGCGGTATTGGAGTATGGGCAGAGCCAAAGCTACACGGTAGAAAATATCCTCACCTATGAGCGCCGGATAGGTACCCTGCACAACCTGCACGGCACGCTCCTCTACAGCGTGCAGCGCGTACAGGATGAAAACCTGCGTGCCGAAACGCGCGATCTGCCTACCGACTTGCTTGACTACAACGCCATCAGCAGTGGCGCCGATGTGCGGGCACCTGCACGGAACTATACGGCCTGGAGCCTTGAGTCCTACATGGCACGCATTCGCTATAGCCTGGCTGATAAGTACTTACTCACGCTAACGGGTCGCATCGACGGCTCCTCAAAATTCGGTAAGGGCAATAAGTATGGCTTTTTCCCAGCCATAGCTTTTGCTTGGCAGCTTAATCAAGAGCCATTCTTGGCTTCGGTGCAACAAATCGACAACCTGAAGCTGCGCTTAAGCTGGGGACAAACCGGTAACCAAGAAATCCCGATCTACCAGTCGCTAGGACAAACAGGCCTGTGGTCTTATCCCTTTGGGAGTACCATCGTCAAAGGCTATGCCCCTGCTTCCTTGCCTAACCCCAACCTCAAGTGGGAGAAAACCACGCAGGCCAACATAGGGCTGGATGTATCGCTCTTCCGTGGTCGCTTAATGTCGACCATCGACGTGTATCGCTCCTGGACTTCGGATCTGCTCCTACAGCGACAAATTCCGGTAACCAATGGCTTTACAAGCATTCTAGACAACGTAGGCAAAACCGAAAACTGGGGGATCGACCTCAACCTGAATACCTATCTCATCAATCGAAGGGACCTCAGCTGGGAGATTAACCTCAACTGGTCGTTGAGTCGCTCAAAAATTGTGCGGCTTACTGGCCAGACCGATGCCGAAGGTCGACCCGTCGACGACATCGCTAACCGCTGGTTTATCGGCCATCCGATCGGCGTGATTTACGACTGGGTCTTCGATGGCATTTTCTGCTCAGGCCGTAGCTACGACCCTGCCGCCTGCCAGCAAGAAATTGCCGCCAGCGCCCAGCGTGACGCTCAACCTGGCGACATTCGCGTCAAAGACCTCAATGGGGATGGCGTGATTAACGACCTCGATCGAACCATCGTCGGTAGCGCAGAACCCGACTGGTACGGCGGTTTGGGCACGACGCTTACATTCAAAAACTTCGATTTCAGCGTCTTCTTTACGGCTGTCCAGGGCGTGACCCGCTATAACCCCTACATCTACCCGCGGGCCTACGACCCCAACATTGTGGTCATCTTTCTCCAAGGGCGTAGCAATGGCCTAAAAGTCGACTACTGGACCCCCGAAGATCCAGACGCCGACTTTCCTCGGCCACACCGCCAGCGGGAAATGCCCCGTTACCTCTCAGCACGGGCCGTTTGGGATGCCTCCTACGTCCAGCTCCGGAACATCACGCTGGGCTATACGCTGCCGCAGCGTTTTGCAACCCGACTGGGCGTAGAGCGCCTGCGCCTATATGCGGCCGGCAATAACCTGTACTACTGGACCAACTTCGACTCTTACAACCCCGAGCAAGGGGATGTCGAAGGCTATCCGGTGGCACGGACCCTGACCCTGGGACTTTCGATGTCGTTCTGACCCTACGAGCACTCACCATCTTGCCGAATTTGCCATGAAGCGTTTAACCCGAACCACGGCGTGGCTCCTAAGCGGGCTGCTACTTATGGGCAGCCTCAGCGGCTGCGGCGAAAGTTTCCTTGAGGAGGAGCCTAAAACGTTCATCAGTACCAACGCCGTACTGAGCTCTCCAGAAGGACTGGAAGGCGCTATTGTAGCGCTCTATGCTTTCCCTCGCTTGCTCTACCAGAGCCCACGCTATAGCTACTGGTTTATCTCTGGAACCGACGAGGTGCGTGTAGGCCCACTGCACGAAGATCTGGGTACAGCGCTCTACAACAGCGACCTGAACCCGCAGCACCCAGCCTCCCGAGAGTACTGGAACCAGTCGTTTCAGGCGCTCTACCGCGCCAATGCCATCATTGCCAACGCCCCCAAAGTAGACTTCAAAGGCAACGAAGCGCGTCGCAACCGCGTCCTGGCCGAGGCACGCTTCTTCCGAGCCTATATCTTGTTTTACCTCCACCAACGCTACGGCAATATTCCCTTGGTGACAGAGCCCTCGGAAACCATCCGGGAAAAAGAACAACCTGCACCAGCTGAGGAAATCTATCACGTGATTGTCGAGGACTTGCAGTTTGCAATCAATAACCTGGATTGGACTTATAATCAGCCGGGGCGGATTACCAAGGGGGCAGCCATGCACTTGCTGGCTAAGGTGTACCTGGTACTGCAAAACTGGCAGCAGGCCGGACAGCTTGCCGAAACACTCATTCAACAAGGGCCTTACCGCCTCTTAAGTGATCCAGCCGCCATCTTTGCCGATGGCAATGAAGACAACGCCGAAGCCATCTGGACCATTAAATTCGACCCCCGCACGGGCGGTGGGCATTTCCTAGCCCCAATGTTTACCCCGCTATACGACCGCATCCAAGGCGTGCGGCGCTCGTTTGAACAAGGCGGACGGCCCTGGGCCCGCATGTATCCTAGCGCCTACCTGCTTAGCCTTTTTGACAAGAATGACAAACGGCTCAAAGCCTGGTACAAGACGCACTGGGTCTATGATGCACCCGAAGAAGGACTACCCCCAGGCCGACAGGTGGGCGATACGGTACGGGCAAAAGACTTTAACCCTCCCATTGACTCGCTGCTTTGGCTGCACCCTGCCTGCAAGAAGTATTGGGAGTATGGCTCTACGCGAAACATCAACGCAGCTGATTCCTGGAAGGGCATTATCCGCTATCGGCTAGCAGAAACCTACTTGATCGCGGCCGAAGCTTTCATGCGCCAGGGCAATCAAACCAAGGCGCTACAGTATATTAATGCCTTACGCCAGCGTGCAGGCGTAGCAGACCTCACCCAGCTCAATGAAGACCTTCTGCTGGAAGAGCATGCCCGTGAGCTGGCCTTCGAGGGTGACCGCTGGTTTACGCTAAAGCGCATGGGGCGTCTGGTGCAGCACGTGCGCCTCTATAACCCGCAGGCTGCACCCAACATCCAGGATTACCACGTGAACATGCCTATTCCACAGGAATTTGTGGACCTGACAGGCTTCCCACAAAATACCGGCTATCACTAAAATTAACCCCGCTGGACGGCAAGGGGCGGAGTGCCGCGTATCTAAACCCTGCGGCACTCCGTTCCTTGTTCTTAGAAGCGGCATAGGCAAGATCTAACCTTCTACGGCTTGCTAAAATGCGATATCGGTCGTTGCTGTTGTTGGCGCTTTGCTTGCTAGGCACAGGAAAACCGACGCAGGCAGAAGACGGCTACGAACTTTGGCTGCGCTACGTGCGCATTGCCGACGAACCGTTGCGCCAGGCCTACCGCAACCAGCTTCGCGCGGTACATCTAGAGGCCACCTCCCCAACGCTAGAGATCGTACGGGACGAGCTCCAGCGCGGCCTGGAAGGCCTTCTCGGCGAAGCGGTGACATGGACAACGCGCACCGACCTTACAGGCCTGCTCCTTGTGGGAACGCCTGCCTCTTGCCCAACCATTGCAGCACTAGGACTGGAACGTGAGCTTACTTCCTTAGGCCCCGAAGGCTTTCTGATTCGAACCCTCAAGCTCGAAGGCCGTCCAGCTACCGTGATTGCAGCTCAGACGGATATTGGCGTGCTTTACGGTACGTTTCACCTATTGCGCCTGCTGCAAACGCATCGACCCATTGAGGCCCTGGAAGTGCAGGAAGCACCTCGGCTTCGCCTGCGCGTGCTGAATCACTGGGACAACCTGGATCGAACGGTCGAGCGTGGATACGCTGGCTTCTCACTCTGGGACTGGTTTAAACTGCCGGATTACGCTGACCCCCGCTATCGGGACTATGCCCGGGCCAACGCCTCGCTGGGCATCAATGGCACCGTGCTAACCAACGTCAATGCCGACGCTCGGGTGCTATTGCCAGAATTTCTGCAAAAAGTAGCGGCACTGGCCCAGGTTTTTCGCCCCTATGGCATTCGGGTGTACCTAACCGCTCGCTTCAGCGCCCCAATCGAAATTGGCGGACTCAAAACCGCTGATCCGCTCGATCCTGACGTGCAGGCCTGGTGGCAGCAAAAAGTGGCCGAGATCTATCGATACATCCCAGATTTTGGTGGCTTTCTGGTTAAGGCTAACTCTGAAGGGCAACCAGGCCCACAGGATTACGGCCGCACGCATGCCGATGGCGCCAACATGCTGGCCGATGCTTTGGCCCCCTACGGAGGCGTAGTGATGTGGCGCGCCTTTGTGTATGCTCCTAGCGCCGAGGATCGCATTAAGCAGGCCTACGATGAGTTTGTGCCTCTGGACGGACGGTTCCGATCCAACGTGCTCGTGCAGGTCAAAAACGGCCCGCTTGACTTCCAACCACGCGAGCCCTTCCACCCGCTCTTTGGCGCTACCCCCCAAACACCCTTGATGATGGAGTTTCAGATCACGAAGGAATATCTTGGTTTTTCGACCCACCTGGCCTACCTGGGCACCATGTGGGAGGAAGTGCTGCAGGCCGATACCTACGCTCGTGGTGAAGGCTCCACTGTAGCCCGCATCATCGATGGCAGCCTCTTTGGACATAAGCTAACCGGAATGGCCGGTGTAGCCAATATTGGCACTGACCGCAATTGGTGTGGCAGCATCTTCGATCAGGCCAACTGGTACGCCTTTGGGCGTTTAGCCTGGAATCCATACTTGCGTGCCGCTGAAATCGCTGAAGAGTGGATCCGTATGACTTTCACCAACGAGGCACGCTTTGTAGAACCAGTAAAAGAAATGATGCTGGAGTCCCGTGAGGCGGTGGTTAACTACATGACCCCCTTGGGTCTGGCCCACTTGATGGGTCCTGGCCACCATTACGGTCCTGCACCTTGGTTCGACAAAGCACCCCGTCCCGACTGGAACAACGTTTATTACCATCGGGCCGATACGTTGGGCATCGGCTTCGACCGCACCGCAACAGGCAGCAATGCCGTAGCTCAGTACTTTTCCCCCTTATCCGAAATCTTTGGTAGCCTAGAACGTTGTCCCGAAAAATACCTGCTTTGGTTTCATCGCGTGCCTTGGGATTATCCGATGCGCTCAGGAAGAACGCTTTGGGAAGAACTCGTCGATCACTACTACCGGGGTGTAGAAACGGTGCGGCGTTGGCAGCGTGTGTGGGCCGCTCTAAGCGCATTTGTCGATGCTGAACGCTTTGAGCAAATTGCCACATACTTGCGCATCCAGGAAAAAGAAGCCGTCTGGTGGCGCGATGCCTGCGTGCTGTACTTTCAAAAGTTTTCAAGACAACCAATCCCACCTGGCTACGAAGCCCCACAGCATTCCCTAGAAGAAGCCATGCGCCGCCAAGAAATGCTGCAGCGTTTCCCAATGCCAGGGCATTAACGCATAGGAAGCTTATCGTGTTAACGTGTCTGTTATAACAACGAAAAGCCTCAACGATGAAACAGCGAAGAGAGTGCGTTATGGAACAGCGAAAGATCTGCTTGACCCTTGGGAGCATAGCGCTCGGACTCTGCCTTTTAAGCTCGGTGGGATGGGCTCAGGACCGGCCGTTGTATTTGGATCCATCGTTGCCGATCGAGGTGCGTGTGGAGGATCTGCTGCGCCGGATGACGTTGGAGGAAAAGGTGGCGCAGATGCTGAGCATGTGGCAGACGAAGCGGCTGATTGTGGACGATCAGCGCCGTTTTGATCCGAGCCGAGCTCCGGAGTGGTTCAAGCTGGGCATTGGACGGATCGAGCGGCCAAGCGAGTATTTTGCATCGGCGCGGGAAGCGGCCGAGTTTACCAACGCCATTCAGCGCTGGGTCAAAGAAAACACCCGCTTGGGCATCCCCGTGCTTTTCCATGAAGAAGCACTGCATGGCATTCAGGCTGCTGGAGCGACCAGCTATCCGCAGGCGATTGCGTTGGCAAGCACCTGGAATCCGGAGCTAGTAGAGCAGGTGTATGCGCGCATCGCGCGTGAAGTTCGGGCACGAGGAGTGCATCAGGTGTTAACACCCGTGGTGGACGTGGGTCGAGATCCGCGTTGGGGTCGGATCGAGGAGACGTTTGGGGAGGATCCTTTTTTGGTGGGGGAAATGGGGAAGGCGGCGGTTTGGGGTTTGCAGGGGCGCCGGTTGCCCTTAGGCCGGGATCGGGTGATCGCGACGCTCAAGCACATGGCGGGCCATGGTCAGCCAGAGAGCGGAATTAACGTAGCGCCGGTGTTTTTTGGAGAGCGCCATTTGCGAGAGGTGTTTTTGTATCCGTTCCGAGAGGCCATAGAGAAGGCTGGGGCGCTAAGCGTGATGGCCTCCTACAATGAGATAGACGGGATTCCTTCGCATGCGAACGTGTGGATGTTGCGGCGGGTGTTGCGCGAAGAGTGGGGCTTCCAGGGTACCATTGTCTCTGATTGGTTTGCCCTTCGGCAGCTTATAACGAAGCACCGCGTTGCAGTCGACGAAGCCGAGGCCGCACGCCGCGCACTTGAGGCTACGGTAGATATTGAATTGCCGGATTTCGACGTATATCCGGTGCTGCTGGAACTGGTGCGTCGAGGTGCTGTGCCTGAGCAAGCAATCGATGCCGCGGTACGCCGGTTGTTGTGGGCCAAGTTTGCCGTGGGCCTGTTTGATGGGGAGGTCTATGTGGATCCCGCAGAAGCAGAACGGGTGAATGCCTCAGCAGAGGACCGAGCATTGGCACTAGAGGCTGCTCGGCAGGCGATGATTTTGTTGAAAAACGATGGGCTACTGCCGCTGGATGCAGGCCGGTTGCGTCGGGTAGCGGTGATTGGTCCACATGCGGGGGAGGTGTTGTTGGGTGGGTATTCGGGCCGACCGCGCTTTACCGTGAGCATTTTGGAAGGGATTCGGGAACGGTTGCGTGGCCAAGCAGAGGTAGCCTATGCGGAGGGCGTGCGCATCACAGAAGACTCAGTTTTTACCCGTGAAGCGCAGCCCCATCTCGGTGGCGAGCGGGCCTATCCCCGCTGGGTAGCCGATACAGTGGTTTGGGCTGATCCAGAAGCGAACCAAAAGCGCATTGAAGAAGCCGTTGCCCTAGCCCGGACCAGCGATGTGGTCATTTTGGTAGTTGGAGGCAATGAGCAAACCTCGCGTGAGGCTTGGGCCCTCGATCACCGCGGGGATCGGATGTCGTTGCGCTTACCTGGAGATCAGGAAAAGTTGGTACAAGCGGTGTCGGAGGTGGGGGTCCCTGTGGTGATGGTAGTGATCGGGGGACAGCCGTACGTAATTACGGATTTGGTGAACCGCGTAGGAGCGATTCTCTGGGGATGGTATTTAGGTCAGGAGACGGGCCGTGCCGTTGCAGAGGTGTTGTTTGGGGATTACAATCCTGCAGGACGGTTGCCCATTACACTGCCGCGTCATGAGGGACAGTTACCTGTGTATTACAGTTACAAGCCGAGCAAGGAGCTGGATTATGTGGACGGGGAAGCGAGCCCGTTGTTTCCTTTTGGGTATGGCTTGTCGTACACGCGTTTTGCCTACCGATCGGTTCGTGTAGAGCCCGATCGGGTTGGGGGATGCGGGACGGTTCGGGTGCTCGTCGAAGTGGAGAATGTAGGCGATCGGCCAGGAGACGAGGTCGTTCAGGTGTACGTTCGCGACCCGGTGAGCTCGGTGACACGCCCCGTAAAAGAGCTTCGGGGGTTCCGCCGGGTGCATTTAGGCGTTGGGGAGCGCAAAAGCGTAACGTTTGTGTTGGATGGGGAGGCATTTGCGTTTTACGGATTAGAGATGCATCGGGTGGTAGAAGCGGGCAAGCTGGAAGTGTTGGTCGGGGGGAATTCGGAGGATCTGATCAGCGTGCCCCTTGAAATCACCTCCCCCTGCGATTTGGGGCCCTAAGGTCCGGCTGCGCGGCCCCGGAAAGGGCCCGTCGCCTTGTGGAAAAGGCGATGGGCCCTTTTTTGTTTTTTATAAGGATTTGCTAAAATCTCCAAGATGGCAGAACCCGCGCTTTTGCTAGACTGTTTGCTGCGGCAGCAGCTAAAAGGCTATGGAGAGCACGGCTTTAGCAAACCTACTGGCGTCTCCCTGGGGTGCACTGTTGATTTTCTGCTTGCGGATTATTGACGTTTCGATGTCGATGATCCGCATGATCTTGGCCATTCGCGGCTATCGAGCAAAAGCCGCTGCCATTGGTTTTTTTGAAGTGCTGGTATGGCTTTTGGCCGTGGGACAAGCCCTTCAGCATCTCTACTCCGTGTGGCATGTGGTCGGTTATGCTGCAGGATTCGCAACCGGTAACTATGTAGGCGTTTGGTTAGAAGAACGCTTTGCCGTGGGCTTGCGCGTAGTACGCGCGATCTTTCGTAACGGCTCAGAGCAGCGGGGCACGCGGGCAGCGCAACTGCTGCGCGAGCGCGGTTACGGCGTTACCGAGGTGCAAGGTAGAGGGCGCGAGGATGTCGTAGAAATTTTGGATCTTATTGTGGCACGGCGACACGTGGCCGAGGTGACGCAGCTTTTACGCCAGGTTGACCCTGAAGTCTTTATCAGTATTGAGGAAGTCCGCGCCGTTCAAGGCGGATACGTTCGACCAGGGGGACGGAAATTCCCCTTTCCTACGCGTTTGCGTACGCTAACCAACCGAAGCCGCGTGTTACGCGAATGGCTGCTGCGTCGTTTGTAAGGCTAGGCTTACTAGATCGGTCGCAAATGCAGCACAATGCCCCCATAGTCTTGCAATGCGTTATGGGCTTGGACCTGAAACCAACGCCAATGTCCCCGGGCCGTTCGCAAGCGCAGCAGCCAAAAGGCCCGCCGCTTACCAGCACGATGCATGGCGTGCAGGTCATGCCGAACCTGCTGCAGATTTCGACTATGGACATGGGTGAAAAAACAGGTATCCAGGGGTTGTTGCGGACTATACTCCAACAGCGTGTAAACCGGAGGGGTAAGGTGATGGATTTCCCCTGAAGTATCCACAACGATCAGCGGTAGATGGCGATCCATGCGCAAATTGGACTGAAAGCGCTTCCTATCCGACACTGTCGAACCAGCCAGTAATGGTTCTCGGGTCATGGCTTTACCCCTGGGTTTGGGAATTGAACTCCTAGAATGAACATTAACAAGAATCTTTTGCTTTTGCAAGCGGTTCCGGTGAACGAAATCGTAAAAAATACTGCGCTAAACAACTGTCGCCATGCGTATCGTCTCCCTATTTCCAGCAGCTACCGAGTGGGTATGTACTTTTGGCGCACAGGAAGCGCTGGTCGGACGCTCACATGCCTGTGATTATCCGCCGGAGATTCTCGACCGGCCGGTGCTCACGCGTCCCCGCATCGATCCCACGCAGTACGCAGCGGCGATTGACCAGGACGTTCGGGCTTTGCAGCTTCAAGGGCTGAGCCTTTATGAAATCGACTGGGAGCAGCTGCAAAGGCTGAGGCCTGAATTGATCCTCACGCAGACCCAGTGCTCGGTCTGTGCTGTTTCTTTGGATGTACTGGAGACCGAGCTGGCCACGTGGCCTGAAGAGCACCGCCCACAGCTGCTCGCGATGGCCCCTGCAACACTCAAGCAAGTGCTGGACGCAGCCTTGATGCTTGGTCGTGCCATTGGTCGGTTGCAAGAGGCTATAGAAGTGCTCGCCCATGCTGAAAAACGGCTACGAGAGCTTCGGGATTACTTAGGCCTGCATCGCCGTACTGATCCGACAGCGTTGCCAACAGTGGCCTGCTTAGAGTGGTTGGACCCGCTCATTGCTGCTGGCCACTGGATGCCTGATGTGGTCGAGATGGCGGGTGGGCAAGCGGTGCTGGCAAGTCCGGGACAGCCCTCTCGAACGATCACCTGGGAGATGTTGCTTGCCGCTGACCCCGACGTCGTGCTGCTGATGCCATGTGGCTTTTCCATCGCACAAACGCTTCGAGAACTTCCTAGGCTCATGGAGCAACCCCAATGGCACGCTTTACGCGCTGTCCAGGAAGGCCGGGTGTATGCTTTAGACGGTAACGCTTATTTTAATCGCCCTGGTCCCCGCCTTTATCGTTCGATCGCCTTGGTAGCTGCTTGCCTATATCCAGATCGCCTACCTCCCCAGTTGCTCGGTCTTAAACCGTGGGAGCTGCAGCTGCTGCATTCAGCACCAGCGACCTAAGCGGAGTGTAGTGTCTGTCGCAGCAGAGTCTCTAGGGCCAGCATGGCTTGCGCCCCCTCAAGCAGCGTGCGTAGTTCCATCAGCTCTGCGCGGCTAAAAGTATAGTATACCCTGCTCCCTTCAGTGCGTCCAACAAGCGACATAAGGCACAGACGGTCCGTCTTCCAGGCTTCTGCAGCTAGAGTTTTTACACGTTGGCATAAGAGAGCAAATTGCGCTGGCGGCAGTTGGAGCAGCAGCCGCCCAAATCCAATCTCAAAACGTCCGCAGCACGCGCACCGGAGTACGTATCCCTGCGGTGTTTGAAACAGGTAAGGGCCCTCGAACACGCCTGGCATGGCTGACCTTGTGCGTAGCATTTTAGGGGGCGATGGCGGTTGGTGACCCGTCCGCTAGCCATCCAGCCTTGCGACTTAGGCGTTCCCATTCACGGGCAATCCAGTGTGTTAGGGCGGGATGAGGTAGCAGGCCGATTTCCTCAGCCCGGTAGGTTAAGCCCTCGAGCACTTGGCGGTAGGGGCCAAAGCCAGCGATGCGGAAAGGTACCACAAGCACAGTGCGTCCTGCTTGGTTTTCTGCTTCCACAAAAGCCCGAATGCGCCGTTCGGCTTCTGCCCGGAGGGCTGGCCAGTCTTCGCGTAGCGTTTCCACACGTACGGTATAAAATCCTAGTGCCCGAATAAGCTGGGCGTGGCGTTCCATCGCTACAATCCAGCGGGCATTAAGCACCTCGTCTTCGGTACCATGGGCAAGGAGGAGGACCGATTCGCGTGATGGGTCTTGGCTGAGCGCAAGCGCTCGATCAGCCAGAATCGGGCCCACCTCTGGTGCATCCATGAGGCCATGCTCACTAAGTATGATGCTTAGGTTATGGCGCAAGGGGGCCGGCGTGCCGTGCGCCCCATGGCCTCCGTGATGGTGTAGCAAAAAGCGGGCAGGTGGGTCGGGACGCAGGCCCAGCAGATACTCGGTCTGGTGCTGAAACGAGGCACCATCGATAAATAACCGGACCACAACAACCCGCTGAACGCCCTGGGCCGCTAAGGAGTCCAATGCGAGCTGTAACGTATGCGGGTCGGCCATGCCAAAAGCTACTACGGTCGGACGGTCCTTGCGCAGCGGAGCTACGGCCTCAAGCACCGTCTGATTCCAGTGTGCTGAGCCGCCATGTGCCATGATCAACAGGCCTGGCCGCGTGCTATCGGCCTGAGCATTGAACAATATGCTGAGCAAAATCGAAGCAATCATCTTAGGAAAGTTTTAGGTTGTTGGTTGAAAGGGTTACTGCAGCCGACGCGAGCCGTCGGGCTGAAAGACATACTCAAAAGTGTAGTAGCGCGCAGGGTTTGTTTCTGGATTGATCTGGCCAGGGTCAGGTGCGCCCTTGTAGTAGCTCAAGATGCGTACCTTGGCATAGCGCCCATCGGCAGTGCGCACAACGATCGTGCGCCCAGGAATTGGCGTAATGATATGGGTCGAGGTGTCGTAATGATACCAGCCCTGATCTGAGCCTGGACAAATAGCACGGCGCACGCCATTGGGGCATTCATGCTGTCCGTCTATACGCAAGGCATCGGGGGTTGGGGCTTCGGTAAGCTCTTCAAAGGGGACGTTGAGCACGACCGCGCCTCCTTGTCCTGGACCGCTGCTACCACCATTAATAAGGATATGGGTACCCTGGAAGGCGAGGTCCCATGCGGTTGAAGCCGAGTCGCTACGGTCGGCTTCATCGTAGCGCAGCACGATCTCTCCAGTACGTAGACTAAAGAAGGTGTAGCGTCCCGTTCCGACAGGGCGGCCTGTTTGAGGATCGGTCGACGTTAAGGGATCGGCCGGTAGATCCCTGATGGTTACAGCTTCAATGGGTTGATCTTCACGCAGCGTGCTGCCGCTGTCGCATGCGGTAAGCGTGAAGCAAAAAGCAGCTAGCAGAAGTCCAATACGCATAGGGCACTTTAGGATGGTTTACACATCTAGGGTGAACGTGACAAACCAGCGACGTTCGGGCTGAAAAGGCATCAGCGCAGGCCGCTTGAGGTTGAAGAGGTTAAAAGCCCCGCCTTGGAGCTTCAGATGGCGGTTGAGCGCGCGTTCAAGGGTTACGTGCCAAAGACTGTAGCCGGGCACGTATTCGTCGGGGCGATTGACTACGCCATTGCCGTCTACATCCCGGTAGCCGTAGCGACTCCGCCAGATGCCCCGTAGGGTAAACTGAAGGCCTGCCAGTGGTACTGCACCGCGCACGTGCACCGTGCCACTATGGCGCGAGCGGCCCAGGAGTCCACCGTAGTCGCTTCGACGCAGCCGGTAGTCGCGGCCTGAAGGCGCACGTCCAAAGAGCTGTCCCGCTTCGATGGCCTCAAGCACATCCCGATCTGCCGTTTCTAAGTACTGATAGCTGAACGCAAACTCCAGCGAGTTCCAAGGGGTAAACGTAAGCGTGCTTTCTAGGCCACGGGTAAAGAGACGCTCTACGTTGAAGTAGGTGTAGACAAAGGCTTGGTTGGTCTTTTGCGCAACTGGTTGCGTGTCGATCAGGTCGCGTACTTCGTTGTGAAAGGCATTCAGTGTAAGTGTTAGGCCGGTAAAGAGCGTGATTTCGCCTCCTAGGTTGAGCGCTACTGAATTTTCAGGGCGCAGCATGTCTACGCTTTGGGGGTCAATGAAGAGCTGGGCGATTTGGCCTTCCTCTTGCAGTCGACGGAGCTCTTCCTGAAAGCGCGTTACACCAAAGACGCTGTAGCCAGCGGCTGCATTCGTAAAGACCAAATAGCGCTGTCGAAACTCAGGCGCTTTGAAGCCGCTGCCGATTGAGGCGCGCAGCCGGTAGCGATCGGCAGGCCGAAACAGTACGGCTAGCCGAGGACTCAGGCGCGTGCTGTAGTCACGGTGAGCGTCGAAGCGAAAACCCGAGACGATTTCAAGCCACGGCCGCGGGGCCCACTCATGCTGCACAAAGACAAAGCCGCTGTAGGTGCTGATGCGACGATCGTAGCGATCCCCCTGGAGCGCTTCTTGAATAGCTCCACTCCCCACCGTAAGGAGCTGATGGTCGCTCAGGAGCTGCTGTGCGCGCAGCTCTAGCTTGCGATAGGCTTGGGTAAAGTGATCCTGGGAATACAACGCCCCATCGGTTTGTCGCGTCATCTGGGTGTGGGTGGTGTAGCTACTGGCATAGCCAGAGGCTTCCAGCCGAAGGCGTCGTGTAGCTTGGAGCTCAAGGCGCGGATGCAGGCTCCAGTCCGACTGGCGGTGCTGCTCGTCGTGCACCAGGCCTTGCAAGGCAAAGGTGCTCTGGCGCCGCTGGTGATGCCAGCGGCCAGCAAGCGACACGTGCGAACGTCGGGTGAGGTCCCAGCGCAGCAACGCGTCGGCGGTATAGTCGCGTAGCGCAGGGGCTGTCGGACCGTAGACCTCGGGGGCTAAGTCGTAGCCTTCGGTACGGTAATGGTCCAGCAAGAAGGAAGCTCCGAAACGGCCGCGTCGCATCTCAGCAGTTGTGCCAAGCTGATAGGTCTGGTGGGTTTCGGTGCGGGCATGTAGCGAAGCGGCTAGGGGGGATTGGGGAGGGCGACGGATCAGATTGACGACACCGGCCAAAGCCTCGCTGCCGTAAAGTGACGAAGTAGGGCCGCGTACGATTTCGATGCGCTCTAAACCCTGAACGGTAAAGCGATCCAGATCGAGCGTACCGGCCGTGCGGCCAATGATAGGTTCACCGTCGATCAGAAAAAGCGTGTAATCGGGCTCAAAACCCTGCATCATGAGCCCGGTGCCGTGGTCTTCAAAAATCAACAGCCCGGGCTGTTCGGCCAGCAGGTCTGAGAGTCGTGCAGCTCCTGTACGGGCTATGGTTGCGCTTGTGACAAGCTGCACGGGGACTGGCACGTCGGTTAGGGCACGAGCCGAACGTGTGGCGGTGATCACTACGGGTGGTAGTGGAATGACCTTGCTGGTGTCGGGACCCACCTGCGGCAGTGTCACTAGGAGGAGGAGTAAGGGAACAAACATCTCTTCATTACTAAAACTTAGACTGAGTCTAAACTAAAAAGCACAAGAGTTACGTATCAACTATTGTATTGTAAAGTATTGGTGAAAGTCTTAGGCTGGCAATTTTACGGTCGCCACTGAAGCTGAAGCTGGAGGTGGCGTGGGGGTGCGAGCAGGGCAGGGCGTTCGACGTAGTAGTAGTCCAGGGCGTTTTTGACAAGCAGTGTCAGGGTAAGTTTGGGATGTTGCCAGCTTAGGCGCAGGTCCAAGACGCGCACCGGAACGGTCACATCGGCATCGGGCACAAAGCGAGCGAACTCGCTGTCGATGCGTTCAGGTCGGCTGGCCAGGCGCAAATCGGCGCCAGTGCTGAGCTGTGCGGGTAAGGCGATGGTCAGTCCGCCTTTGAACAGGTGGCGGCTGCGGAACGAGAGGGGGAGGGGTTGAGGTCCAGTTAAGTCTTTGGCATCGAGCCAGGTATAGCCGAGTTGGCTTTCGAAGCGGTTGCTCAGCAGGTTCAGTTTTAGGAGGGTTTCGAGGCCTTGGATGCGCGCGTGCGTCAGGTTGACAAACTGAAAAGCCAGTCGTTCGCGTTGAAAGCGGGGTTCGATGAGGTCCTGATACTCAGTGCGAAAGAGCGCCAGCTCAAGCTGCATTTCCGCAAGGCTTCCTGCGTTTTTTCGGTAGCGCAGGCCCAGTTCGTAGCCGGTACTGGTTTCCGGCAGTAAGTCTGGGTTAGAGACGATAGGAAAAAAGTCTTGGTTTTCGATGTAACGTTCAGCCAAGCTAGGGACGCGAAAGCCTAAGCCAAAGGCGGCATGTAGCGTTAGGTTGCGTTGTGCTTGAAAGAGCAGGTTGGTTTTGGGAGAAAGTCGGGTAATCCATCGGTCGGCCCGGACCTGATAGGCATCGAAACGCAGGCCGCCGGTGAGGCGCCAGTGGAGCCCTAAGGCTTGCTCCCATTGACCAAAGACGGCTATTTCGGGTTGGCTCCGGAAGGGTTGGTGATCTGCTTCGGGGAAGAAAGAAGAGCGGGTGGCCAAGGCATCTGCAGTAGCGCCTAGGGTAAGGTACTGGCTTGCGGTAGGTTGCCAGTCGAACTGGAGTTGGCCGCCGTAGCGAAAGCCCAAAGTGCCTTTGGAAAGGGGTTTAGGGCGACCCTGCTCATCGAGTGGACGAAGGGCCAGGGCGTAGAGCCGGCCACCTGCGGTGTAGAAAAGTTGGGGGCTAAGGACGTGGGTTAAGGCGGGCAGGAAAGTCCATTGCAGCGACTGCGTGTCGTTGGTCCCGACGGCATCTTTGCTTCCGGAAGCTGGAATGCGGCCAGGGTTAAGCGGATCGCGCAAGCCGTTCCAGTAGAGAAACGCGTTGCTGCGGCGCCAGGTTAGCCCAGAGAGCACTACCACGCGCACGTCGGCTCGAGGCTGCCAACGCAGTTTCGCATAGCCTTGGAGCATAGTGCGTTCGTTGGCATTGAGATGACCAGTGTCGCGCAGGTAAGTTGCATGAATCCAGCCGCCCAGGCGGTCATTTAGGCGTCGGGCATGGGTAAAGATGGCGGTGCCAAAAGGTCGCCATTGGCGAGCCCCGTCCCAGTGCGCGCGCCATTCGGCGTAGCGTACGGGCTTGTAGGCTCCGCTGGAAAGCCAAACTTCGGTTTCGGCTTGCTCGGGAAAGTCGCGCGTAATCACCTGAACAACGCCGCCCAGCGCACCGCTGCCGTAGAGGGCCGAGCCTGGGCCTTTGAGCACCTCAATACGGTCGATTTGGGCTATGGGCAGCAGTTCAAATGGAATGCCATCGGCGTCGGGTGCCAGCATAGGAAAGCCGTCTACAAGCAGCAGGACGCGACTACCTGCATTGTACGTAAAGCCTGAGGACCCTCGGATGTTTACCTGATTGCCTGCCATTTGCACGCCTGGAACATAGCGCAGCGCTTCGTCGAGCGTGGCGATGCCGCGTTGGGCCAACGCACTTAGCGGTAGCACCGAAAGGCTAACGGGGACCTGTTCCACCGGTTGTGCCCTTCGCGCAGCGGTTACGACCACTTCTGGTGCTTCGACGATGGTGGGCACTAGCGCGAAATCGATGCGCTCCCTAGCGCCCGGGCTCAGATGGACACTAGCTTCGGCTGGTACATAGCCCACAGCTGAAGCACGCACAGTATACGAACCAGCGGGAACGTTTTCGATCACGTAATATCCGTGGGCATCTGTAGCAGCCCCGTAGAGGGTCCCTATAAGCACCACATTCACCCCCATGATCGGATTGCCGTAAACGTCCCGTACCGTACCTTCCAGTGTGGCACGTGTCGGCTGGGCTTGCAGTGGCGCGGCTGCCAGGCTAACAAGCAGCCATGGCCCTAGGTAAGCGCATCTCATGGCGTTCCGGGAAAACTTGCAGGGCGGCGAAAGTCAGCTTCAAATACCAGCAGCCAGCGGTCGCCTGGCCGCAAAATTATAGGTCGATCGTAAACCACCAGAGGCCGCCAGTCCAACAGGCCTGGACCAAATTTCCACGCAATGCCGCTGTAGTAGAACGTGTCGGCTACGACGCCTCTTAAGTCAAGGGTGACGCGAAACGTGTCGTAATCTACAAAGCGCCGCAGCGTGTCGCTAAAGACCAGTTCGTTAAAGCGCAGCAAGAGGTCTAACGCGTTTTGCGGCACAAAGCGCAGGGCCACAAAACGCAGCTCGCGTACCGAGTCGGCTGGTGGCCAAGGACCGGTATAGTATACACTTCCCTCAATGTGCGCCAAAGGTGAAGGAGGAGGTGGTGCTAGTCCACCATCACAACCCGCAAATAAACCGAAAATCAGTAAAACACCACCGAAGTAAAAAAAACGCATTCGTTGTCTGTGAATTTGGGCCTGAAGGACTTTAGGGGTAAGCTTATTCTACAGTAAGGGGTTGGCCTGGGCGGCAAGTGAATGTATATTTTCGACGCCGTCTGCTGCAGCTAGGTTCATGTAGCTGAGCGGAAGGCGGTATTGGTGTAAGCGGTTCCTCAGGAGCGTAAGCCTGTGTTGGATACCCATGAGGCTCTCTGATCTGCACTACGACTATCCTAAAAACCTGATCGCCAAGTATCCTGCCGAGCCCAGGGACAGTGCCCGACTGATGGTGCTTGATCGCAAGACGCAAACCATCGAGCATCGCATTTTTCGTGATATTGTGGACTATTTCAACGAAGGCGATGTTTTGATCGTCAATGATACAAAAGTTTTTCCAGCCCGTCTTTTTGGCTATAAAGAAAAAACCGGGGCTAGGATCGAAGTCTTCTTGCTGCGCGAGCTCAATAGCGAGGGACGGCTTTGGGATGTGCTGGTCGATCCTGCACGGAAGATTCGCGTGGGCAATAAGATTTATTTTGAAGGGGATTTGGTTGCTGAAGTGGTGGACAATACCACTTCGCGGGGGCGAACCATACGCTTTTTGTTTGATGGTAGCAACGAAGACCTGTATCGAAAGATTGAAGAAATCGGGCACACGCCGCTGCCGCCTTACATTAAGCGAGAAGATGAACCAGAAGATCGGGAGCGGTATCAAACGATTTTTGCCCGCCACAAGGGTTCAGTAGCAGCGCCTACGGCTGGACTGCATTTTACACCGGAGTTGGTGGAAAGCTTGCGTCGAAAAGGCGTCGACATTGTGCCGATTACGTTGCATGTAGGGCTAGGGACGTTCCGGCCGGTAGAAGTAGAGGACTTAACCAAACATCGCATGGATTCAGAGTATTACGTCATTTCAGAGGAAGCCGCCGAGCGGATTAACCGTGCACTTTTATCACCCCATCATACCGTAACTGCAGTGGGTACGACGGTCGTGCGGGCCATCGAGTCGAGCATTTCGGCTACCGGCACGCTGAAAGCCGGCTCGGGTTGGACAGATAAATTCATTTACCCTCCCTACGATTTTAAGATCACCGAGCGTCTGATTACGAATTTTCATATGCCGCGGAGCACTTTGCTGGCACTGGTTGTTGCTTTTGCAGGCTATGAGTTTGTGATGAACGCCTACCGCGTTGCCGTTCAGGAAAAATATCGGCTCTTTTCTTTTGGCGATGCGATGATGATTCTTTAAGCCTTATGATGCAGGATTTTAGGGCGGCGGGTGGTCGGGTGGCCGTTTTGGTGCCAGCAGCGGGGCGAGGAACGCGTTTGGGCGGTATGCGCAAGCAATTTCGCCTTTTGGGCAACCGTCCTTTATTGGAGCAGACGCTGTGGGCTTTTGAGCATCATCCGGCTGTTGATGGCCTGGTCGTTGCGGTACCAGCGGAGCGGGTAGTCGGTATTGCCGAAACGCTGCGCCAAAGTGGGCTTAAGAAACTGTGGCACGTTGTGGCTGGGGGAGCTACGCGACAGGACTCGGTGGCGGCAGCTTTGCGTAGCTTACCAGACGACGTGGCGATTGTTTTGGTACACGATGCGGTGCGGCCTTTTATCTTGCCAGAACAGATCACAGCAGTACTGGAGGCCGTCCGCCAGGTAGGGGCTGCAGCACTGGCCATTCCCGAGACCGATACCGTACGCCGGAGTGACGATGGGTACTTGGCAGAAACCGTGCCCCGCCAGCAGCTCTACCGGATGCAGACGCCCCAGGGATTTCGTCGGGATTGGCTCGAGGCGGCCTATGCCGAAGCCTCCGAGCCCCCAGCCACCGACGACGTCGAGTTAGTGCGCCGCCTAGGCTATCCGGTAGCTCGGGTGGCGGGTAGCGTGTTCAACTTTAAGATCACAACGGCGGAAGATTGGGAGCTCGCTACCATGCTCTGGCCCCAGTGGGAGGCGCGCCGCCGGTCATGTTGCACCTTATAGTTATGATACGCCTTGGCTTTGGATACGATGTGCACCGGTTGGTGCCTAATCGTCCCTTGATTCTGGGAGGCGTGCGCATTCCGTTTGCTTTAGGCCTTTTAGGGCATTCGGATGCCGACGTGCTGCTGCATGCCATTGCCGATGCGCTGTTAGGTGCAGCTGCTTTGGGCGACATTGGGCAGCATTTCCCGGACACCGATCCGCGCTGGAAGGATGCCGACAGCCAGGAACTGCTTCGACAGGTGTATGCCCAAGTGGTAGCTGCTGGATACCGAGCAGTGAACGTCGATGCTACAGTAGCCCTCGAGCAGCCGCGGCTTAAGCCGTATATCGAAGCCATGCGGCAAAACATTGCCCGCATTTTGGAATTGCCGCTAGCCGCTGTTTCTGTAAAGGCCACAACTACCGAAGGGTTAGGTATTGTGGGCGAAGGGAAAGGAGCAGCAGCCTATGCAGTGTGCCTGTTGGCGGCTCAGGGGTTAAGTCTCTAAACATGATGGATTGGCTGACTGATCTAACCCAGTGGGCGCTGCATGTGTCGCCATTTTGGGTTTACATTGCGCTACTTTTGATCGCTTATGGCGAAAACGTAGTACCGCCGATCCCTGGAGATCTGTTTGTGGTTTTTTGTGGGTACTTAGCTGGCAGAGGTATACTGGATTTGGGATGGGTAGTGTTTTTGTCTACAGTAGGGGGGGCTGCAGGATTTATGACCATGTATGCTTTGGGCTATCGTATTGGCAAGGCCGTGCTTGATCCGCATCGGCTACGCTGGCTGCCCAAGCATCGCATTGCGCAGGTCCAGCACTGGATGCAACGCTGGGGCTACGGTATCGTGGCGGCCAACCGATTTTTGAGCGGAGCGCGCTCGGTGATTTCGCTGACTGTCGGCATGGCGCATATGCATCCGACCAAAACGGCACTTTGGGCAAGCTTCAGCGCGCTGGTTTGGACAGCGCTGATTGCCTACGTAGGCTATGCCGTCGGAGAAAACTGGCCCGTGGTACAGACGTACTTACGTCTGTATGGGTGGGCGGTTTTAGGCCTTCTGGGCTTACTTGCTTTGATGGTGGGTATTAGGCGTTGGTTGCGGCGACAGCATGCCCATTTACCCCAGTTTCCTAAAGGGCACGATTGACAAAGGTGGAACTCCGTGCCTAGATTGGAAGTCTGATGCTGCCCCTAAGCAAGCTGGCGTAGCTCAAGCGGTAGAGCAGCTCACTTGTAATGAGCAGGTTGGGGGTTCGAGTCCCTCCGCCAGCTCTTCATGTGAAATTTGTTTCGTTCTAGGGCACCAAGCTAGAAAGATAGGCTTATAACAAGGCTTTGGATGCGGGCAGGTACCGAAGCGGCCAAACGGGGCAGACTGTAAATCTGCTGGCTCCACGCCTTCGGAGGTTCGAATCCTCCCCTGCCCACTGGGCCTAGCGGGAGTAGCTCAGGTGGTAGAGCATCAGCCTTCCAAGCTGAGGGTCGCGGGTTCGAGTCCCGTCTCCCGCTCTTTTTTTGTATATTAGTTTGCAAAGCCGCCTTAGCTCAGGGGTAGAGCACTTCCATGGTAAGGAAGGGGTCGTCGGTTCAAATCCGACAGGCGGCTCACGCAGCGATGCCCTTAGGCGTCAGCGCTTTTTCTAAAGCACACAACCTAACGCAAGCTAGCTATGGCGAAGGAGGTATTTCAGCGGACGAAGCCGCACGTGAACATAGGTACGATAGGTCATGTGGATCATGGGAAGACGACGTTGACGGCGGCGATCACGCATGTGTTATCGAAGCGGGTGGCG